>Ga0315285_10000355_pt1 | contig 47034 bp, 41 predicted proteins | sample YL17G09_36_MG_FD_203698 | JGI IMG/M metagenome (GOLD analysis project Ga0315285, IMG submission 203698) | Sediment microbial communities from Yellowstone Lake, YNP, Wyoming, USA - YL17G09_36 | ecosystem: Environmental > Aquatic > Freshwater > Lake > Sediment | place: USA: Wyoming | collected...
TCTTACCACCGGATATAAACAACATGGTTGGAATACCCTGTACTTCATATTTGGTTGCCCATTCCGGATTTTCATCCGTATTCACTTTCGCTATCAGCATCTTCCCATTGTATTCTTTTGCCAGTTTGTCCAAAATTGGAGCGACCACCTTGCAAGGACTGCACCAAGGTGCCCAGAAGTCAACCACAACAGGCAAGGATGATCTTAAGACTGTCTTTTCAAAAGCCGCATCTGTAACGTGAATGGGTTCGTCAAACATACTTTGTTCCTTATAATTCGAGAGCTAGATAAATGATCTATAACTAAATCAACAATCCAGGTCAGACCGGGATAATCAACAACCGCCTTTCGCGGCACAACCACCTTTAAAAACTATCCGATCATTTTTTACAATCACCGACCAGTTGCTTTCGTTTATGCAGTCATAACCACTCACAGTTGATTTCTTCCCGACATATGCGAAAGCAGAAAAACATCCTACCGGTACAGTCACCGTGATCGGGTTCTTGTATGTATACCACAAGTTACCACATTCACCCATCTGTGTCGTAACTGAGAGCGACAAACCAATATCCTGTCTTGTTTCATTTCCCAGCGTCAGGTTTGTTGATGGTCCTTCCCAGCTGACTAACGGCTGGTTGCAACCACCACCGATGGAAGTTGTGGGAGTAATTGAGGGTGATGATGATAATGTTGGGAGTAAAGACGTAGCCGTCCTGGTTGGGCGTGGTTTTGGTGTCTCAGCAGGTGGGACAAGGATCGGGGTAGGTATGGAAGCTCCTGTCTGTGCAGCCATTGTCGAAACCAGCACAATTGCAGTGGCTTGAATATCCACCGGTTCAGTTGTTGGAGTCGCTGCCTGACCGCAGGCAGATAAGATAATAACAAAGAAGAGGGAATATATCGATATGTGTTTCATATAAATTTCGCATAGTTGACAACCAGTTATTGGTTGTCAAAACATCCTGCTACGCAATCCTATTATATAGACCTTATAAGGTTGTCATGGAGTATAACATAAATCCATTTGGGTCACTGTGTTATAATGACCGTCCATGACAGACGTATTTTCTCAATGGCGGGCAGGGCTATCACGGACAAGTAAAACCGCCTTTGGACGTCTGGCAGGTCTTTTCGTTGCGACCGAAATCACACATGAGACATGGGAAGAACTGGAGGCAATATTAATCCAGGCCGACCTAGGCATCGAAACGACAACGGATGTAATTGCGTCGCTACAGATACAGGTCCGGTCCGATGGCTTGATACACACGGAGGAATTACAAAACATTTTAAGGAAGGAACTCCATGGGCGACTGGAAGCTCCACCTTCCATCCATTTTAGCGAGCATCCAGCGGTGATACTCATTGTTGGTGTCAATGGATCGGGAAAAACAACGACAGTTGCCAAATTAGGCCAACATTACAAGAGCCAAGGGAAGTCGGTCATATTTGGAGCAGCGGACACTTTCCGTGCCGCAGCAATGGAACAGCTTGAGATCTGGGGAGAACGTCTGGACATTCCAGTAATTTCTGGTCAAGCTGATGGCGATCCCGCAGCAGTGGTATTCAATACAATCCAGGCGGCAATCGCTAGAAAAATAGAAATCATCATCATCGATACAGCAGGACGATTGCATACACGTTATAACCTAATGGAAGAACTTAAGAAAATGCATCGGGTAGTCGCTAAGGCGGTACCAGGTGGACCACATGCTGTCTGGTTGGTGTTAGATGCTACGACCGGGCAAAATGCATTATCGCAGGCGAGAGCCTTTAAAGAAACTGTGCATGCGACCGGTATCATCCTGGCAAAATTGGATACTTCAGCACGTGGTGGGATGGCGTTTGCAATTCAACACGAACTCAGCTTACCGATCCTATATGCCGGTTTGGGTGAGAAACCAGAAGATCTACAACCTTTTAACCCTGACGCTTTTATAGAAGGGGTTTTATCCGAGAGATAGTTTCAAAAGGAGTATAAATGGAGGACATAATAGATCGTTTACAGAGTGTGGGGGAGATGATCCAACAGTTAATGGTGCGTCTTTGACTTAGCGAATAAAGTTGCCCAACTTGCAGAACTTGACAAGGAGACAGAATCTCCTGATTTTTGGAATGAACCTGCCAAAGCTCAAAGAGTAATAAAGACAGCCAATGTATTGCGAGAAGAAGTCGAATACTGGCATTCATTTGACCAGCGTATTCAGGATGCGATCGAACTGGCTAGATTAGGTGATGAAACCTTACGCCCAGATCTTGAATCCGAAACAGAGAAACTGGAGAAAGAAGGGGAGAAACGTTCATTCACGGCGATGCTTTCAGGTCGTTATGATGCGGACGATGCCCTACTAGCCATCCACGCTGGTGCGGGGGGTACAGATTCACAGGACTGGACTGCGATGCTCGAACGCATGTACCTGCGCTGGGCTGAGAGTCGAGGCTATCAGACTGAAATCCTGGATATCACCGAGGGTGAAGAAGCCGGCATCAAAAGCGTGACCATCGCGGTCAATGGACGGTATGCATATGGCTATTTACGCTCGGAAAAGGGAGTGCACAGGCTGGTACGACTCTCGCCGTTCGATGCTGCACACCGGCGGCATACCTCGTTTGCACTAGTGGAGATTCTCCCGCAAATCGCGATGGATGATCCTGAGATCGAAATTGATCCGAATGAGCTGCGTATAGATGTATTCCGTTCGTCGGGGGCAGGCGGCCAGAATGTACAAAAGAATGCAACAGCGATTCGTATCACTCATATTCCCACTGGTTTAGTCGTTACCTGCCAGAATGAACGCTCGCAAATGCAAAACAAAGAGAATGCAATGCGAGTCCTCAGAGGGCGGTTAATGGAAATCAAAGAGCGAGAGCAGGAGAAGGAAATTTCAGATCTACGTGGTGAATACACCAAGGCTGAGTGGGGAAGCCAAATTCGTTCCTATGTTTTACACCCATACCAGATGGTTAAGGATCACAGAACTGAATTCGAGAGTGGCAATATTCAGTCAGTTTTAGATGGCAACCTGGATGCTTTTATGGATGCATATTTGCGGCAAGCGTTTAAATAGGGTATGGGTTTTTTTAGAACGGAATTCAAGATGGATATTGCTCTAGAATAGATAATAAGTAGGCTCATTTGTGATGACAAACGATAAAGATGAATTGCTACCATTGATCGTTCAACGTCTATCAACCGGGACCAACGAAAACGACCTTGTGTTGGAAATCTGTGAGGAAAAGGGCATGTCCTGGTCAGATGCTGAATCGCTTGTCCAGCAAGTCAAGATCGAAAATGAAAGCGAGATCGTCCGGAGGCAAAGTCCCTTGTTATTCGTACTGGCTGGACTAATATTTGTTGGGGGAGCTGTGATCACTACCCTGGCGTATTTCTCTCTTTCCACGATGATAAATGAAGCCGTCGCGATGGGTACAGAACCTATGAATTTATTCGCGACATTTTTTTATATTATCAATTATGCTCCAGCTGCACTTGCATTTGGAATAATGGGGCCAGCCATGATGACAGGAAGTATTGTGGGTATGCGAAAGGTATGGGCGGCAGTTCTACACATTTGAAACATTAAAGTTTGATTAGAATTTGAAATAACGCTTGACTTTGCTGCTCAATTTATTGTATAGTAATAGGCAGTTTATATGGCTATGGCACCGCCGCCCACCAGCTGCTGTGCCTTTTCTTTCGTTCTTTCAATCCAGAAGGAGACTGAATGATCCGAGTAACCGAGCTTACAAAAGATTATGGACCTCGACGAGCAGTCGATCATATTACATTTGAAGCTCAGCAGGGAGAAATCCTGGGCTTTTTAGGCCCGAATGGTGCTGGCAAGACGACGACAATGCGAGTCTTAGCGGGCTACATGCCGCCAACGCTCGGCGAGGCACAAGTCGCCGGGTACGATGTGGTCGATGAATCTCTGGAAGTCAGGCGGCGAGTTGGTTATTTGCCAGAAACTGTCCCGCTCTATCCCGACATGACTGTTTTCGATTATCTGAAATTTATGGCTGACCTGCGTCATTTACCTGATGCTGAAGACCGAGTGGACGATGCCCTTGAGATGGTTGGCATGGAAAATCGTTCAGAAGGGTACATCAGCAATCTCTCGAAAGGGATGAGGCAGCGGGTCGGTTTAGCACAGGCATTATTGCATAAACCCGAAGTTCTTATCCTGGATGAACCTACCATTGGCCTCGATCCCGCACAAGTGGTTGATGTCCGCAACCTGATACGCGAGATTGGCAAGGAACGCACAGTATTGTTATCCACCCACATTCTGTCAGAAGCACAACAGCTTTGTGACCGTGTCCTGATCATTAATAAAGGCTGCATCGTTGCTGAGGACACGCCTGATAATCTCCGGGGGCGACTTGCCGGTGCGGAAAGGGTTATGCTGCGCGTTCGAGGCGAAGCTGATGAGCTACCTGCTCAAATCAAAAAGATACCTGGCGTACAAGGGGTTAAATTAATATCCGATGACACCATTGAATTCCAATTTGCACCAGGTCAAGATGTGAGACCTGCTGTTGCTAAAACAATCGTCAAAGCAGGTTATGACTTATTGGAATTGCGCCAGGTGGGGATGAGCCTGGAGGAAATCTTCCTTGAATTAACCAGAGACAACACGGTTCCTGAGGAATAGCGAGGTATCTTATGCAAAACATTTGGACAATTGCACGAAGAGAATACAAGGTATATTTTAACAGCCCAATAGCGTATGTCATCTCTCTCCTGATCCTGATCGTCCTGGGCATCATGTTCGCATTGAATATCTTCTTCTTTGCCCAAAATGCCTCTCAAAATTATGGATCAGCTCCAGATATCAGTATGATCACAGGACCATTTGCCTTTATGCTTGTGCTTTCCCTCCCAGCACTGACCATGCGACTGATATCTGAGGAGCACCGGATGGGGACAATGGAACTCCTGCTTACAGCACCCCTTCGTGACTGGGAACTAGTTGTTGGCAAGTGGCTGGGTAGTTTCCTTTTTATGCTCACCTTGATCGGTTTCACATTATTATTCCCGATCATTCTTAATTTTATGGTTAACCCTGGCATAGACCAAGGTCTAATGATGTCGGCGTATCTTGGAATCATACTAGTCTCTGCAGCATTTTTAGGGATAGGTGTGGGAATTTCCGCGATGTTCACCAACCAGTTCGCGGCTTTTTTTGCGACACTAATCACATTCGTGGTTTTATGGTGGATGATCGGTTTTCCGGCAGAAGTTTTACCTGCTGGAGCTGAGGTTTTCCGCTATCTGGATATGAAAACGCATTTCTACGACACTTTGAACGCCGGCGTAATCAATCTATCTGACATCATCTATTTTCTAAGTCTAACTGCATTAGGTTTATTTACAGGCTCAATATCAATAGAGTCTCGGAGGTGGCGTTAATGAAACCCGGAATGCGTCGGTTTTCCCTTGCAGGATTGATTCTTGCAGGTATAGGATTTGCAACATCGATCATCGCAGGTTTGATCAAAATATTTCAATTGCTCGGACTATTAACATTAAAGAATCCAGAAAATGTCAACCTGACTCTAGAGATCAGCGCGGGGGTAGTAATATTTGGACTAGCCTTATATGCCCTGATGGCACCTGACAAGGTTAGAGAATTCCTTACTGGTCGTCAGGTACGTTATGGAAGCAATTCCCTGGTCATGTCATTAGCCTTTATCGGGATCCTTGTGGTCGTCAATTTCCTTGTCTATCAAAAACCACAACGATGGGACGTGACAGAGAGCAAGGAACATACACTGGCACCTGAGACGCTGGATACCCTCTCAAAAATTACTGAGAAAGTAACTGCCACAGGCTTTTATTCATCCCGAATGTCCTCGGAACAGGCAGTAAAGTTATTAACAGACTTCAAGACGAACAGCAATGGGAAACTCGAATATCAATTTATAGACCCTGACATGAATCCAAACGCAGCCATTGAGGCTGGAATCACAGGCGATGGAAAGATATTGTTAAAGATGGGCGATAGGAAAGAGATCGCCTCGTATGCAGATGAGCAAGAGCTTACGCAAGCATTAATCCGCCTGATATATCCGCAAGAGCGTGTGGTCTACTTCTTAACTGGTCACGGTGAACGAGACAGCCAGGATGGAAGTGAAGAATCCATTACAAAAGCATCCCAGACGTTGGAGAGCAAGAATTACACAGTAAAGACACTGAACTTAAAAGCGGTAAATCAAGTTCCAGAAGATGCAAAGGTAGTCATCATTGCCGGACCGAAAAAGCAAGTTTCCGCCGAGGAAATCACATTATTAGACTCGTATCTTGATAAAGGTGGATCACTGGTCGTGATGGAGGATCCATTAGCACTGACAGATTTTGGGGATCAAGCTGATCCTCTCGCAAAAGATTTAGAAGAAAAATGGGGTATTGCTCTTAATAACGATTTCATTATTGACCCCAATGGAAATCCACCCATCATAGCAATCGGAAATCCCGGGAAGTATGGATCACATACCATCACACAAAAATTGAGTGGATTGTTCACACTTTTTCCCAAGGCGCGGAGCCTATCCATGAAGGGAGTACCAACGGATATCAATCGTACAGCACTGGTACAAACGACGGATATAGCATGGGGTGAGACAGATATCGCATCCATCGGTCAGGATGTACGCTTTGATGAAGGTGTGGATAATCCCGGACCACTCTCCCTGGCAATCGCGGCTGAGGATACTGCCAAAGAGAGCCGGCTGGTGGTTTTCGGGAACTCGGAATTTGCGGCAGATGTGAATTTCAACGCATACGGTAATGGTGATTTATTGATCAATGCAATTGACTGGGCAGCTGGACAAGAAAGTTTGATCAATTTAACACCGAAAGAACCCATCACGCGGTCATTTAATCCCCTTAATCAATACCAGCTAATTGCTGTTATTGTCGGATCAATCTGCCTGATGCCGGGTGTTGCCCTGGCAGGTGGCATTGTGTCATGGATCGCGCGACGAAAACGAGGGTGAAGCATGATACGACGTTCTACATGGTTCCTAATGGTTATCCTGGCTGGTCTGGTTGTGCTGACCTGGTATGTCAGACAGCCTAAAAATGAGAGCGAGGCAACACCAACTTCACCAGTAAACTACCTATTTACTTCTGAAGATGGCATCCTGACCGCGCTCAAAATTGAAAGCAACGATGATCTGAAAGTTGCAGTAGAGCGTGGTAGTGATGGTACATGGGTTATGAAACTGCCGGATTCCGTCAAGGCTAATCAAGGGACAGTGGAAGCTGCTGCAACGCAGATCTCTGCACTAAGAATCTTAAATACACTTGAATCAACTCCGAGTGGAATTGGATTAAACCCACCAACATATATCATCACCATCCAATTTTCAAGTGGCAAGCAGTATATACTTTTAGTGGGAGACAGCACACCAACATCCAGTGGGTATTATGTCCAACGCGAGGATAAATCACTAATAATCGTTGATAAAGACGGATTGGATGCTGTATTAAACCTACTATCGGCACCACCATATGAAGAAACGCCAACACCATCACCGACAATGGTACCAACGGTGATCGCATCAATCGAGACTGGCGTACCCATCGCCAGCGAAACACCTATTCCCACACCCTAAGCTGGTATTAGTTATCCAAGAGAAAAAGGGTATTGATTTTCCTCCGAAAAAAGAGTATTCTATTATTAATATGAAATTCAGGACATGATTGCACAATGGATATGGAAAAAATATTAATCAGCGAGGAAGAGGAGGAATATCCTGCCATCGCCCGCCTGGTGGAGCTGGGGCGACATAAGACCTTTATTACGATTGATGATATCCTACATTTTTTCCCAGAAGCCGAGCAAGATGTAGAGCAATTGGAGGAGGCATTTGCTGCACTTTTAAGTGCGGGTATTCCATTTGTGGAAGATACAGCTACTGGTGAACCGAGTGAAGATGAGTTAGCCGCTGTTGAAGAAGCCGATGCAGAACAAGAACCAGACCATTCACTCGATGACTACCTTGCCAATATAGATACTGATGATACGATCGGATTGTATCTCAAAGAAGTCAGCCGAGTTGCACTTTTAACAGCAGTAGAGGAAGTTGAACTAGCCCAGCGTATAGAACGTGGACGCCTGGCACGAGAGGAGTTGGCACGCGGGAATGCAAGCACCCACCGCCGCCTGGAACTACGACGCCTGATAGAGGACGGTTGGATGGCACGAGAACATCTCATCACTGCCAACTCGAGACTGGTTATCAGCGTGGCAAAGAAATACATGGGCCGAGGCGTACCATTCCTAGATCTTATACAGGAAGGTAATATTGGTTTGATACGTGCAACCAAAAAGTTCGACTATCGGCGCGGGCACAAGTTCAGCACCTATGCCACATGGTGGATCCGCCAGGCTGTGACAAGAGCAATTGCAGATCAAGGCCGAACCATTCGAGTACCGGTACACATGGGTGATCAAATCAATAAACTCCTACGGGTGCAGCACCAGTTAACCCAGCGATTAGGACGGGATCCCTCGGTAGAGGAACTGGCTGATGCTCTAGAAGTGACACCCAAGAAGGTCGAGAATATGATCCAAGTCGCTCGCCGTCCTCTTTCACTGGAAACCCCGACAGACGACGAGGAAGATTCAGTATTGGGTGATTTCATCGAAGATAACGAGGCTCCACCCCCGGATGACACGGCTACTTACAATTTATTGCGTGAGCAACTCTCTGAAGTCTTGAATGGGCTACCTCCACGTGAGGTCCGCATCCTCCAACTGCGTTATGGTCTACTTGATGGACAGGCATATACCCTTGAAGAAGTCGGACGGAAAATGGGAGTAACACGCGAGCGCGTACGCCAGATCGAGGCCCAGGCTCTCAGCCGGCTACGGCATCCAACGATTCGCCGTAAGTTACGTGATTATTTAGGTGAATAATTAGTTGCATAAGAACCAGACCCCGATGAACCGGGGTCTGATCTATTATCTGCTAAAATAACCAATAGGCAAAATGGAGGCAGGTGAATGTGATGACAAATCAACATCAAAAGAGAAATATCCTTACATCCATCTTATTCCCGCGTATCGAAGATGTAATTTTTATATCGGTATTTATGGGAGTTGTGGTGATGGGACCACGTCTATTCAACGTAGATGGAGATCTTGGAAGGCATCTTACCCTGGGAAAGTATATCCTTCAAAATCTGAGGATCCCTACAAGAGACATTTTCTCCCATACCATGTTTGGTCAACAGTTCACACCCCACGAGTGGATCGCTGAAATATTATTTGCGGCGAGTAATATGATACTTGGTTTGAATGGAGTTGTAGTCCTGTCCGCGTTGGTAATTGCAGCAACGTTCATGCTGGTCTATCGAGATACTTCCCGTCGATGTTCAATGCTCATTGTCTCGATGGGATTAACCTTCTGGGCAGCCATTACATCCAATCTGCATTGGCTGGCACGGCCTCATCTATTCACTTTTTTATTCATCGCATTATGGACAGAAAGGATGGAACGGGTGAGCCGAGGTGAGAATATACCGCTGTGGCAATTTCCTCTTATTATGTTGATATGGGTGAATATCCATGGAGCATTTATCGCAGGGTTTGTAATCTGGGGGGCCTATCTGGTTGGGTGGTTGTGGGATCGCAAGTGGAAAACCAGTGAATCAAATACCCTCAAACGAAATCTATTATTAATTGGGGGTCTGTCATTTCTTACAACCTTTCTCAATCCTAGTGGCTGGCGTTTATGGTCGACGAGCCTGGGATACATTCAAAACCGTTATCTAACCAGTCATACCGTTGAATACCAGCCTCCTGACTTTCAACAAATTGGTACCTGGCCTTTTTTAGTTTTGCTGGCATTAACCATATTCATTTTGAGTCGCAGTCAAAGGCGCATGGCTACCCAGCATACTTTATTAATAATGGGTTGGGTCGTCATGTCTTTGTACAGCGCACGAAACATACCACTTTACGCAATCGTTGCAGTCCCGATCCTGGCGGAGACCCTTAGTATTAATCTAGATAATAAATGCTGGCAACGGATCGAAAACAACGTGCGAGAAATTGATAAGATGCTGCGGGGGCATATCTGGCTTGTGGCAACAGTAATATTAATTCCATGTATTCTTATGTCTGGCATTCCCCTCGATAACCAGGGACGAGGCAACCAATTTGACCCTGTGGTCTTTCCGATCCAGGCTGCAGATTGGCTGGAATCACATCCACAAGAGGGGAACATGTTTAACTATTTTATATGGGGCGGATATCTTCTATACAGGGAATGGCCAGAAATGCGTGTCTTCATCGATGGGCAGACAGACTTCTATGGTGAGGCATTAACACGGCAATACAAAGAGGTGATCAATCTTGGGGAAGGATGGGAAAATATTCTCAACACATATCAAGTGGAGTGGATCATCATCCCAACAAAATCCGCCCTAGCCAAGAGACTTCTCAGAGACCTACAATTGCCTGTTTTATATTCCGATGAGACAACGATCATAGTACGTTGGAAAGCCACTCAATAATATCAATTTAAAATGCTAGTCTGATAATAGGATATTACATTTTGTAGAATCGTGAGAATATATTTTTATCAATTCAGTTTCATAGATCAAATCATAGCACGGTGACGAGTCCATGGATTTGACCAACAATCTGCCAAGAATAGTGGTTGTATCATTAGAAGGCGACTCTCCAATAATACCCTGATAAATGTAAACAAAATCATAAGCGTAGCCTTGTTCATTTGCCCATTTCTCAACACAGCTGATGTCATCAAAGAGACAGCGCATTAATACTTTAAATTCATCCCTGCGCTGGTAAAATTGATTCCCGGGTAACCATTCGTATCCTTGAACCGTTGTTAAGCTGACACGCTTTGTGACTGCAGGGAACCATTCCTGAACCGGAGTATTGAAAGGGTCACCGTAGGTCAATAATAAAAAGGAAGATCGTTCAGCCGTGTTTTCAACGATCCATTCCATTGCAGCGTTTTCATCAAGATTGACACGCAATCCAGTCATCTGTAGAGAAAATGCGAAAGCATTAATGAGCGTATAAATAAGGAAAAAGGTTAAGAGCAATATTCCACCGGTGTAATTGATATACTTATTACCAGAGTTGATATCGTTGGAAAGGGTAAGATCTCGATTTTTTATCTTCATTGCTGACAGTGCCGGACGAACAACATCATCGAGTCCGATCGACATAAGCATAGTAAGAGGAACAATTGCGGAAAAATATGGATTTCGCGGTTCAATCAAAAAGGGTACAACAAGCCACGAGACCAATAGATACTCCTTCCTGACCAGGCAAGCAATAAAACCCAAAATTCCAAGTATAGTTATAATCCCTAAAAATCGTTCGTTGGCAAAGTTGAGAGTCAGGAAGGGGGTCCAGAATAAAAGGTGGTGCCAACCACTTTGCATGATGGATTGGAACGGAGAAATGCCATGGCGAACGAGCACAGTCAACCACCAGGGTGACGTTAGGAGTATCACACCCAAAGCAATAAAGATGGTATCAAGTGTGCTTTGACGCCTGCGTCCCAGGAACAACCACAGCAGAGCTACGATGAAGAATGTGTGGAAGGTGATCTCAGGATGAGAACAAACAAGTAACCCTGCAAACACGATCGTGTTAAAAATGTATCTCTTTTGCCGTTCCGTAAAGAGTTTATAAACATTGTATAAGGTGAGGATCGAAAATAGAGCGCCGAAACTCCGCGTCAATCCTCCACCCTGGACAAAGAGATCAAACGCACGTGGCACCATCGCAAATCCAACCGTCGCAAGTCCTGCTTTCAAACGGGATTTAAGTACCACTTGACTGAGCAAGTAGAAAGCAGAAATTGTCAGCGTAGTTATCAGTGCTGGCAGCCAACGCATAAGTTGTACGAGGGGGATATTAAATCCCCAAGAAAGGAGTGCAGTAATATAAAATGGTATTGGTGGGTATGCAAAAGGTATATGGGCGAGGTTATAAGTTGTGTAAAATGGTATGGAGAAATGAGCGTTGATCAGATCCTGAACCATGGTATAAAAAAGGCCACCATCGTTTAATGGAAATGACGTTCCGATCACTGGTGAAAACCTGACAATCGCTCCGAATGTGATCGCCCAAAATAATAAAAAAGACTCAAGGGAAGTCTTTGATATCTTATTCCTCACCCGCTGCATTGATACTCCCGCAAGAATTTGAAAGTATGTTTTTATTATAACGCAAAGGATAAAGGGCAAATGGATTCTCACGAACAAACCAGGTTAAAATACCTCGCAGGATTTGTCGGAATTATTTGGCTTGTTGTAGTAATGGTGGGCTATGCATATACTCATAAACCATTTTTGCCCTCAATGTTCATGAAAGTAATTATTATGGGTTGGCAGATCGCAGTTGCATGGTCCATCGTCTCCATAGCAGGTGGCCTTGGCATGATCGTTTTTCCGAAAGAGACCAAAATAAATCCTTTATCCCAACTTGCAATACAAGCAGCGCTTGGATTAAGCCTGCTGGGTATTGGGATATTACTACTTGGGAGTGTGATCGGATTCAGTACCCCATATTTTTTTATTTTGGTTGTTAGCTTGGGTTTACTTCTCAGGAAGCATATTTGGCAGTGGTGGTTGGAGTGGGGCGAATTAAAAAAGCAAATAATGGGCAATGGGATTATCGCCTCGGGCATTGGATTGATTTTATTTCTAACACTTCTATCTTCGTTAGCTCCACCCATTAAATTTGATGCGCTGACATATCATTTAGCCTTGCCACGCAGCTATCTACTTGCCGGAAGGATGGTCTATATACCTGAAAATATGTTCTGGGGCATGCCCCAGACTTTAGAAATGTTGAATACCATTGCCATGGCATTAGGTGGAAATGAAGCGGCTGTCGTTCTTGGTTGGGTTATTGGTTTATTGGTTCTGATCGGGCTTTTAGGGTATGCTGCGCAACGAATGGGTAATCCTGCAGGTTTGGTTACCGTGGCGTGCATTCTTGCAGGTGGATCATTATCAGGTTCACTGGCATGGGGATACTCAGAATGGTTCATCATGCTCTATGGTCTAGGAATGCTGGTCTGCCTTGACTTCTGGTCAGTTGATGGTACCCGGAACCTCCTTTGGATAGCTGCTGTTCTCGCCGGTTTTGCCCTAGGGATAAAATATACTGCAGGCATATTAATCATCTTTGGATTTTTTATTATTATCGTGAGGTCAATTACTGAGAGGCGAAGAACAATACTCATTAATCTTTTGATTTTTGGGTTTCTCCCCATCCTGGTAACGGCACCCTGGTGGATCAAGAACTATTCAGCCACCGGAAATCCTTTCTACCCGTTATTATTTCCTGCAGGAAATATGGACCAATTCAGATTGGAATATTATCAAGGAGGAGCCCCATGGGGTAAATGGTATGAAATGCTCATACTACCGTGGCAAGCGACCATCTGGGGTGTTGAAGGGGGGCTCGGGTACTCAGCGTCCATTGGTCCGCTATTTTTGGGATTGAGTGTGCTTGCATGGATCGGATGGCGAACTCGATCAGTGGAGCAGCATCACATGATCGCCAATGCTGCATGGACGACAGGATTGGGATTTCTAATATGGGTAATCGCAAGCTGTACATCCGGGCTGCTGATCCAGACCCGCCTCTATATCGCCTTTTTTCCAGCATGGGCTATTCTGGCAGGGGCAGGCTTCGATTCCCTATCAAAATTGAAGGCTGGCAATGTTCGTTTTGGTAGAATTGCCTTGGTCTTAATACTGTTATCGTTAGGCTTTAATATAATCGAGACCAGTGTTGATGCGATCAGGCGAAATGTACCCAATGTTTTGCTTGGATTGATTACGTCCGAATCTTACCGATCTCATAACCTGGGGGATTACGAACAGACCATGCAGGTTATCAATGAATTACCAGCAGATTCAAAGATACTTATGCTTTGGGAGACTAGAAGTTTAGCATGTTTGCCGAATTGCGACCCTGATGAAGTCATTGATCGTTGGTATGATGATGTCCATTCTAATAAAAATCCCGTTGAGGTGCAAGAACTCTGGATCGCACAAGGATATACTCATGTGTTAGTCAATCAAGCTGGAAAAGAATATATCCAGACAAATGACCACAGGTTCACAAACAGCGATTGGGAGATGCTAGATAATATTTTTGACAAGCTTTCACCCCCAGTTGTAATAGATGATAGTTATTTCCTCTTCATATTGAAACCTTAACGCGAAGAGTTGTCCTTTGATGGAGGTTAAATGACAAAAAAGCGAAAATTCCCATTTTTAAATCTTGGGCGTGAAGGATGGTTAAATCTGGGCCTGGCAGCAATATTCGCTTTTTATGCTGTGCAAATAGGAATGGCATTATTCCAACATAATCTGTTTGTCAGCCTTGGGGCGGATTACCGCTCATTCTGGAGCGTGGGGCAAATCGCTAATACAAAGGGGTATGCAAATATCTACAACCTGGAACTACAGGCACAAATCCAAGAGCCTTTGGTACCTAAGTCTGAAGATCCAACCAGGACTTTCACACTATTCCCGACTGTTTTTTTACCGGTATTTTTAATCCCATTCCAGATCCTGGCTCCACTGGGAGCGGCACCCAGTTTCTGGATCTGGACGGTTCTCAATATGGCTGGATTAATACTCTATCTATTTTTCTTCACAAGAGAAATGCTCGATAAACTCATTCCCATCCCCCTGGTTGTCATGTTAATGCTATCGTTTGCTGTTTTTCAGAATTTCTTCTGGGGACAAGTGGAAACCTGGCTGGTTGTATGTATCGGTGAATTCATGCGTAATGCCATGCGCGGTAACGGTTTTCGCAGTGGTTTGTGGCTGGGTGGGATATTAATCAAACCTCAAGCGCTGATGCTCCTGATACCTTTCCTGTTGATACAACGTGCCTGGAAGAGCCTCGCAGGTTTCTCGACCATGACCTTCGGTATCGTGCTTGCCTCCATAGGATTTATTGGTTTGGAGGGAATAAAGAGGGTAGTGGGATTATGGGTAGGTTTTGCATCCGGACTGCAAAGCAATGCACCAGAGAACATGATGAATTGGAGAATGTTAGGCTTGCATTTAAGTGCATTTTCCTCGCCGGGGATCGGTTGGGGTATTGCGATAACAGGGATGCTGGTAACAATGCTGATAGCTATATCACTTTGGTTAGAACCAGTACCACCGTCATCACCCTTATTTGCAGTAACTTTACTTGGCACACTCGCTGCCACGGGTGCAGTAACCTGGCACGCACATATTCATATGGCCATGGTTTTGATACCACCACTGGTTTATCTTTCACTTCAGGAACAATTACCAAAAAACATGCTTACATTGTGGACTATTTTGCTTCCCATGACCATGTTTTTCGCTTTTCTGATCGGAATAATGATGCAAATGGAAATAATTCCATTGATTAGAGGAATTGGTGGTTTCATGCTGGGGTTGTGTGGACTCGTTATTAATTTGTACATACTAGCCTGGTCGGTAAAAGCTGTGAGAAAAGAGTGATGGAACAGAAAGTTAAATATCTTGCTTTGTCTATGGTTGTAATAGTACTAGAATCTCGCTCCTTCTGGGATATATATCAGGGTTTAGATGAAATCCGTTTATATATTGTTACATGAGTACTACGATAAACCGCTTGATATTCTGGTGAAGCTTGTAACGAATAAGACAGGAGCGTGCCTTTTCCTTCCCGTGGATCGCTGATTTCAAGATCGTATATGGGGCCTTGATAAAGATAAACGTAATCTAAAGTTGAGTCGCTCTGCTTAGTCCAATTATCCAGGCAACTGACTGTAGAATATGCGCACGCTTGCAAATCATCAGATGTTAGTAGAGAGGTATGGAAAATATCACCCGGCAACCATTCGGTTCCTTGAAGGGTACCTAGACTAACACGTTGTGTTAAGGCAGGAAACCATTCTTGAACAGGAGAAATAAAAGATGATTCTCCAGAGATTATCACGAAATGGCTCTCAATCGGTGTATTAGTAATCACCCAATCAAATGCTTGACGATGTTCCTCTGATAAATGGATATTAGTGACAATAATAGAATATGCAAATCCACCTAACAATGTATAAACCATGAAAAAACCAAGGACTACCTTCGATAGCTTATCGTTCCAGGCTTGTGTTATCCAGTTATCTGACTCATATACTTCATTCAACCATTTAGATTTAACTGATCTCAGGCAGATTAGAGCTGGAATGACCATTTGAGTCATTCCTATACTTGCAAATATCGCCAAGGGAGGGATAGCAGTTCCACCCGCGGTACGGGGATCTATAATAAATGGGATAATTAGCCAGGATAGGAGTTCATATCTTTTTTTACTCACCTCAACCAGAATACCCATTACCCCGAGAGTTGTAATAATATTAAAATATGGCTCATTAGAAAATGTTAACATTAATATGGGAAGTAAATTCACAATATTTTGGTATCCAGTACGCGATGCGGAAAGAAATGGTGTCAATCCATGTTGCCTGATGACTGTAGTCCACCAAGGTGATGTAAGCAGAATGATACCCATGCCCACTAATAATGAATAACCGATTGATTTCTTAGTCCTACAGCCGAACAACCAAAATATGAGTGTAATAAAAAAGGTATGTATTGTCCATTCGGGATGGCTGAGAACCAATAGACTCGCGGATAATATAGTAAAAAGTACATATCTCCATTTCTCCTCACTATACAGATGATGCACAAAATACAGTGTCAGGAGTGACATAAAGAATCCTATAGATCGTGTTATTCCTCCACCCATAATCATCCACAAGAAAGAATTTGGGAGCAATGCAAAAGCTATAGAGGCGAGTCCGGCCTGAGTTGATGATTGAAGGATGTGTTTGGCGAATATAAAAAATACTGGAATAGTCAGGCTACTTATCAATGGCGGCAACCATCGGAGAATGAAAAGTGGTGAAAATCCACTGATATCTGATATATAGGATAACAGAAAAAATGACAGGGGAGGATATACTAATGGAATGTGTCCTCCATTGTATGATGTATAGGCTGGTAATGCATAATTTGCGATTTTAATGTCTCGCGCCATTGAAAGAAAAAGTCCACCATCATTGAGAGGAAAGCCTGCGCGGATAACGGGCATGAAGCGAACTATCAGACCGAAAATAACAGCCCAGCTTAGGAAAAAAAAGGTCATCTGGCGGGCAGATAGGGGAGAGGATTTTCCCATAGGTGTATAATTTCCTCCACTTCACTTGAGGTGTGTTTGTAAACTCGTTATATTTTATCAGGTGTATCAGTTACTTAAATAATTGTCTTAATGGCAATACGATCAGGTTTTATATTAGATAGGTTTATCTAATCTGAATGTCAATCCTTATTCACGTCTGAATCTTTGGGCAGTTGTATTGTTGGACTAATTACCCAGAACAAGCGCCAGTCAATACGTTTAAGATCGTGATAAATGCTTACTTAGGCATGAATATGGAGATATTATCCAATCATTATTTTTACTCATCCGAGGTTGTACTGTACGATTTATGGAATTGCCTGAACAAACTGTACAGGGATGTAAAATACTCACTATTAATTAATTATTGCTGCAAGTTTTTACTTGAAAAAGTCACGGAAATCAGGCCCGATTTCATTCTTGGGTATAGGTCGCATTGGTTATCAAAACATTACATACAATACCAATTAAAACTGTGATTGGTCTGTGGATTTTGACAGTTATCTGTGTTTTGAATGGCTTTGTAACTATCGATGGCGAGAGAATAAATAGCACCGCCCGCATACAATTATTAAGACCATAAACTAATGCCAATCATTTATGTATATTAAACTTCGTCAATATATCACGAGCTTGGGAATCGTATTGACTTTAGGTCTAGTACGCGTATTGATCCCTGAGCGTCCGATGGATTACACCGGTCCTCGCGCGTTTCTAGATATTTTCTTTGCGTTCGGATTGTTAATTTTTATTTTGCTGACGGCAGCTGGAATTGGCAAATGGATTCTCCTTGCCCTAAACCTTCCCGATCTATCATTGCTTGAACAGTATGTATTTGGGATCGCACTCGGCTTGGGTGTTCTCGCTTACAGTGTCCTGGCACTTGGCTTGAAAGGATGGCTTACAACACGGGCGATTACAGTTGTGATAGGTGTTTTCCTGGTTTGGAGAATCTCTATGTGGCCGACAATATTGGATGATGTGGTTGGCGGTCTACGCTCGGCGATCCGCAGATTTAAATTGTTGTCAAAAGGTTGGAAGATAGCCTGGAGTGTTGGCATCGCCATTGGTGTGTTGAGTCTAATAAACACTCTCGTACCCCCCTGGGCATACGACACGTTGATGTATCACTTACAAGCTCCAAGGGTATTCCTTCAAGCGAAACGGATTGCTGTCATGCCAGAATTCTTTGAAACAGCTTTCCCACTCTCAACCGAAATGCTTTTCACCATGGGCTTAGCCTATCAGAGCGACATATTCGCCGGTCTTGTCAATTTCGTATATGCTGTCCTACTATTACTGGGCACACTGTGCATGGGGAAGCGTATTCTCCAGCGAAATGAACCCTATATTGCTCTAGCTATCCTTGTTGGAACTCCCGCGTACCCTCTTTGGGCAACTCTGGGATATACCGACATGTCTTGGGCACTCTATGCCATCTTAAGTCTGTTTGCAGTTATTATTCATTCACAATCAGAACATCGTCCTGTTAGCTATCTGATCCTTGCTGGTTTGATGGCAGGCTTGGCTGCAGGTAGTAAATATACTGGTTTGGGATGGATTATGGCGTTAACCCTGATAGTTTTCTTCGAAGGTGTCCGGTCATCGTGGCGGCAGGCCATACTGCACGCTGCAAACCTGGGTATAGTAGCGATTGTAATAGGAAGCCCTTGGTATATTAAAAACTGGGTCCAGGCTGAAAATCCAATATTTCCTCTGGTAATTGGAGGGCCTGGTTGGGATGCTGTGCGGTTGGAACTACAAAACTCATACTGGCAAAGTTATGGTGTCGGTACTAGTTTTTGGGATTTTATTTTGCTTCCCTGGAATTTATATGCAAGGGCTGATCATTTTACTGGATTCGCTATTGAAATCCCCAGCCTCTTATTTCCCCTCGGGTTGATCTATTTTCTCTTTCGTCGAGATCGAACTTTCCATCTTATTGTATTAGCTACTACCATATATACCGCAATTTGGTTCATAGGTAGCCAACAGGCACGTCATTTCTTGGCGGTGTATCCTCTCCTGAGCCTACTAGCGACTGTAACACTGTGTGAAATATCCCGGAGATTTAAATGGAAAAATTATAGATCCCCAGCTATTTCGGGTCTTTTTATTGGTCTGCTCATTCTGTCACTTTTTTACCAGGGAATCAACATGTTGATCCTCCGGTCACCATTAGTATTAGTGGGTTTGGAATCCAAGGATGAATTCCTTCGTAGGAATGTATTTGATTACAAGGCGATGGAATTCATCCAAGAAAATATTCTTCCGAGCGATCGGGTTTTAATGCTATGGGACGGGCAGGGGTATTATTGTGATCAACGTTGCATCCCAGATGCCGATCAAGCTTTATGGCCAAGATTGATGCATGAAAACCTGAGCCCGGTTACAACAGCCCGTCGAATAAGATCATTGGGGGCAAATTACATCTTATTTAGTTATCGAGATGTGGGATGGTTTGTCAAATCCCATGACCCAACGCGGGTTCATACTATTGCAAAAGTCTCGTTCCTTGACCATTTTGCGAAAATATGCACCGAGGAAGTGTTCAATGATACCGAGGTTGTCATCTACGAACTGACCTGTTATTAGGGGGATGCTGTCGTCATTAGACAAAATATATCCCTCAAACCTGGGGAAGCTTAACAATGAAGAATCGATGGTATGTTTCACTAGCTCCTATCTTTTATTTATCATTATTTCTCCTACGGATACTCTTTCCAGAGCGGGGATTGGATGAAATTGGTCTGCATGCCATTCTAGATTCGGTATTCACTCTAGTCTTCCTGACCGGGACGATCCTGTTAGCATATGTACTAGGGCGAAAAATCCTACGACAAATTGCTTTAATTGATCTAACGGTACTCGAAGCCTTAATCTTTTATTTGGTGATCGGACTAGGCACCCTGGCTTATGGTGTATTATTTCTTGCTCTTGCAGGCTGGCTTAACCCACTGGCGATCAGCCTGTGGTTGATCATTGCAGCATCCTGGACGTGGCGAGAGTGGAATATTGTCATAGCTGATTTTTTATTGTATTTGACCAATCTACCGCTCCGCTTGAAGGTTATCGCAAGAGGCCCCAAAATAATTTTGATTGCAGCAGTGCTAATTCTGTTTGCGACGCTTATCCACGCACTTACTCCGCCGTGGGATTATGATGGGTTGATGTATCATCTGCAGGCACCTCATCTATTCTTAAAAGCTGGGCGCATCTATCTTCTACCTGAGATCTGGCAAGCAAACGGACCTTTAACAACAGAAATGCTTTTTGCCATTGGTCTTGCATATGGAAGTGACAGTTTTGCCAAACTGATACATCTTACATATGGCATTTTAATGCTGCTTGCAACCTTTACTTTTAGTCGCAGGTATTTTTCCAATCAAACCGCCTGGATGGCGTTGGCGATTCTATTGGGAATACCGGTCTTACCTATATGGGCTAGTTGGGCATATACGGATTTCGCCTGGGCAGTTTATGAATTTCTGAGTGTATACGCGCTCATGTTTTGGATTACTACTCATAAGCGACGGTGGTTATTGATTGCCGGCCTATTGTGTGGGTTAGCATTAGGGAGTAAGTATTTAGCCCTTGGTAGCGCAGCTTTACTTTTTATGTGGATCCTTTGGCACAGCCGTAGACAAACCATAACAGCTATCATCACGAACATTTCGTTATTTGGATTTTGTGCTGTTATTACAGCAGCACCATGGTATATAAAAAATTTGACCTTTTCAGGTAACCCGTTTTTTCCTTTCATTTTTGGTGGGCCAGGTTGGGATATGCCACGCCTGGATATGTTGACCGACTATCTGGGTAGTTTTGGTGTGGGGAAAGGTATACTAGATTATCTGCTTCTTCCCTTAAATATTTTCGTTCGCCACGACATGTTCAGTACGATTTCCATCGAGATCCCTGGTTTGCTTTTTCCTTTGGCTCTGTTGTACCCTTTGGTACGTCAAGGAAAGATCCCGAACAGCGCGGCATTTTACACATTCTTCTGGTGTGTTATTTGGGCTTTTGGATCGCAACAAACACGATTTCTACTACCTGTTTTCCCTTTCTTGGCGCTGCTTACGGCAAGTGTGATCTTGTCAATCGATAAATCTAGATGTGGGCGGGTATTGATGCTGGGTTTGATTGGTGGGATGGTAGCAACGACACTGACTTATCAGGGACTCTATTTTGTCCAGCAACAACCGCTTGGTGTTGTGTTCGGGAGTGAATCTAAAGCCGAATATCTGCGCCGTCACGCTTACGATTATCAAGCAATAGAATTCTTGAATACCAATTTGCGACCTAGTGACCGCGTGCTTATGATGTGGGATGGTCATAGTTACTACTGCAAGACACGCTGCCTGCCCGATACCGATCAAACACGATGGTTGCGATTGGTTGGGCAAAACCCTACTGTAGAATCTGTGTCAAAGACATTGAGCGAAATGAATATAACCCACTTGTTTTTCAGTCAGGGAGATTTCGCTTGGATTTCAAAATATCATGATCCGTTGGGAATACATCGCCAGGCTGCGAAATATTTTCTAGAAGTGTTTCAGGAAGCCTGTACACGCACCATATACCATGATGAGTATGTCACGATTTATGAATTTACCTGCCTTGATAATGTGGAGAGAAAATGACTGACTTACTCTACCAAACCGACAGTTATGTGCAGTCCTTCGATGCTATTATCAAAGATGTTGATACAGAAACTCACGCTGTTATCCTTGACCGGACCGCTTTCTATCCTGGTGGCGGTGGGCAGCCTTGCGATGTTGGGACATTGACGATCAACCATATAGTCTATCCCATTACACGTTGTCAGAAACGTGTAGAGGATGTGTTTCACATAACAAGCAAGGAAAGCCAATTACCCAAGGTCGGTGCGTCAGCTTCTGGGCAGATTGACTGGGAGCGACGTTACAAATTAATGCGTACCCACACTGCTATGCATATCCTCTGTGGCGTCATCTTCCGTGATTATGGTGCCTCGGTAACCGGTGGTGACATGGAACTGCTTAAAGGTCGCATGGACTTCGAGTTCGAGACCCTACGGGGGGAGTTGGTCAAGGATATCGAGGCAGCAATCAACAAAGAGGTCGAGAAAGCACGGGAAGTCATAGTCGCGATCTTGCCGCGTGAAGAGGCGTTCAAGATTCCTGATCTGATCCGCACCAAGATTAATCTCCTGCCTGAGGGGATTACCAATGTGCGCACGGTCGAAATTGCCGGCCTTGACTTACAGGCTGACGGTGGCACACACGTTAGAAATACGGCTGAAGTTGGGCATATCAGATTGGTGGACTATAAAAGCAAGGGTGCAATCAATAAACGGATTTATGTGGAGATCGAATAAGGAATTAAAAGAGTTAAATAAACACTAATACACTTTCTCTCGCCGGGTAGCTGTATTCAATTAAATGTTATGTGCTAAACTATCTCAAACTAAGAAACAGGAGGTTGTATGATCGCCAAAGTCATCCTAAATCCATATTCGGCGCGCTGGACCGCTCAAAAACGTTGGCCGCAAGCTGAAGCAGCATTAAAAGCAGCAGGAGTAAGTTTTGAATTAGTTATTTCAAATGGCCCGGGGCAGATTGTTGAACTGGCTGCAAAGGCAGTCCGGGATGGATTTTCACCGATCATTGCCGCTGGAGGAGATGGAACGATTGGCGAGGTAGTCAATGGACTGGCGCGGGCTGCAAAATCAGAAAAAGATCTTCTTGGACCCCTTGGAATCATACCATTGGGCACGGCTAATGATTTAGTGGATAATCTAGGAATGCCCAAAGACCTCAAAGAAGCAGCGCAAGTAATTGCAGGTGGTCATTTTCGACAAATGGATCTTGGGGTAGTAAATGGACGCTATTTTGCCAATAACGCAGCTATTGGTCTGGAACCTACGGTTACTGTCATACAAGAGGAGCTGGTATGGGTAAAAGGGATTCTAAGGTACCTGATAGCTGCATTGATGGCTATTTTCCGTGGTCCAAAGTGGGAATCGGAATTGGAATGGGATGACGGAAAATATAACGGTCCGATCTCATTGGTCACAGTAGGCAATTGCGCCCGTACTGGCGGCTTGTTCTTTATGACCCCCCATGCAAATCCGTTCGATGGCAAGCTCACATTTGTTTACGGTTATCGTAAGTCTCGTCTTGAAATGCTGCGTACTTTACCTCGTACCATGAAACCAGGTGTGGGGAGCTATGTCGAAATGGACGGGATACATGAAGTCCATGCGACCCGACTACGTGTGCACCTAATGCAGCCATCCCCTGCGCATACAGATGGTGAACTTTTTACGCGCGCTATACAAGATCTGGAATATCGCATTATTCCAAGAAAATTAAAATTACTTATGCCCGAATAACTCATCTGAATAGTCTTATGTCAACCAGGATAACAAATCTTACTTGTCAGCCTCTTACCCCTGAGCGGTGGACTGATTTTGAGTACTTGTTTGGTCCAAGAGGGGCGTGCGGTGGTTGTTGGTGCATGTGGTGGAAATTAACGAATGCAGATATGGAACACATGAAGGGCGATGGAAATAGACAAGCCCAGAAGTCCTTTGTCAAAGCCGGCAATGTTCCGGGCATTCTGCTCTATCAAGGAAGCATACCGATCGGCTGGTGCGCGGTTGAACCTCGCGAGAATTATCAACGACTGGAACGTTCGCGCGTTCTAAAACCAGTAGATGACATGAAGGTCTGGTCAATCACATGCTTTTTCGTGGCTAAGGATTTTCGCCATCAAGGTGTGACTGTCCATTTATTACGCGCTGCTATAGGTCATGTCAGTCGTCAGGGAGGGATAATCTTAGAAGGTTACCCGACCAACGCAATAACCAAGACAGTACCAGGAGCTTTTGTATACACGGGTTTGGCATCGGCATTTCGGAAGTCAGGTTTCACCGAGATTGCAAGGCGGTCGAAGTCACGACCTATATTTCGATACCAAATCACAGCGCAGGCAACTGGATGGACAGAAGACAAAACGTCTTTATAGCCATTTTTGTAATCATATTTTTAATTCTCGCAGGAGGATTGTACGCAGCGAATGTCTACTTTGCACGTCATATTCCGGGAGGGGAAGGATTATTAATACCCTGGATGGGGGCAAGAGGTTTTTTTACTGACAGGTCTGATCCATACAGCATTAATATAGCAAATGCAACACAAACATTGATCTATGGGCATCCTGCAGGAGGGGGTGAATACCCTTTTCGATATGTTGATCCATTTTACGTTTTAGTACTTTTCTCTCCTTTAGCCTCCATCCGCGATTATTCTGTTGTACGAGGCCTCTGGCTGGTAATTTCAGAAGTAGCGCTTATAACATTACTTTTAATTAACATAAAATTGACAGAATGGCGTTTAGGGCGTTCAACCCTCGTCTTGTATTTTCTTTTTGGCTTATTTGGATTTTTCAGTCTCTTTTCGTTGGTCCAAGGGAGCGGGGCAATCATTTTTGCTCTACTATTTGCTACGATTTTATTATCCCTGCGCAGAGGCATGGATGAGGTTGCCGGGGGTTTGCTGGCGTTGATCGCTTATCGATGGGAAATTAGTGGTTTATTTATTACATGTGTGTTCATCTGGATCCTTTCACAACGCAGGTGGCGTGTCTTAGTTATGTTTTTAATGGTCCTGACAGTTTTGTTGGTTGTGGCGACAATCATATTCCCAAGCTGGCCTTTGCCATTTATTCGGGCGGTGATTACAAATTTTCACAATTACCGAGGCTGGAACCCCGGAGAATCATTCAAGGAATTATGGCCTGCGATAGGCCATCAACTCGGCTGGATATTAACCGTGACCGTATTTGGCATATTGGTACTAGAGTGGCGTGCAATGCGTGGTACGATATTCCAACGATTTCTTTGGGTCGCTTGCTTAACACTTACAGCCACTCCCTTGACAGGCATCCCGACGAATCCTGCCAATTTTCCGATTATTCTTATCCCGATGACGCTATTTTTTTCAATAATTGAGGAGCGTTGGGCAGTCTATGGTCGGTGTTATGTGGCAATTATCCTATTTCTATTATCAGGTTTATGGGGTGCCTTATTGCGTGTAGACGTCCTAGGTTCCAAATATATTGAAACCATCATTCTATTACCATTTCCAATATTTCTTTTAATTTCTCTTTACTGGGTACGTTGGTGGGGTATACACCCTCGCAAAACGTGGACCGATCAGATTCACGAAAGCAACAAACGATGACCTGGCGGGTATACATATTACTTTTTCTACTAGGATTGGGATTTGCATTTGGGGTTGCCTCCTTTCAATCTTCTGCTGGTTATATGGATGCCGACTATTATTATGCAGAGGGACTGCAAATAGTGAGCGGGCGAGGCTTAAATGAGCCATTTCTTTGGAACTATCTCGATGATCCAAACGGACTACCACATCCTTCGCATTCCTATTGGATGCCCCTAACATCATTTATGGCAGGCTTGGGTATGCGTCTGTTTGGCCAGCTGAATTTTCCATCTGCCCGCTGGCCGTTTATCGTAATTTGGGCGATTCTTCCACCTCTTAGCGCTGCATTGTCGTTTTCGCTCACATCCCGCCGAGATTTATCGATCTTGACCGGATTAATGACAGTCTTTACAGGTTACTATGCACCTTTTCTGCCAACAACAGATGCTTTTGGCATTAGCATGCTATTAGGTGGATTGTTTTTTTTAGCGATAACGATCAATCACCCCACATTTTTAGGGTTTGTTCTTGGGATCCTGGCAGGATTTTCTCACCTCACACGCACGGATGGTGTTGTGTGGCTATTCGTATCAATCATTGTAATCCTATATAAATATTTTATTGGCCGAAAGCGTATTTATCGCTCTATGTTCACTTGTATCCTTTTTCTTTCTCTTGGATACTTACTTGTGATGGGTCCATGGTTCGCTCGGAATCTTATGACCTTTGGCCAACCATTTGCACCCGGGGGAATTCGTACGCTTTGGTTGAGGCGATATGACGAATTATTTATTTATCCTGCCAGCCAATTAAATTTCCAAAACTGGATTGATTATGGGTGGAAAGCGATTCTACAAACCCGTCTTTGGGCATTAAAATTTAACATATTTACTACTCTGGCTGTCCAGGGAAGTATCTTTTTATTACCTTTGATTTTGATTGGTCTTTGGCAAATGCGGGGTGACCTGCGAATACGAACAGGTTTGATTGCCTGGGGTATCATCTTTTGTGTGATGACATTGGTGTTTCCATTCGCGGGTGCGCGAGGAGGATTTTTTCATTCAGGTGCAGCCGTTCAACTTCTCTTATGGTCTCTTGCGCCAATTGGATTGGAGAATTTTATTATCTGGGGTAACCAGCACCGCCAGTGGAAATTAACACAATCTCGATGGATCTTTTCCAGTGGGATGGTTGTGATGATTGCGATTGTTACGCTATTAATTGTTAGAGAGAGAGTTATTGGACCCTCGATATGGAATCCTATATGGAATAAGCAAGCATCTCTTTACAACGCAGTTGAACAATTTATGTTAACAGATGGTGTACCAGAAGGAACTGTAGTCATTGTTAGCAACCCCCCCGGCTATAACGCAATAACTGGCAGATCATCAATCGTTATCCCTGATGGTGATGAACAAACAGTTTTAGACGTAGCAAAAAGATATGGAGGAAAGTATCTCATCTTGGAACCAAACGCAGTCCCACGTGGATTATCCAGTTTATATAAAAATCCATACACACATCCAGGATTCGAATATCTTGGTTCGATCGAGGAGGTTCTTATATTTGAAATCCGAGACTACTAAATATTATTTAGATATCTGGACAGTTCTAACCCTGGCAGGGATCTCGATCTTTTCTGTTGGAGGATATCTTCTTGCCAGTCACATATTATTTCGAATCGGATATCCACTCGACGATGCGTGGATTCACCAGGTATACGCTCGAAATCTTGCCTTGATTGGGGAATGGTCATTCATAACCGGGCAACCATCTGGTGGTTCAACGGCACCCCTTTGGTCAGCGTTGCTAGCAATTGGCTATTGGCTAGGGATAACTCCATATATTTGGACATATGGATGGGGTATCTTATTATTATGGGGACTATCTCTCCTAAGTGAAATTACTGTCCGTCTAAATTTGCCATTCTATAACAGCAGAATCCCATGGGTCGGTATATTTATATTAGGTGAATGGCATTTGGTTTGGGCAGCGAGTTCAGGTATGGAAACGTTGTTATATACCCTATTAATAACGGGAATTCTTGCATTATTATCAAAACCAACACGTAATTATCTCGTTTCAGGTGTTTTAATCGGCTTATGTATATGGGTACGTCCAGATGGTATAACATTACTAGGTCCAGTGCTTATGGTCTTAATACTAACCGAAAAAACTCCTGGAAAGCTCATCAAAGCGATCATCAAGGTTGTTTTTGGTTTTGGTATATTATTCGCGGTTTATTGCTTATTCAACCTGAACATTTCTGGAATGCTCTGGCCGAATACTTTCTATGCCAAGCAGTTGGAATACGCTGCACTGCAGGATATTCCTTTCTGGAAGAGATACCTTACGGAAGCAAGTTTGCCATTGATAGGAAGTGGTATATTGTTGCTGCCAGGGGTGATATTCAGAATATTGAAGACTGTTCAGAAGCGAGATATTCTTACGCTGGCAAGTATGGCATGGTTCCTGGGTTTTATATTCCTCTACGCCTGGCGTTTGCCGGTTACTTATCAACATGGTCGTTATATTATCCCTGCAATGCCCATTTATTTCATCTGGGGGATGAGCGGCACAATAGAGTACTTGACGTTAAATATTCAGAACCAGAGGCAGCATATAGTGAATTCTGTGGCAAAGTTATCAATATTTATAGTTTGGTTTTGGTTCTGGTTCCTCGGTGCAAAAGCTTATGCAAAAGATGTAGCATTTATTGAGAGCGAAATGGTAACCATGGCACAATGGATTGCAGTTCATATCCCGTCAAATTCACTCGTAGCGGCTCATGACATCGGTGCCCTAGGCTATTTTGGAAAGCATAGGTTAATTGATCTAGCAGGATTGTTAAATACCGAAGTAATCCCAATCATAAGAGACGAAATGAAATTAGCTTCTTATCTTGATCAACAAAGAGTTAATTATCTTGTAACGTTTCCGTCATGGTATCCGAGATTGACTTTTAAGACATCTACACTCTATCATACCAGTGGAATTTTCTCTCAATCTACTGGCGGGGAGAATATGGTTATCTATCGATGGACCGGATTGAAAGACGATTTAAGTAATTAATTGCTGGATAGGATGTCATATGCTATACTCGGATAGACGTTCTGGTCGAGGATATCCAGTATGGATGAAATTACAATAATTATTGTTGATGATCACCCATTGTTTCTTCAAGGCGTAGTTGATGCCCTGTCCTTAGAATCTGATATGCGTGTAATAGGGCAAGCATCCAGCGGCGAAGATGCACTTAATATTATCAGATCACTACGCCCAGACATTGCCGTTCTCGATATAAATATACCAGGATTGAATGGACAACAAGTAACACACCAAGTTGCTAAAGAGAAATTAGCGACGAGAATAATCTTAATGACAGGCTATGATGACCGTGAACAGATCATCCACGCAGCACTGGCAGGTGCCAAGGGGTATTGTGCTAAAGACATCGAATCCAAGGATTTGTCGCAGGTAATCCGTGAGGTTGCCAATGGGAAATATGCCATCGCCGGGAGAATATTTACCCGAAGAGAACTTGATCGATGGTTGGATGATCAAATTGAGGGGAGTATACGTACCTATAGTGAACCCGGAAGTCCATTCCATCCTCTGTCAAAGCGTGAGATGGAAGTACTTTCTTGCGTTGTGCGCGGAATGAGCAATAAGGAAATTGCTAGTTTATTGGGAATTAGCCATCAAACCGTAAAAAACCATATAACATCCATATTGAGGAAATTCAGTGTCGAAGATCGGACACAAGCGGTTGTATATGCTTTAAAACATGGATGGGTAAAATTACTTGATAAAGAATAATCTCAGGAGTGAGTATTTATGGTATTGGAAAATCAAGATGAAGAATCCGGGCAAGTTGCAGAGTCTAAACTGGATCTTAATCATGAGCTTGAGGAGACGGCGCGAGCCTTAAAAGAAATCACCTTGATGATCGAACAAAGCCAGAGTGAACTTGGAAAACTCACTCAGCGGAATGCTGCAATTACTGCTTATTTACAGCAGGTTCAGAATCAATTTGATAAACTTCCTCCTAAAGAAATCAGAAGTGCTTATGATTCGGCGCTAGAAACTCAACAGCGACTATTCGTAATGCGAGGTCAATTAGAAAAATTGCAGAGCGATAAAACGCATCTTGAGCGGTTTTTTTCAGTAATAACCAAAATAAGGGATTCTGGAGGGCAAACCAATACTCAAATGATAGACTCTGGGGGGAATAATGGTTTGACCAGTGTGGAGATGCTAGTTAACGCCCAGGAGGCAGAACGCCAGCGATTATCGAGGCAAATGCATGATGGACCGGCGCAAGCACTTTCAAATTTCATCTTACAGACCGAAATTGCAATGCGGTTGCTCGATGTAGATACTACACAAGCCCGTGATGAGTTAGGCAATCTAAAAGTGGCCGCAATAAATACTTTCCAAAAAGTCCGTAATTTCATATTCGAACTTAGACCAATGATGCTTGATGATCTAGGGCTTGTACCAACAATCCGACGATATGCAGATACGTATAAGGAGCAGACAGGTCTAGATGTCAATATTATTGTTTCTGGAACTGAACGCCGATTGGAGCCTTATCTGGAAGTATTGATTTTTAGAGCCCTGCAAGAACTTATGGGGAACGCAGCACGCCACGGTCAAGCCAACAGCGTAAATATTGACATTGATATGGGTGCGGATAAAATCAAAATCAGTTTAGAAGACAATGGGAAGGGATTCGATTCCGAAGTTATCAACAAAAAACAAAGTGTCGGTTTAAAGATGATTCAGGAGCGAGCTGAAATGCAAGGGGGAAGCTTCGATATTGATTCAGTAATTGGGAAAGGAACACGAGTTACTTTTACAATACTAACAGCTGAAAAGATAAAAATGACAAAAGTGCAAGATTAACAAAAGTGTAAACACCAAGAACATCATCTGGGTTGATTAATTAATAATAGGTATTATACTGGTGTTATCTTCGAGGAGAACCTCGTAAGAAATCACCCAAGAAAGGAGGTGAATTAGAATGTTGTTCGCTCCTAAAGAAAAGGGACAGGGCCTGGTGGAATATGCGTTAATCCTTGTTTTAGTTGCCATCGTCGTTATTGCAGTACTTATGTTGCTCGGCCCAATGATTGGCAACGTGTTCAGCCAGATCAACAATGCCCTTGAAGCCACGGGTTAATATTGTTCATAAATGTCACATGAGGACTCTGCCTCAAGGCAGAGTCCTAATTATTTAACATAGTCAAAAGAATTGCTGTATAATGAATAAATATTGTCATCAATGCAATTGAGTCCAATAGAGAGGAGATCCCATGCGCCGTGGAAGAATTTTCATATATATGGCAGTGATAGTAATTATCGGTCTTGTGGTTGTTTACATACTTTTAAAGCAATATTCCAAACCGACAATCCAAGCCCCCCCGACTCCATCATTGGTTGATGTATTTATCGCAGGGCAAAATATCCCTCAAGGAAGCACCATCAATGAGGATTCACTTGATACTGTTCAACTACCGCAGGATAAAATCAAAGAGATAATGTTTACAGCAGATCAAAAAGACCAGTTGATCGGGAAGTTAGCGAAATACCCACTTCAACAAGGAGTAATGATCACCAGGCAGATGGTTGTTGAAACAACTACTGAAATTGCTGCCTCTGGTCCTCCATGGATATCAATGATCTCTCCAAGCATGACCGCCATCGCGGTGCCAATATCGCGACTGGCTTCTGTGGCATATGGCATCGCTGATGGGGCTCATGTGAATGTCATAGCATGTCTCCTGTTTGTTGATGTAGATCCATCCTTTCAAAGCAATCTGCCGAATTACACGGCTATCGTTACAGGATATGGTACTCTTTTAAATAAACTGCCGATTTTATCAGCTGGTATCAATTCTGGAGGTGCAGCCGGAGCCCAAGGGCGGGTTGAATATGATCCAACATTGCAGCAACCTTTTTATGTAGTTCCGTCGGAGGCACAGCGCCCCAGACCTGTATGCCAGATGATCTTCCAGGATGTTGTCGTTATTCGATTGGGAACTTTCCCACTACAGACTGCAAGTCAAGAAGTGAGTATAACTCAACCTCAACCAACACCCGAAGGTCCAACAGAACCTGCGGTGACGCCGATTCCTCCAGATATTGTGACATTAATGGTTTCCCCGCAAGATGCGGTTACCCTAACTTACCTAGTCTATAGTGGTGCTAAATTCACCTTAACCTTGCGTGGTGCTGGAGATCAATCACGTATAGAGACAGAGGCTGCAACCCTACAATACGTTCTCAGTCAATATGCCATACCAGTTCCAGCGAAATTACCTTACGCCTTACAGCCACGAATTGATGAATTGCTATCACCAATTTTGCCGAATGACAATGTGATAGTACCTTAGAAAAGGGAGAAATCACATAAGAATTCATTCAGAGAACGTATTGGAGATTTAGATTGACAGCGGATGAAAAATTCCGGGTTTTGATAGTAGATGATGATGCGGAAACTCGCGAGTATATCCGTAAACTATTATCGTTTGAATCAGATGTGAATGTTGTTGGTACCGCCCGAACGGGACGGGAGGCTATACAGCTATCCCAGGAATTTGAACCAGATGTTGTCTTGATGGACATAAATATGCCAGATATGGATGGTATCGCGACGACCGAAGCGATCCGTCTGAAACAACCCGTTGTGCAGATTGTCATACTTTCTGTTCAAGGCGACCCCAGTTATATGCGTCGAGCCATGCTCGCGGGGGCAAGGGATTTTTTGATTAAACCGCCCATGGGTGATGAACTAATATCAGCCATTCGTAGAGCGGGACTGATGGCTCAGCAGGAAAGAAAAATAAATACCCAGGCTCATGTCGCTCCAAGAGCTGGTGGTCAATCAATAATGACACCCGGAACAGCCTACTCGCAAGGAAAGATCATCACGGTCTATAGCCCAAAAGGTGGAACGGGGTGCACCACTGTGGCTGTTAATTTGGCGGTCGCACTCAACAACAATGAAACACGAGTTGTTATAGTTGATGGTAATCTGCAATTTGGTGATGTGACAGTTTTTTTAAACGAACAGGCCAAAAATTCAATTGCAGATCTCGCATCACGAGCTGATGAGTTGGATCCCGAAATTGTTGAAGATGTGTTGATCAAACATGCTGCATCCGGTTTGCGCGTGCTAGCAGCTCCAGTTCGACCCGAATATGCGGATAAGGTGACCGGAAACCAACTGACGAAAATATTGAAATATCTACGACATTTATTTGCCTATGTGGTTGTAGATACTACACCAATGCTCACCGACATCACACTAGCGGCGATTGACACGAGCGATGTTGTCATCCTGATTACCACTCAAGATATCCCTGCATTAAAGAGCGCACGCCTATTTTTAGATCTATCACAAACATTGGGGGTAGAACGCGAGCGGATTATCTTTGTTATGAATCGTTATAGTAAACGGATAGCCATCACGTCTGAGAAAGTAAGTGAGAATCTCAAACAGGAAATCCTGACAGTCATCCCATTGGATGAAAATGTAGTTATTCCAGCAACAAACAGCGGAGTCCCTTTTGTATTGAGCAGCAAAGCTCAGCCATCAGCACGCGGGATATTCACCTTAGCCGAAAACGTGCGGGGAGTATTGTCTAAGATTGAGAGTAATGATGAAAATAAAAAAAGTGTGTAGTAATAACTTATCAGGAGGTTGTTAATGTCTTTGTTAAAACGAATTGAAGAAGGCCAAGGGTCAGTCACTACACCTGAGCTTCAACCTGGAATGGAACAGAGAGGTGGCGGTGATAGTACACGCCTTTCATCCTTACAAACCCGTCGGGTTAATACAACACAAACCACAGCAGCGGTAGGTACGTATTTTGACTTAAAAACCCGTGTACAAAACAAACTATTATCCGAACTAGATCCATCAATGGATATTGCCAAGACTGAGGAAGTACGTCAAACCATTCAAGATCTATTTGAGCAAATACTATCGGAAGAAAATATTGTTCTTTCACGGGCTGAACGCGGTCGTTTGTTTGAGCAAATTTCTGCTGAAATTCTCGGATTAGGACCACTCCAAACGTTGTTAGAGGATGAGAATATCACTGAAATCATGGTTAACGGTTTCAAGAATATATATGTTGAGAAGAGGGGAAGAATTATCCGAGTTCCTGTAACTTTTGAAAGCAACGAGCACCTGATGCGCATCATTGACCGGATCGTCGCTCCTTTAGGACGACGTATAGATGAATCGAGTCCATATGTTGATGCCCGTCTACCAGATGGTTCGCGAGTTAATGCGATTATTCCTCCTATATCTTTAGTTGGCCCAACTCTAACCATTCGAAAATTCGCGAAAAATCCAATAACAATAGAGCAATTAATCGAATACGAGTCGCTTACTCTAGAATCGATCCAATTCCTTAAAGCATGCGTGGAATCTCGGCTAAATATCGTAATTTCAGGCGGTACAGGATCAGGGAAAACCACTCTTTTGAATATACTTTCGGGTTTTATCCCAAGCGATGAGCGGATATTAACAATCGAGAACGCCGCAGAGCTTCAATTGCGGCAAGAACATGTGGTTACGCTCGAATCTAGACCAGCCAATATTGAAGGTCGGGGTGAGATCACAATTCGACAATTAGTTATTAACGCTTTACGTATGCGCCCAGATAGGATTATCGTGGGTGAAATCCGTGATGAAGCAGCGTTGGATATGCTTCAGGCGATGAATACGGGTCATGATGGTTCAATGACTACTCTGCATTCCAACAGTGCGCGAGATGCGCTAGCACGCCTTGAAACTATGACATTAATGGCTGGAATGGATCTACCATCGCGTGCTGTTCGCGAGCAGGTATCATCAGCAATTGATCTAATCGTGCATCAAGAACGTCTGCGTGATGGATCACGTAAAGTGGTAAATATTTCCGAGATCAGTGGTATGGAAGGTGATGTTATCACAACGATGGATATCTTTACGTTTGAACAAACCGGTATGGAAAACGATAAAATTATCGGACGTTTACGCCCAACAGGATTACGACCGAAATTTATGGAAAAGATAGAGGCTTCCGGTATACACTTACCCGCCACCATCTTCGGTATTGGAGAAAAGCACCGCTATTAGGTCGTTCTGCAGATATTTTCGACAACAGGTGATTTAATATGACATGGTTCTTAATAATTGGCGCAATACTTGTTCTAATCTTGCTAGTTATTGGAGTCGTAGTGTCTGTGACGAGTGAACGATCTCTGGTTGAAAAGAGACTTGGTCAATACATAGAAGAAGAGAAGGAGAAAGGGGAAAAGGACGACACATCTCTTCTCACCGACTGGGTAAATAAACGTGTTGAAAAGTCTTCCTTCGGTGATCGGATAGCGCGGGAGCTTGCTCGAGCTGACCTGAAGTTCAAGGTAGCAGAATATTATGCGTTGATTGTTATAACAACCGTGCTTGGATCATTTATCACCGGCATGATAGGCGGTAGACATTGGATCTCGTTTACTGTTGGCGGTCTGGTTGGTGCTGCATTACCTAGCTTTTATGTCAGACGCCAAAAAGGCAAGCGTTTAGTGCGATTTAACGATCAATTATCTGATATGTTGAATCTTGTAGTTAACGGTTTGCGTGCGGGTTACTCAACAATGCAGGCAATGGACTCTGTCAGCAAAGAGTTACCCTCACCAATATGCGATGAGTTTCACCGGGTTGTGCAAGAGATGGGATTAGGTATTTCAATGGAGCAGGCACTTGAAAATTTATGCCGGCGCATACCAAGTGATGATCTGGATTTTGTGATAACCGCAGTAAATGTGCAACGAGAAGTTGGTGGCAACCTAGCTGAAATACTTGACACGATATCATTTACAATCCGAGAACGTGTCCGGATAAAAGGGGAGATCAGGGTAATGACGGCTAACGTCATGACATCGGGTCGGATTTTATCAATGATCCCTATTGTCCTGGTAATATTTCTTTGGTTTTTCAATCGCGATTACATGCTTATCTTTTTTGAGGAAAATGTATATTGTGGAGCAGGCGCACTTGGTGCAGCAGGGATATTAATTGGTCTGGGTTATTTTGTAATGACTCGCCTGGCAAGCATAGAGGTGTAAGATGAGTATCTGGTTGTGGGTGATTATCGGCATAATCACTATAGGCGGTGCGATCACATTGATTGTGGTCGGTTCACGGGCTTCTACATCACAAGATGAGGACCCCTTGATGGCACGTTTAGCGGAGTTCAGTCAACGGGGAGATCTTGTATCCCTAGAGGAGATCGAACTATCACAGCCTTTTTACGACCGGGTTATCACACCGATATTGAAACGAATAGGTGAAGTTTCAACGCGATTTACACCTCAGAAGGTTTTACAGGATACAACGAAAAAACTTGAATTAGCCGGTAATCCAATGAACGTTGATGCAGCAACTTTTCTAGCATCACGGTTTATCTTAGCACTTTTTTTTGGAGGATTTCTAATACTGATTTTCACAATCTCGAATGCGAAATGGCCTTTTCTTCGAGTTGTATTGGTCGTCGCAATCTTTTCGGTTCTCGGTTATTTTTTCCCACAAATGTGGTTAAAAAGCAAGGTCAATAGCCGTCAGAAGGATATTCGTTTAGCAATGCCCGATGCCTTAGATTTATTGACAATATGTGTTGAGGCAGGCTTGGGTTTTGATGCCGCGATGTCTAAAGTCAGCGAAAAGTGGGAAAATCAATTATCGCTTGCTTTTACGCGTGCCATCCGAGAGATCCAATTAGGGAAACTCAGGCGGGAAGCTTTGAAAGACATGGCTGATCGGATAGGCATCTCTGAGATGACCAGTTTTGTTGCTGCCATTATTCAGAGCGAACAACTGGGTGTGAGTATGTCAAAAGTATTGAGAATACAGTCCGAGCAAATGCGGGTAAAACGACGCCAAAGAGCTGAGGAAGAAGCAAACAAAGCCCCGGTGAAAATGATTATACCAATGGGATTGTTGATCTTTCCCTCGATCTTAATAATCCTCATGACACCAGCGTTATTACGCTTAACAAAAACCTTTGGTCAGATTATGAAATAAGAAATTATCTGTGCCTTGTCCATCCTGGTCCTACCGTTTTTACCAATGGTGTTGGAGTGGATTGGATTGGTTATTTCCACCAGTTTGTGGGGGTTGTGGGATGATTGGTACGAGGTGGTGCATCAATTGCCAAAGACAGGTTATCAAGATAACTGAACCACTATGCAAATCCTGTGGAATTCCGCAGGCAACCTCAGGTTTATGTTCGAATTGTCATAGCAAGCCCCCGACATTCCGATCGTTACGTTCCTGGTTAGTTTTTGAGGGACCAATTCGTGATGCTTTACATCGTCTAAAATACAGGCGTGATGTTGGATTAGGTGAAGCCCTTGTGAAGGAATTCGCACATTATACAATCGATCTAAATTGGTCTATAGATATAGTAGTACCTGTTCCGTTAGGAAAAAAGCGGTTGAAGGAACGCGGTTATAATCAAGCCGAATTGATCGCTCATCCGCTTGCTTTGGCATTAGGATTGAGGTATACAAGAGATGCATTATACAGGGTTCGAGAGACCGCATCCCAAGTTGGTCTTGGTTTATTTGAGCGACGAGAGAACGTAAGAGAAGCATTTTCCGGAAGGGCAGGTTGTGTGCGAGGAATGAATATACTCGTGGTGGATGATGTTGCAACAACTGGTTCAACCCTCGATGCATGCGCACATGCTCTATTAAATGTTGATGCCAAGAATGTGTATTGTATAACCATTGCCAGGGCGCTACCTCACTGAAGTTTAAGGGATGTATGATTTCAACGCGTCTAATTATATTAAACTTTACTCTGGAGGTGTTATGACTCACAAGATTGAGATCCTCGGAAGAAATATGGAAGTGAACGAACGTATAGGGGATTATGTATCAAAAAAAATTAAAAGACTCGATAGATATCTTAAAGATATAGACGAAACACGAGTAGAACTCTCTTACTTGAAATCAGCCCGAAGCGCAGTAGATCGCCAAGTTGCACAAATCACTGTACGCGGGAGAGGTTTGATTCTTCGCTCAGAAGAGAGAGCAGATGATATATATGCTGCTTTTGATGCTGCATTAGAAAAAATGCAACGCCAAATTGACCGTTACAAGGGTAAACGTTATCGTGGTCGTGGTGATGGGCGGTCAGCAGCAGAAGTAGTAGAATCCAAGCCTATGGAGGAAATTGAGAGAGAAGAATCTGTGGTTATTCGCAGGAAAAAGTTTATGCTTTTACCAATGAGCGAAGACGAGGCTATTGAGCAGATGAAACTCCTTGGGCACGATAATTTTTTCATTTTTTACAATGGCGTTAGTAATACAATCAATGTACTTTACAGACGACGGGACGGAACATATGGTTTGATCGAACCACAGCTCGGATAAGGGGAGGAGAAGATTGTGGTGGCAAAACCAAAAATGACTAAAAAAGGATTCCCAGATTACCATTCTCAGAGAGATATTATGGAACTTCTTGATTTTGATGATTCATTGAATGAAAAAGATCTGGCAGATAGCAATATCGATAGTCAGGCAATTCAAAATGCAATTGTGCAAATGCTGAATGCCTTTGGTGAGAATCCTACACGCGAGGGATTAAAATATACACCAAAACGTGTAGCACGAATGTATAACGAGCTACTGGCCGGCTACCATGTTGATCCGGTCGCTATGATCAATGGTGCCCTATTCCAAGTAACCTATGATGAGATGGTTATTGTCCGCGATATTAAATTTTATAGCATGTGTGAGCATCACTTGCTACCATTTTTTGGGCGTGTTCATGCAGCCTACATTCCAGACGGTAATGTTTTGGGTCTATCGAAAATCCCCCGAATCGTTGATATGTTCGCACGACGTCTACAGGTTCAGGAACGAATGACACGGCAGATAGCCGACTTCATTCGCGACCTTCTTCATCCTCAAGGTGTTGCGGTAGTTGTTGAGGCGCTGCATTTATGTTTAATGATGCGGGGTGTCCAAAAACATGATGCACGTATGACCACTTCAGCCATGCACGGAGCGTTTCGTGCAAATTTAGCAACGCGTCAGGAATTTCTAGATAATATTTCTCGAGGTGCGTTACCGTTGCAGATTTAAGTGAAAATTAACCTGGTAGTCTATCGTCCGACTCAAGGATGAGCCCTGGCTTGGGTCGTGATTTGCGATCACGTTCGATCTCCACACCGACAGATGCCACAAATTCAAGTGCTTCGGGTTTTTCTACCCGAATACCGACATGATCCACACCTGGTGTTTCAAAGCAAAGATTAGCCAAGTCCTCTGCCAATGCCTCAATAGTGAAGCGGGCAGATCTTTCGACAAAAGTGTGCACACGATGGGCAAGCGCGTCGTAATCCAAACAGTCTTCGATGGTATCAGTCGTGGCTGCCTTGTGAGTATTGGTAAATATGGTTATGTTTATCAAGATGGGTTGGGGTTCTTGACGCTCATGTTCGTATACACCGATAATACAATGAGCACATAGGTCTTTAATAACAATCTTATCCATTTCTTGACATGTATCAAACATATTAAATCACACTTAGAAGTATCTGTTTATTTTCTACACTGTCGCCTGATTTTACCCGGATACGCCCAACAACACCATCACGCGGTGCTTTAAGCTCGTTTTGCATTTTCATTGATTCCAGGATCAATAAAACCTGTCCTTGTGTAATAATCTGACCTTCTACGATTGGAATGCTGATCACAAGCCCAGGCATGGGCGATTTTAGATTGAATTCAGCAGTTTTTGAAACCTGGCTATTAGCGGTGGCACGCAAGCGTTTCTCCCGTTCATCCTGGACAAAGACCGGATATAAACGACCGTGTAATAATACCTGCCAATCATCTTCACCGGGATAAACATATGCTTCAAATGATTTACCGTTTACAATCAATGAATATACTGGTTGACCGCTAACCGATTCAAAGTTTACATCGAACATCTTGCCATTCAGAGAAATATGTCCCTCATTGATCATTTCAATCAGATAGTCTTGTTCATAAATAGAGGCAATGTATTTCATGCCGGTCTCCTAGCGGTGCATTCGTTCCCAACGTCCAACCCATTTCCAATTGCTAGTATCCCTTTCACCTCGTCGGACAACATGTGCGGCGCGTTGCGTTTGCTGATGAGCGACAAGGGTAGCCATAATAGCAGCAATCTCTAAATGTGCCTCTTTGCCAACTTTATTTTTTTCTAACGAAAATCTTTCTTCGATGAAGCGAGTGTCGTATTGACCCGCCATGAAGCGATGAGAATCCATCATGGTTTGGTGGAATGGGATGTTAGTACGCACCCCGACGATGCGATACTCTTCTAATGCACGGCGCATCCGTAGAATGGCTTGACCACGAGTCTCTCCCCATACAATCAGCTTGGCGATCATAGGATCATAGTAAGGTGTAATTTCGAAGCCAGGATAAACACCCGTATCTACGCGAACACCAGGGCCAGTCGGAAGAATGCTATGGGTGATCAAACCAGTTGATGGCAGGTAGTTGTCGTAGGGATCTTCAGCATTAATCCGACATTCAATTGCTGCTCCAGATATATTAATCACATCTTGCGTGTAGCTTAAATGCCTTCCACGAGCGATGCGTATCTGTTCTTTTACTATATCAATACCAGTGACCATTTCCGTAACAGGATGTTCTACTTGCAAACGAGTGTTCATTTCAAGGAAAAAGAAATTCTTGTCTTTGTCCACTAAAAATTCGATCGTCCCAGCGTTAACATAATCCACAGCCTGTGCAGCTTTAACTGCTACTTCCCCCATCCGCTTACGTAACTCATCATCTACGAAAGGTGAGGGAGCTTCTTCAAGTAACTTCTGGTGGCGGCGTTGCAAAGAACACTCACGTTCTCCCAAATAGGTCACATTACCGTATGTATCCGCCAGGATCTGTATCTCTATATGCCTCGCTCCCTCAACCAATTTTTCAAGGTAAACATTACCATTACCGAATGAAGATTCAGCTTCACGCCGCGCCGCTAGAAGAAGGAGTCGCATTTCTTCAAGATTCTGTACTTCACGCATCCCTTTGCCACCCCCTCCGGCAGTAGCTTTAATCAATAGCGGAAATCCTATCCTGGGAGCCAACGAGATCAATTCATCATCCAGCAAAGCACCCTCACCCTCGGTACCTGGTACAACAGACACGCCAGCTCTAGAGACAGTTGTCCGGGCAACAGCCTTATCACCCATAGCCGCGATGGCAGATGGTTTAGGACCAATGAAGATTAAACCAGCGTCCAGGCAAGCTTCAGCAAAATCATCTCGTTCTGCTAAAAATCCATAACCGGGGTGGATAGCATCTGCACCGCTTTTCCGGGCAATATCAATGATCTTCTCCCCCCGGAGGTAAGATTGGCGAGATGGCGCCGGACCAAGAAGATATGCTTCATCGGCATAGCGGACGTGCAATGCGTGTCGGTCAACCTCAGAGTAAACTGCCACGGTCTCGATACCAAGTTCGCGGCATGCGCGAATAATTCGAACTGCAATCTCGCCTCGATTGGCTATCAATACCTTTTTAAACATCTTTCACCTTTTTATCATGGTTGTGTGAGAATAACACATGCAATTACCAGCGGTCGCTATCATAAAGGTATGTTCCCGTGTTTTTTTGCTGGATTCGCATCGCGTTTATTTGTGAGCATTTCCAAAGCATTAATCAGACGTGAGCGAGTTTCGCGTGGTTCAATTACATCATCAATATAACCACGCTCGGCTGCAATATATGGATTTGCAAATTTTTCCCGGTACTCAGCCACCAACTCTGCCCTGCGCTTAACTATATCTTTTGCTTTTTCCAATTCCTTTCGAAAGATGATGTTCACCGCTCCCTCCGGGCCCATAACAGCAATCTCAGCTGAAGGCCAAGCCAGGTTTACATCACCGCGGATATGCTTTGATGACATGACGTCGTATGCACCCCCATATGCCTTGCGGGTGATAACCGTTAATTTAGGCACAGTTGCTTCGCAGTAGGCATAGAGGAGTTTTGCACCATGACGGATGATCCCGCCGTGTTCCTGTCCGGTTCCTGGTAGAAATCCCGGTACATCAACAAAAGTGAGAATCGGAATGTTGAAGGCATCACAGAAACGGACAAAACGCCCAGCTTTATCAGCGGAATTTATATCCAAGACACCGGCCAATAATGCCGGCTGATTGGAAACGATACCGATACTATGACCACCCAAGTGAGCGAAGCCGATCACAATATTTTGAGCATAGGCTTCCTGGATTTCAAAGAAATAACCATTATCTACAATCAGACGGATAATATCTTTCATGTCGTAAGGTTTACCGGGATCTTCAGGTATGATCGAATCCAAAGCCTCGTCCATTCGAAGCGCATCATCCCCAGTCTGTGTGGTGGGTGGATCCTCCATATTATTCTGGGGTAAATATGATAGTAATTTTCGGATTAAATAGAGCGTATCAGCTTCGCTATCAGCAGCAACGTGGCACACGCCAGAATTTTCGGAATGAACACTAGCCCCACCCAGATTTTCAAAAGAGACTTCTTCGTGTGTTACAGTTTTGACGACATCAGGACCAGTAACGAACATGTATGAGGAACCACGAACCATGAAAATAAAATCTGTCAATGCCGGGGAATATACTGCTCCTCCTGCACAAGGTCCCATGATGGCACTGATCTGGGGGATAACACCGGAAGCTAATGTATTTCGCAAGAAAATATCCGCATATCCACCAAGTGAGACGACACCTTCCTGGATGCGCGCCCCACCAGAGTCATTGAGGCCGATGATAGGTGCACCGTTCTTTAGTGCCATATCCATAATCTTTACAATCTTTTCTGCGTGCACCTCACCGAGACTACCACCGAAGACAGTGAAATCCTGTGAGAAAACATAAACCAATCGACCCTCAATAGTTCCCCAACCAGTAATAACACTGTCGCTCAGGAATTTTTGTTTATCCAGCCCGAAGTCGTGCGTACGGTGGCGGACAAATGCGTCCACTTCACGGAATGAACCCTTATCGAGGAGTAGATCGATACGTTCCCGAGCAGTCAATCGACCTTTTTTATGTTGAGTTTCGATGCGTTCTTTCCCACCACCCAAGCGTGACTCGGTTTTAAACGAGCGAAGGATTCCAATTTTCGATTTATCTCTCATGTTTTTCTCTCGCAACGAAGTATGTACGACTAGCAGGTAGTATTTGTGCAATAATAACAATAATTATTACCATCAACATGAAACTCAGAGCAAAAAACCAATTTTGGTGGGGACCAGAGTAATGGAAAAATAACCGATCAAGCCAGTAGTAAACGAAATAAAGGATGGTTACAGGCAGAAGAGATCGTCGCGACCACCAAAAACCCCCCCATAACCCATAGAACAAGACCAGACCAATCAACATCCAGATTAAACCGGTTAGAGCCAAGTAGAAAGGTCCAGGTTGTGAGGAGTAATTTCGCATTAGATCCCAAGATTTTATAGTTGTGGTAAAACGAAGAGCATTCATTATTACCAGTATTAACACTCCTGAAGAAAGGATGGTTACACTGAAGGGACGTTTCGAGCGTTTTATTTCTTCCATGGCGTCAAATTTTTACTTCAAATTCTAATAGTGGATTGTTACTAGTTGGTTTTTCGTACACCGGCTTGAGAAACTTGAATAAAGTATACGGTCAATCTTGCTGTCCAATTAAGCTATCCAATTCATTGGGATGAAGTATTACGCGATAAAAACTTCATGAGGATTTTTCCTCCATATTTGATTCTACCTATCTCGAGGCGATTTTCGAACTGACCACGATAAGGGAGGTTATTTAAAATAATAATTGGATTAGCAAAGACATAGTCCAACCCAATATATTCGAGATACGCGGATGCTTTTCCGTTTTTCATTGCTTCGAAGTATTGTTTGCTATTTATCAGACCATCCATATTGATAATCGTACGCCCTTGAATGAAATAACCAACGTTCCCACCCCCTGTCATACCTATAAGTGAACCAGGTTCTGTATTCTCTTCCAAGGCAGTTAAAACATCCATATATGGTTGGCCGGGTTTATCGTTTCCATGGGGCATACGATTGACAATGACTGTTGTAAAAGTCTTAGCCATCCCCATTGTGAGCAAAGCCGTAATGACCCAAACAGCGTTGGTCATCATAGGGGATAGTCGTTGGATCGCTTTCAACGGAATATCCAATAACAGGCTTCCGAGCAAAATTGTAAAAAGCAACTGGCTACACCAATACCATTCTTTTGGGGATGAATAACCAGTACTGTTGTAAGAAATGATTTGAAGAACAGAACCTACGAAAAGTGGAAGCAGACTTAGCTGGAATGTCGCCTGTATCACTCGTCGACGGTTGGTTGTGAGGATAACCAAGCATAAAACCAAACCCATAAAGAAAATAGTAATGAAGAAATTATCGAACTCGAAGCGTCTTACCCACTGACTGATCGACTCATAAAGTGACCTTATGGAGGAAGTGATAAGACCCCAGGCATCAAAATCTCCATCCAGATCAAGCCCGAAGAAAGCATGAATCGTGCGCGCAGGACCACCATATACATTACCAGGGAGGGATCCCCACCAACGTTTAATCTGGCCACTTATCGGTGAGGAAGTCCCAAAGGCAGCCATATTACCAAGCATATACAAACCCAGTGCTCCACCCAGGATACCAAAAAACACCATACCTTCTAACGACCATTGCTTCCAATTTTGTTTGATCTGAAGAAACGGATCCACCGGTTTTCTGGGATCCAGATCAGGTTTAAAGTGTTGAATGAAAAGTCGAACAGAGCCTATCAATAATATTGACAGAAACCAATCCAGTACCAAGGTTGAGCGAGGGAAGTTGTTGACATAACCAAAAGCTGCAAGTCCAAGCACAATGAGTGAAATAATGATTGAGCTAATCGTCACAGCCAGAATCACACGTCCTAATAATTGAAGGTTTGAAATCACACGGGGACGTTGATAGAGCCCTAAATAGTAAAAAGCAGGTATCCTTATTACCAAGTCCAAGGCAGTCATTAAGATTGCCATAGAGGCTAATTGGTAATACGCCGGTTGTCCGATCCGAAATAAAAAGCTAGAAAAACTGATCGTGGGAAGGAGGAGTATATCAAGCAGCAGATAATAGCGAATTGGACTGCCACGGAATATTACCCAAAGACCGAAAACTGCAACGAGGAATATTGTATCCAAGCGACTAAATACAATAATTACAGCGACAAATCCAATCAACATGATATGTTTGAGTTCAAACGGTCGGTTTCGCCATTTTTGTTCATACTCTGCAAGGATATATAAAAGAAGGACAATAGAAAACGTTGTTACCCCGGATTCCAGACCTAACTGTATGATGGTTTTATGGACGAAAAGGTTAAACATCCAAAACGCAGATACCAAAATACCTATGGGTTCCGAAAGCATCCTTGAAATCAACCTATATAACAACACACCAGTAGCAGCGTTTAGGGTTGCCATAATAATCAGGAGTACTCTAAGCGGAAGTATGATGTCATATCGTGCCAGTGCGAAGATCGGGATACAGATGAACAACCAAAGAGGATGGTAACCATTAGTAGGGTTGATACCATCAAATGTTGAACCACGACCTTCGCTAATATTCTGTGCTACTTTGAAATAATAGTAGGCGTCATCACGAGTAAACCATTTGTTAGCGAAATTATATGGAGAAGATGTGGCTGCATATATATGCACACTCATCACAACAAAGATCAGAACAAGTTCAAACCATTTGATGCGTCTGTTCAAAGTGAGATCCCAAATCATCCTTGGTTGTCTAGGAGATGCTTAAAACAATCTTGCCCAACTGCTCGTTATGTGCAAGACGCTCTTGGGCGTCGCTTGCATCAGGAAGAGAATAGATCCTATCAATCACCGCCTTGAGTTTCCCTTCGATAACCAGGTCCATTGCTTCATTGAAATCCTTCAATGTACCCATTGTGGTACCAATTATTGAAAGATGTTTGGCAAAGATATATCGATTGTCAATCTCAAATTTGGGCCCGCCTGTGCTACCAACAGTGAGAATACGTCCACCCTTGCGTGCGGCGCGAAAACTGAGCGGATAAGTTGTACCAACATTATCAGCGACCACGTCCACACCCTGGCGATTAGTTGCTAAAAAGACAGATTTAGACCAATCTTCCTCCTTAGTTCTGTTGATCAATATATCAGCACCAAGCGATTCAGCAAGTGAAAGTTTCTTTTCATCTGAACCGATCACAATGACTCTCGCACCGGCAAACTTTGCAATCTGAATATAGGCTGTGTTGACCCCACCCGAGGCACCGACAACCAGTAATGTCTCACCAGCACGTAATTTTCCCTTTCTAATCAATGAGTGCCAGGCTGCCTGGTAGACTAATCCCGCAGCAGCTGCTGCGTGATAGTCAAATCCTTCAGGGAGGAGGAACAATTGCCGCTCTGGAAGCACGATATATTCAGCGTATGTGCCACGGACTGTTTCACCCAACAAATGCCATTCGCGGCACATATTGTCCTGACCAGCCAAGCAATTTGCACATCTACCGCAACCAAGATTGGCATTGATGACGACACGATCACCTACCCGGAAAGAAGCCACATTTTCACCCAGAGCCACGACATTACCCGCCCCATCTGCACCGTTTATATGAGGTAACTCAAGCTTAAGTCCCGGCCAACCATTACGAACAAGGATATCCATGCGGTTGAGTGCAGCAGCATATAGTTTGACCAACACTTCGCCAGGACCAGGCTCTGGAGTAGGAAAATCGGAATATTTTAATACCTCAGGTCCTCCATGTTGGTGAAACAGGACAACTTTCATGTTACCTCGTTTTTTTTTTGATACTCAAATAATGACGATATTGTGTAATGATAATAATTTTGACACATACAAGAGCAGGAAAATTGGTTATATTGTGAGCAATAAATTCACATTAATAGGTTCAAGGAGATTACTTGGACAATCCAATCATGGTTGAATGACAAGATTGACAGGATTTGAAAATACCGGATATTGTCCGTAAGCATCTACAAGCGGAAGCGCTGATCTTGCTTCCACCTGGCAGCGATATTTACCCGGTTTTAAAGCAATTGGCAAGGATCCTTCTTTTTGCGCTTTCGAGTACGATTCGAAATAGGGTGGTAATGATTCCCTCGAGATATTGTCAGGATCGAAATCTTGTTCCGGGGTCAGGATTATTGTGTCAATAAAAAGCGCTAAAAATCTGCCTGGATCATCATTATAGGGACGGTTAAAAGATAATTCGTTATTTCCTGCGAAGAAGGGAAATGGTCCAAGTCGTTCCCAAATCCATTGATCCAATGGTGAATCTTGTATCTGAGCAAATGGAAATACCTGATGATTTAATTTGAGTATTCCAGATGAATCATCCAATGAGCGCTTATAGTACCTAATCCATACATATGTATTTTGAGGGGAATCGTTTTGAATATTCAGAGTCGTTGGTTGGCTGTGGTAATTATCCATTAAATAACCCTGTCCATTCCAACCTTCGACGAAATGACTCTC
>Ga0315285_10000356_pt1 | contig 47010 bp, 68 predicted proteins | sample YL17G09_36_MG_FD_203698 | JGI IMG/M metagenome (GOLD analysis project Ga0315285, IMG submission 203698) | Sediment microbial communities from Yellowstone Lake, YNP, Wyoming, USA - YL17G09_36 | ecosystem: Environmental > Aquatic > Freshwater > Lake > Sediment | place: USA: Wyoming | collected...
GTCGAGAGCGGCATCGGCCGGATGAAAGAGGCCGCCGTCGTCAAGCCGCTGGTGGAGACCGTGAGCGGCGGCCAGCGATTCAAGGATGCCGTCGACGCGCGGGCGGATCTGTCGGCTGAGCAGAAGGTGTCGCTGCGCGGCCTGTTCAATGCCTCGATGCAGGCCGAGCAGGATGCGTCGAGCCAGGACGCGGTGAAGGCGATCAAGGCGGGGATGTAGCAGCGGTGAGGCGGCATGGGGCGAGTGACGCAGTGGCGGAGTGACGGAGTGAGATATGAGCCAGTACACCGAGATCATTCTGAAGGCCGCCCTTGCCGCAGGAACCGATGCGGCGAAGGCCGAGTCCCTGACGCTCGATGAACTCGCGGTCATGGCGGGGGTTGACGCCAAGAAATTGCCCAAGGAATGGGACGCCGCCGAGGAAAAGGCGGCGCTGGCGGCGTACTACGCTCCGGCGGAGATCACGCGCGAGGTCGAGGCAGAAAACGGCGAATGGGATATCGAGGTTCATCACGAGTACCTGGGTTGTTTCACGGTCCGCACCGCCGACCACCCCGACCCGCCTCGCGTTGTGGATGCCGAGAAGCGGCGCGAGATCGTGGCGGCGGCTACGGCGGCGAGACTGGCTGAGGACTCTCGATTGCGTTTTAAGCCGCCGGAGGGCAAGGCACTCTAATGGCCAATAAGTATGCCATCACCGGCATTGCGATGAACTGGTCGGTCTCGACCTGGGGCCAGATCGTCACGGGGGCGGACTGGACGAGCAAGGTTCTGACGCCCGCGACCCCCACGTGGCCGCCCTCGACGGACCTGACGGGCAAGTATATTGAAATCCGTACCACCACTGCCGTGCTTTGCACGATTGCCTCCAACACGGACACGACTATCACAACCGTCGAAGCGGGTCCGGCCAACAGCGCTTCCGCCCGTTACGTCCTCTTCAACGAGGCCAAACCCGCCGGCGGCGACGTGGCGAGCGCGAACGGGGCGGTCGTGACGATGGACGAGACGCCCATCCCGGCCAGCGGAACCGTCGAACTCGATTCCTGGGACACCGCCGCCACCCCCGTCAGAAACGCCGGCCAGTTCTCCATAGTGATGACCGACGCCATTCATCACGATCCCGGATCGGCAATCAATACAAGCAACCTCATAGCAGGTAGTCTGAGCGGCGGCCTGATCAAGACCTCCGGGGCTGGACCGGCAGATCATATCTGCACCATGACCGCCGACTATTCAATCGGCGGCATCGCAGATACTCGATTCTGCTTCTACATAAGCCATAGCGGCGGGACGTTCTGGCTCAAGAATTGCGACGTGTGGGCCGGCGTCGGAGGCAACCGCGCCGCCGGCTTTGTCAACCTGACGACGAGCACCGGCATCGTGAAGTTGACCAACGTCAATTTCCACAACCAGATAACCGGCATGGCTTATGAGGGCCGTGCCCCGGTTTGGGAACTCGGCGACAAGTCCGATTACATGGACTGGTATCGCGGTTCAGGCCCGATTGCCGTGCCCAACACGAAGCACGGAGCGGAACCCGCCGCTGGAGAGATGCTCCTCGGCGTGGTGTGCGGATCCACCACGGGCAACCTGTCCTGGCCCAACGTGGCAGACGCGGACATCACCGAGGCCGCCGCTGCGGCCTTTGTACTCAGCACGGCAACCTTCGGGGCAGCGAACGCCAGGTCGGGTACTTGGGTCGCTGCGGCCAATGCAGACGTGCTCCTGGATGTGCCGAATGGCGTGTCGCCAAGCGTGGGCGACTACTATCCGCCAAACTTTGATAGTCTCCCTGGTGTTGCGGACGCAAACGCAGTTCTTAACACGGCTCACTTCGGTCCGGCCAATGTCAGCATTGGTGGACACAACTTGGCTCTCTGGGTTGAAATAGACCAAGTTGTATTGGAGGACTTTGTACTCCTTGGTCACGACAGGTACACAGGGGGTGCGGCTGGAAAGTTCTATCCACCGAACGACGGTGCTCCGTTCACCGACGATCCGGCCCTCGTTCGTGACACGGCCCATTATGGGTATGACAACACCACGGCAGGCACTTACGCCGGCGGTGGGGCTCCCGTCCCCATCGGTGCGTGGGACAGCGGATTCGTCTGGAGGTAGTCATGGCGATACTCCTACTGGACAGCGAGAACGCCGTCCGCGACTTGAAGACGGCCGCGATCACGGTTCTGACTCATACGCCGCACGCCACCAACCACGTCATGTGCGCTGCGTATCTCGTCCTTGGAGATGCTGGCGATCCACTGGACGGGACCGGTGGTGACTTCGAGTTGACCATCACGGTCGGTGGCCAGACGGTTGAACCGAATCCGCAGGTCGTCACGTTCTCGACTGCAACCCGCGCCGCTGTGTGGACCGCGCCTTTTCCTGTCCCAGCAGCCCAGGAAGTCATCGTCAAGGTTCTAAGTCCAAACGCGGCCGATGATACCGTACGAACCACCTGCTACCTGTTCGACATGGCGCCCGTCGCCATAGATGCCAACGGCAACGCCAGCGCCGATCTGACGTACATTCACGGGACGGCCTTAACCGAAACCGCCGGCCAACTCGCCGGGGCATTCATCAAGTTCTTCGACGTGGCCGCACCGACCCTGACTTGTCTTGGCCTCAACCAGACCGGCGATACCTACTTGCTGGCCAAGGCCGGCGGGGCGGGTGATATCACAGCGGCGCTGACGAGGGTGCAACTGGCCCTTCCAGCCATCGCGCCGGATGCTGCAGGTGGTCTGCCCACCACGACGAAGATCACGGATGCCCGGCTCGGCGCCTTGACCGACCTGATTGACGGCGGCCGCCTTGACTTGCTCATCGACTCCATCGTTGCCGGAAGGGGTTGGATATTCGGAGGCACCGTCACCGCCGACGTTCCGGGCGTGAGTTTCACCGTCGGGACGATGGCCGGCTTCGGGGCAGGATGCTTCGTTGATGCGACCTCGCCCTGGTATGCCTACGTGTTCCGCGACAACGGCGGAACCGGGGCCCCGCCCCAGGGTGAGATGCGGAAGATCACCGGGTACACGACGGCGACGGGCCTGTTCACCACCGAGGCGTTCAGCGCGAGCGTGGCGACGAACGATCAGGTCTTTATCGTGAACCCGGCCCTGGCGGACATCCTGAGCATCAAGACCTCCCTGGCGGCGGCGCTCGTGACCCGCGTGGGCGGCGCGGTTGCGACCTACACTTTGACGGGCGGCACGGTCCAACCGATCACCATCGCCCAGTACGCCCACACCGACCTGTCGCTCGTCCTCTCGGACGAAGGCGGCACGCCCATCAGCCTTGTCGGCAAGACGCTGCGGTTCAAGGCCATGCGCGGGGCCACGATCGTGTTCGACTTCGTTTCGACCGACGCGACGGAGATCACGATCGCGGGCGGGACGGGCGGCGGGTTCGTCATCCACTTCACGGCGGCGCTCACTTTGGTCACCGAACGGCTGTCCTACGAATTGTGGGACACCACGGCCGTGACCGGCCCGATCCTCTTGGCGAAGGCCGATCTGGACGTGGTGCCGACGATAGGGCCAACGTAACAGAAAGACGAGGCGCAGGATGCTACTCGAACGCCGGAAGCGGGTGGTGTGGAACCCGGTCACGCAGCAGAACGAGGCCGCGCCTGCCGGGGGCCTGATGTCGCCGGGCACGTTGCCGGGCGACCTCTTCCGCGAGCGCCAGCACCAAACTCAGGTCGGCTTGACCTCGCGGGTCGAGGCGGCGAATCCCCACTCCGGCTTCGGCGAACGGTCAACGTCACCCGAAGTGGTCGCGGGCACACGCCGTCTGCGGAACGCCGCCGCCCAAGAGGGTCTCTACGGCGAACAGATCGGCTTGGAGACCGGCGAAGTCCAGGGGGAGAGGCGCCTACTTCCGGCCCGCGAGAAACTGGCGGGGGCTGGACTGGCACTCGGGGCGGGAGAGGCGACCCGCGCGAACCTCTACGGCGAGGCGGTCGCGCCGTCCAAGACGGCCGCCGACATCGCCGGGTTCACGGCGGCAGGGGCGGAAGCCGGACCCCGGGCGAGGGCACAGACGGGCCTTATCGGCAGTCAAAGCAAACTGCTCAGGGGCCAAAGTGCCTACTATCGCGGTACGGGTGCTGGTGCGGCCAAGCAGGGGGCTGGGATGGAAAAGACCGGGCAGGCGGCCATCATGTCCGCGGAGGCCCAGAAGGTGGCCGCGGACGCCGAAGCTCAGTCGGCCGGCGATCGGGTGGCCCAATCCGTCTTCATTCGGGAGCACCTACAGAAACATCCGGAGATGATGCCGCAGCTTCTGGGGTTCCTGACGCCGGAGGACCGGCAGGCGATGGCAGACGTCATGCGCCGCACGGAGGCCGCCGGGATTCTGGCGACGGCGGAAAACCTGGAACCGGAGTCTCGGGCGGGGCTTCTCTCGGAAGTCACCGGGCGCGAAGAACCTTACCCGGAACAGGGCGCCATTCCGTGGGTTGCCCGTACTCTCTGGGGCGGCGGGCAGGGCAGGGTAAAGCCGCCGGCCCGTCCGGTTGCGGCCCCGCCGGGTGTCCCGAGCCGCTCGCCGCTCATGGCCGGTGCAGGGGGGGTACCCGCGCCAGCCGCGAAACCGGCGGCAGGGAAGGCCGGGGCGGTGAGGGCCGTACCTGAGCTCCTGCAGGAGTTCAAGCGGGCGTTCCGCGCGAACCCCCAGGATCCGACTTTGAGGCGGCTGGCCCAGGCTTTGGGACCTGACTACTGAGCCGGTTGCGCGTAACTCGGCACCAAGCAAGGAAGACCCGAAGTGCCGCAATACACGCCACGGCGACGATGACCAAGAATACGACAATGAAGAATTCCATGATCAGTTCCTCCTCAAGATCGAGGGAAGGATACACCAGATTCGGAGAATGTCAAGCACGTGGGTGAGATCGCAGAGATTCTGGCGGCGACTGAACCGGGCAGGACACGCCCGCGCCGGTTCCCCGGCGAAGGCGGGTTGCTCAGTCAGACGTTGGCGGCAACAGGCCAGGGGGCGCTTCGGGCGGCGTTCCCGCAAGAGGCCATTCCTGCGCCGTCTACGGAGCCTCTCCCGCTGCCCGAAGCGTCGCAACTTGGCACAACCCTGCCCGAGCGCGCGGTCGGCACTGGTTTTGAACTCATGCACGGCTTCGAGTCGCGGGTTGTCGAACCTGTTGTTGAAGGGATCACCCGCCTTGCGGGAGCAAGTGAGGCGGCGCGATCATGGACAGAGGAGTTCGAGACGCGACGTAAGAAAAGGATCCAGGGCTTGCCTGATCTGCCGACTGTAACGAAGGTCTTGAATGAGACCGGCGGGGTCGGCGGCATCTTACTGTCAGGTCCATTGATCTACCCGGTTGTCGGTCTTGCTGGGTTCGGAGCAGGGTACGACGACGCTGCGCAGTATACACTTGATGAGAACGTTCGCTGGCAGGCGGGGCTCGCAAACGGAGGATGGGACGCGGCCACCGCATGGGCTCTTGGCGTCCTGAAACCGTTGAGTGGTTCTGCGAAGGCGGGTATGGCGAACGTCTTGAAGAACGCGGCCAACATCGGAAGCGAAGGAGTCAAGTGGGGTATCTTCGGCACTCTCCTGAAGACAGGGCAGAACACCATCGCCCGTGCTCTATATGATAATAACAGGGGCTTTTTCGACAACGTTCTCGCCTCTGGCGCGGGCGGCATAATTGTCGGTCTTGTGTTTGGAGTCCTCCGGGCGCTTGCTCATCTTCCTCCGGGCGCGATTGGAAAACCCCTCAAGGTCCACGAAGCCAAGAGCGCTCAGGGCGAGTACGCGGCCCTCGCCCCGGAGCATCAACCGCGCGCGGGTGAGACCCGGCCCGACTTCGCGCGGCGCGTCCGGCAGGAGTACGGCGGCGAGTACCCCGACTGGTTTCGCCGGTACTTCATCACGGCTGAACCGCCGGCAGAGGGCGCGGCGCTCTACGGCGGCCTTCCCGTTCCGAGCCTCAAGCAACTCAAGGCCGCGGCCAGCGAACTCGGGCTCCTGTTGCCCCAGGTCAAGCGCTTCGCCCAGGTGCTGGCCAAGGGCGCGATGAGCGTCGAGGAGGCCGCCCGGCAGACAGGCGTTCCCTTGCAGGCCGCAATGGTCCTCGCCCAGCGGTTCGGGCAGCCGGAGCAGAAGACCTGGAAGGAAACGCTGAAAGAGGGCGAGGCGGGGCTGGCAGAAGTTCCAATTACCCCTACGACGGGGGTAGAAGGCCCGCCGGTTGCGCCAGGAGCGACGCCTGCCCCGGATGCGGGCCAAGTGCCAACGGAAGGCGTCGGCGGGGTTCCTGCCCCCGCGCCTGCACCGGCGCGGGGCGAGGGGCCCGGCCTGAAAACTACTGTCGGTCCCGTTTCGATGATAGCATACCACGGAACCACGCCAAAGGCACTGGCGGCTATTCAGAAGAAGGGGTTTGCTCCCAAGATTCTGAACGGTCAATACTTTGGTGAAGGTGTCTATCTGACGCTGGACATGGCCGAGGCAAAACGGTACGGCGATGCTGTAGGAACATTCAACGTCCAACTGAAACAACCATTTGTCCTCGATTTAGACAAGTACAGGGGTGTTGAGGACTGGTATCACGAGATCGAAGATCGCATTGCTGTTTCGCTGTTCGACGAATACGGTGATCCGGTAACTGTACACACACGTGATCCAGAAACCCTCGGCCCCCAAGGTCGCCTTGCGCCTGAAGCGACAGAAGCCGCCTCTGCCATTACCCAGTTCCTGCAATCCCTGGGATACGATGGAGTGTTGGTAAAACAAGCGGGCAAGACGGCAGAAATTGTCGTCTTTGATCCGGCCAGTCTTGGTCGGCTCGCCGCCCCCGCGCCTGCCCCGGCGCAGGGCGAGGGGCCGACGGCGAAGAAGTTGCAGAAGGGCGAGTCAGGCATTCTTGCGGAACTCCGCGAACGAGCAAAGCAACCAGCCGATTTGACCTTGCCGCTTGGTGGCGTGGTAAACCCAAAGGCTGCGGCATTTATCCGCAAGATGGTGTCTGCCGTGCCGGAGTTTGCCATCGATCCGACCTTCACCGTGAACGCAGAAGGCAAACTTACCTTCCATGACGGGTTCCACTACGCCATCGAACCCGACTTGCTTGGGGTGGGAACGCCCAGCCCAGGAACACGCATCAGGGTTGACCTCGCCGCTTTTGGCATAAAGACTGAAGCCGCCGCCAAACGAGTTGCAGCACAGGCAGAGGGCAAGTACCCCAAAGTGCGCGCGGCCACTGCGCCGACGCCGTACAAACAGGCCGAGTACGCCGATGAGCCGGCCTTGAACGAGGCCCTGTTCAAGTGGAAGCAAACGACCGGAGAACTTCCCGATACTTGGGCAATGCCTTTTGAGCAGTATGTGGCCGAGCGCCTTACACACCCGCCTCTCCAGAAGACGGCCGCTTGGGGCCGAAGAGGCGTAGAGGTCATGTCCGCAGAAGAAGCAACCAAGGTTTACAGAGAGGAACACCGCGATGCCGTAGTACATGCCATCCAGAGAGGCAAGGTTCCGCCGGTTGAAAACCTGACTCCATACGTAAATGATAAGTGGGCAGGTTCGACCATTCGCAAAGCGATGGAAGCACGCGGCGCCGGCCCGGAAGTCAAGTCGTCCATCCCCGAAATCGCCGCTGCCCAGGAAGCGGACCTGGCCCGAGCGCGCGCGAACGTGCGACGGCCCGCGAGTGAGGGCGGGTACGGGCAACCGCCTGCCAAGCAGCTTCAGCGTGCCGCCCCGCCAGCCGCCAAGAAGATCGAGAAGGCGGAAGCGCCGCCGGTCGCCGCCGGTCAACTACCCCCGCCACCGAAGCCGCCCGCGCCGCCCGCCGCTGCGCCCGAACCGGAACCGGAACCGGAGGAACGGGTTGCCAAGGGCGCGGAGTTGGAAGCCGTTGTCCGTAAAGGTCAAGTCCAGGGCCGGGCGGAAGCCTTCGATGCCTTGACGAAACAGGCCAAGGCGGAAGTCAAGGGGGCTGTGGGCGCGGCCAAGGCTGAAGCCAAGACCGAGGCCGAACAAGCGGCCATAGACGCTGAGCGCGAAAAGACTGGCGCGGTGTGGGACGTGCAACTCAAGGAGCGTCTGCGGGCCGAAGCGCAGGAAGAAGCGACGGCCACGAAGTTGTCTCAGGCACGGATGGCGCGACGTGCGGCCGTGGCCGAAGGCAGAGCCAACATCGCCAGTCTGTCGCTGCGGCTGAAGGCCAAACGTCAGACCGAGGACGAGATCCGAAGCGCGCTCGTCAAGGTCATCAAGCGGATGCCGAAGGAGATCAGGGGCAAACTCATCGCCAGAGTCAGAACCGCCATCACGGAAAACAAACTGGCGGATGCTCTGCAACTGGCGTGGAAGTACCTGACGGAGAATCATCAACGGGCGCTCATCAATGCCTCGAAGGCCGTCGCCATGAAGATTCACAAGGCGACGTTGGAGTTTGACCCCAAAGACCCGACCGACCAAGCGTTGACGAGTGAGGCCGAGCGGGTCTTGGCGGCGCTCAAACGCGACCTGATGAAACTGCAACCCGGAGAAACGCCGGAGGATGCGGTTGCGCGGCTCCTCAAGATCAAGGAGTTCCTGGTTGAAGGCTGGCACATGCACCGGGACAAGACCGTGCTCTACACGCTTCAGGGCATGGCCGACGCGGAGGACGCGGCCCGGTCGGTACTCAAAGACCTTGAGACCTGGAACCCGCCGGCGGGCGTTGAACCGAAAGGCCCGATGCCCGGAACCCCGCACAGGTCCGTGGCCAACCGGGCATTGGACCTCAACAGTTACCCCGACACGGTTATCGAGGGCGACTTGGGACCGGAAGATGGGGTCCTTGAAACGATGCTCGTCAAGAACGTCGGGGTGGATGTCGTGCATCACCACTTCGCCGACTGGTACGCGGTCTATGACCCGATGAACGATGCCGCCAAGGTGGCAACGGGCGGTATCCTTGGCAGCGAGAAAGACATCGCGTGGAAGTCCGACCCGTTGACGTTCGAGATCGGCGGGCAGAAAGTTACGGCAGAGCGCCGCTTCTGGCTCACCGTCTATGCGGTCTCGAGGGACGAGGACGCGATGGGGAAGTGGTTGGCGAGAACGGAAAGCGACCAGCCTGAACCATCGACCGCTGTATGGTCTATCCGGCGCGGCAAGGTGGCCTTCTCTTTCAACAATGCCGCCGAAGCCTACGAGTTGGCCGATGCGTTCGCCGCCGCCGACCCGAAGGGTGCCGCCTACGTCGATGCCTGTCTCGCCGCTCTCAACGCGCCGGGTAGGTACGAGAAGACTGATGCCACTCACGTCCAACTTTTCGGCACACACATCGAGAAGGTTCCGGGCACGCGGATGCCGACTCAGTACAACGTGGCGGTGGAGAAGCAACGAGCCGTGCCCGACTTCTCGACAGCCTCGCCGACGAACATCGTGAGGCACCTGGGCCATCATACCGCACGGTTGCCAGGCGGGCGCGGGGTCAGCATGGTCTTTGCCGACTTCGACAACACGATCATCCGTGAGGCGTGGGAAGATGCCGCGTTCAACAACTACGGGCCGACCCTCCGGGACGGCTGGATACTGATGCAGCAGATGGTGCCACATGGCGAAAAGCCGATCACCCTTCAGGCGTTTCTCGGTGAGCGGGTCGGTCGGGAAGTGCCGCAGATGCTCGACAGGCATCTGCGATACGTCGCCGGAGATGTCGGCCTCTCGTTTCAGACAAGGTTGGAGGAGGCCGAGATCGATCCGTTCTTCCGCCGGGCACTTCACAACGCGATGGGCGCGGCGGTCGGCGGGTTCAAGTGGACGCCGATGGCGAATCAGATACCGGCCGTCATCTTGCCGATGGCCGACACGAAACCTATGCACGCCGAGGACTTGGCGGGAGCCCTCGCGGAACTGCCCTCGAAATGGAAATGGGCGTGGGACATACTCCGGCGGGTCCGGTCCGACATCCGCTTCAGGGCGGAACAGTCCGACCCGCAACAATACCTCTCCTACGCGGAAGCGGCCCCGCGAGGACATGGGGCGAATCGTTGGTGGAGGCGGATCAAGAAGGCCGTCGGCTGGTCTGGCCGGGGCATGATCCGCGTGGACCAGTCGAACCGCATCGTCCATTTCCTGGCTGCGATCCGGCAGTTGATGCGCGAAAACAAGTTGACGGGGGAGGCACTTTACCAACGTGCCGGCGACATGGCCGCGAGGTGGATGTACCGGGTGGATGCACCTGTGACGAGCGCGGCCTACAACACCCCGGTCGGCAGGGCCGGGAAGTTCAGTACGGCGGTTGCGGCGGTGACGGCCTTTATGAAGGGCCGACTCGCAAACTTCCAGGTCATGCTCCGGGCCATCAACGAGTACCGGCGGGACAAAGACCTGAGCAAGTTGCTCTACAAACTCACCATCGGGGCAATCGTGGCGGCGGGGTTCACGGCGGTCGGCATAGGTGGGGCGTATCTGTCCGGCAGGAAGGTGGGCGAAGGGCGCGGCGGCGTTGCGGGCGACTTCGTAGAGAACGCCCTGGGCAACACCTACGGGGCCACGGAAGCCATCCGCCTGATCCGGTCGAAGTCGGCCTACGGGGTCCAGGTGTTCTCAAGCCCGCCCGTCGCGGCGGCGGAACGGGTCGGCCAGGGTCTCGTCGGGTTGAGGACGGCCATCGAGAAGTCGAGCGGTGACAAGGCGTTCTCGGCCAGCCTAAAACTCCTGCGGGGGTCCGCCAGTCTGGCAGGGATACCGACCGATCAGGCGTTCAACCTCGTGCGGTTCATGCAGTCTATGCGCGTGGGACCGGGGCGGTTGCAGCCGATGAAGAAGAAGGGGGCGCGAAAGCCCAAGGCCCGGACGTATGCGGAGGCGCGGCGGGAGTTGTTCCAGAAGTTCAAGGGCCGTCCGGCTCGGGACTGGTGGGCGGCGGCACGAAAACTCAGAGCCGAATGGGCAGAGAAAGGGTAACTCATGGCCGACACACTTCTGAGGCGTACACGGATGGGGCCGTACGGTGAGTTTGAGATCTACTCCCACCCCATCAGCGCGGCGGCGAACGGAACCGATGTGATCCATGCGGCCTTGACCGGCCAGCCCACGGGCCACAACATCATCGAACTCTTTTACCTCGTCTGCGGCACGTCCGCAGCGGGGTCGATGGTGGTCGAGACGAAACCCGCCGGGGCCGCCGTGGCGCTCACCGGCGTCATCCCCGTGGCGGCCCTGGACCGGCTCGTCATCGGGCGCATCCCGACCGAGGACGAGCGGACCGTGCCCTGTCTGCGGACGGCGGACGCCGGGGGGCTTCAGATCACAGGGGCCGGCGGCGCGGATCTCAAGGGCTTCGCCATCTACGGGATCAGGGTCGGGCCGTAGGAGGGGTGACACATGGCTACCCGAACGTGGAACGCCACGACCAATACCGATTTCGAGACCGACTCGAACTGGGGCGCGGGCGGGCATGCCCACGCGGGCGACACCATTATCATCGCCAGCGCGACGGCTCCGACGACGACCCGCCCCGCCGCCGGGGCGTTCAGTTTCATCGTGACGTCGGACCTCGTGATCATCGAGTTGGGCGACTACATCGACTGCGAGGGCGGGGCGGCCACCATCGGTGACGTGCTGGTGATCTCTGCCGGCGCCGACGTGTCGTGCGACTATCCGGTAGGCGGGGCACTGGTGGTCACGTCGGGCGTCTACCGCCACAACAACATCGGCGGGATCGCAGGAACCCTCGACGTGGGGCCGACGGGGTTGCTGGAGTTTGAGTCCCAGGCAACCGTGACCCTTGCGGCCACGGTCGCAGGAACCCTCGTCGTGCCTGCCGCGACGACCATCACGTTTGCGGCGGGGCTCGTACTGAACGGCGGAACTCTCGGTTGCGTGGCCGCCGGGTCCGACGTCACGGTCGAGGGCGCGGCTGGCATCACCGGAACAGGCACGGTCATCCTGAACGCCACGAGCGTGTGCGGCGGGCGGATCAACATGACGTCCTGCACCTGGACCGTGACGGCGGGGGCCAGGTGGGTCATCGGCACGGCAGGCGCCCAGAGCCTCGGTGGCAGCGCGGCGAACCTCGACCTTGAGTTCAACCTGGCGGCCAACACGTTCAGCCTCTCCGATGCCATCGTGCGCGACGTGACGGTCACGGACGGGACGCCGACCTTGACGAACTTGACGTGCCGGACCCTCACCCTCGCCGCGGCCAAGACGTTGAACCTGGGCGGTTTCGTCCGGCTCGGGGCCTCGCCGGTGTTCGGCGCGGCCGCGGCGGTCCACCTCACGAACGCGGCGATCATCCCAACGGCGAGCATCACATTCGACGCGGTGGCCCTCGGCGCGTGCGACCATACGACCTGCTGCATGTTCGACAACGGGGCGGCGGTCCTGATAGTCAAGAACCTGCCGGCACAGACGACGCCCATCCAAGCCTATTCGTGCGCCGCCACCGCAGACGGGGGGGGCAACGCCGCCAACAGCATCGTGTTCCATGCCCATCCATCGGCAGTTCCCACAGGAGCGCAACCGTGACCGACCACGACCTACTTGTGACAATCAACGAGCAAGTGAAGGCCCTGCATGAGTGCGTGAAAAACCACCTGCACCGACACTGGCAGATCACACTGATGGCTCTGACAGCGGCACTGGCCGGGATAGTCTCGGCGGTGATCGCCTGGTGGAAATAAGGAGACTGACATGCGAATCCTGCGAGCGTTGTACGAATCGAGGAAAGCCTGGGTCGGCGTCTTGACCGTCCTCTTGACGGCCGTGGTGCTCAAGTGGGTGTGCCCGTTTCTGAACATCCCGCCCGACCAAGCGGCGATCATCGCTGGCGCGATCGTCACGATGGGGCTGGCGGTCATCGGCGGGATCGCATGGGAGGATTCCTCGAAAACCCTCTCGCAACGCAAACCGCCGGCGGTGCTGCTTCTGTTCCTCTTGCCGCTGCTGGGCCTGGGGTGTGCCGTGCCCGAAGCGGTCCTACGCGCCCAGCAGTTCGAGGTTGTGCAACTGGACGCCGACAAGACCTTCCTCGATTCCCTCTACGCTGACCGTGACAAGTCGAATGAGGCTCTCTTGAAGTCCCTGGATACCGCGTTCGAGACCACGATCAAAGGCAGGCCCACCCTCGACGCCAAGTGGGTGCTCGAAACCTACGCGGGCCACACGGCCCTGCAAGACCTGATTCGGAAACGCCTGACGACCGACGCCGACGCCATACGCACCCTGCGCGATAACCTGGACGAGCGAATCGACTTACTGAAACGCGCCGCTGCCCTGACGATCAAGACGCAGTTGTGGCGGAGCGAGACGATGGCCCTCGCCCAAGAACTGTTTGACCGAAGCCTGAAGAAACCGGCGGCCCGGCCCGCCCCGGCGCCGCTACCCGCTCCTGCACCCGCACCGGAGGTCAAGCCATGACGCCGAAAGAAGTCCTACTGCGCGCCGCCGCCGGCAAGTCCGTCGAGGAATGGCTGGCTGACGGGCGCGAAGCCTACCGCGCCGTCCTGGCCGCGATCCCCGACCTCCAGGACCGGCTCGTCGAGCGGATCAAGAACAACCCGGACTTCGCGGCGACCGAAGCCGCGATGGACGCGGGCGAGGCCGAGGCCACGGTCGTCGGGCAACTTGTCGAACTCGGCAAGACCGCCCTGAGCGCCATGCTGGCGGCGGGCCTGCTGGGGTAGATAATTCTGCATAGGTCGTCGCGCACGGCCTTCGCCCGCACTTTCGCCGCTCCCTCCGAAAAAAGTCTGCGCTCAAAACACCCCTGTTTATGGGCGAAAACCCCTATTTTGCGATTCCCCGCCGGATTTTCTTGCTTCCGCCCAAAAGCGGTGTAGAGTGTAGGCGTGATTGGAGGTTCCAGATGCAGGTCATCATGCGACAACCGCTTGTGCAATTGCCCCGTGAGGAATCTGCGCTTCCGACGGACCTCCAATCACAGGGACCCGCCAAAGAGCCAGCCCTCACGGGGCTTCTTCCTTTGATGAAAGAGTGCTCCAAGTGCGGCCGCCCCTGGCCACGGACGCGGGAGTACTTCGCCGAGGACAAGCCGCGCAGGAACGGCAAGTGCAACAGGGACGGCCTGCAATCTAACTGCCGGGCCTGCCAGCGCAAGGTGGCGATCAAGTGGACGCGGGAACATCCAGAACGATCAGCATACAATTCCGCCCGATGGGCTGAGAAAAACCGGGCAAGGAAAGAGGAGAATCACGCGACTTGGTGCGCGGAACACCCTCGGGCCATCCCGGCGAAGTCCGCCATGATGTGGGCGATTCAAATCGGTCGGCTGGTATGGGATGACTCCTGCGAACTCTGTGGCCGCAGAGTCAAGGTCCATCACCATCATGAGGATTATAATAGACCCCTCGATGTGATCTCGCTTTGCCCCTCGTGTCATCGCACGGTCGAGGGCCACAAGAATCGCGGCGAGCCGGATGGATTGGACAGGGTTCGCGCACGCCAACGAAAGGCAGACAACGGGCAACGTCCGATAATGGCTCTTACGACACCCAATCAACCATCTCTGGATTTCGGAACCAACGCATGAAAACGCTGGTATACTTTGATATACCCCTACGGGCGAAAGGGGGCCTCCCATGTGCACGCTCAATCTCCGAATGTCGTGCGGCCACTGGCAGAAAGCGAGACTGTCCGGCTGCCCTCGCGTGGCCGAGGTCTATGTCGCGTCTCTCCGGCAGCAACCGTGTGCCAAATGTCTCACCCGCCACCTTGCCCCGCTCGAGCCCGAGGCGATCTTCGCCGAGTATGCCCGCTCGATGTGCAGGCACGGTGAAGATCCCCCTGGCTCATTTTCCCGGCCCGCGCCTGCGCGGTGCGTGGCCCATCGGTCCTGAACTTGCACACCCCGGCACCCGTAATCCCCGCCGCGTCACTCCCCCCGACGTGCGCGGGGACCGGGGCCGGGCCATTTGAGGAGTGAACGGTGAAATCTCACAGGAAATCTGAGCGGGCACTGGAGTCGCGCATCCAACAGATTGAGACCTGTTGCCGCATGTACCGTCAAATGGCGGGAATGGACGGGGACAAGAGAATTGCAGGCGAGCACCTCGCCAAGGCGGAAGCACTGGACGAGGCCCTCGCTATTCTCTCGCCCCTCTTGCGGCCCCGGCAACCCGTGGCCAGGAACGCCGAGGGATGACAAGGAGTGCACCTGTGGCTAAGTTGTGGAATCGTGATGGGGAGGCGTTTCAGACGCGCGACGGTGAGCTGATGCCCGTGTCCCGTGCGCAACGTCTCGGCTTTGAGACGAGACGACCCTTCGATAATGGGGTGGCCCGACTCCATGATGGCGAACTGTTCCCCGACGATGAGGGCGATGACGATGCCTGAAGCTTACCGTCATCCGCACGCGCGCAACACGCACCAGAGCAGGCCGGGCCGCTACGCCAAGCCGGACCCGGCAGAGGAGGACGAGGAGGATGAGGACAAGATCACATTGCCGCCCCGGTGCTCTTGCGGCGACTATCTCGGCCAGGGCGACTGCTCGTACTGCCGGCACTGGCGGGGTAAGCACAATAAGCCGGACGAGTTGACGGCGAGAGCGCTGGCGCGGAAGAACCGCGACGAGCAGACGACGGGATGGGTCAACGTGATAAGGAAGATGGGAACCGGAAAGTGAGGAGGAGAAGTCATGGGGAAGAAAACCGAGCGGAGCAACGCCGTGGAGGAAAGCAGGCGTACTTGGGAATGGCCGGTGTTGGGATGTCAGCCAACACCTGTCGTGGCCCAGGTTCTCTCTGTGGGCTACCTCCAGCGCATCGCCGAGTCGGTCGAGCGGCAGGAGGTGATCCTGCGGCACATGGACCAGCGGCAGAAAGAGCCGGCGGCGAAGAGGAAGGGCAGGGCATGACCAAGCATCACGGCAACTCGCCGCTGAAGGCCATTCGGGCGAAGTGTAAGGACTGCGCCACGACGTTCAAGAACGTCAAGTGGTGCCCGGCAACCGGGTGCGACCTGTGGGAGTTCCGCTTCGGATGCAGGCCCACACGAGCCAAACGGTTGTACCCGGACCTGATGGACCGGGACAAAATCCCCCATTCCAGCGTGCTTTTAGAGGAACTGGCGTAGCGGAAGGCAGGGCGAGGGGTCCGCGCGTCAGAAAACGCAGAGGGCGTGCAAAATTGAGGGCTGGCGGGGCAATGGAGGGTGTGACCATGAGCCGTAAGACATGGTGGGCGGTCCGGTATCGAATACCCGGAGTCGGGCAAGGCTGGAAGTGGGTTCGCAAGGAAAGTCTCTGTGAATCGTGCGATGCGTTCAGCCTTGGCGGGATTGCTCTTTGGCGCACAAGGAAGGATGCCAGATTGGAAGTCAAGCATGGTGGGGAAGATGGTTTCCCGTCAATGGCTGTTGAGTGGGAGGGCAGGGTGCGCCATGCGTGAAATCCCGATCGTCCGTGCGAGGACCGGCAGGTGGCGGGCGCTCTACCGGCGGGTGCGGGCGTGGTGGTGGCGGACGGTGTGCGGACTGGAGTGAAAGGGGCTGAACATGGGATTCATTGAGAGGCCGCAAAGGCAAATCGTGTGTGATGTTTGCCATGAGGCATTTGGCGGCAAGGGCCAGTGGTTTACCTCGCCGCCGGACCTGTTGTTGAAGATGGTTCTGAACTGTGGATGGCAGCGCCTGCCCCCGGCCGAGGGCGACGGGTTGATCTGCCGGAAGTGCATCACCAGGCGGGCGATCCCCCCAATGGCGCATGCGATGGCAACCGGCTGTATCCCTCAGGCGCGCTTGGACGAACTCGACAAACTTGAGGCCGACTTTCTCGCGGGCGGCGAGACCGCTGACGCCGTGGCGCGCGGACTGGCGAAGGACTACGGAAAGACTTGATTTGAGGACGAGCGACGGCTTGGAACCTAACATGAAAACCATCAGACGGCGGAGGAACCCGCCAGGCCCACTACTTAGGAGGATGAGCGATGAAAGAGCGAACCCAGTACCAAGCCGAATGTGCAAGGTGTGGCGCGGGATACGGTCACGAGTGGTTTTCTGATCGCTTCGAGGCCCAAGCCGTCGTCACAAGCACAGGCGACTGGAAAATCACTGCCGCCGGGGAGGTTCTCTGCCCCAAGTGCCAGCGCCCCGACCCGCTGGCGCTGCCGGAACCACACGACTGGTGGCGTCCCTCAAGTGTGATTTGCCCTGCTGACCAGCGGATTGCTATGGGTGTTCCTGTCATGGAAGCGGCCCTGCGGAACATATTGAAACTATGGCGATCCCGCGCCGATGTCAATGACTTTGAGGTAGAAGCAATGTTGCACAAGGCCCTCGCGACAGGAGCCATCAGGCCATGAACCATGCCGAACTCGCCGCTGCGCTGGAGCAGAAGATCATCGAACTAGACGACCTTGTAGACCAGCACCCGAAGGGGTGCATACTGCCCGTGGCACCGCGCATGGCCATCGGCTATCTGCTCCAGGACCTCGCCTACCAGGTGCGCCGACAGGCCCCACCCGCAGGTGGGCAAGAACCATGAAGACGATCCCACTTACTCAAGGCCAATTTGCTCTTGTCGATGATGCCGACTACGAGTGGCTGAGTCGCTGGAAATGGTGCGTATTGTTCACAGACTCGGTCTTCTACGCGACACGATCTCGCTGTCTCTCCGATGCGCCGGGAAGCAAAACCATTCTTATGCACCGCGAAGTTCTTAATGCACCGGACGGGTTTGAGACAGATCACATCAACGGCGATGGATTAGACAATCGCCGAGAAAATCTTCGACTAGCAACTCACGCCTTGAATCAGAGAAATGGGCATCGTCGAACGCCAACGCGCTTGGGATTGCCCGTTGGTGTTAGTGCCCACGGCAATAAGTTTCAGGCCAGAATCGGACACGACCGGAAGTATCTTGGCAGTTTTGCCTCAGTGGAAGAAGCCCGTGTTGTCTATCTGAAAGCACGCACCGCAAGCATTGCAGGGGCACAACGGGAGCTGACGCCGTGAAGAACTGGCTACGAGACACGATTGAATGGCTCCGTTCGTACCCGTTCCCTTGGCGGCGTGTCATCGTCAAGGGCAGCATCCTCTCGACCGGCGGGACGCTCTACATCGGTCGCGGCATAACAGTGACCATCGAGGGCGACCTGGTGATGCGAGGCAAGGAAAACTCCGTCTATCTGGAAGCGGGACCGAGTCCGTGCAGCCCATTCGAGGATTTCGTGCCTCGCAAGGAGACCTGACATGCTGAGCGAACAGGACATCACCGCGATTCGGACGCGCGTGCAGAGGGAGTGGAAGGCCAGCCACCAGTTGCAGGCCAAGCGTAAGGGCAGGGCGGCGGCGAGTCTGAATCTGGCCGATGTGATGATGCTCCTCGCGGAGTATGAGAAGGCACGCGCCGATTTCGTCCGTGTGGACAGGCTCTACACGACCACTTCTCGTGAGCGTGAGGCGGCGGTCGCTGGCGCGGCCCAGTCGCAGGCGGCGATGCGCGAGGCCCGGACCGAACGCGACAAAGCCCTGGACCGGGTTGAGACCCTGACGCAGGTTCTCTTCTGCTGGGTCCTCTGGCCCTGGCGCGTCCTGCCGCTGCGGTTGCTCTGGCCGCGCTTCCGGGCGGTTGTACAAAGTCTAAAATTGGAATGCCGCCCATGAAGACAATTCCTCTCACGCAAGACAAAACCACATTTGTGGATGACGGCGACTTTAATTACCTGCAACAATGGAAGTGGCGCCTGAGCGCCGCGCGCGGTCGTGCCTACGCAGTACGGCGACGATGCCGCGCCGATGGACCCGGAACGGAGACCATTCGTATGCACCGCATCATTCTGAATGCGCCGTCGGTCCTTGAGGTGGATCACGTCAATGGCAATGGTCTTGACAACCGGAGAGGCAATCTCCGATTGGCTACTCATCTTCTAAACCAGCGAAACATTTGCCGCCGAAAGCCAAGGGCCTGTGGCCTTCCCCGTGGAATCCGAAGACATGGACGCGGATTTGAACCGAGGCTTAGGGGTGCTGGATATCTGGGGACATTCGATACTATCGACCAGGCACAAGCGGCCTATCAGAAGGCAAACAACGCCAACATCGCGGAGGCGGAAGGAACGGTGCGCCGCGTCCTGGCCAGCCTGCGGGCCGAGGAGAAAGGGAGCGAGAAGCCATGAGCCCGAACCCGCCGCCGGCTGTGCCCGAAGTGGACCAGGACTGGGACCTCCGCGTGAAGCGCGAACTGGAACGGCGCAATGACAAGCCCGACGTGCCCAGCCGCTGGGGCGACGGGACGGCGAGCGGGGAAATGGACGGGGGAAAGGTGCGACCTTGAAAGAACTCGAACCGGGCATCTATCCGGCAACACCGTATTCAGTCTACGACTCGTGGTCGGCCATCCGCAAGTCTCGCCTGTGGACGCTCTGGACCAGGACGCCCGCACACTACAAGTGGGAACTCGAAAACCCGATCAAGGTCGAGACGCCCGCCATGCGACTCGGTACGGCGGTTCACGTCGCCTTGCTCGAACCGGAGACATTCGACAGCCGTTACGCCATCGGCGGGCCGATCAATCCGAATACGGGGAAGTGCTATGGCCCGGACACGCAGAAGTACGCGGCATGGGCGGAGGAACAGGGCAAGCCGACGCTGACGACCGAACACGCCGACCTCTGCCACACGCTGGCCGCAGCCGTCCACGCGCATCGCGTCGCCCAAGAGTGCATCGAAGGCTCGCAACACGAAGTCTGCGCAATCTGGACCGACGCCGAGACCGGGTACACGATGAAGAGCCGGATGGATATGTGGTGGGTTGGCCGGCGGTTGATTGTGGACGCCAAGACCTGCCGTTCTGCCGCCCCCTGGCCGTTCGCGGCCGATGCCTACCGTTTCGGCTATCACTTCCAAATGGCGATGTACCGCGACGGGATGCGCGCCTTGGGTTTCCCTGATACCAAGATTCCGTGTCTCATCGCCATCGAGAAAGACCCGCCGTACGCCGTGGCGGTTTACCAGTTCGACGAAGGCGCGATGGACATTGGCCGCGAACAGTACCGGCAGGCCCTGCGCCGCCTCGTCGAGTGCGAGAAGTCTGGCGTGTGGCCGGCCTACAGCGAGAACGTCGAGGAGTTGATTCTGCCGCGCTGGGCCGGGACAGAGACCGCGCCAGCAATGGAACCGACCGCCGTTTCGGACGATGACGATGACGACGGCAACGCATTGGGCATCATCTAGGAGGTAGCCAGTGACAACCGCACTCGCCAGGTACGAACGGCCGCTCGAAATGGCCGTGGCCAGCATCGAGGACTTCCGCACCTTGCTCATGGCGAACGCACCGATGATCGGCGAAGCATCGCCGCGATGGTCTCCGGTGACGCCGGAACAGGTAATCCAGACGGCCATCGTCCAGGTAGACCGTTCGCCGAATCAGTCGGACCTCCTGCGATGCACCGGCCGCAGCATCCTGCAAAGCGTCCGAGACGCCGTGGAACTCGGCCTGAGTTTCACGCCCGCGCTGGGGCAGGCCTACCTTGTGCCGTTCAAGGGCAAATGTACGCTGATGCTCGGCTACCGCGGACTGGCGGATCTCGTGCGCCGAGCCGCCGACGTGACGGTCCTTGACAGCGGGGTTGTCTACCAAGGCGAACTCTTCGAGGCCGTGAAGGGCGACAGGCCGACATTCAAGCACGTCCAGCGCCTGGACGTGGACCGGAGCGATGCCAAGGTCGTCGGGGCTTACGCGATCGCGCACTACCCGAACGGTATGGTGCAGTTCGAGGTGCTCAACCTCGGCGAGCTGAAGAAGGTCCGCCAGGTCTCGCGCATGTCCTCGCACGGTCCGTGGCAAGATTGGTTCAGCGAGATGTGCCGCAAGACGGCCATCCGGCGACTCGCCAAGCTCCTGCCGATTTCGGCAGAGAAGGCGAAACTCGTGGAACTGACATTTGCGCACGAAGACAGGTTCGCCGGCGCATCGCCGGTGCTGACGCCGGCTGATCGGACGCGACTGGCACTTGCACCGGCGCAGGACTCGACACCGGGAGAGAAAAAGGTGATGGGGGCGGCGACCAGGTTGGAGACTCCTGCGGTCAGTTCCCCTCCCGCAGCCTCCGGCGGCGGGCCAGCGACGGCCACGCCACCCTCTGCCCCCACACCTTCTGCCGCGCGCCAGCGCCTGTACGACTTGCTGCGGGCAATCGCCCAACATCGGAACACGACGCTTGACGACGAATGGGCCAAGTTGCGCAAGGCGGCCAAGTTGCCCGATGCAAGAACCATCTGGACGCTGAAGGAGGAGGGCGCGGAGACCATGTGCGAAATCTGGCCATGCGTGAAGATGGCCGAAAGGGTCGTCAAGAAGGAGGGCGCTGACGCGGGGCCATTCCTGCCGGGTGGCCCGAACCATCAGCCGATGCAGGATCGTGAACCGGCCAGCGACTAAGTGCAACGGCAGGCGGGGGTGCTCCAGCGCGAGCGGCGAAAGAAGACCTCGCCTGCCGGCAACGGCCGGGGCGCGCGGGGGCGGTCCTCGCGGCCCCGGCCATAGATAGGAGGATGCCATGAGCGAGTCGGGTCAAATGCTGTGCGCCGCAGGAAGCATGGAGAGGGCGGCAGCAATCATGGCCAACGCCTCTGAACGCCTGAGAGACGCGGCTGGACGGTTTGGAGACGCCGCAGACTTGGCGAAGGCGGCTGTGCAACAATTGGAGGAGTTCACGCGCAACCGCGAGGAAGGGCTTAGGGACAACCTGCGAAACGCTTGGACCGCATTGGCAATGATCCGAGAGACGTTGGAGACCCTTGGCCCTGTCGGATGTGTAGCCGCCGAGGAATCAGCGCGCGGACCGGAACCCCTGCACGAAGCGGAACTCCTCGTGGCGGCGATTCGGAAGATGGCACAAGTGAACTGGCCCGCGTGGTGCGGGATGAGGAGCGAGAACGTGGAAGAAATCACAATCGACATTGCCCAAGGCGCGGCGTTGGTGGCGCACGAAATCGCCAGCATGTACGACCTGACGCACTACACGCCGCAGGGAGACCGCATCACACTGAGGCATGATGAAACCGAGGCGACAATCAAGCGCATCGCCCTCGAAGAACTCAGGCGCTTGGCCGGTAAATGAACCACGCGGCCCCGGCCACAGATAAGGAGCAGAATATGCCGAAGTTCCGCAAGAAGCCAGTCGTGATTGAGGCCGAACAGTTCTTTCCCGACAAGAGACCATATCCCAAGGGGGTATGCAACACGCCCGATGGAATCTGTGGGTGTGTGTTGCTTGGTGGTGATACTGGTCCGCACATTCACACGCTCGAAGGGCTCATGCATGTGGGCCCCGGCGACTGGATTATCACGGCCGTCAAGGGTGAGCGCTATCCCTGCAAGCCAGACATCTTCGCGGCGACATACGAGGCGATCGTGGAATAAACTGACCCGGGCGGCGGGAAGGAGCGTGCCATGCCCAAGCCTGACAAACTGAAGCCGCACATCGCCATGTACCGGATGGGCGCGTGCTGGCATTGGCACCTGGAGGCCAATGGCCTTGTGTTGGCCGAGGGGCCGAATGGGAACCATCATCTGAGCGCTGGGCGCGCCAGGGCCGAGGCCGAGAAGGCCCAGCGCGCGATGCGTACGGCCAAGATCGTGAGGGAGTGAGCCATGCCCAACCCGAACGTGCCCAGTTTCCCCGTGTGCAAGCGGCTGGCAAAGGTGTGGCAACCCGCGGAGGTTGATTATGCCTACAATGCCGATGGAGAACTGCGGCACCAATCGCAGAGTGTGATACGATTCATCTCCCCCGTCGGAACCGGCTACTACGTTCCCGCCCCGACGTGCGCCGAGATGCTCGCCGAGATTCAGCGGCGCAGTTGGGGCATCTCGCTTCATCGCACATGCGGAAACGGATATTGGACGTGTTATGTGAATTACAGAGTTGGACAAAAGGCCGTGGCGCAAAACGGGCAGTCCCCCACCGAGGCCCTCGCCCTGGCGCTGGCCGAGGCGCTGGAAAATGAAGGAGCGAGAACGTGAAAGACTTCATCCTTTGGTGGGTTACGTTTCTCCTGGTTGCGACTGCGGGGTGCATCGGTCTCCGTGAAATCTTTCGGGAGCAACCGGGGACGAATCCGGGTCTCGGCCTTGGTCTTTTAATGCTCTCCTTGGCCGGAATGGTGAGGATGGTCGTTGCGCTTGTGAAAGAAGCAATGGAATGAACCTCGGCATCGAGGCCGTCAGCGTGGCCATTACGAAGGAGAATGATATGCTTTATCTAATAGCCTTGCTTCTAATTATCTGGTTCCTGGTTCTGGCAATCTTGAATATAATGAGTTGGCCCTGCTGGTAAGGGGAATGATATGACCGCCCCTTGCCCCGCCGTGCCGCAGCCGAGCGCCGCCGAGCGGGCCGCGCTCCTGGCCAGCATCCTGGGACTGGCCTTGCAGGAGTTGCAGGACCGCGCAGAAGGCGACGGAAGCAGATTGACGACCGCCAAGTTGAACCTGAAAGCCATCATCGAACAGTACGAGACGGCCCTGGTGGAGCAACAATGGGAATTTCTGGACTTCTGACGGAACCCGGCGCCGCAGGATCGCCCAGGGGCGACGCGGGCGATGGGACTTGACATAGGACATGGCCTACTACAACGAGATCTCTGGCTTTTGCTGCCGGGTGCTGAGAGCGAGAATCGTCGATGGAAGATTGCCAGCCGGGACCGTTGACGAGCGCGACGTGCGGGAAGTCCGGCCCGCCGACATCCCCGCCGGCCAGGTCCACCTGTTCGCCGGTATCGGCGGATTCGGCCTCGCTGCCCGCCTCGCCAGGTTGCCCGACGACTTCGACATCTGGACGGCGGGATTCCCCTGCCAGGACATCAGCAGCGCCGGACGCGGCGCGGGATTGCACGGCGCCCGGAGCGGTCTGTTCTTTGAGATTGTGCGGCTCCTGCATGGGGTCCGACGACGACCGCTTTTTCTGCTCCTGGAGAATGTCTCTGCTCTGCGAACTCGCGGGTATGACCGGGTACGCGCTGAACTGGAAGAAGCAGGCTACGCCGTCCGGGCAGGAGTGGTGGGTGCTTGGGCGGTCGGAGCGCCGCACAGGCGGAACAGGGTGTGGATTGTGGCCCACCGCCAAGAGCGCGACGGGGGATTACCAGTACAGTCGGGGGAATCACAACAAGCCTGTCCTGAACCTGAGCGGTGCTGTGAAGGACTGGCAGACGCCGAACGCGATGGCGGGCGGGAACAAGAGCCGGGGCGGGAAACGGATAGGCGAGTTGCTGCTGGCGGGGCAGGTGAAGGCGTGGCCGACGCCGAGAGCCGAGGACTCGGAGCAGACGGGGGCGCACGAGACACCGGACACGCTGACGAGCGCGGCGCGGACATGGCCGACGCCGAGGGCCAGCGAGAACGAGAACCGGACAACGCACCATGCACCGAGCCACGGAGTGACACACGGCAAGACGCTGGCGGGCGAGGTTGGCCTTCACGCCCCGGAGAGCCGCAGCATGAGTGGGAAGCGCCACGGCTGCTTGAACTCCCGATGGGTGGCCTCGCTGATGGGCTACCCGTCCGACTGGTGCGCGCTCAAAACAGAGACGCCCTCAAAGCCTATGGCAACAGTATCGTCCCGCAGGTCGCGGCGGCGGTGATGAGGGCGATGATCGACGCGGGCGGGCGGGCGTGAGGAGAGAGGCATGGCCAAGTACATAAGGTTTGAGAAAGTTGGCAGTTGGTCTGGCAAACCTATATATGACATTATCAACAAGGCGCACGGGGAAGTCCTCGGCTTCATCAAGTGGTATCCCCAATGGCGAGGATACGTCTGTGTGTTCTCTGCCGATACCATCTGGTCGATGGACTGTTTGGCCGACGTACAGCGGTTTATGGCGACGCTCAAGCCGAGCGCCGCGCCAGGGAGGGAGCCGGGCTGTTGACTGAGGCTTGCGACATCTTCGGCGACGGCCGGGCGGTGATCTACTGCGGCAACTGCCTGGAGATTCTGCCGCAGTTGCCGGCGGGGAGCGTGGACGCCGTGGTGACGGATCCGCCGTATGGGCACAACAACAACAACGGCGACCTAATCCATCGATGGGAAGCCGCCCTGGGGCGCGGGCCGCACGGGGAAGCCAGGGCGATTGCCAACGATGGCGTGGAGGCAAATGAGTTGTTCAAGGCCGTGCTACCCGAAATCTCCCGCGTCCTCGGCCCCGGCTGCTGCTGCTGCTGCTGCTGCGGCGGCGGCGGCCCCGACCCGCAGTTCGCCCGATGGTCTCTCTGGCTCGACGAAGTTCTTGAGTTCAAGCAAATGGTGGTATGGGACAAGGGGCCGATGGGCATGGGCTGGCACTACCGGCGCTCCTATGAAACGGTGCTTGTCGCGCAGAAGCGCGGTGCGGCGTGCCGATGGTTCGATGAAACCGACCGCGTCGAGAACATCATCCGACCGGGCCAGTACGGAATCCGCAAGATCATCCCGTCTGCAAACGAACATCCGACACTGAAGCCTGTTGAACTGGCGGCACACTTCATTCACCTGCACACGCAAGCCGACCATCTTGTCTGCGACCCCTTCATGGGCAGCGGCACGACGGGCCTTGCCGCCGTCCAGTTGGGCCGCCGGTTCATCGGCATCGAGATCGACCCGCACTACTTCGCCATCGCCCACAAGCGGATACTCGACGCCGCGCCGCTGTTCACCCAGGCGACGGCCCGCGACCGGGCAGGCGAGCGGGGGCTGTTCGGGGAGGAGGCGAACGGTGTACGCTAAAGTCTACAGCCAGATATTCGACTCCTCCTTGGCTGAGGACTACGCGACACGGCACGTCTTCATGGACCTCTTGGTCCTGGCCGACCCCACCGGCCTCGTGGACATGACGGCAGAGGCCATTGCCCGCAGAACGAACGGTCCCTTGGAGGTCGTCGTGGCGGCCCTGAAGAAGCTCGAGCAACCGGACAAGCGCTCGCGGTCGAAGAATCAGGGCGGGCGTCGGATCGTCCGCCTGGACAAGAACCGGGACTGGGGTTGGCAGATCGTGAACTTCGCGGCCTACCGGAACATGAAAGATGAGGACGAAAAGCGCGAATACATGCGAGATTACATGAGAAAACGGCGATTGTTAAACCCTGTTAAACTTGTTAAACGCGGTAAAAGTCAGTTAGCCGAAGTAACACACGCAGAAGAACAAGAACAAGAACAAGAACAAGCAGAAGCAGACAGACAAGCACAAGAAGAAGGAGAAGCAGAAGCAAAGGATGTTGCTGTTGGCGGCGCACGCGGCTCAGGGGAGGCTGTTGTGCCTGTTGTTGCTCCTTGCATCGAGCGCATTATGGACGCCCTACGCGACCCACGGTTTGGAGAAGCCACCAGGGCCAGTGCCGCCTGTCTTTTACAGGCTGCCCTGGGGTACAGCAACGTCTTAGCCCTCGACATGACCAAGAAGTACGACGCGAGCCGGATCCGTGCCGTCCTGCAAATGGCTGTAGACCACAAAGCCCGGAGACCAGGAGGCTGGGTGCGCAAGGCCCTGAATGAAGGATGGACAACTTGAAGGAGGGCGAAACATGCCTGAGCCGATGAAGTGCCCAAGGGTATCCGACGCAACCTTGGCGAGTCTCTGTAGCATCCTGGACAAAACCGATGGGAACCTGTCGGGCGATTCCGCGTTCGGGGACTGGTTGCGGGCATGCGCGCTGGACCTGCGCGACGTGCGCGCGGCCCACGACGCCGCCCTGGCCGAGTACCAGAAGGCAAAGGAGAACCGATGAACCCCGACATTCCGAGTTTCGAGACGTGCAAGCGGCTGGCGGTGCTGTGGCCGCACGAAGATGCCCTGTGGTTCTACTCGCAGATGGGCAACTTGATGCAAGGTGCGCGTGGACCGGCGGGTTACACGATTTCCGCCCCCACCATCGGCGAGATGTTGGCGGAGATCAGGCGGTGCGGATGGAGATGGAACCTTGAGCGGAAACAATCCCAGGCCAAGGTTGTGGCCTCGATCCGAACGGGCAGGTACAAAGAGGTGTGGATGGCTGATAAAGAACCCGCCGATGCGCTGGCCCTGGTCCTGTGCGCGGCGATGGAGGAGGGGAAGCGGTGACTGAGTGGGTAGACATCTTCAAGGACGGCCGGGCGCTTATCGCGTGCGGCGACTGCCTGGAGGTGATGAAGGAGTTGCCGGCGGGGAGCGTGGACGCCGTGGTGGCGGATATTCCTTATGGCGAAGTGAACCGACCCTCATCGGGCCTCCGAAATCTCGATAAAGGCATGGCCGATACGGAAACCTTTGCGCTTGCCTTTGCCGTCGAACAATCGGCCCGGCTGGGCCGTTCTGTCTACCTGTGGTGTGGAACGGAACAGGTCAGCGAACTCCGGCAGCGGTTTGTTGCTCTGGGCATGACAACCCGACTTTGCATCTGGCACAAGAGCAACCCCAGCCCCATGAATGGAGAACATCTTTGGCTGTCGGCGCTCGAGGCGTGCGTCTTTGCTCGACATGATGGGGTCTACTTCGGACGGCATTGCCAATCACCTATCTGGCGCGGACCGTCAGAATCGAAACCACAACACCCAACCCAAAAGCCCTTGTGGCTCATGCGCGAACTCGTGGAAGCCAGTGTACCAGAGGATGGGACAACACTCGACTTTTGCATGGGCTCCGGCACGACGGGCGTTGCCGCCGTCCAGTTGGGACGCAGGTTCATCGGCATCGAGATTGACCCCGGCTACTTCAAGATCGCCCACAAGCGGATACTCGACGCCGCGCCGCTGTTCGTGCGGCCCCTGGAGTCAACTCCATGAGTCGCAAGCGCCTAGCCCAACTCGCCAAGGAGGCCGTGCGGCGCATGACGCCGGAGCAGCGGGCGCTCCACGATGAGATTCTGCGAATCTCCAAGAAGTTCGGTAGGCCCATCGACGTGAACGCATTGCTGCGCGAAGTGCGAGAGGAGGGCGAGAAAGCATGACCGCGATGGATATCGTTATTTGGAATATGGCCGAGTTGTCCCCGCTGGATCGGGAAGGAATAGCAAATATATTGTTCGGAGGAACGGGCATTCAGGCGTGTGCCCCACCTCCGCTTGACGGCCCGAATGTTGGCCAAGTTTGTACTGTTATTTTAACTCTTGCGGACTGGGACCGCCTCATTCAAACACCAGACAACGTGTGGGCTGAGGTCATAGGCATTCCGGTTGATGACTACCGCCGGTGGAGGGCATGGGTTTTGAGTACGATGGAACACTACCGGCCCGCTTGCAGATGTACGGGTACGACGCGGAGGCGGCGCCGGTGCCGCAACAGCGTATGGCCTTTCGGCGCCCCGCATGGCCGAGACGTTACGTATCTGCCCAGGTTCCGTTGGGGTGATGACGATCGATGTTTCTTACACAAGGAATTCTAAGTGAACCGGCTGCTGCGACAGGTGCGAAAGGAGAGCGAGGAGGGATGAACTTCACGACCGACCAACTCCGGGCCGCCCTGCCGCCGGACCTGTTCGCCAGGGTCCAGGCGCAACTCGGCCAGCCAAGACAGGGACCGCCGCCGGCCAAGCGCAGGAACAAGTACGGGGCGGTGCGGACGTTCGCGCTGGGCCGGTGGTGGCCGTCAACCAAGGAAGCGCGCTACGCCGAGAACCTTGCGCTTTCCCAACGGGCGGGTGAACTCGCTTTCTGGCACGCACATTCGCTCTGGCACTTGGAGGGCGGCTGGTACGAACTGGACTTTGAGGAATGGTGGAAGGGTGAGAACCAGCCGCGCTTCGTGGACGTGAAAGGCGGGAAGGCAACGCAGACGAAACTCTACCGCATGAAGAAGCGGGCCATCTTGGACAGGTACGGGGTGACTATAACGGAGGTGTGACGTGGTGAAGGAGAAGGAAGCCTCTGAGAGACCGGCGGCGGCCGTTGTGAACATTCTCAGCGTGCAGAATGAGCGCATCGGGAAACTGGAACTGCGCCTCACGGCGCTGGAGGGTATCCTTCGGCGGGAGGAGGAGGGGGCGCTCGAAGAGTTGTTGCCGTGATCGGGTTCTCACCCATGCCGATACTTGACACGCGCCAACGCGACCGGATGCTTCTCGACAACCTCGACCTGCTCGGGGCGACGATCAAACGGCTGCGCGTACCGCCCCATGCGGACCGAGAGGACTTGTGGGGGGCGCTGGTGGTCGCGGCGATGGAGGTCATCGAGCGCTGGGAACCCGGCGCCTCTTCTCTGCGGGCGCACCTGGCCAGGCGGCTGAGGTGGGCGGCTCTCGACTGGGTGCGGAAGGTGGGCCCGACGACGCGGGCTGAGGCGCACGGGGCGGATCATCCCAAGGGCAGGCGGGGGCGAAGGCAGGCGCCGGTGCGCTTCGGGCCGGCCGAGGGCGAGGTCTCGGACGTGGAGGATGCAAAACACCCGGCGTTGGAAGATCTGTGCGCAGGGACGGAGGCGCGACGGGCGCTCAAGCGGTTGGCGCCGAACGAGCGGTTGGCGGTGAATGTAGTACTGTTGCGGGGTATGACCCAGCACGGCGCAGGCGAGTTGATGGGCGTGTCGGGCGTGACGGTAGGCCGGTATGTGCGGCGGGGCTTGGAGAAACTGAGGGCGAAGGAGTGGCGCGATGGAAAACGAGAGCTGTGAGAACTGCCGGTACGTGGTGGGCGGCGAGTGCAGGCGCTGGCCGCCGAGCGTAACGTTGCTGCCTGGAGGGCCGGCGCGCGGCGTGATCCAGCAAGCAGGTCAACAGGCGGTGCAGATTCTGGCCATTTCGCGCTGGCCGCCGCTGGTGCCGGACGGCTGGTGTGGGGAGTGGAAGGGAGTGATCGAGCAATGACTGAAAACGAGGCGCGGTTGCTTCGGGGGGATGCGTACATGGATCAGTCGCTTTGGGAGGAGGTTGCCATGTGTGGTGAAGGGACATGGGAAGCGGGGAAACTAATCTGCGGACCCTACCAGGTGGAGATCGTCCTGGACGAGCCGTGCCCTCTTTGCTGTGGCGTTGGCTTGGTCTCGCGCGACCAAGTGCCGCAGGGTGCTGCTGTTCGGGAGGCGGTGGGGTGCAGTGTTTACGCCAGCGACGGCGGGCCGGTGTACTACTGCCCGAAGTGTTTTGCGAAAGGTCGCGTGCTCACAGAGGACGGGGCGAGGTTGCTCGCGTTCCTGACGAGGCACGGATTACACATGACGCTTTAAGGAGGGCTTTCGATGTGGACCGGGGAGAAGTGGGTGCTGTGGACGGGATTGATGGTCGGTGCGGGGCTGCGCTACTTGGGATATTTGCGCGCCGGGCGACTTGTTGATACCTGGATCGAGCGGTGGTGGGATGCGGGGCCGCGGTCGTGGTGGTGGTGAACCCGGAACGCTGTGCACCGCGCACGTCTTAAGTGGTTGACGCCTGAGTATACAAACGTAACCCCAGAATAATATCTTTCTGCCCTGCCCTTTGCGCGCTTGACACCAGCCTGATATAAGGTATAATATGGGTAATGGAGATACGCAGATGTCACGCGGGCGCCCGGCGGGCAGGGCGCAAAGAGAAAGGGGATTGCAATGACGACCACAAGCGGGCTGCGTAGCAGATTGGCGGAGCAAATCAAGCGCATGGAGTTGGCAAGCGCGGCGGGTCAGACAGTGACGGCCGAGCGTTACGAGCGCTTGGCGGCCGAGACAGAGCGCGACCTTGCCGCCCTGAGACAGCCGCAAGCGCGGGCCACGGCACACCATGTGGCGGGCTATGGCAATCCGTCGAGGATGGCGGCAGAGGACGAGGACGATCTCAACCCCGACCTCAGCACGCGACGTTCAGCCGGGCGCTGGGGTGGCAGTCGAAGATCGCCGCAACTGGAGACTGGGTTAGATGCCGATGAAGCCTGAGCGTGTCCTGACTTCGCGCTCTCTCTTAAGAGAGCGCCTAGCCTGCGACACGCGGGCGCAGCGGTTGCGGCAGCCGCAAGGGGATTAAGTCATGGCCACACCAGATGCCGGTATCGCGGCTGTCGCTGCTGCGAGGATCGTCGCAGAGACCGCATGGGCTGAATATGCCCGCGCCGGGAAGTCTCACCGCCTCGCACGCAGTCTGCGTCGCAGCGACGACGAGATCGCCCGCGCCGCCCACATCGAAGCCTATGCCTTTCTTGCCGCCCGCGCCGCCGATGAGCGTGTTTCGGTTGCCTTGGATACGCTTGACGACACCGCCGCGCGTAACATGAGCGCCACGGCCTAGTGCCCGCGCTGCCGGGCCTTCGGACCCGGCGGCCTGGGCATGTGGACCTGGGGAGCACCAGAACAGGGGATCGAACATGACGACCACGGGCGGGCTGCGTAGCTGAACCGCGCGGCGGATCATGCTCTCGGCAATCGAGAGCGGGGAACTGGCGAAAGCCTGAAAGGGGATCGACGTGGCTACCATGTGGCGGACGGAAGAGGACCAGCGCCAGCACACAAGCAGATTGTGCCTTGCGTGTGGCATACTCTGCAACCGGCGATGGGGTATGCGACATGGGCGGTACGTGCTCTGCTCGGAGTGCGTTGAACGCGGGTATTCGTTCGGCCAAACGGGTTTGGTCAAGGGCAAGACTCTTGTATACTGGCCGGACGGCAAGATTCTTGGAGACGCCGTGTTTTTGCTGGCCATGCGGCGGATGTCGCCCGTGGCCGATACCGCATAAACCATGCCCGCGCTTATACGGCGCGGCCCTGGCTGGTGTGTAAGCAAATGCAGCACGGTGCACCGCGACTGCACGCAGCCGAAAGCCAGCCAGTGCCCCACCGCATAAGGCGAAAGCGTAAGCCGGCCGCTGGCGAAGCGGCACAGGAAGGGGATCGAACATGGCTAGCGAATATATGTGGGGTTGCGGATGGGGCCGGGTATCGGCCACGAAAGAGAAGCGGCTGGATCGGATCGCCCGCAAGATCGGCGGCAGGGAATGCGGCTTTGTGTGCTGCGAGCCGACGCCGGGGCGACCGCAGTTCTGGTTTTTCGGGCCAAATCGCGGCGAACCGTTTGACCGGCAACTCGCCATCGCTGTCCAGTCCGCAGCGGAGACAGCTGGGATCACATTCCCGCTGGAGATCGCCTGAGCGGACCCGCCCTACCCCGAGGAGATGAACATGGCAGGCTACAAGTGGTGGACGGACGAGCGGCTGGGCTGGCTGAGAGATCATGCTGCGATGGGTCTCTCGGCGCGGGATGTGGCGGCACTGGAAAACGGCAAGTGGCCGCGCGATCCGCCGGTGACCGCCAGGGGCGTGCGCCTGGTGTGCGAGCGCGTGGGGATCAAGCTCCTCGCCAAGGGCGGCGGGAGAGGCAAGAAAGGAAGTTGAGCGAATGGTGATGCCAGCATGTCGTCCAGAGGAAGACCCGGCCTATTGGCCCCAGAAACCTTCGCTGGCCTGGATGTATGCACACTTGGCCGTGTTACATGATCTGATGTTGCCAGAGGGCGAGCACATCTGTACGGATCGTCAGGCAGCGGACGAGTCGATGGATGTTGTTTGCGCCCGGGTGAGTAGGGCGGTTAATGGTGATGTCAAGGGCATGCGCGAGTTGGGGGAGTACCTCAAGGCGGTTAGGGCGGACCTTCAAGAGCATGGCGGAGAGCCTCAGGCCTGACCGTCCGCGCGTCTCCTGAGCAAGCCTGAGAGGCGGTTCAAGGGCTGGACCTGCTCAAACGTGGGTCCGGCCCTTCTTCTGTTTTGGGGCAGCGCGCACGTCTCTGTTTGTAAGAGGACTACAGGATGTAAAAGAAGAAGAAAAGAAAGGCGGCGGCTGAAAACGATTTTCCGGCGCGTTGGAAGAGGAGGGTTGTTGCCGATGAAAAGGGTATGGAGACCGACACTCCGACAGTTTCGCGCGGGAAGTGGGGACCGGGCCTGCCGGACTGGGGGCCGGCCTTTCTTGAGGCGATGGCGGAAGATCCAAACGTCAGCCGTGCGGCCGCGATAGCCAGAGTGAACCGGCAGTACGCCTACGAGGTCCGCGAGAAAAACGAGGCCCTGGCCAAGGCATGGGACTGTGCCGTTGCCCACAGTGTGGACACGCTCGAGACTGAGGCCCGCCGTCGAGCCTACAGGGGCACAACGAGGCCCATCATGTACCAGGGCGTCAAGGTGGGCCACATCCGCGAGTTCTCTGACGTCCTGATGATGTTCCTCTTGCGTGCCCACCGCCCGAGCAAGTACCGCGAGCTCCAGACGGCCGCACCTTCAGGCGCGCCGGTGCACGTCGATCTTCACGTCGATGTCGGCGTGGTCCTCGCCGAGTCGATGAGGCGCGTGGCCGATCAGCCGCTCGTGCCTGGGCTGCCCGTGCTCAGGCCGCAACCCGTGCCGCAACTGGCAGGGGGCGAGACAAAGGAGGAGGAGCATGAGTGAGGGGAAATTGAAGGGCCGATGGAACTGGCATCGGGCGCGTGCCTTTGTGGACCCAGACACTGGTGATCGTTCCTACAGGGTTGCGGCCACCATACGGCTCGCCTTCTGGGGGAATGGGGCAACAGCGAGGGAAGCCAGAGCCGAAGTAGAGGCGTATCTACAGAAATTCGAGGCGAAGAACGCCCGGATGTTCGGCTTGCCGGAGGGCTAGTCGTGGACCTGGCTGAATGGATGGCGACCCGGCTTCAGATCCTTGACAAGCAAACGGGCGCCCTCATCCCCTACATGCCGCACGACGAGCAGCGCAAGCTCGACTACGCCCTGGGCCTGCAACAGTCAGCAGGGCTGCCCGGCCGCTTGATCGTGCTCAAGGCCCGGCGCCGGGGTGTGAGCACATGGACCCAGGGCACGATCTTCGCCATGTGCCACCTCGCGGCGAACAAGCAAGGGTACTGCGTCAGCCACAGCGAGGAGTCGGCGGCGTACCTCTTGGAGATGTCGCACTCGTTTGATCGGCACTTGCCGGGCGGGGAGCGGCTGCCCAAGGCCCGCTCGAACCCGACGGAGATCATCTGGTCGCCGCCGCACTCCTCGCGGTTCGAGATGCACACTGCCGGCGCCGGTAGGACAGAGGGCGAGGCCAAAGTCGGCAGAAGCCGCCGGATCGACTATCTGCATGTCTCGGAGCTCGCGTTCTGCGAGGGGGCGGCGTCGATGATGCGCGGGCTCGTGCAGGGCGTGCCAGATGCGCCGGGTACGCTCATCGTCATCGAGTCCACGGCCAACGGCGCGGCGGGCGAGTTCTACGACCGTTGGCAGGCGGCCATCGAGGACAAGCACAAGCGCATGGACCCTACCGGCTACCTGCCTGTTTTCATCTCGTGGCTGACGGCCCCTGAGTATTCCCTTGTCCTCCGGGCCGGCGAAGACCTCGGCACGCCCACCGAACGGGAGCGCGACTTGATCCTGCTTGGCGCGAGACCCGAGCAACTGAACTGGCGGCGGCACAAGATCGCCCAGGACTTCGGCGGCGACGAGGACAGGTTCTGCCAGGAGTACCCCGCCGAACCGTCGGAGGCTTTTGTGACGAGCGGGCGACCGGCGATACCAGCGAGCATCATCCGGCGGCATGACAAACTCTCGTGTGAGCCGCGGCGGTGCGTGGCCTTGGACGGCGGCAAGCTCATCGGCGTGCCGATGGACTCGCCGCGGGCCTGGTGGGTGTGGCGTGAGCCTGTGGACTCGCACGACTACATCGTGTTCGGCGACGTGATGGAGGGGAGTTTGAGCGACGCCAGCGACCCGCGCAGTCAGCCGGACTTCAACGGGGGTGTGGTGTTGGACCGGCGGACTATGGAGATCGTCGCGTCGATACAGACGCGGATGGATCCGGACCTTTTTGGCGAGCAGTTGATGGCGGCTGGCCGGTGGTACAACAACGCCTGGGCCTCGCCGGAGGCGAACGCTTCAGGCGTGGCGGCTGTCCTGCCGTTCGTCCGAAAGAACTACCTGCACCTGTATCAGCGGCAGCGGCTGGCGGAGAGTTTGAGCGCGGGCGACGATGCGCCGCTGTGGGGATGGAAGACGACGGTGGCCAACCGCGACCTGATGATCGACTCGTGGATCGCCCTGTGCCGCCCGGACGCCGGCAACGACTGGAGCGGGAAGGCCGAGGTGTACGACCGGCGGATCGTGGCCGAGGAGAAAACCTTTGTCTGGCGCGGGGCGAAGAGGCAGCACCAGGTGGGCGCCCACGACGATCTGCTGTTCGCGTGCTTCGGTGCGGGGCAACTTCACCTGAATTGCCCGCGACAATTCCCGTTAGGACAAAAGGTGTTGCAGCCGATGTCAGGAGATAGAGGGCTGTACTACGACCTCGAGGGCGACGACGAACCGGATGAGGACTGGAGGACCGGATGATGGAACCGCACAATGCTGAATTACTTGGGGCTTTTATTGTTGGCTTGCTCTGTGGCCTACTCGCCGTCCCGTTGGGAGTCTTCATCGGCTTTCTCGCGGCAAAGATGTTGCGCCCGATGATCCGAAGCGTTGATGGAGAATCTCAGCAAACTGAGGAAGTGAACGAGAAGGGCTTGGGCGCTCTCCTGCGTCGCAAGCCGCCGTGCATCGACCAGGAGAAGACGGAATGAACCAGTCACCCCCAACCATCAAGGACTTGCCCGAGTCGGCGATCACGGGTAACACTCTCGCCTTCTTGGCAACTCAATACTCAGGGGATGAACACGGGGAATTGTGGAAGCGCGTCACCGTTCTGTTGTCGGAGATCAACCGATTGCGCGAGCACTACGAGAAGTGCCCGTTGACCAAAGGTGAGCATGACGTGAGAAGTATATACGAGGATGCGGAGGCCCCGGCGCATGGCTGACCCCTACACCGGCTCCGAGTCGGACCTCTCTGACCTGAACGCCCAGATTGACGAGATGCTCTACGCGGGTCAGGCCGCGAACACCGAGTGGAAAGACCTCTGGCAAGACGGCCTCGACTATTGCTTCGGAAACCAGCTGGCGGGTACGCGGCATCGCAAGGGCTGGGAACGCATCCAGGTGAACTACATCTACCCGGCCGTGTGCCAGCAGATGGCCCTCCTGTCGGCCCGTCAGCCGCTCGTGAACGTCTCGCCCCAGTCGCCTGAAGACGATGGGTTCATGGAGTTCTGGAAGGGCCTCTTGCGATGGCAGTTCACCCACGACCTGGACATGGAGGGCCAGTGCTTGGCGACCGCTCTTGACGCCGCGACCTACGGCATCTACGTGGCGCGGGTGAGTTGGGAGCCAAAGGGCGAATGGGACGACCGGACGAAGCGCTGGCGGGGCAGGCCGCGCGTCGTTCTCTTGCGACCGGAATGTTTCGGGGCCGACCCTGATTGCGAGAAACTGGCCGACGCGGAGTTCGTCTACTCCTCGCGCCGGATGCCCCTGGCCAGGGCGCTTGCCCGGTGGCCGGAACACGAGGGCATGATCCTTCTGGCGGCAAAGGAGGAAGGCGAGGGCGGGGTTGGGCCTTCGGGCGGGTACGAGCACGGGATGAGCGAGGCGATCAGCCTGCCCGAGCACGAGTCGGACTGGACGCCCTCGGGCCGGCCGAGCGTCGAGGGGCGGTTGGCGAACCTCTTGCGGAAGGTCCGGGGCTATGACTGGGCGGCATCGAAGAAGGTCGGCGGCAAGGCCGGCGACGACGATCTGCCCAGCCACGTCACGGTCACGGAGATGTACTTCCGAGACCGGCTGGAGAAGGCCGGCGAGGAACGGCAGGAAGTGCCGCCGGAGGAACTGCTTGCGAAGGGGCAGATCATCGCCGACGGGGCGGCCTTTCGCGTGGGCGACCCGGCGATGTTCGCCGGCCAGGCGCTTGGTGAACTGGTTGCACCCGGCGCGTGGCCGGCCCGCATCGTCCGCCAGTGGGACGACGAGCCGGTGTTTCCTTACGGGCGCCGGGTGCTCCGCATCGGCAAGACCATCCTGAACCCGGCGCCGGAGGAGCAGCGATACGACCTGACGCGCTGGCCGTTCGTGGTGGGAGTGAGTCAACTCCTGCCGCATATGTGGCAGGGCATGAACGGCGTCGAGATGGCGCGGGGGCTCCAGGACTGGGTGAACGTCTCGGCGGCCCACCTGTGCAACTACGTCAAGTTCTTCGGCGACCCCATCGTCAAGGTTGAGGACGGGGCGATAGCGGCGGACCCGGAGAACAAGAAGATCGCGCACAAGATCGAGGCCGTGGCCGGGGCTATCTGGAAGCTGGCGAAGAACGCCAAGGACCGGATCATCCGCGAGCCGCCGCCCCCGATGAGTCAGGGCGTGATGGAGGCGTGGGACCGCTTCGCGCGGGAACTTCAGGACCAGGTGGGGATGCAGCCCGTGGCGCGCGGGCGGCAGGCGACGGGCAACCCGACCGCGACGGAGATCGCGGAACTGAGCCGGTCGAGCCGCGTCCGCACGAGTATGGCGGCGAAGCTCCTGGACTTCTGGGTCCGGGAGGTCATGGCGCTTGTGGCCGAGATGGACCAGAAATACCTTGCCCCTGGCGACATGGTTCGCATCCTGGGCGAGGGACAACGGCAGGCATCGGTCGCCGTGGCGCAGGGGGCGACGGATGCCCGGTTCGATGTCGAGATCGGGATCGGGACGGCGCTGCCGTTTGACCAGGAACGCCAGCAGGAAAAGATGCTGGCCCTGCAGCCCGTCGTCGGCCCGGCGCTTCTGCCGGAACTGCTTGAGAGTTTCAGCGACGTCATCAAGGACCGGAAGGCGGTCTTGGCACGGGTGCAACAGTGGGCGGAGTTCGAGAAATGGCGCGAGACGCAAATGGCCATCGAGGAACAGGCGGCCGAAGCGCAGCCGGCAGAGGAAGCCGCGCCGGTCGGCGCACCTTCGGTATCGTGACGGGCATGCACCGCGAGCGCAGGCCGCCGGCGGAGCGGAAGTGCCTGTCTGACTTGCCGGTGTGCGAGTTGCAGGACGCCGCGGTCAAGGCCGAGCGGTACGCGGGGCCGGACAGCGACCCGGCGAAGATGGCGCGGCGGGCGCTCCAGGTGGCCGAGAGGCGAGAGAGAGGGTGAGTGACGCTAATGCGGAAGGTGAGACGCAAAACGGCCCCTAAGCGCAAACGGATTCCTTGGCACAAGGAGGGGTATGACATTGTCTCCGAAGGACCGCTTAACCTCGTTGTCAAACACCGGCGGCGGAACATCTTGCTGAAAATGGAGACCGGGAAGTAACACGAAAACCTGAAGACGCAGCGAACGCCGTCTAGCTAACGGCGGACGAAAACTCAAAGGGCACGACCTTCCGGAAGGTGGTCGTGCCCTTTTTCGCTGCGCGAGGAGCGACGGATGCCAGGTGCATGTTGTGCGAAGTCGGGGCGGAAACATACGCCCATCACGAGCGAGGCCCAGCGCGGCAAGTTCGGGGCGACACTCGCCCGGCGCCGGGCAGGCAGCAAGTGGGGCGGGATGAAGGGCATCACCACGGCGGAACTGCGGTCGCACTTGAAAGAGGCTGGCGGCAAGAAACTGCCCAAGCGCTCCAAGTCGCCGCTGATGAACCGGGACTACTGATCGTGAGGCGCCGGCGGCCAAAGGCCCACGGGGCAAACGGCCAACCGGCGCTTGAAACCATGCCCGCGCGGACACGAGCCGCAGGGCCATAGGGTGCGAACATGCCGGAACCGAAAGTCGAGGACGCGAAGACGGATGCCCCGGCGAAGCCGGAAGGCGAGCCCCAGGGCGTGACGATGGACACGCTCTACCCCCCGAAGTCCGGGGAGAAGCCGGATGCCGACAAGGGCGGCGAACCGGCGAAGAAGCCGGAGGAGAAACCGGAGGCCAAGCCGGACAAGAAGCCGGAAACGCCTGCGGAACCCCCGGCATGGGACAAGGAGCGGCAAAAGAGGGACCAGGAACACGCCAACGAGCGCCGGGCGTTCATGGGCCAGATGGAGGCCATGCAGCGGACGAACGAAGCCCTTGTGGCGCGCCTTGAGGAAATGGCCACGCCGCCGAAGCCGGTCGAGAAGGACGAAGGTCTCGAAGACATGCTTGGCCAAGTGGATGGTCTCGGTGAGGACGCGGACCCGGCTCAGTTGCTCTCGGCGACGAAGTTGCTCTCGAAAGCGCTCCGGCGAGTCCTCAGCCGGCCGCATAGCGCGGCAGAAGTGAAGGAACTCCGGGAACAGTTGGCGGCACAAGACAAACGCATCGAGGCGATGCAGGCTGAGACCGAGACGCGCGAGGAAGAAAAAACCTCCTACGAGGGCCGGAAGAGCCGCCTGACGGCCAAGCTCCTCGAGCTCGACGGCAAGCATGGCGTGGCCGTCCGCAACGAGGCGATCAAGCGGGCGCGCGAAATCCTCGTCGAGCAGGGTTACACGGCCGAGCACGAGGCCGACGAGTTCGCGGAACACCTGCTCCTGGAGCGGTGCTACGCGGAGGCGGCGGCGGAGCAGGCGGGCAAACCCAAGCCGAAGCCCAAGGTGGGCGACGACGGGGTTGGCGGCGCCGGGCCGGCGGCGGCTCCGAAGCGCGGGTCGCGCCGGGAAGTGCTGGCGATGATGGAGAAGGAAGGCAAGCTCAAATGAACCATGCCCGGTTCTGCATAGGCCGGGTCCGAGGAGATACGAACCATGTCAGTCAACCTGGCTCATTGTGCACGGGAACTCTGGGACCGCACGGTCGAGAACGAAGTGCTGCTGGCCCTTCCGCTTTTGGCGATGCTGAAGGAACACCAGAACCTGACGGTCTCGGGCACGGCCCTGAAGCTTACCGTGATCATGGACGACCTCGAAAGCGTCGCCCAGGACTACGAGGTCAACGATCCCCTGACCGTCGGCGAGAAGACGGTCACGCAGAACGTGCAGTGGAACTGGAAGAAAACCCAGCTCCCCGTCACGTACGACGTGGACGACCAGATCGAAGGTGAGGGCGACGCCGCCACCGCGCCGGTCAAGGTGGTGGACACCATCGTCGAGGCGGGCCAGACCGGGATGCGGAAGCACCTGAACACGCTCCTGTACGGGGCGGCGGCCGACGCCGGCAAGGCGACGTTCCAGGGCCTGCGGTCGGCCCTGACGCACGATACCACGTACGGCGGTTTGGGCCGGCTCATCGCCACGCCGCTCAACACCTGGTGGCAGGGCGCGTCGCTTGCGGACACTTACGTCGACCAAGCCGTGGCGACGGTCCCGACGATGGCGATGCTGCGGCACGCGGCGACGCATTGCCGCCGGCATGTGAAGCCCAACACGAGGCTCTACTGCATCACGAGCGAGCAGATTTACGCCCAGTTCGTGTCGCAGGCCGAGGCCCGGAACATCTACACGACCGAGGGCGTGCGGCTCCTGAAGTACGGGTTCGCTTCCTTCATGGTGGACACCAACATCGAGATGGTCTGCGACTCGTACCTCACCACGTCAAGTCATCCGACGTGGTTCTTCCTCCTGAACCCCGAGACGTGGGAGTTCAGGATCAAGCCCGAGCGGAACTTCAAGATGACGCCCTTCAAGTGGCTCGGCGAACAGGCGAACGGCCTGGACAAGATGCTGGCCCGCATCCTCGTCGCGGGGAACCTCATCTGCCGGAAGCCGAACGCGAACATCTACCTGTCGAACGTGGCGTAACCGGGTCGCCTGCCGTAAGGGCGGAAACGTAAGGAGAAGGACACATGGCAGACGAAAATGTTGATCTCGACTACATCGTCCTCAATCACGAGATGTGGCCCGGTCGCCCCGACCTGATGATGGGCGTGCCGCCGGATGGCTTTGCCGGCGCCTCGCATCACAACGTCATCGCCCCGGTGTACCGCCTGGGCCAGAAGATCCAGGTCTACAACACCGGCGTCGTCGCCGGCTTGGCGGGGTACTCGGTCTTCATCTACCTCAAGTTGGAGTACCAAGATCTGGCGAACATCCTGGCCGTGAAGGAGGTTGTCGCGCTTCACAGCGACGCCAACGGGACCGACGTGACGAACGATCTTGGCACGGACCTCGGCAACTCGCTCGGGCCTGCCGCCGTGGCCCTCGGCGCGATGACGACCGACTACTACGGTTGGTTCTGGTGTGGCGGCGTCTGTCCCGAGGAGTTTGTGCCGACGCTCACCGGAAACATCAGGACCGATGGGACGCTTGCTATCGGGAGCATCGGGCATGGGCCGCTCGCAACGCCGGGAGCGACGGTCGGCGAGATCGGCCTGATGGCCCCGGCCGCAGACACGTCAACCGTCATCGGGTACGCGATGCACGCCGACGCCTAACCAGCCCGGCAAGTGAAAGAGAGGCGACCGCTTCGGCGGTCGTTCTCGGACAACGAACGTAAGGAGAAGTAGTCATGGCTGACAGTTCACTGAGCGTCTACAAGGCGTTTCTGTACGACAAGTGGCCGGGTGATGCCGACCCGCGCTTCGGCGTGCCGCCGGACCTTTTCATCGGCGCGTCGCATCACAACGTCGTGGCGGCGAAGTACCCCATCGGCACGAAGGTCCAGGTCTACCATCCCGGTGCGACCGCAGGTTCCCTCGCGGGCTATTCGACCCTCATCTACCTCAAGTTGGAGATGCAGGACGCGACGAACCTGTTGGCGGCGGCCCAGATGGTCGCTCTCCACTCGGATGCCGTGCCCTACGACGCGACCAACGAGGTTGCGACCCTGCTCGGGACCACGATGGGGCCTGCCGCCATCGCCCTCTCGGTGATGACGGTGGACTACTACGGCTGGTTCTGGTGCGGCGGCGTTGTGCCGGTTGACTTCCTCGAAGCGACCAACGTCCTGATCACCACGCACCTGCTGTACACCGTCAACACCGTGGCCATCGGCGACATGTGCTGGTGCAACCTGGCTCCGACCGCGCCGCTCGTGAGCGGGGAGATCGGCTTCTGTCTCCCTGCCGCCGACACCACGACCCGCGTCGGGTTCGCCATGATCGCAGACACCTAAGACACCGGCCTGGCGTTTGGGGCCTCAACCGACGAAAGGACGGTGACACATGCCTTGGAACGATGCCTTGCAGTTTGCGGGCGCGGGGATGGGGTTCAACATCGAGTTCGGCCTTGCCACTCTCGTACCCGCCATTGGCGGGGCCAGTGTGGAGGTCGCCACACGGATGACGCGGCTCGGAGGTTGCGCGGGATTCGTGGCCGACGCAGGCAGACCGAACTCGTTGTGGATCGACGGGACGGTCACGAATGGTCACGTCACGATCTCGGACCCGGACCCCGGCGGCAACGACGTGATCTGGTATTTGCTCTTCGGCTTGGCGTAACGGCGCGCGGGTGCGCAGCACGGTTCCCTGTCCGGCGGGCTCCTCCTCCTGCCGGGCAGGGGCCGGGCTTTGAGGTAAGGAGAACACCATGCCCCTGCGCAGCTTCGGCCTGTTGTGCGATGTGGTCGAGGCGTATTCCGGCGTTGGCACGCCGGGGAACGCCCTTGCTCACGTTGCGGCCGGTTGCCGGCGGGTGCTCGACGGGTTTGACCCGCGCGACGGCCATCTTCACGTCTGGGGCTGCCTTGAACCGCTGGCGGAACTCACGCTCGCGGCGAACGTGACGGGCACGGCTGTTGGCGTGTACAACGCGGGGTTGGCGCGGACCACGATCACGGCGACGACGCCGATCTTCGTTCCGTCACAGGTGGGCCAGACGATCACCGTGGCGGTTGTTGGCGCTCTCGTCATCTACTCGTACACGTCGCCGCTTCAGATCGTGGCGACAGGCGGTGCGGACTTTCTGGCCAGTGCCGTGAGTCTGCCTCACCACGGCGTGTACGACCTGCCGGCGGGGTTCAACGGGCTCCTCGAAGGGCCGGTGTATCCGTACTCCTCAACCCTCGACATGGCGGACCTGGAAGAAGTGTCGCCCCAGACGATCTTCGAGGAGTGGCAGAGTTCGCAGACGCAGGACACGCCGGCGAAGTACGCGATCATCCCGAAGGCGCAACTGGCGACCCAGGTGGTCCAGGGCTGGGCGATCATCGTCTCGCCGAAACCCGACGTGGACCGGCTCGTCCGATACCGATACCGGGTTGACGGCAGCGCCCTCGCGGCCGTGGACGACTCTTACCACTGGCCCATCGGCGGTATGCACATGGATAGCGTATACGAGTACGCGGCCCTGGCCGATGCCGAGGCCCGGCTGACGAAACAGCCGGGCATGTGGGAAGCCCGGTTTCAGCAGGCGATGGGGCTCGCCATCGACGCCGACCGGGCCCTCTTTGAGACGCAGGGAACCGCCTCCATGCAGGAAGGATAGTCGATGGCCCTTCTGCCCGTACCAGACTCCCGGGCCTTCCTTGAGACGCCGGACGATGAGGTCTGGACGCTCGGCTGGCACGTCGGCCAGGTGGAGGCGGAAACTCTCTGCCCGGCCCGCGGGGCCGCCATGCCCCTGTACGGCGAGACGGCGCCGCTGGGCGCGATCTGCACCGAGTCCGGCCTGAAGCCGGACGCCAAGGCCGGGGCCGTCGTCTCCGCGACCTACCGGAAACCGAAGCGGCTCGACACCGAGACCGGGGTGACGGAAGTCAAGCGCTTCGGCCCCTCGCTCGCGTCGCGCGGGTTGCGCCTGTCTGGCACGCGCATCTTCCTGGCCCCTGACGCTACGGCCCAGGCGGAGATCGCGGCACACCTCCCAGCCTACCGGGCATGGACCCATGAGGCCACGGCAACGGTTACGGGTACGGTTTCCGGTCCCTCGACGGCACTCGTGGCGACGGCGGGAGTTTACGACGGGTTTATCATCGGCCGGACCCTCACCATCGCGGCGGGGTCATTCCCCATCACGGCGGTCGACGCGACGACCCGGACGATCACGGTCACGGGCGACGCGACGTGCGTGGCCCAGACGTTCACCATCGGCGGCGACCCGTACCTCTTGAGCGCTCAAACATACCCCGACTGGCGCGGGGGCCTGACGCGGATCGTGACGCAGTGGGGTCAACTCTCGTTCTGGCATCGCCGCGAACTGGTGCCCGGCGCCGGGGTGCTCGAAGGCGGCGGCCAGATGATCGGGGAGAAGACGGGGTATGACCTCGACGCCGCGGTCATTGACGCGGACTGGTGGGATGTCACACACCACTACCGTTACGAGGCGGTCGCCGGTTCCGCGATCATTCCGGTGCCGAAGGTGACGTACCGCATCCGGGTTGTCCTGACGAGTGCGGGACTTGCGACCTGCGCCGCCCTGTTCGGCAAGTCGAACGCGGCGGCCTGTGCCAACATCGGCGGGGCGGGCATCAAGACGCTGTGGTTCAACGGCTTCGCTTTCCGCCAGTCTGAACATGCCTCGACGTTGTACCAGGCAGTCATCGACTTGGCCTACCACGCGGCCAACTGGGACAACTGGCTCAAGGTGAAAAAGAAGGAACAGAAGGCCGTGCGGTTCCAACTGTTCGACACGGCCGGGGCGGACACGGGCATCAAGCAGACGCAACTGATCTGGCAGCCGACGGCCGATGCTGTCGAGAGCCGGCGGATCATCGCAACGGGCGACTTCGCGGCCCTGAATGGATACGTGACATGAGCCGGGGCGAAGTGTGGTGGGACCGCGACGACGAAGTTGATCTCGCCAAGGTGGTGGAGGAGCTGGACCGCCGCCTGAAGGCGCTGGAAAACATGGTCGGCGCGAACGGCGTGGTCGTCACGCGGGGGCCGGACGGCGTGACCATCGCCGGGCCGACGCAGGAGATTCAGGCGCTGCCCGACCAACTGCCGCCCGGCGACATCGAGGCCCAGACGTTGAACTGGGACGACACGCACAAGGTGTGGTACGCAGGACCGGCGAGGCTCATGTAATGCCACCCTGGACCGATCCGACGATCATCGCCGGCGAGAACGAAACCCTGGCGGAGTATCCCGCCTCGTTCTTCGCCGCGGCGGCCGAGCGGTGTCCGGTCACAACTTACCTGAACGAGGATGAGGAGATCGCCGAGTTCGCCGGCATGCTTCACAAGTACGACGTGTGGGACTACACAGGCATCTACCCACTCCTGCTTATGGGAACCGCGACCGTCACGAGCGGCGCCGTGCTTTCGCACGCCGACGAGGAAGTTGCTGTCGGCGATGGCGGCAAAACGTACACCTTCACTTTCCCCCATGATCCGGCGCACGCTGGAAACGACCGTGTTCATCCTGAGACCGTGACGATTCAGGTCACGGTCGGCGAGACGACGTACACCGTGACGGACGATGGGACAGGGGGCCTCTCCGGCGACGGGGCCACGGGCGCCATCCAGTACGGCTTCCTGGTGCATGAGTGCGTGCCGTGGTCGGTAACGCCCTGGCTCAGCCATCCGTATTCACAGGCCACGGCTACCCTGACGTTCCCGGTTGACGTGCCGGCGGCAACCTCGATCACGGCCTCCTGGGAAGAGGACCGGACGGTGCTGGTTCTCGCCGGGCGTCTCGCCTGGACTGAATGGGCTGGGCATGAGTTGACGACCTATGACGACGAGGATGAAGTGATCGACACGTACGAAATCGACCGGGCGGAAGGCGGCGGGACGGAGATCGTCCTGGTCGGGCAGCACGACATCCTCGCCCGCCGTTTCAGCATCGACCCGGCGAACACGGCCTTGGATTGCGGCTTCTTCGCCGCTCTCCAAGGTCTGATTCAAAGCCTTGTCCCCCACTACGTGAACCACACCGCCGACGACTTCACCGGCGCGACGGATGTGCCGATGTTCGGGCTCTCGACCTTCGCCACCGCCGCCGGGATGAAGTACAGCGCCGGACCGCCGACGATCTTCCTGCGCGTGCAGTCGAGTGGGTACACCATGACCGGCAGCTATGACGTGGTGAGCGATAAGACGACCATCCACGACAGTGGGGCCGGCTTCTTCCGGGCGGGCATGGACGTCAGGCCCGACCAGATTCATATTTACGGGGAGGGACAGTTTCCAATCTATGAGGTGCTCGACGCGAACCACATCCGCATCGAGGGCGATCATTCCTGGACGGCCAACCGCAAGGTCGCTGTCCTGCCGTTCGACCACACGAACAAGGACGACCCGGCCTTCACGCCGGGGTTGGCTGCTGTGGGCGACGTGCGCGGCATCTGGCTCTACTACTGGATCAAGAAGGCGCTCCAGAACTTGAAGTGGACGGTGCTCTGGACGCCGGACGAAGGAGTGACGGGTTTCGACGACTGGGTTCACTGGGATCTGGATGGCGACTTCGAGGACACGCTGCACTGGAAGTTCGAGGCGTCGTGGTGGACCGACCTTGAGCACGACATCGACTTCTACATCTCGGCGGGCGATGAGGGAACAGGGGCGACAATCGAGCGCTGGGACGCGGAGTGCCTTGTCGATCAGACAGCGACCGAGGGCCACACGGGTGTCCAGGCGGACGGCGACTACATCGGGGCGAACCGGAAGCGCCGGGCCGTGGTCAAGTGGCACTTTGCGTATGAGTAGGAGGAATCGTGAGCCTCTACACCGAGACCATTCTGAAGGCCGCCCTTGCCGCAGGAACCGATGCGGCCAAGGCCGAGTCCATGACCCTCGATGAACTCGCGGTCATGGCGGGGGTTGACGCCAAGAAATTGCCCAAGGAATGGGACGCCGCCAAGGAAAAGGCGGCGCTGGCGGCGTACTACGCCCCGGCGGAGATCAGGGGCGAGGTCGAGGCAGAAAACGGCGAATGGAATATCGAGGTTCATCACGAGTACCTGGGTTGTTTCACGGTCCGCACCGCTGACCACCCCGACCCGCCTCGCGTTGTGGATGCCGAGAAGCGGCGCGAGATCGTGGCGGCGGCTACGGCGGCGAGACTGGCTGAGGACTCTCGATTGCGTTTTAAGCCGCCGGAGGGCAAGGCACTCTAATGGCCAATAAGTATGCCATCACCGGCATTGCGATGAACTGGTCGGCCTCGACCTGGGGGCAGATCGTCACAGGGGCGGCGTGGAACACAGGCACAAAGGTTCTCACGCCCGCCGTATCGCCGGGCTGGACGCCCGACGCCCTGATCGGTCTCTATGTGGAGATTCGGACCACGACGGCCGTGCTTTGTACGGTTGCCGACAATGACGCCGACACATTGACATGCAACGAGGCTGGCCCCGCCACCGGCACGGCCCGTTACGTGCTTTTCAACGAGGTCAAACCCGCCGGCGGCGACGTGGCGAGCGCGAACGGGGCGGTCGTGACGATGGACGAGACGCCCATCCCGGCCAGCGGAACCGTCGAACTCGATTCCTGGGACACCGCCGCCACCCCCGTCAGAAAC
>Ga0315285_10000357_pt1 | contig 47004 bp, 40 predicted proteins | sample YL17G09_36_MG_FD_203698 | JGI IMG/M metagenome (GOLD analysis project Ga0315285, IMG submission 203698) | Sediment microbial communities from Yellowstone Lake, YNP, Wyoming, USA - YL17G09_36 | ecosystem: Environmental > Aquatic > Freshwater > Lake > Sediment | place: USA: Wyoming | collected...
CCCTTGGACCCTCTGCTAGAATCAAGGCATGTCCAAGATCCTCATCCTCGATTTCGGTTCGCAATACACCCAGCTCATCGCCCGGAAGGTCCGCGAGCTGGGGGTCTATTCCGAGATCGTGCCGTTCGACATCTCCGTTGCTCGAATAAAAAAAGAAGCCCCGGGCGCCCTCATCCTTTCCGGGGGCCCGCGGAGCGTCTACGAGAAGGGCGCCCCTTTGCCGTCGCCCGGGATCTTCGAGGTCGGCCTCCCGGTCCTGGGCATCTGCTACGGGCTCCAGCTCATGGCCCATCTCCTCGGAGGCAAGGTCGCTCCCTCGGGCAAGCGCGAGTACGGCTTCGCCTCCCTCAAGGTCCTCGACCGGAAGGGCCTCTTGGCCGGGATCAGGGACAAACGGCAGGTCTGGATGAGCCACGGCGACAAGCCCGAGAGGGTCCCGCCGGGCTTCCGAGTCACGGCGAGCACGGCCAACACCCGGGTCACGGTTATCGAGGACCGGGAGAGGCGCTTCTGCGGCGTCCAGTTCCACCCCGAAGTCATCCATACGCGCGAAGGCAGGAAGGTCCTTATCAATTTCCTCTTCCGGGTCGCGGGACTCGAGGCCGACTGGAACATGGCCTCGTTCATCGAGCGGAAGGTCGCCGAGGTCCGCGCCGCCGTCGGCCGGGGCCGGGTCGTCTGCGGCCTGAGCGGCGGCGTCGACTCGCTGGTGACCTCGCTCATCATCCATCAAGCGATCGGGGACCGCCTGACCTGCATCTTCGTCGACAACGGCCTCCTTCGCAAGGGCCAATACCATGAGCTCATGGAGAGTTTCCGACGCAAGTTCTCCCTGAACGTGAAAGGCATCGATGCCTCGGAGGAATTCCTGGAGAGGCTCCGCGGCGTCATTTCGCCCGAGAAAAAGAGGAAGGCGATCGGCGGCCTGTTCATCGAGATCTTCGAGCGCGAGGCGAAAAAATTCGGCGGGGCTGATTTTCTGGCCCAGGGGACGATCTACCCCGACGTCATCGAATCGAACCCGGTCAAGGGACCGTCCTCGGTGATCAAGTCCCACCACAACGTCGGCGGGCTTCCGAAAGGCCTCAGGTTCAAGCTCATCGAGCCCCTCCGCGAACTCTTCAAGGACGAGGTCCGGACCCTGGCCCTCGAGCTCGGCGTGGACAAGGATTTCATCACCCAACACCCTTTCCCCGGGCCCGGCCTGGCCGTGCGCATCGTGGGGGAGGTCGACAGGGAAGGCCTCGACATCCTGCGCGAGGCCGACGATATCCTGCTCCATGAGGTCCGCCGGGCCGGCCTCTACCGCAAGCTCTGGCAGGCCTTCGCCGTGCTCCTCCCCGTCCGCTCGGTGGGCGTCATGGGCGACCGGCGGACGTACCAGCGCGTCGTCGTCCTCCGGCTCGTCCAGAGCACGGACGGCATGACCGCCAATTGGTTCCCCGTGCCCGCGCCCCTTCTGGCCAGGATCTCCACGCGCATCGTGAACGAGGTCCGTGGCATCAACCGGGTGGCGTTGGACGTCACGACCAAGCCTCCCGGAACGATCGAGTGGGAATGAGCATGTCGTTCATCCATCTGCACAACCACTCCGAGTACAGCATCCTCGACGGGTGCCTCAGGATCCAGGACCTCGTCGACGCGGCCTACGATCACAATATGCCGGCGGTGGCCCTCACCGACCACGGCAACATCTTCGGGGCCGTCCAGTTCTTCAAGGCGGCCAAGGCCAAGGGCATCAAGCCCATTTTCGGCTGCGAGGTCTATGTGGCGCCCGGCAGCCGTTCCGACAGGGGGTCCAACCCGAACGAGGAGACCCACCACTACCACCTTATCCTTCTCGTCAAGAACGAAAAGGGCTACCGGAACCTGTGCAAGCTCTTGACCCAGGCCTACCTCGAGGGCTTCTACTACAGGCCGCGGATCGACAAGGAACTCCTGGCCGGCCACACCGACGGGCTGATCGGGCTGTCGAGCTGTCTCAAGGGCGAGATCAACTTCCTCCTGGCCCGAGGCCGGGACGAGGGGGCTGAAGAGGCCGCCCGGAGCTACGGCTCGCTCTTCGCCAAAGGCGACTTCTACCTCGAGCTCCAGGACCACGGCCTTGAACCGCAGAAGGAAATCAACCCGAAGATCGTCGTCCTGGCCCGAAAGCTCGGACTGCCGCTCGTGGCCACCAACGACGTCCACTTCCTCCGCAAGGAGGATGCCGAGACCCAGGACGTCCTGCTCTGCATCCAGACCAACCGGAAGGTCAGCGAGACGGACCGCCTTCGCTTCACCAGCGACCAGTTCTACTTCAAGTCCGGGGCCGAGATGGCCGAGCTTTTCAAAGAGACGCCCGAAGCGATCGAGAACACGGTCCACATCGCCGCCGCCTGCGATTTCGCCTTTCCGACGTCAGGCCGCTTCCTTCCCGTCTTCCAACCGCCCAACGGCAAGTCCCTGAGCGAATACTTCGAGGAGGTCGCCCGCGAGGGCTTCCGGGCGCGGATGGATGAGGTTCGGGCGAAGAAGAAGGCCAACGGCGAGTTCAGCCACAGCCGCGAAGAGTACGAGGAAAGGCTTAGGAGAGAGATCCGCCTCATCAAGGAAATGGGCTTCGAGGGCTACTTCCTCATCGTCTGGGACCTCATCAAGAGCGCTCGCGAAAAGGACATCCCCGTCGGCCCGGGCCGCGGCTCGGCGGCCGGGAGCATGGTCGCCCACAGCATGGGGATCACCGAGATCGATCCCATCGAGTACGACCTCCTGTTCGAGCGCTTCCTGAACCCGGAGCGCATCAGCCTGCCGGACATCGACATCGACTTCTGCGGCCGGCGCCGGCAGGAGATGATCGAATATGTCACGAAGAAATACGGCCAGGAGAACGTCAGCCAGATCATCACCTTCGGGACGATGGCCGCCCGGGCCGCCATCCGGGACGTCGGCCGCGTCCTCGAGGTCCCGCTCCCCGAGGTGGACCGGATCGCCAAGCTCATCCCGGCCTTCGGGCCGGACGCCACCCTGGAAGCGGCCGTCCGGAACGTTCCGGAGCTCAAGGAACTGCGCGAGAAGAACGCCAAAGTCGCCCAGCTCATCTCCATCGCCCAGAAGCTCGAAGGCCAGATCCGCCATCCCTCGATCCACGCCGCGGGCGTCGTCATCACCCCGAAACCGCTGGTGGAATTCGCCCCCCTCTACCGGTCGGTCAAGGGAGAGATCACGACCCAGTTCGAGATGGGCGACATCGAATATATCGGCCTCCTCAAGATGGACCTGCTGGGCCTGCGCAACCTGACGGTCATCTACGACGCCCTCGGCCTCATCGAGAAGGACACGGGGGAGCGGCTGGACATTCACAACATCCCCCTGGACGACCCGCGGACGTTCGAGCTGTTCCAGGCCGGCAACACCGACGGCGTCTTCCAGTTCGAGAGCCCGGGGATGAAGGACCTCCTGCGGAGATTCCGGCCCGAGGTCTTCCGGGACCTCATCGCCTTGAACGCCCTCTACCGGCCCGGGCCGCTCAAGAGCGGCATGACCGACGAGTTCATCCACCGCAAGAACCACCCCGAGCTGACAACCTACGAGTTCCCCGAGCTCGAGCCCGTTTTGAAGGAGACGCGGGGGATCATCGTCTACCAGGAGCAGGTCATGCGCATCGCCGTCCAGCTGGCCGGCTTCTCCCTGGCCGACGCCGATATCCTGCGCAAGGCCATGGGGAAGAAGGGCAAGGACATCATGAAGGCCCAGAAGCAGCGCTTCATCCAGGGCGCGAAGAAGAACGGCGTCGCCCAGAGCAAGGCGACCAAGGTCTTCGACCAGATCGCCCAGTTCGCCGAATACGGCTTCAATAAGTCCCACAGCGCTGCTTACGCGTACCTGGCATACCAGACGGCCTACCTCAAGGCCCATTACTCCCGGCACTTTCTGGCCGCTCTCATCACTTCCGAGGCCGAACGAGGATCGACGCCGCAGGTCGTCAAGTACATCACCGAATGCCACGAAATGGGCCTCAGGGTCCTGCCGCCCGACATCAACAAGAGTGACTATCCGTTCACCGTGGAGGGAGAGAGCATCCGCTTCGGGCTCTCGGCGGTCAAGAACGTCGGCGAGGCGGCCATCCGCGAGCTGCTGGCCCTGCGCGGGAAACACGGGGCGTTCACGTCGCCGTTCGACCTCTTCCAGGACACGGATTCGAAGATCGTCAACCGGAAGGCCCTGGAGAGCCTGATCAAGGCCGGCGTCTTCGACTCCCTGGGCTGGAGACGCTCCCAGTGTTTCCACATGTTGGACCGGATGATCGAGTACGGCCACGAGGTCCAGAAGGCCGTGGTCCAGAAGCAGAACCTCCTGTTCGGCGGAGGGGCCCTCGAACCGCCCGAGGTCCCGGCCGAGGTCCGCGAGATGCGGGAGTGGGATGAGTCGCTCCTCCTGTCTTACGAGATGGACGCCCTGGGATTCTATATCACGGGCCACCCCCTGGCCCGGTTCAAGGGCCGCCTCAACAAGCTTGTCTCCCACGACATCGGCGACCTCGACGAGCAGAGGGACTTCGACAAGGACGTCCGGGTCGTCGGCATCATCGCCGTGATCAAGCCGCTCAAGACAAGGAAGGACGAGCGGATGGCCACGTTCCTCCTCGAGGACATGACCGGCCGGATCGAAGTCGTGGCTTTTCCCGAGGCCTACGGCAAGTCCAGCGCCTACCTGAGGGAAGGTCAGCTCGTCTGGGTCAAGGGCAAGTTCGGCGGCGAAGGGGAAAGCCGCCGGATCAGTCTCAGCCTGGTCATGCCCCTCACCGAGGCCATGGAGAAGCAGGCCAAGCGGATGATCGTCCGGATCTTCCTCCCCGGCCTTGAGGACTCCGTCCTGGACACGCTGAGGGGCGTCCTCGACAAATACGAGGGGAAGTGCCCGGTCCTCTTCGAGCTCGAGACGCCCCACGCCTACCGGATGTTGACCCAGTCGACCGAGGTCCACGGTGTGACCCCGACCGAGGAACTGAAAAAGCGCATCGAGGACCTTCTCGGTGAGGACTCGATCCGTATCGAGTATTGAGCACGGGCCCTCGAAGGCCTGCGCTCCGGGCGACCGGGTCCTCGATTCGGTGAACCGCGAGCTCCATCCCGGGCTGAAGAACCCGATTCTGACGATCCATCGGGTTTTATTGGATCTTCTTCACTCTCTCGACGAGCTCGCGGAACTTGGCCGTTTTCCGGATCCTTTCCAGGTCCTCCTGATCCTCCAGGGCCCCGACGTCGGAGAATCCCTTGGCCACGGCCGTTTCGAGGTGCTTCAAGGCCGCTTTCGCGTCGCCTCGAAGGGCCGCGACACAGGCCATGTTGAAATAGATGTTCCTTTCGCGCCGGTCCCCGTCAGGGCAGGCCTCGGCAGCGAGCTCGAAGAGAGACGACGCCCGCGGCCAATCCTTTTGGTCATAGCTCTCAAAGGCCTTTTGCTCCATGTTGACGCTGATGTCGAAGAGGATGCGGTAGGCAAAACTCCGGTCCTCCACTGTCCCGGCCGCCTTCGCCTCCTTCTTCAGAAAGCCGAGCTTAAGGTCCTTCAGGACCTCAACGAATCTCATCCTGTCCGAAGGGGTCTGCTCGATCAGGGTATAGGCGCGGACGAAATCTCTCCGGATGGAGACGTCCTTCTCGTCCCGCTTTTTTTCCTCTTTCAGGAATTGAGCGAATTCACGCGTCCTCTGGATCCTGCCCGCTTCGGCGGCGGCGCCGGAGTCCCGGAGGCCGTCGAACAGCTGCGAAACCGCTTCATACTGCCGCGCGGCCCAAAAGACCTTTCCCGACGCTTTCAGGGCCGAAGCGTTTTCGAGCTCCTTCCCCAGCATCTCGTCGATCAAGCCTTCGTTCCTGCTTCTCTTTCCCTGCTTCATCGCCGTGATCTCCATCCAGCCGACCGCGCGGCCGCATGTCTCCGGGTCGGGCCATTGGTGCGGCGCTTCATAGTAAAGGACCCGGTGCGGGACCTTGGCGCCGTCGAGGTCCGCGTCCAGCCGTTTCATCTCCGGGTAATTGAAATCGGCCAGGCCGATGATCCCGAAATAAGAAGAGGCCCCGATGTCCTCGGGCTTGGTCCCCGTGTTCGAGATCCCGGCGCCGACGCCGATGATCCCCGCGACCCGCCGCATGATGATCCTGGGAAAAACGCAGGCGGCCCTCGAACCCCCCGAGAACCCGCCGGCATAGATCCGGGTCTCGTCGACGGGAAGCCGGGCGATCGAATCTGCGAACATCGCCTGGGCCGCCTTCAGGTTCGCCTCCCACGGGCCGTTCCGGGAATTGTTCGAAGCGACGAGGATCCAGCCGTACTTCTCCGCGGCCTGAAGGAACCGTTCGACCGCGACCGGCCCCCTGGCTCCCGGGTCGAAAAGGTAGAGGATGGGTCGTTTAACGGTCGGCACGAAATCCGAAGGAAGGTAGAGGGCGTAGCTCTGATCGGCAAAGTCGCGGCAAACGACCTTCTCGATGACCTTCCCTTTTTGGAACTCGTCCGGAGCGGCCGCGGGCGCGGAAAGAAGGGCGGCGACGAAGACGAAGACCCAGCCGAGCCCGGCGACATGTCGATGAGCGGATTGTGATCGCATGGTCACCCTACATGGAAGCATTGTAGGCGAACCCTGCGGTCCATATCAAGAAAGTGAATGGAATCACATCTTTCCAAAAGACGCCGCCGGGCCTCGGGGGCATCATCCGTCAGGGCCTTGAATCCGTAAGGGCCGGAGTGGAGGCCGCGCAGCAGGGGCCTCGTCCCGGCCGAAGACTTTCACCTCGCCGGCGCCTCGGCGGATGAGGTTCATGATGAGCTTGATGACCGGTTCTCTTACGCATGGCGTGGGTTGGAGACTTGGACGGGATCGGCTAACGGCCCTTGATGAGCGCCAGGACCTTATCGATCGGCAGCGCTTCGGCGCGGTTGCCGTCGCGTCCCACCATTGTCCGGGCTGCGAAGAGGGAGTTGTAGATCGCTTCCTCGGTGGCTTCCTCAACGGCCCGGAAAAGGTCGCTCATCAGGTCGTTGACGATCGGGTCGGGGGTCTCGACCGTGGCCCCCCGGCCGCGGTGGGGGATGGTGTAGGCGGTGCTGAAGGCAATGGCGTAATCGCCCGAGCCGTTGGGCATGCAGGTCGTGGTCCGGCCCATGCCGATGAAGGCCCGCCGGGCCAGCCGTTCCAGGTTGCGCTCCGAAAGCGGTGCGTCGGTCGCGATGACGATCATGCAGGAGCCGTCTCCCCCCGTTTCCTCTTTGTCCGGGCGGAGTTTTTGATACAGCGGCACACCCAACATGACCAGCTCGCTCCCGAAATTGGCTTGGACGAGGACGCCGACCGTGTAGCGCTTCCCGCCCCATTCCTCTGTCATCCGCGAAGCCGTGCCGATGCCGCCCTTCCAGCCCAGGGCTTGCGTCCCGGTGCCGGCGCCGACGGAGCCCTCAGCCACCGGCCCTTCCCCGGCCGTGCGGATCGCCTGCCAGACGTCCTCCTTGCGGACATGCAGGCCGCGGATATCGTTCAACGACCCGTCGTTGGTCTCTCCCACCACGGCGTTCACAGAGCGCACGTCCCCGCAGCCCGGCTGCTCCAGAATATATTGGACCACCGCCTCCACCGCGGTGCCGACGCTGAGCGTGTTCGTGAGGATGATGGGAGTTTCGATTTGTCCCAACTCCCGGACCTGGGTCGACCCGGCCAGTTTCCCGTAGCCGTTGAAAACGCTGATGGCCCCCGGCGCCTTCTGCAGGAAGATGTTGCCTCCATGGGCCAGGATGGCGGTAACGCCCGTGCGCACGGCGTCGCCCCGGTGGAGGGTAGCGTGACCCACCCGCACGCCGGGAACATCGGTGATGGCGTTCAACGGGCCCGTGGGCATGACGCCGGTTACCAAGCCCAACTCACGTGGCCTTGGCCGGGGAGTTTCGTTCGCGGCCCCTTCGCCATGAAGCGCGAGCAGGAGAATGACGACGCAGACGGTCGGCGTTATTTTCTTATTCATAAAAGGATCGTATGTAATGGCCCAAGTCTTGTCAACCTTGGGACGGGCCCCGCGTATCAAAGGCCTATCCATAGACCTGGTCGACGCCGGATCAAAGAAGATCCTTGTAAATCCGTGTAAAGAAACTATGAGAAATAGACTCCGGACCGGCCTGGCTATAAACCGCATCTTTTTTGCCTGGCCCGGCGTCGCCGGGGGATAATGTCCGAAAACGGACAGGGGCTGTTCCAAGGGCGGACGAGAGGAAAGAAGGCTTGGATGTTTCTCCCGGAATCGGGTCCGGATGGCATGTTCTTTGCAGTGGTGATGCGCGGATCCGGTACGGCGAGGGACAGCAACTTTTTCGCCCTCCCGAGCGTATATATCAGCGGAGGATGAAGGATGGGTTACGGGATTTCGAGGCGTGGAAGTTTAGGTCACGGTATCGAAACAAAGACGGAACATGGCCACCCCCTGCCCCAGCTGCCAGACGAGTAACCCGGATACCGCGAATTACTGCTATAATTGCGCGACATCCTTCCACGAGATCCGTCCCCAGGACATTTCCTCCGCCGTCACGCAGACCATCGAATCCCATTCCTGGAACCTCGAGCCCGGCACGGCCTTCGGAGGCCGTTATCAGATCATCGAGCAGCTTGGCCGGGGGGGCATGGGGCGTGTTTACCGGGCCCTCGACACGAAAACGCGGGAGGAGGTGGCCCTGAAGCTCATCCGGCCGGACATCGCCTCCGACCAGCGGACGCTCGAGCGGTTCGTCAACGAGATCAAGCTGGCCCATAAGATCTCCCACCGGAACATCGGCAAAATGTACCACTTCGGCGAAGACGAGGGCCTTCACTACATCACGATGGAATACGTTCCGGGCGAAGACCTCAAGAGCTTCATCCGGCGATCGAGGCGGCTCGACGTCGGGACGACCGTCGCCATCGCCAAGCAGGTCTGCAGCGGCCTGAGCGAGGCCCATCGCGCGGGCATCGTCCACCGCGACTTGAAGCCAGGCAACATCATGGTCGACAAAGAGGGGAATCCCAAGATCCTGGATTTTGGGATCGCCCGGGCCCTGGGAAGCCAGGGCGTCACGGCCGAGGGGATCGTGATCGGGACGCCCGAGTACATGTCTCCTGAACAGGTCGAGGGGAAGGAGTCCGATTGCCGTTCCGACATCTATTCGTTCGGCGTGATCCTCTTCGAGATGGTCACGGGCCGGCCGCCGTTCGTCGCGGACACGCCTTTCGCGGTGGCGTTCAAACACCGGTCCGAAAATCCCCCCTTTCCGGAAAACCTGAATCCACAAACGCCGCCCCAGCTGGGCGCCATCATCCTCAAGTGCCTGGAAAAGGACAGGGAGAAGAGATACCAGTCGGCCGAGGACGTCTGCCGCGACCTGAGCCAGGTCGAGGAAACCATCCAGACGGCGGCGGTCGCCGCGCCCTGGACCAAGCCCACGACCCGCAAAACGCGGCCCGCCCGGAGGCCGTCCATCCCCTGGTGGAAGGCCCTCGTCCCGGCGCTCGTTTTTCTCAGTGTTCTCGCGGCCGGGCTCGCCATCCGGGAAATCATCCCCAGGGCCACCGGCGCCGTCCACACGGTGGCCGTCGTCGGCTTCGAAAACCTGACCGGGGACGCGACCTTCGACTATCTGAAAAAGGCCATCCCCAACCTTCTCATCACCAGCCTTGAGCAGTCTAAATACCTGGACGTGATATCCTGGGAGCGGCTGAACGACTTCGCCGGACAGAAGGACGGGGGGACGGACATGCCCGCCGAGCAGGACCGCTGGTTCGAGATCTGCCGCCGCGAAGGCATCCAAGCCATCGTCCTGGGGAGCTTCACCAAGGCCGACAACCTGTTCGCCACGGACGCCAAGATATACGAAGTCGAGACCAAGAACCTCCGTAAGAGCGTCAGCTCGAAGGGAGAAGGCGTCGGCAGCATCCTGAGGACGCAGATCGACGAGCTGAGCCGCGAAATCTCCAAGGGCGTGGGCCTCTCGGAACAAACGGCCGCGCGGGACGCGGTCCCGATCAGCAAGGTCACGACGGCGTCCATGGAGGCCTACAAGCTCTTCCTCAAGGGCCAGGAGGATTTCGACCGCTACTACTATGACGAGGCCCGACGGTCCCTCGAGATGGCGGTCCAGAGGGACCCGGGGTTCGCCCTGCCCTATTACTACCTGACGCGCGTTTATTCGGCCCTGGCCGACGCCCCCCGGGCTGCCGAATCCATGGAGAAATTCAAGAAATTCGGCAAGACGGAAATGGGCAAGGGGAAGGACGGCCTGTATGCCGCCGCTCTTTCCGCCCTGGTCGAGAAAGACCAGGAAGGATATGTCAAAGGTCTGAAAGGCATCGTCCGCGCCTATCCAGACGACAAGCGGGCCCACGTGGACCTGGCCTGGTTCTATAAAAACGGGAAAAAATACGACGAGGCCATCATCGAATTCAATAAGGCGCTCGAGATCGACCCCGCTTTCGGATACGCCCTGAACATGCTGGCGTATACGTACGCGGAAATGGGCAAGTCGGAAACGGCGCTCAAGACGTTCGAGCGCTACGCCGCCGCCCTGCCGGGCGAAGCTAACCCCCACGATTCCATGGGCGACCTGTATTTCTTCTCCGGCAATTTCGACAAAGCCAGGGCCAAGTACGAGCAGGCCCTGGCCATCCGGCCGGGATTCCTTTCGGCCTGGAAACTGGCCTACCTCCACGCCATGGACGGGGACTACGACCGGGCCCTCCAGTGGGTCGACCACCTCATCACCAACGCTCCCACGGACGGCATCCGGGCCCAGGGCTACCAGTGGAAAGGTTTCTATGACTCCATCATGGGCCGCTTCGCCGAAGCCCTCGCCGAACTCGGCCGGGCCGAGGCCATGGCCAAGGCCTCCGGAAACGCCGAGCTCGCCGACATCACGCTGCGGGGGGCGCTTTGGATCTGTTACGATTGGGGGAAGATCGACCTCTGCCGGACATACCTAAAAAGACGCCTCGCCACCAGGGCCGAGAGCGGCCAGGGAACACCGACCCTGAATAAGGTTTACGAGCTTCTCTACTCGGGCCTCCTGGACATCAAGAACGGCGATGTCACCACAGCCCGGAAAAAGCTCGTGGAAATCCAGGCTCCCTCCGGCTCTATCGCCGAGAAAGAGAAAAAATTCAACCAGCTGGCCGTCAATCTCCTCAAGCGGGAGGTCCTTTTAGCCGAGGGAGCCTACGGCGAGGCGGTCCGGGTGTTCAGGGAAGGGCCGCCCATCCAGGTGGATCTCGCGGCTTATACAACGGTCCAGCAGAAAAACCTGCCTTTCCAGGCCGACTTCGCGGCACGGGTTTTCGCGAAAAAGGGCGAGACGGACAAGGCCATCGCCGAATACGAGCGCCTCGTGTCGCCCGACCCCGGGATCCGCGAAGGGGCGTTGGTCCATCCGTTCAGCCGCTTCAGGCTGGCCGCCCTCTACGAGGCGAAGGGCACCCCGGAGAAGGCGGCCGAACAATACGAGGAAAGCCTCAAGGTCTGGAAGAACGCCGATCCCGGCCTTGCCGAAGTTTCTATCGCCAGGAAAAAACTCGCGGCGATAAAAGCCAAGCTAGCCGGCCCGCATGGGGCGGCCGGCAGTCTTCTCTCCTCTTACTTTCTCTCCGAAACCCTGATCGTTCCTTAAGGCTTTTCACTGTTTCCAGCCCCCTATCCGTAAAGCGGAGGCTTATCGGCGACGAACAACGGGCCAAGAGAACACGACCCCTCAGCGGAGGTGCTGGAACCTTTGGACGAAATTTGACAGCCGGGCCCTAAAAATGTTAGAGGAATCCCGTGCCCTACAGGATCGTCGTCGCCGACCCCAGTCCCTCCGTTCAGAAGGCCGTCCAGGCGGCCTTTTCGGAGTCGGACTTCAAGCTTTATGTCTTCGAGGACGGCCGCGAACTCGTCGACGCCCTTCCGTCGATCCGGCCGGACACGGTCATCCTCGGCCTCTCCCTTTCCGGGATGGACGCTTTTGAGGTCGGGCGTTTCCTGGCCGGCCGCGAGGAGTCCCGGAACGTGCCCCTCTTCTTCCTCAAGGGGACGTTCGAACTGTTCGATCCCGACAGGGCTGCGGACATCCCCCACGACGGAGTGATCCAGAAACCGTTCGATTCGGAGAAGCTGGCCGCGACGGTCAGGGAGGCGATCGACCGGAAGATCTCGCCCCCCACGATGCCCGAGGAGCCCTTTCCTGAGGCCCCCGTGCCGGCCGCGGCCTCGGCTGTCCCGGCTGCCGAGCGGCCCGCTCCCTCCGAGCCTCCTGATGCCGGGCTCAAGCCGCACCCTGACGCGCTCCGCTCCACGGTCCGCGAGATCGTCCGGACGGAAGTCCTGGAAATGGAGCGCGAGCTCGAGAAGAGGATCGCGGCCCGCGTCCTCGCCGGGCTCAGGAAATAGCCGCCGATCGCCCCGTGGACAAGGACGATCTGCTCAGGCTTCTATGCGAAAGCCTGGAGACATGGTATAATATCTTCATCCGCGGGACAGGGGACAAGATCGTTCACGCCTTTCAGGAAAAAATGACCTTCACTCCAGGGGACCGCGTCTGCCTCGAGACCGGGGGCGCGGCGGCCGATGGAACGTTCATCGGCTTGGACGCCTTCGGGGGCCTTGTCTGCGAAAACGGAGGACGGAGGACAGCCCATGACTCGGCCGAGGTCCGGGCCCTCGAGCGTGGCTGACCAAGGAGAATAGAAATGCTATTGGCTTTCGACATCGGAAACACGACCATCGCCGTCGGCGTCTTCAGGGGCAAGAAACTCCTCAAGGACTGGAGGATCAAGACGGACAAGGAGAAGACGGGCGACGAATACAGCATCGTCCTCCTGAGCCTGTTCCAGCGCGAGGGGATCCCGTCCGATAAGATCGAAGCCGCCATCATCTCGAGTGTCGTCCCGCCCCTGACGCCGGTCTTCCAAGACCTGGGCCTCGACCTTTTCGGACTCGAGGCGCTCGTCGTCGGGCCGGGCCTCAAGACGGGCATGCCCATCCTCTACGAGAACCCGCTCGAGGTCGGCGCCGACCGGGTGGTCGCGGCCCTTGCCGCCTACGGGAAATACGGCGGGCCTTGCATCATCGTGGATTTCGGCACGGCCACGACCTTCGACGCCATCTCGGCCAAGGGCGAATACCTGGGCGGAGCCATCGCCCCCGGTATCCAGATCTCGGCCGAGGCCCTCTACCTCAAGACGGCCAAACTGCCGCGGATCGAGATCCGGAAGCCGAGGCGGGCCATCGGACGGACGACCGTCTCGAGCATGCAATCGGGGCTCTACTTCGGGTACATCGGGCTCGTCTCCAATATCATCGCCCAGGTCGGCAAAGAGCTGGGCAAGGAGGTCCGGGTCGTCTCCACGGGAGGTTTCGGCGGTCCGCTCACACCCGAGGTTCCGGCCATCGAAGCCTACGAACCGCACCTGGTGCTCGACGGGCTGAGGATCCTCTACGAGAAGAACAAGGCCGGGTGAAGAGGACGCCGTGGAAGCCGACGGCCGCGCGCAAAGCCAATACTACCAAACCATTGCCCGGGAGTTCTTCCGAAGGCGGGGGGCGCCGTTCTTCCTGTCGCCGAAGGACGTGGCCCTCATCGCCCGCTGGGAAAAGATGAGGGTGCCGCTCGACGCGGTCCTCGAAGGCATGGAAACGGCCTTCGAGAATTTCCGCAAGGGCGGCCGGTCCGCCAAGGTCCTGTCCCTGGGCTTCTGCGAGGGCCAGGTCATGAAGGCCTTCGGCCGTCATGCCGAGCGCAAAGCGGGCGGCGCGCGGAAGACCGTCTCCAGGGACGAGAAGAAGAGAAAGCTCATCCGCGAGATCGAGCGCTTCCTGGGGGCCGTCCCCCCGGGGTTCGAGGACCTGAGGGCCTCCTTCGAGCGGGCGCTCGTCCTCATCCGGACCGCCGGGGCCGGCGAAGAGGAGCTCGAACGGCTCGACGACGGTGTCGACGAAGCCCTCTGGCGCGGAGCGTCCCCGGAGGAGAAAGAGGATCTCCGCAGGGACACCGCCGCTGAATTCGCGGGGAAGCGCGGCCTCGATCTCGAGGAGGTCCTGAGGACGCGGCTCGCGAAGGCCCTCCGGGACCGGCACAAGGTCCCTTATGTTTCGTTATTTTATTATTGAAGGATAGAAAGACAATGGAAAAAAAGATCGCCCCCCTGCTGAGAAAGCATCCTGAGGGGCTGGGATTTCTGGATATCGTCAGGGAACTCCGGCTCCCCCGCCAGAATAAGAACAAACTCCTCGAGAACCTCAAGGCCCTCGAGAATGAAGGGGTCGTCCGCCGTGTGAGGAACCGTTATACCCTTGCTCCGCGAACGAACCTCGTCCGCGGCAGGCTGGTCAGCGTCCTTCGCGGTTTCGGCTTCGTGACCCCCGAGGGCGGGGGGACGGAGGATATCTTCATCCCGGCCCGGGATTCGGGCGGCGCCCTCCAGGGCGACACCGTCGAGGTCCTGGTCCGGGAAAAGGGGAGCAGGGGAAAGTCCGAAGGGAAGATCATCCGCATCCTGAAAAAGGAACGGAAGAGGATCCTCGGCACGTATGTGGAAAGAGGGGGGGCCCCTTACATGGCCGCTTTCGATTCCATGTCGCCCGAGGAGCTCCCCATCCGCGTCAAGGGAAAGCCGTTTCCCCGCCCCGGCATGATCATCGAAGCCGACCGGACGACGCTCGAGCTGGCCGGCATCCTGGGCTTCCCGGACGACCCCGGTGTCGACACCCAGGTCATCGTCAGGCGCCACGGCCTGGCCTCGGAGTTCTCCGCCGAGGTCCTGGCGGAGGCCGCCGCGGTCCGGACCGGGATCACCGCGGAGGACATGTCCGGCCGGACCGACCACCGTGCCTGGCAGACCGTCACCATCGACGGCGAAAAAGCCCAGGACTTCGACGATGCCGTGAGCGTCCGGTTCCTGCCGAACGGACATTACCTCCTCGGCGTCCACATCGCGGACGTGTCCCACTACGTCAGGCCGGGAACGGCCCTCGACGTTGAGGCTTACGCGAGGGCGACCAGTGTCTATTTCCCCGACCTGACCCTGCCCATGCTCCCGGAAAAGCTCTCCAACAACCTCTGCAGTTTGAGGCCGCGGGAGCCGAGGCTCACGATGTCCATCCTCATGGAGATCGACGGCGCCGGACGAGTCGTCCGGGAGGAGTTCCATCCCTCGGTCGTCCGGACGGTCGAACGCATGACCTACACGTCCGTCTTCAAGATCTTCGAAGGGGACCGGGCCGAACGCGCGAAGTACGCCCACGTCGTCCCCGCCCTGCTCCTCATGAGGGACCTGGCGCGTCTCCTCCGGGCAAAGCGGGCCGAGGCCGGGAGCCTCGATTTCGATCTCCTCGAGCCCGAACTCGTCTACAAAGAAGGCAGCCTCCAGTCCATTGTTCCCACCGAGCGGAACGAGGCCCACCAGCTCATCGAGGAATTCATGGTGGCGGCCAACGTGGCCGTCGCGTCTCACCTCGGCCGGGCGGACGTCCCGGCCATGTTCCGGATCCATCCGGCGCCCGCCGAGGCCGACCTGGAAAAGCTCAGGGAACTGCTCGGGCACTTCGGGCTCGTCCTGCCGAAGGCCGACCGGATCGGATCGAAGGACCTCCAGGGGGTCCTCGAGAGGATGAAAGGACAGCCGGGGGAAAAGTTCGTCAACGTCCAGGTCCTCCGCTCGCTGAAACTGGCCGTCTACTCGGACGAGGACCTCGGCCATTACGGCCTCGCCAAGACCGATTACACTCACTTCACCTCGCCCATCCGGCGTTACCCGGACCTTATCGTCCACCGCGTCCTGAAGCGTCTCCTGGCGGGCGGGCGGGCGGAGAAGGCTCCCATGGCCGAGTGGGCCCTCCATTGCTCCCAGATGGAACGGAAGGCCAACGAGGCCGAGAAGGACCTCCTCATGTGGAGGATCTTCCGCTTTCTCAAGACCAGGATGGGCGAAGAGTTCGAGGGCATCATCACCGACGTCATCAAGGCCGGGCTCCTCGTCGAGCTGGACGACACCTTCGCGGACGGGCTCCTGCCGTTCCAGTCGCTGGACGGCGATTATTATTATCGCCGGAACGCCAAGACCTTGCGCGGCCGCAGGAAGGGGCGGACCTTCGACCTGGGCGACCGGGTCCGCGTCATCCTCGTCGCCTGCGACCCGGCCCTGCAGCGCATGGAGTTCACGTTGAGTCCGGAGGCGGGGGGAAAGCCGTGAACATGAGGCAGTGTTTCGACGCGCGGCTGGACTTCCCGGTCAAGAAGGCCGGGGCGTTCCTCAAGGCCCTGATCGTCGTCCGCAAGAAGAGCTACGCGGCCGAGGTCCATGAGTATCCGCGGGGAGAAACGGCCGGAGAGGGCGGCTGGTTCGCCCGTGTCTCTGCCGGACTGCCGTTCTTCCTGAAGTGGAAGGATGATTTCGAGGTCCAGACCGAAGGACACCTCCCGCTCGGCCGGGGTGTGGTCCTCCACCCCGAATCCGAGGACCCGAAGAAGCTGAAGTCGAGAAAAAAGCTCCCGATGCTCGAGCGCCTGTCCGGGGACGAGAAGGACATGCTCCTCGCCCTGGCGGAAGAGAAGGGCTTCGAAGGGCTGAGGGAGAAGGACGTTCTTGCGTTAAGCGGCGTCGAGCCGGAGAGGCTCGAGGCGGCGGCCCGGAAGCTTGAAGAGGAGGGGGAGGCGCGCATCCTGGTCTTTTCGCCCCTTTTTATCCTGTCCCAGGAGAGCTTCGAGTTCCTGTGCCGGAGGATCGTGGAGTTTCTGGCGCAGTTCCATGAAAAGCACTCGGACGCGAGGGGGGTCGCGGTCGATAAGATCGCCAAGCGCTTCGAGCTTTCGGACACCGTCCTCCAGCTCGCCCTGAAGCACCTCCTCAAGGCCGGCGAGGTCCAGGTCCTGGACGGCATCGTCGCCCTGGCGAGCTTCAAGGTGCCTCTCTCGCCCCAGGAAAAGGACATCCTCATTGAGATGGAGAAGATGTGCTTCGACGGGAAGTTCTCCACGGTGACCCAGGACGACGTCCGGCGGAAGTTCCAGATCTCGACGACGCGACTGCTGACCCTGCTTTCGCTCCTCGCCGAACGGAAGAAGATCGTCCAGAGCAAGGAGGGCTTCTACATCCATTCGCGCTGGCTGGACGAGATCGTCAAGAAGCTCCGCGAGTCGCAGAAGAGGGAATTGTCTGTAGCGGATTTCAAGACGATGACCGGCCTGTCGCGCAAGTTCGCCATCCCGCTCCTCGAACTATTGGACGAAATGGGCGTCACCAAGCGCCGCGGCCCCGGCCGCGAAATTCTTTAATCTTCCGGCTTCTTCTTGTCCTCTTTTTCTTTCTTCTGCGGGGGCTGGGTCAGGGCGGACTTGAGCTTCTCGGCGAAGAACCCGAATTTCGGCTCTTCCTTGGCAGCTTCCTTGGGCTCTTCCTTCTTTTCTTTCTTTTCCTTCTTGTCCTTGGTCTTGGCCCCGCGCAGGCGCTGTTCTTCGAGTTCCTCTTCTTTCTGCTTGATCGCCGTAAGCGCCTCCATCTCGGACTCTTCGTCCGCGATTTTCTCTTCGATGACCCGGCGCTCGCTTTTCTTGGGCCGCGGCCCCTTCTCGCCCTCGAGCTTGGGTTGTTTCTTCTTGTGCAGTTTTTCCTTCTTGGTCACCGCCCCGGCGGCCGCCTTGGCCTTTTCCTTCTCCGCGGCCCCGACGGCGGCCTGGGCCGCGGCGGGACCCGCCAGCTCGGCGGCGGGCTCTTCGGGCGCCTCCCTCGGCGGGGCCTTCGGCCTGGGGGCCCGAGGTGTCAGGTCGATGATCTCGGGCGGGCCGCCGGGGAAAGGCTCCTCTTCTTCCTCTTCCTCGAAGCCGATCGTCCCGGGCGGCACGTAGCGCTCGGCCCGGCCTTCGGCCGCAAGCGTCTCTCCTTCCTCGGCGGGCGCCTCGAGGGAGACCTCCTCCGGGACGACGTCCAGTTCCGTATAAGGCTCCTGGTAGAAAAAGATTCCCTTCTTTTTCTCGGACTTGATGAACTCCGGCGTGTTGAGCAGGGTGAGTTCCACGTCCTCTTGGGTCGTCTGCTTGAGGAGATCCACGAGATGGTAGGCCCTCAGGAAGTGCAGGGCGTGGCCCGGCGCGAGGACGGGATCCTTGAAGATGAGGAACAGCAGGTCCTTGAGGTCGAGCTCGCCTCGCTGCTCATAGAGGGGCAGGAGGGCGGCCAGGGTCTCGCGGTCGATAAAAATGATCTTGTTGGGTTCGGCGAACGTAAAGGCCTCTTCGCCGGCGCCGCCGAACCTGTCCTCTTTCGGGTCGTAGGCGACCTTAGGGGCCGCCAGCTTCTTCTTGGATTTTTTGACCCAAAAATGGAATTGGCCGGGCCCCTGCTTCTCCATCGTCAGGCTGGCCCCCTGGGGGATGTTGTTCTTGACATAGAAGTCCTGGAGTCCGAGGAAGTAGCTGGAGTTGGGGTAATAGAAGAGCGTGTACGTCTTCCCCTCCTCCGGCTCGGTGAAGGCGTATTCGCGGGCGTGGGAAAGCCCCTTGTTGAGGCTCCTCGGCACCTTGATCCCGCCCGAATGGATCTCGCGCCAGGTCAGGTAGACCTTGATCGGGAAGTCCTGGACGGTGCTCATCTCCGGCTTCTCGAGTTCCTCGAACTCGGGGAGCTTGGCCAAGGGGGCCGCGAGGGGAAGGCCCTCGGGCAGGGCGTTGAGGATCTGTTTGAGGTGCCACTTGCCCCAGCCGGCGAGGGACAGCAGGAGGAATTCCTTCTTGTACTTCTTCTCGAGGACGTGATCGAGGCTCAGGCAGTTGATCTCGAAGAGGTCGTTCGACGCCTCCAGGCCAAGGTGTTTCTTGACGAGCTCCTCGGTGGACGTGGACTCCCGTGTCCGCTCAAATTCGGCCTCCATCTCCATGATCTTGGCCTCCGGAATGTCGACCCGCCCGGCCGTGAGCTGCCAGTTGTCGTTCCAGCTGAAGAGCGCCGGGGACTTGACGAGAGCGCTTCGGAGGTTCTTCTCCAGGGTCTTGAGGTCCCTCTCCGTCATGGGGAGCTCGGTCAGCCTGGGGTCGCTCCCCTTTTCCATGACCTCGGGCACGAGGCCCCTGGCCTCCGTATTGGAAGGGAGGAGGACCTGGGTCCGGGTCTTTTTCATGTAATCGATGTATTTCCGGAAGACCCCGCCCCCGGCGTAATCCACCTCGAGCATCTCGCAGTTGAAGGCCCGGTAAAAGGCCTTGCCGACGACCTTAAGGATGACGGCCCCCCGGAAATGCTCGACGTTCTTGCTGCCGATGGTCAGGGTCTCATCGTAATCCTTGAGGATGACATCGCCGATCTCGTAGCGGGCATAGGGATCGTATCGCTTAACGTCCTGGGTCCGCTGGCCGGCCGTCTTCCGGAAGGCGAGTTTCTCCGCCAGGGCGTGTAGACGGAGGGGCCGGGAGGTTTGGGTCAGATCCTTCTCGATGAGCGCAACGTCCTCCGGTGCGATGGTCGTCGTCTGGGCGTTTTCTGAATTATTCATGTTTATCTTTTTCTTTTTTTCGCATCAGCAGAAGCATGATGACCTTCTGGACGTGGAGCCGGTTCTCCGCCTCGTCATAAACGACGGAGTTCGGGGAATCGATAACCTCGTCGGTGACCTCGTCGCCGCGGTGGGCCGGCAGGCAGTGCATGAAGAGGGCGTCGGGTTTGGCGTGGGACATGAGTTTGGCGTTGACCTGGTAGGGCGCGAAGACCCCGGCCCTTTTCTCCTTCTCGGCTTCCTGCCCCATGGAGGCCCAGACGTCCGTGTAGACGACGTCGGCCCCGCTCGCGGCCTCGGCCGGGTCGGCGGTGAGCTTCAGGCTGAAGCCCGTGGCCTTGCCGTCCTCCAGGGCCTGCCGGACGATATCCGGGTTGGGTTCGTAGCCGGCCGGAGTCGCTACGGCCATCTTTGTTCCGGACTTGGCGGCCGCGAACATCAGGCTGTGGCAGACATTGTTGCCGTCGCCGACGTAGGTGAACGTCAGCCCGAACGTCAGCTTGGTGCGGCCGCCCTTCTTCTCCCGGAACGTGTAAAAATCGGCCATGGCCTGGCAGGGGTGGAGGAGGTCCGTCAAGGCGTTGATCACGGGGATGCGGGTGCTTGCGGCCAGGTCCAGGATGATCTGGTGGGCGAAGGTCCGGAGCATAATGCCGTCGACCCAGCGCTCGAGGTTCTTGCCGACGTCGAAGATCCCTTCGCGCGATCCGAGCTGGATGTCGGACGGGGCCAGGTAGATCGCCTCGCCGCCGAGCTGGAGCATCCCGACCTCGAAGGTCAATCGCGTCCGGAGCGAGGGCTTCTGGAAGATCATGGCCAGGATCCGGTTCTTGAGCGATTTACGGAAGCGGTGCGGGTGTTTCTTCATGTTATCGGTCATGTTGAGGATCTGGTGGAACTCATCCGGGGTCAAGTCATGGATGCTGATAAAATCTTTTTGCATCATGTCCTCCTAGCTTGTCGCGATGATCCTTGTCCCCGAGCGGTTGATGAGGGCGGCTTTGAGGTGACTGGCCGTCGTGATGAGGACCTCTTCCCCTCCTGCTTCGATATACTCGATCGCCGCCCGGATCTTGGGTCCCATGGACCCGGGCGGGAACTGCCCGTCCTCGAGGTGTTTCCGGGCTTCGTCCACGGTCAGAACGGGCGCCTCCCTCTGGCCGGGCTTGCCGTAGTCGATGTAGACCCGCTCGATGGCCGTGAGGATGACGAACAGGTCCACCTTGACCTCGCGGGCGAGCAGGCTCGCCGCGTAGTCCTTGTCGATGACCGCCTCGACGCCCCGGAACAGCCCGTTGCCGTCGATGATGACCGGGATGCCGCCGCCGCCGGCCGCGATGACGATCCGGCCGGCCTGGACCAAGTCCCGGATGATTCCCTTGGGGACGACGTCGATGGGCTTCGGCGAGGGGACGACCTTGCGCCATCCCCGGCCGGCGTCCTCGACCATGGTCCATTTCTTCTCGACTTGGAGCTCGATGGCCCGCTCCTTGGTGTAGAACGGGCCCACGGGCTTGGTCGGCTTCTGGAAGGCCGGGTCATCCTTGTCGACGATGACCTGGCTCACGATCGAGGCCACTTCCTTGTCCAGGGAATTCCGCCGCAGCTCGTTGATGAGAGCCTTCTCGAGCATGTAGCCAATGCTGCCCTCGGTCATGGCGTCGCCGACGTCGAGCGTGTAGGGCGGGACCTTGCCGGCGGCCGCCTCCATCTGGATGAGCAGGTTGCCGATCTGCGGGCCGTTCCCGTGGACGAGGATCAGCTCATAGCCTTTTTTCACGACGTGGACCATGAGCTCGGCCGCCTTTTGGGCGTTCTTCTGCTGGTCCTCCTGCTGGCCGTGCTCGTTGTCCGGCAGGAGGGCGTTGCCCCCGAAGGCGATCAGGGCGGTCTTATGCTTCATCAAAAACCCTTCAGGACGTCCTTGAGCTTGGGCGATCCGATCTCCTCGAGCTCGTATCCGACGCGCAGGATGGGCTGGCGGGTCGAGAGGATGCGGGTGATGTCAATGGGCGTCCCGCTGACGATGAGGTCGCAGTCGATCTTGGCGATCGTCCGGGCGAGTTCCTTCGTCTGCTTCTCGCCGTAACCCATGGCCGGCAGGACCTTGTCCAGGTGGTTGTACTTCTCAAACGTCCGCTTGATGCTGCCGACGGCGTAGGGCCGAGGATCGATGATCTTGGCCGCGCCGTACTTCCGGGCGGCCACGATGCCGGCGCCGTACGTCATCCCGCCGTGGGTCAGGGTCGGGCCGTCCTCGATGACCAGGACGCGCTTGCCGCGGATCCGTGCGCCATTCTCGACGATGATCTTGGAGTTGGCGCGGATGATCGCCGCCCTCGGGTTGAACGTCTTGATGTTGGCGACGACCAGGTCGACGCCCTCCTTCTTGGCGGTGTCCATCTTGTTGATGACGATGACGTCGGCCCGGCGGAAGTTCGTCTCGCCCGGGTGGTAGAGGAGCTCGTGCCCGGCCCGGTGCGGGTCGGCCACGACGATCTCGAGGTCGGACTTGTAGAAGGGGAAGTCGTTGTTGCCTCCGTCCCAGAGGATGACGTCGGCTTCCTTCTCGGCCCGTTTTAGGATGGCGCCGTAATCGACACCCGAGTAGATGATGATGCCGTTGTCGATGTGGGGTTCGTACTCCTCCCGTTCCTCGATCGTGCACTCGTGCTTGTCGAGGTCGGAGTACTTGGCGAAGCGCTGGACCTTCTGCTTGGCCAGGTCGCCGTAAGGCATGGGGTGGCGGATAGCCGCGACCCTGAGACCCTTGGCCTTAAGGAGAAGGGCGACCTTGCGGCTCGTCTGGCTCTTGCCGGAGCCCGTCCGGACGGCGCAGACGGAGATGACCGGCTTTCGGCTCTTGATCATCGTCGAGTTCGGGCCGAGAAGGACGAAGTTGGCCCCGGCGGCCATGGCCTGGGAGGCCTTGTGCATGACGTATTCGTGGGGAACGTCGCTGTAGGCGAAGTGGACCTCGTCGATCTTGTGCTTGGCGATTAGGGCGTTCATATCGGACTCGGCGTAGATCGGGATCCCCTTGGGGTAAAGCTTCCCCGCCAGGACCGCCGGGTACTTCCGACCCTCGATGTCGGGGATCTGTGTCGCCGTGAAGGCGACGACCTTGTACTCCGGGTTGTCCCTGAAATACGTGTTGAAGTTGTGGAAGTCGCGCCCGGCGGCTCCCAGGATCAGGACCTTTTTCATGCTCATGGCTCCTATCAAAAATGAAAAAAATTCTCCACCCTAAAATCTCGCGGACTCAATTGTCAAGAAATAGGCATAAAGTATAACAAAAATCAACGAGCTAAACAAGTTTCGATAACATGGGGTTATATGAGTTGACACGCAGCCCCGGAAATCGGCACATGAAGAGCCGGAGGAGGCAAAAAACCCTCTCGCACCGGCTAAAAGACGATAGACTTTCCCTTCCGGTGAAAATGAGATGATCAATAATAGTCCGCGTTCTCCTCGATCGCCGTGAGCGCAACCTGCTCGAAGACGTGGCACGGCGGAGGCTTCGCCGCCGCAAACGCCAGCTTCAGGTGATCGATGATCCGGTCCACGGCCCCGAACTCCGTGATGAAAGCGATGATCTTCATCGTCCCCCCACACTTGGGGCAGACCATCGGGTCAACCTCATGAACTCCAGATATTCCATCGTCTCCTGCTCCGTGCCGTCCTGGCTGGACCGGCAGCCGACCTTGCCCTCGGGCTCCAGAAACGACAGCCGCTCCAGCGAAAGCACCGGCCGAATCATGTATTTGCCCACCCGCTCGGCCTCCGGCTTCGTTTTGGCCCTCACCAGGCTGTGGACATTGAAGCCGGTGTGCCGCCAGGAGAGAATGCGTTCGGCCCATTCCGGGCTGAGAAGTTCCCGGCCGACGAGAAACGACAGGACCTCCCGGGCGAAGACCTCGGCCAGCCGCGAGTCGTCAATCCGCGGGATCTTATGGAAGACGCCCGCCCCGCCCTCGGTCACCAGGAAATGGAGGTGGGAGTGAAGATTGATCCGGTCCCCGAAGGTCTGGATGCCCGCGATGACGCCGGGCGTAAGCGCGCTCCCGGTCACAACCTCGAAATATCGGGTCAGGGCCCGGAGGGCGCAGCGACAAAGATCGCCCAGAAGCCGGCGCTTGTACTTGAAGAAGACCCGCAGCATCTTGGGGATGGTGAAGACCACCTGACAATGCGGTACGTACAGGAGAAGCGTCTCCCGCATCTACTCTCCCCACTCCTCTAGCCTCTTGGCGTGACCAGTCTCTTCTGTCTCGGCTTTTTTCTGAACGGCCAACTATCTTAATGCCTCAATCGTAGTTTTTCAATATATCTTTTGAGGAAATTGCGGATACAATACCTATTGACCTCATTTCCTTGGTTCCCGTCCCGGTCCTTGAATCACTGGCGTTCGGCCCCTCTCCGAGCCTGAAACTCTCTCCCGATCCAAATAGCCGCTAAAAATGCTAGGCGCGTCGAGGAACGGATGGACGTTCAAAAGAAGCGGCTCCGCCGAAGCGTTTCTTTAGGAATCGGAAGGTCCAGCGCGGGCTCATGCAGAAGGACAGCGCTACCGTGGAGCAATTCGCTGCGGCCAGAAGGAACCGCGGAACGGAAAGGACGCTCACCCGAACTGGCAGGTCCGGGACCTCTCGGGCGAAGAGGGCAAACGCCAGGACGCGACGAGTCCCGTCCGGAACTTGCCCACAGAGAGTCTCGGCCCTCAAGAACCAGGGGGTACGCTTTTTTTGGGGAAGACTGAGGACGATCACGGGCGGCATCCGATCATTCCCGTTCCGGAGGTTCTCGAGGACCGAGAGGGTAGGTGCCAGCCAAGTTTTAAGATTGGCTGGAAGATCGTCGACCAGCTTTTCCAAATCCCCATTTGGAAGGATTTGCCCTCCGCGCCTCGGGAAGAGGATTTCCACAATCTTCCCGGCCGTGGTTTTGCCAGTGGCCCTAAAGAGCGCAAAGGCAGGGTTGAGCGGGAACCCGATAAATACATGGACAGCGCTTTCCGCAAACACACGGGCGGCGACTGCGCCTTCCTTAGCAGGGCCACCGAACACGGACGTCGCTACACGGAGAGCAAACGTTGCCCCCCGGGTGCAGACGCTCCTGGATGTTTGCGCTTTTCCTCTTGCTTAAAGTCCAAAAGAATTCGCTTTTTCGATATTTCGGAGAAGGAGGGATTAAAAAACACCCCGTCATTTCCTTTTAATAAATTCCCTAAGCGCTGAGGCGCGGAGCGCGTAAAGGGATTTCCGCTCGTTCAGATACGCCGACCAGCAGTCTCCGCACTTGTGATATCGTGCGTGCCGCAGAGTCTCGTCGACTCCGTCCCGGAGAACATTCTTCGGCGAGAAGTCCCCGCCGTGGGGAATGCAGGGAATGACATCTCCGTCGGGATCGATGTGGAAGTAGTAACGGCCCGCCATGCACTTAGAGTATCCCGAACTCCGGATTGTATTTTTATTTAGGTCGGGCCATTCCAGGGCTTTCCGATAAGCCTGGGACGAGAACATCAATCCGCGTCCCTGCTTTTTCCAGGACGAAAGTTGTCGGTGAACATTCCGGATTTGTTCGGGGGTTAGTGCGATCGAGCGTGCGCCTTCATCATAATACTCCGTCCCGAACTTAATAGGCTGGGCGTTCATCCTCATCCTCCTGCCCTCGCAAAAAACAAGCAGCGAATCCAGATCTTCCAGGTTTTTTTGGGTCAACGCCATGTTCACGTAAGTCCGAATTCCTCGGGAGAGGGCCAGATCAATGGCCTTCCTGGCTCCGGCGAATGCTCCCTTGCCCCGGAGTCCATCATTGACTTCAGGTCGTATCGAATCCAGGCTGATGACCAGCTCGTCCAACCCCTCCAACAGCTCAGGCTGAGCGGCTATGGAAATTCCGTTGGAAACAACGGCCGTAATCAATCCCGCGGCCTTTGCTGTCCGGCAAAGAACTGGAAAATCAGGTTTCAGGGTGGGTTCTCCTCCTTGGAACTTGATGCGGATGGTTCCCAATGCACGCAGCCTGCAAATGACAGCCCTCCATTGTTCCGTCGTCATCAGCGATGTCTTCACATCGGGACAGCGACAGTACACGCATTTCTGGTCGCAGGAGTTCCATATCTGCGCGGAGACTTCATAGGGATGAAGCTCGCGGAAATAATGGCTGAGGAATCGGACTCCGATGCCGAAGGATGGGCATCGGCTCATGTCCTGCCTCCAATCGGCCCCTGCTCCGGGAGGGACTTTTTCAGCAAAACGAGCGAGGCCAAAAAAAGGATGGCGAACCGGCCAGTCGCCCAGAAAAGTCTCGGCCAGGGAGTGCGGTCCTGCGACCTGCGGGAAAGCACCGCCGAGAGAAGAAGGAGCGGCACGCCGAAAGCAAGGGAAATGAGGCACGGCACCAGCCAGTATCGAGTGGTCAAGAGCAGAGCTCCCGAGAGGAAAGCCACCAGGCTCAGCCAGGGAGTTCCCTGGAGTTGCCAGAGCCGAACCGAGCGGGCAAACCTCCATCGCCATTCTTTCACTGCCGCTGTCCCGTTCTGGAATTCCGCCAGATAACAGGATCCCCTTCGCCGCCGATAGTATAGAAATTCTGCTGCGTTCCGGGGTACGCGGAGCTCCGTGGCCAGGGCCCTCCGGCTCAATTTCACGCCGAATCCGAGCCGACAAGCCGAAAGCCCAAGATGTGTATCTTCGGCTCTGGCATCGGGGGCCAGGGACGAAAGGACTTTGCGCCTAACCGCATAGCAGACGCCGGACAGACCGGCGCACGATAAGGCTTCGCCCTCGAGCCACCAGAAATGGTTCAGAAATCGCCAATGGATCTTTTCCTCCTGAAGTCTGGTTTCGGGCTTCACTGTGGTCCCGACAAGCCCGGTCTTGGCGTCAATGGAAAGGGCGTGAACGAGTTCTCCAATACAGGCAGGGTCAAGGGAAGAGTCCGCGTCGGTCAAGATGATAATTTCTTCCGAAATGAAAGATAGAACCCGACGAACCTGTTCAGCTTTCGTCCTTGCGTCCGGGAGAGAGATGAGCTCAATCTTGTCGCCCCGGGAGATCGCCTCCTTCACGATATCAACGGTCCGGTCTCGGGAACCTCCATCAACGATCAGCCACCGGATCCTGTCGGGGGGATAGAGGCAGCGCCCAAGGTCTGACAATTTCCGTGCAATGGCGCTTTCTTCATTCAGTACAGGAACAACGGCGGCAACGGCAGGGAGGTCTGGATCGGAGCGAGGGTGCCGGCGTTTCAATACGATGAGCAGTTCAAGAACCAGCAGGTAACCCAAGGTTGATGCCCAAAGAAGGACGGCGCTGGCGATGCAGAAGACAAAGGCGATCTGTGAGGCAATAGTCATTCTTGATCCCTGTGGCCATCACCCGACACCCAAGGATTCAATGGATAGGTAACATGATGATGTGATGCACCTCCTCGGGGAGTTTGATAGACTCTCCGTGGAAAATCTTTTTTCAGGAGGTGCACAGATGAATTATGTCGGAATTGACCATCATCGTCAATAATCCGCATTGACTCACGTAAAATGTTACCCAAATCCCATAAAGGATAGGGTGACATGCATAGGATGGACATGCGATCTCGAGAACAGTATCTGAAAGCTCTCCAAGGACGGTATCTCCGGGTCCGGCCCCCTTCACCTGGCGGGGGATCGACTCGGACAACGACAACGCCTTCATCAACGATCAGCTCTACCGGTACACGGAGACGGAAGGACTGGACTTCACCCGGTCCCGGCCCTATCGAAAGAATGACAACGCCTATATCGAGCAGAAGAACTTCACCCATGTCCGCCGGCCGCCGGGGTACCTGAGATATGACACTTCCGCAGAGCTTGACCTGATAAACGATCTGTACAGAAACGAGCTGCGGCTCTACAAGAACTTTTTCCAGCCGGTGATGAGACTGGAGCGCAAGGAGCGAGTCGATGGTAAAAAGATCGATCCTTCTTCGGTATCATTTTGGGTGATTCAATGACTAACGCTTCGGTAACATGGTTATATGAGTTGACATGGCTTGACAGGCGAAGAGAAAGAGCCCTTATTGTCGTCTTAGGCTGTGGTCTCAGGCTTCAGCCTGAGTCTTTTTCCTGCACCGCCTGGCGGTCATGGGCCCAGCGCAGCCGAAAGGATGCAGCCACATTTCACCGGCCGCTTTTCGGCGACCGCGAAGGTCCTTTTTTCGGGTTCCGGTCTTGACCGGGCGGCGTCCGGTCCCGCTTGAGGACGGGAGGCAGGGGTTTGCGGACCTGCTGCCAGCCCGGCTTATAACGATTGGAGATGTTCTTGGCCATTTCTTTCCATCATGTTCCTCGGCGACAGGTTCAAACCGCGATGATATCGACTTCAATATTCGGGGAGGCCCCCATGATACGCGTCCCCGTTTTTTTTGTTCCCGTCCTTAGAAGGGCTGCCGTGCTCCTGCCGTGGAGCCAGCCTCCGGCCTCGCCCGGGTTGACGACCACAACGCCCCCCTCCATCCTGACCGCGGCCTTGTGTGTGTGCCCGAAGACCAGGACGTCATATGATTGATCGGGAAAAAGCGCCCGCGGAACGCATCCCCGTCTCCTCCGTCCTGTCGAAGGCACGCCTTTCCCTCCGGTCTCCCGTCTTCTCTTGAGGTAACCCTCGACGGGGGCATCCAGGTGGGAAACCAGGAACCTTAGCCCGTCATGCTCGAAAACGAAGGGCGCCTCGGCGACCTCGCCCATCTCTTGGAAGGCTTTGACAAGGCCCGGCTTCTCTCCGTCGCAATTCCCGAAAACGCCTTTTACCGGGCAGGCCAGGTCCCGGAGCTCCCTTGCCGCGAAAGGGGCGACGAAGTCGCCGGCGTGGATGACCAGGCTGCATTTCGCGTCATTGAAAAGCCGGACCGCGCGCCGGAGAGCGATCAGGTTGTCATGGGAGTCCGCAAGGATGCCGATCACGAAGGTATTATAGAAGAGCTGGACAAGCTAGACAAGCTACACAGGCTGGACAAGTCAAATAGAAAAGCGAGAAGAGCGAGACACGACACTAGCCCATTTTCTCAGTTGTCTAGCCTGTCCAGCTCTTTCTTTCTCCCAAAATTGCCGATAGGATTCTTTCTTCTCAAGCGATGACGCCGACTTCTGATGATATCCGGAATTCCAGGGATACGATACCAATTCCAGAGAATTGGTTCATATCCCGGAATTCCGACTCACGTCCTATCGGCAATTTTAGGTTTCTTCTTTATATTGACAGTTCGCATCGATTTCTTTAATATATAAAGGCTTTAAAAAGCTGAGGATAGGCGCGTGGCTCAGTGGTAGAGCGCTTCCTTGACACGGAAGAGGCCGTGGGTTCAATTCCCTCCGCGCCTACCATGTGTATTCGGGTGCCAGCGTTCATGAGCGCGTCCGGTGACGCCTTTGAAGGGCCTGCCCCTGTTGAATTAATACTTGGATGAGCGAACGGATCAAGATCAAAGTCGAGGACTCTGTATTTTCCGCGGAGAAAGGCACTCCTCTGGTTAAGGCCCTTTCCGGACGGACCCCGGGCCGGAAGCCCATGCTGGCCAAGTCCGGAGGCCGGCTCCTGGACCTGAGCTTCCCCGTCGAGGCCGACATGGAGGTCAGCCTCGTCTACCCGGACTCGCCCGAGGCCCTCGACGTCCTCCGGCACAGCGCTTCGCACCTCTTGGCGCACGCCGTCTTGGACCTCTATCCGGAAACCAAGACCGGGATCGGCCCGGCGGTCGAGAACGGCTACTACTACGACTTCCTGCGCGAAACTCCTTTTACCCCCGAGGACCTGGAAGCCATCGAAAAGAGAATGAAGGAGATCGCGTCCGAGAACATCCCCGTCAGGCGGCGCGTCCTGGACAGGGAAGACGCGGTCCGCCTCTTCCGGGAGAAGGGCCAGGACCTCAAGGTCGAACTCATCCGGGAGAAGGGCGACTCCAGAGTGACCGTCTACGAGCAGGGAAGTTTCGCCGACTTCTGCCTCGGCCCGCACGTCCCTTTCACCGGCTTCCTCAAGCACGTGAAGCTCTTATCGGTGTCCGGGGCCTACTGGAAGGGCGATGAGAAGGGAAGAAAGCTCCAGCGCATTTACGGCGCGGTCTTCGCGACCAAAAAGGAGCTCGACGATCACCTCGCTTTCCTCGAAGAGGCCAAGAAGCGCGACCACCGCAGGCTCGGGATCGAGCTCGACCTCTACAGCACCTCGGAGGAGCTGGGCGGAGGCCTTATCCTCTGGCACCCCAAGGGCGCCCGGGTACGGGCCGTGATCGAGAAGTACTGGCACGAGCGGCACTGGGAGGGAGGCTACGACGTCCTCTACACCCCCCACATCGGCCGCGAGGTCCTCTGGCAGACCTCGGGCCACCTCGGCTTCTACAAGGACAGCATGTATTCCCCGATGGACATCGACGGGCAGAATTATTATCTCAAGCCGATGAACTGCCCGTTCCACATCCAGATCTATAAATCCAGGCTCCGCTCCTACCGCGACCTGCCCCTCCGCTGGGCCGAGCTGGGGACCGTTTACCGCTATGAACGAAGCGGCACCCTCCACGGCCTGCTCCGGGTGCGCGGCTTCACCCAGGACGACGCCCACATCATCTGCACCCCGGACCAGATCGAGGCCGAGATCCTCCGGGTCCTTGACTTCTCGATCAGTATTTTGGCCGCCTTCGGCTTCACCGACAACAAGATCGAGCTGTCCGTCCGCGACCCCGGGAACCCGGCCAAATACTGCGGAACCGACGACCTGTGGTGCCGGGCCGAGGCCTCCCTCGTCAAGGCCCTCGAGGCCCGTGGCTTGGCCTACGAGAGGATGGAGGGCGAGGCGGTCTTCTACGGCCCTAAGATCGACATCAAGATCAAGGACGCCCTCGGCCGCCTCTGGCAGTGCACGACCATCCAATTCGACTTCAACATGTCCGAGCGGTTCGGCATGACCTTCATCGCCGAGGACGGCAAGGAACACCGGCCCTTCATGGTCCACCGGGCGCTCCTCGGCTCCCTGGAACGTTTCTTCGGCATCCTCGTCGAGCACTATAAGGGGAACTTCCCGGTCTGGCTGGCGCCGGTCCAGGTCATCATCCTGCCCATCGCCGACCGGCACGACGCCTACGCCCTGGAGCTCGACGCTAAGCTCCGGGCAGCCGGCCTCCGGACCCAGGTCGACCTGAGCCGGGAGAAGGTCAACCGCAAGATCCGGGAGGCCGAGCTCCAGAAGGTCCCTCTCATCCTGATCGTCGGCGACAGGGAGGCGGCGAACGGCACGGCCTCGCTCCGCGTCCATTCGGCCGGAGACAAAGGCGAAGTCCAAGTGGCCGGGTTCCTCGAGAAGGTCGGGGAGCTCGTCAAGAATAAGTCTTTAGTCGTGAATTTGTAGAGGAGGACGAACATTTTAAGACGACAGCCTTTCCGTCCGGCGAATGTGAAAGCGAAGTTGCACAGGATCAACGAAATGATAGAGGCCAAGGAGATCCGGGTCATCGATGACGAGAAGAAACAGCTCGGCGTGCTGTCCCTGATACAGGCCCTGGCGATCTCTCGGGAAAAAGGCCTGGACCTGGTCGAGATCGCGCCCCAGGCCGCGCCGCCCGTGTGCCGGATCATGGACTACGGCAAGTTCCTATACGAACTGCACAAGAAGGAACACGAAGCCAAGAAGCACCAGAAGCAGATCCAGGTCAAGGAGATCAAGTTCCGCCCCAAGATCTCAACGCACGACTACGACTTCAAGATGCGCCACATCTTCCGGTTCCTGGAGGAGGGCAACAAGGTCAAGATCACCGTCATGCTCCGGGGCCGGGAAAAGCAGAAGCCCGAGCTCGGGATCAAGATCCTGGACAAGGTCCTGGAGCAGGCGGCGGGCCTCGGCGCTCAGGACGGAGACATCCGGAAACAGGGCTGGTCGGTTTCGGCCCTGCTCATTCCGTCGAAAACAGGAGGAAAAGATGCCAAAGCTAAAAACACACAAGGGAGCCCAAAAGAGGTTCAAGGTGACGGCGAACAAAAAATTCCTGCACAGTAAGGCGAACAAGAGCCACATCCTCACGAAGAAATCGTCCAAGAGGCTCCGCCACCTGGGCAAGAAAGAGGCCGCCAGCCCGGCCGACCGGAAGATGCTCAAGAAGATGCTTCCGTACGAGGCCTGAAAGCCCAGCGCCGCTTTTGCGGCCGAATCAAGGAGTTAACAAATGCCGAGAGTCAAAAGAGGAACCAAGAGGAAAGATAGAAGGGTCAAGATCCTGAAGCTGGCCAAAGGGTATTGGGGCGCCAAGGGCCGCAATCACCGGACGGCCAAAGAAGCCGTGGAGAAGTCCCTCCAGTACGCCTACCGCGACCGGCGGGCTAAAAAGAGGGAATTCCGGACGCTCTGGATCATCCGGGTCAAGGCGGCCGCCATGGCCAACGGCATCACCTACAGCCGCTTCATCCAAGGCCTGAAGAAGCTCAACATCGAGCTCGACCGGAAGGTCCTGGCCGAGCTGGCCGTCCTGGCGCCCGGGACCTTCGCCGTCATCGCCGAGAAAGCGAAGGCGGCCGTGGCCTGATTTGGCGACATGACGAACCTCAAGGGCAAGATCGAGGAATACAAGAAAAAGTTCGCGGAGGAGTCCGCCCGGGTCCGGGACGAAAAGGGCCTGGCCGAACTCCGGAACGAATTTCTGAGCCGGAAGAAGGGCTGCCTGACGTCTCTTTTCGAGGGCATGAAGGGCCTCTCCGCCGCGGAGAAGCCCGGAGCCGGATTGCTCATCAACGCGTTCAAGGACCACGTCCAGGAAAAGCTCGCCCTTCTCGAAGCGGGGCTCTCCGGGAGTGCCCGGGCGGTCCGGTCCGTCGATCTGACCCTCCCCGGGAGGAGCCTCTATTGGGGGGCGCCCCATCCCGTCGTCCTCTTTCAACAGGAGATCGAGAACATCTTCCTCGGGCTGGGCTTTGCCATCGAGGACGGGCCCGAGATCGAGACGGACCACTACAACTTCGAGGCCCTCAATTTTCCGCCCCACCATCCGGCCCGGGACAGCTGGGACACGCTCTACATCACGGACAACTTGCTCCTCAGGACGCACACCTCGCCCGTCCAGATCCGGGTCATGGAGAAGAAGAAGCCGCCGATCCGGATCATCATCCCCGGGCGCGTCTTCCGGAGGGAGGCCACCGACCCGACGCATCTGCCGATGTTCTATCAGGTCGAGGGTCTGGTCGTGGACAAAGGAGTCACCTTCGCCCACCTCAAGGGGACCCTTGAGTATTTCCTCCGGGCCATGTTCGGCGAGAAGCTCAAGGTCCGCTTCCGGCCGAGCTTCTTCCCATTCACCGAGCCCTCGGCCGAGGTGGACATCGAGTGCATCGTCTGCGGGCAGAAGGACAAGTCCTGCCGGGTTTGCGGCGGGACGGGCTGGAAAGAGATCCTGGGGGCCGGCATGGTCGATCCGCAGGTCTTCAAGAACGTTAATATCGACCCCGAAAAATACTCCGGCTGGGCGTTCGGCATGGGAATCGACAGGACGGCCATGCTGTCCTACCAGATCCCCGAGATGCGTTTCTTCTACGAGAACGACCTCCGGTTCTTAAGGCAGTTCAACCTCAAATGAAGATCAGTCTGGATTGGCTCAGGGATTACGTCAAGGCGGATCTCCCGACGCCGGAGCTCCTCGAACGGCTGACCATGATCGGCCTGGTGGCCGAGAACGCCGAAGAGAAGGGCGGGGACACGGTTTTCGAGGTGGAGACCTACGCCAACCGGCCCGACACGCTCGGCCATCTCGGCATCGCCCGCGAGGTCGCGGCGATGCTCGGCGAAAGGCCGGTGGAAAAGACCTGGCCGGTCGACGAGCTCCCGGTGACGGTCGCCGACCTCACCGATGTCCAGATCTACGATGAGGCGCTCTGTCCCAGGTACTGCGCCATGCTGGTCAAAGGCGTCGAGGTCGGCCCGTCACCCGACTGGCTCCGCCGGAGGATCGAAGCCATGGGCCTCCGGCCCATCAACAACGTCGTCGACGTCTCGAACTACGTCCTCTTCGCCACGGCCCAGCCCCTCCACGCCTTCGACTTTGCCAAGCTCCGCGGCGGCCGGATCATCGTCCGTAAAGCCCTGAAGGGCGAAACCCTGAAGACGCTCGAGGGCTCGACGATCGAACTCACCCCGGACATGCTGGTCATCGCCGACGAGGCCGGGCCCGTCGCCCTGGCCGGTGTCATGGGCGGCGAGGAGGCGGGCGTCACGGAAACGACCCAAGACGTCTTCATCGAGAGCGCCTGCTTCGATCCTGTCTCGGTCCGGCTGACCGCTAAAAAGACGGGGCTCTCCACGGACGCCTCCTATCGCTTCGAGCGGGGATCGGACATCGCCTTCCCGCCCCAGGCGGCCCTGATGGCGGCCTCACTGCTGTGCCGCTTCGGGGGGAAGGCGGCCAGGGGCATCCTGGACGTATACCCGAAGCCCCGGAAGCCCAAGTCCGTCGTCCTCCGCCACAGCCGCATCTCCGACCTGCTCGGCGTCGACGTCCCCGAGGACCGGGTCCTGCGCATCCTGGAGGACCTCGGTTTCAGGGTCGAGGAGAGCCGGAAGGGCGTCTGGCGGGCTGAAGTCCCGTCGTTCCGGGTGGACATTGAGCGCGAGGCCGACCTCATCGAAGAGGTCGCACGCTTCTATGGCTACGACAAGATCCCCGGCGAAATGATCCCCCTTGCGTCCTTCGAGCCGCCCGTCAACAAGAAGCGGGAGAAGGTCCAGAAACTGCGCCAGGTCCTCCTCCACCAGGGTTTGGACGAAGTCATCAACTTCAGCTTCTCGGACCCGGAAAAAGAATCCGGCGTCGCCAGCGGCCGGGAGCCCATCGCGATCCGGAACCCGATTTCATCCCGGTCGGCGAGCCTCCGGACGAGCCTCGTCATGGGCCTTCTCGAGAACGTTGCCTGGAACCTGAACCGGGGGCTCGAAGGGGTCCATATCTTCGAGTTCGGCAACATCTACTTCCGGAAGGACGAGGCCCATCTGGAGCAGCTCACGCTCGGACTGCTGTCGACGGGCCTTTTAGGCCGGCCCCACTGGCAGACCCGGGCCGGTGAGACCGACTTTTTCGTCCTCAAGGGGGCCGTCGAAGCCTTGATGTCAGCCTTGAGGTACGAACCTTTCTCCTTCGCCGCCGACGCCCACCCATTCTTCGAGGAGGGCGCCTCGCTCGCCCTGGCCTACAAGGGCAACACGGTCGGCCACCTAGGCGTCGTGAAAAAGTTTTTAAGGGATCTGTATTCCCTTGAGGGGACGGTCTACGCCGCTGAGATCAACCTGGCCGGCCTCCTGGAAAAGCAGCCGAAAGCCTTCCGGTTCACGCCCGTCGCCAAGTTCCCCGGGGTCAGCCGCGACCTCTCGTTCCTGGCGGACCGGGACCTGTCCTACCAGGACATCCGGACGGCTGTGGCCAAATTATCGGTCCCCTTTCTCGAGGGGTTCGAGCTCACCGACCGTTTCACCGGGCCGTCGATCCCCGGGGACAAGGTCAGCCTGTCCATCCGGTTCCGCTACCGGAACCCCAAGCGGACGCTCCTTGCCGAAGAGGTCGACAAAGCCCAGCAGGACATCATCGGCCGCCTGAAGGCGGCCCTGAACATCCAGCCCAGGGAGGGAGGAAAAATTGACAACTGAGATCGACAGAATTAAAATACTCGAGGGAAAGATCTCCCGGGTCGTCGAGTACATCAACAAGCTCTCGGCCGAGAACGACAAGCTCCGCCAGCAGCTCAAAGAGCTCAGAACGGATAAGAAGGAGTTCGAGGAGCAGGGCCGGAAGGTCGTCCGGTTGGACGAAGAGCTGAAGAGGTGCGAGGGCGAGAGGGAAACCATTAAGGAGAGGATCGAGGCCATCATCAGCCAGATCGACCAGCTCGGAATATGATCGATAAAATCATCGACATCGAGATCTACGGACAAAAATACCGAATCCGGGTCAAAGGAGATGAGGATGAAAAATATATCGGCCGCTTGACTTCGTACGTCGATCAGAAGATGCACGAGGTGGCTGTGAAATCCAAGTCCGCGGACACGACGAAGATCGCCGTCCTGGCGGCCCTCAACATCGCGGACGAGTTTTTCTTGAGCCAGAAGAAACTTGATCAACTGAACGAAGCCATCGGCCATATGGAAACGGAGATCGAAAGCTTGGAGGTTCATCTTTTAGAAGATGAAAACACATACAAGAGCCTGGGAAAAGTCACTTCTTAGTTCAGGACCTGTCGTCCGGACATTTATAGATGACGCCGAACCGCGCCGCCGCATGGCCGCCGCGGACCCTCCCGTGAGGGTCCCCGGGGCCTCGGACGGGCGCCCTTCCCCCGCGGGACCGTTCCTTCGCATGTGACTCGTTCCCCCGCCCTCCATACGATCGTCTCCCCGGATCTTACAAGGAGGTGACAATCGTGAACGTTCCAATCTATGTTTATCCCGGCGCCGCCGTCATCGTCATCCTGCTGGCGGTCGTGGTCGTCCTCGCCCTGAAGAGGCGCGACGCCGCCCGCCGCGCCGTTGAGGTCGAGGCAGAGGCCAAGGTGGTCCTGGCCAGGGCGGCCGGGGACGCCGAGAAGATCAAGCGCGAAGCGGCCATCGAGGCCAAGGAGAAGGACCTGGCCCGCCAGGCCGATTTCGAGAACCGGACCCGCGAACAACGGCGGAAGATCAGCGAGACCGAGCGCCGGCTCATCAACAAGGAGGAGAACCTCGAGAGGCGCTTCCAGTCCATCGAGCGGAAGGAGCGCGAATTCTCTCAGAAGGAGCGCCGGCTCCAGGACAAGGAGAAAGAGATCGAGGATCTCGAGGCCAAGATCGGCGAGGCCGTCCGGAAGGAGATGGCCGAGCTGGAGCGGATCTCCGGCTTGACCCAGGAGGAGGCCAAGGCCGCGTTGATCAAAAAGATCGAGGACGAGGCCCGGCTCGAAGCCCTTCAGACCGTCCGGCGCATCGAGGAGGAGGCGAGGGAGAAGGCCCAGGCCTTGGCCCGTGAAGTCATCGTCAACGCCATTCAGCGCTCGGCGGCCGAACACGTCGTCGAGACCACGGTGTCCGTCGTCGACCTCCCCTCCGACGACATGAAGGGACGGATCATCGGCCGCGAGGGCAGGAACATCCGGGCCCTGGAGCAGGCCACCGGCGTCGACATCATCGTCGACGACACGCCCGAGGCGGTCATCCTGTCGAGCTTCGACCCCATCCGCCGCGAGCTGGCCCGCCTGTCCATCGAGAAGCTCGTCATGGACGGGCGCATCCACCCGGCCAGGATCGAGGACATCGTCGAGAACGTCAAGGCGGACCTTGAGCAGAAGATCAAGCAGGAGGGCGAGTCCACGGTCCTGGAGCTCAAGGTCAACAACGTCCATCCCGAGCTCATCAAGCTCCTGGGCAAGCTTAAATACAGGACGAGCTACGGCCAGAACGTCCTCCAGCATTCCAAGGAGGTGGCCATGCTGTCGGCCCTGATGGCCCGGGAGATCGGCGCCGACGTCAACGTCTCCCTCCGGGCCGGCCTCCTCCACGACATCGGCAAGGCCGTGGACAAGGACGTCGAAGGCACGCACACCGAGCTCTCCGTCGAGCTGACCAGGAAATACGGCGAGAACGAGAAGGTCATCCAGGCCATCGCCTCGCACCACCGGGACGTCGACTTCCCATCGATCGAGGCCGTTCTCATCCAGTCGGCGGACACCCTGTCCGCAGCCCGGCCGGGGGCGCGGCGCGAGCTCCTGGAGACTTACATCGAGCGCCTGCAAAAGCTCGAGGAGCTGGCCAATAGCTTCGAGGGCGTCTCCCGGTCGTTCGCCCTCCAGGCGGGGCGCGAGATCCGGATCATCGTCGAGAGCCATAAGGTCTCCGACGACCGGGCGTCGCTCATCGCCAAAGACATCGCTGCCAAGATCAAGAACGAACTGGACTACCCGGGTCAGATCAAGGTCACGGTCATCCGGGAGATGAGGGCGGTGGAATATGCCCGTTAAGACCGGCGTCCTCTTCCTGGGGGACATCATCGGCCACCAGGGCCGGAGGGCCCTCCAGCGGTTCCTGCCCCAGCTTGTCAAGAAATATCCGCCGGCGATCATCATCGCCAACGGCGAGAACGCGGCCGGAGGCGTCGGCATCACCGAGGAGATCGGCCGGGAACTCTTTCTGCAGGTCGACGTCTTGACCTCCGGCAACCACATCTGGGACAAGAAAGAGGCCCTGCCCTACCTCGAGCGCGAGCCGAGGCTCCTCCGTCCGGCCAATTACCCGGCGGGAAACCCCGGCCGCGGCAGTTATATCTACCAGGACGGTGGCGGCGTCAAGATCGCGGTGCTTAACCTCCAGGGCCGGGTCTTCATGGAAGCCATCGATTGTCCCTTCCGCAGGGCGGACGCGGAGATTGAGACCCTGGGCCGGGAAACGCCCGTCATCGTCGTCGACTTTCACGCCGAGGCGACCTCTGAAAAGCAGGCCCTCGGCTGGCACCTCAACGGCCGCGTCTCGGCCGTCATCGGGACCCACACCCACGTCCCGACCGCGGACGAGAAGGTCCTTCCCGGGGGGACCGCCTACGTCACGGACGCCGGCATGTGCGGCGGCTACCATTCGGTGATCGGCATTCGGAGGGAGCAGGCGCTGCAGAGGTTCCTCACCGGTCGGCCCCAGCGGTTCGAACCGTCCAAGGAAGGGCTGGCCCTGTCCTGGGTGTTCATCGAGGTCGACGCCAAGGCCGGACGGGCCCTGTCCATCAAGAGAGGCACTTTGGTCGAGGATCATGTTGACGAACAATGATCCGGTGAAGCCGGATAAGATCTATTCGGTTTCGGCGGTAACCGAGATCATCAAGCTCACGCTGGAAACGGCGTTCCCTGTCCTCTGGGTGGAGGGCGAGATCTCGAACTTCCACCGCCACTCCTCCGGGCACCTTTATTTCACGCTCAAGGACGCCAAGAGCCAGCTCAAGGCGGTCATGTTCCGCTTCGAGGCGAGCAAGGTCGCCTTCGACCTCAAGGACGGCCTGAAGGTCCTCTGCCGGGGGAGGATCAACGTCTACGAACCGCGGGGCGAATACCAGATCGTCGCCGAGGTCATCGAGCCCAAGGGCAAGGGCGCCCTCCAAATGGCCTTCGAACAGCTCAAGGAGAAGCTCCGGGCCGAAGGCCTCTTCGATCCCGGGCGCAAGAAGACGCTCCCGCTCCGGCCCCGGACGATCGGCGTCGTCACCTCGCCGCGCGGGGCGGCCATCGCCGACATCCTGAGGATCCTGGAGCGGCGCTACGCCCGGCTCCACATCCTCATCTACCCGGCCAAGGTCCAGGGGGAAGGGGCGGCGGCGGAGATCGTCGAGGGGATCAATTATCTGGGCGCGCTCCCGGGTATCGACGTCATCATCGTCGGGCGCGGCGGCGGCTCGATCGAGGACCTTTGGGCCTTCAACGAGGAGCCCGTCGCCCGGGCCATCCACCGATGCCCGGTGCCCATCATCTCGGCGGTCGGTCATGAGGTCGACTTCACGATCGCCGACTTCGTGGCGGACATCCGCGCCTCGACGCCGTCGGCGGCGGCCGAGATGGTCATCGAGAAAGAGCAGGCCTTTGAGGAGAGGATCACGGGCCTGGCCGAGCGGGCCGCCCGGTCAGTGAAGTATTCCCTCCAGGAGCGGCGGAACGCGATCGTTACCCTTACCCACCACCGCATCTTCCAGGGCTTCAAGGTCAAGGTCCTCAATCTCGAACAACGCGTGGACGAGCTCGAGACGCGCGCCTGGAAGGTCCTCCGGGCCGAGAAGCAGACGATCGCCGAGAGGCGGGCGGCGGTCCTGCTGGCGACCGAACGGATCCGGAACAGGATCGGAGAGAAGCTCAAGGCGCTCGGGGCGCGCTGGGAGACCCTGTCCGCGGGGTTGCACGCCATGAGCCCGTTGAATATACTGAAAAAGGGCTATACGCTCTGCTGGAAGGAAGAGGGCTTCCGCCTGGTCCGGAAGCCGGGCGAGGTCGCCAGGGGGGACGATGTCATCGTCTCCTTCGCCGAGGGCGAGCTCGCCTGTCGGGTCCGGGAGGTCGACGAGACGAGGACCCTCGAATCCAGGCTGGCAAAGGAGAACTCATGACGACCATCAGTTTCGAAAAGGCGCTGGCCGATCTGGAGCAGACCGTGGCCAAGCTCGAGAAGGGCGGGATCCCGCTCACCGAGTCTTTGGCGCTGTTCGAGAAGGGTGTCAAGCTGGCCCGGTTCCTGCGCGGCGAGCTCGAGAAGGCCGAGAGGAAGGTCGAGATCCTCCTCAAGGATGGGAAAGGCGGGGTCAAGGCCGCGGACTTCGAGCTCGAGGACGAAGAGGGCGGGGAAAAGAAAAAGGCCGCGACGAAGGACAAGACCGGGCCCCCTGATGAGGACGAAGGCGAGGTCGGTGACGGTGGCGGCGGGGACACGGCCGACGAGGACGGACCCGACAAGGGGGGGAAGCTTTTTTGACGAGCATGAACGAAAGTCGCGCGGCGGATTCCTTGCGGGAGAAGAAGACGGCGGTCGACCGGGAACTCGAGAGGCTCCTCGGGGACGGGCCGGGATCGCGCCTTTTCGAAGCGATGCGCTACGCCGTGCTGTCCGGAGGAAAGAGATTCCGGCCGTTGCTCCTGCTCGTGTCGGGAGAGGCTTTCGGCGGGGACGCGGGGACGCTCCTTCCTTACGCGTGCGCCGTCGAGCTCATCCACAACTATTCGCTCATCCATGACGACCTGCCGTGCATGGATGACGACGACACGCGGCGCGGCCGCCCGTCCTGCCACAAAGCGTTCGGAGAGGGGCCGGCGCTCCTCGTGGGCGACGGCCTGCTGTCCCTGGCCTTCGAAGTTCTGGCCGGGGCGCCGGCGGCCGCCGCCGGGTCCGGGCGCAAGGAACGGGCGGTCCTGGAAATCGTTCGGGCCGCGGGCGTCAGGGGCATGATCGGGGGGCAATGGCTCGACATCGGCTACGCGGGGAGCGCGGCCACCGAGGCGTCCTACGACGACCTCATTTCCAAGAAGACCGGCGCGCTCATCCTTGCCGCGGTCAAGGCCGGCGCCGTGCTGGGCGGGGCCGACGCGGCCGGACTTTCGGCCATGGAAGAGTTCGGACGGAACGTCGGCATGGCCTTTCAGCTGAGGGATGACATCCTGGACTCGGGGAAAGAGGCCGAGGGTGGCGGCGCGCGGACGCGGCCGAACTCCGTGGCCTTGTTCGGGACTGTGGGCGCGAAGGAGAGGCTGGAGCGTGCGGTCGGTCGGGCCGTTGCGGCCCTGGACGGTGCGGGCATGCGGTCTGAGGAGCTTCGGTATCTGGCCTACGGTCTTCTCATTCTCGATGAAGGCGGCGGCCATGAGTAGGCTCCTCGACTCCATCCGTCTGCCGGAGGACATCCGGAAGCTCTCCATCAAGGAGCTTTACCACCTGGCCACCGAGATCCGGGCCGAGATTCTTGAGACGGTCTCGAAGAACGGCGGCCATTTGGCGTCGAACCTCGGGGTCGTCGAGCTGACGCTGGCCCTCCACTACGTCTTCGATTCGCCGCGCGACAAGTTCATTTGGGACGTCGGGCACCAGTGCTACACGCACAAGATCCTCACGGGACGGAAAAAGGCGTTCCGCGGGCTCCGGAGGTTCGGGGGGGTCCTGGGTTTCCCGTGCCGGGAGGAGAGCGAGCACGACGTCTTCAACACCGGGCACGCGTCGACGGCGTTGTCCGCGGCGCTGGGCATGGCGGTGGCCCGGGACAAGAAACACGAGGACTGGAACGTCGTGGCCTTCGTGGGCGACGGGAGCCTGACGGGCGGGGCGGCCCTGGAGGCTCTCAACCAGATCGGCCACCTCCGGGAGAAGCTCATCATCGTCCTCAACTTCAACGAGATGTCCATCTCCCCCAGCGTGGGGGCCATCTCCAAGTATCTCTCCTACCTCGTCTCGGGCCAGCACTACCTGAAGATTAAGGACCAAGCGAAGTCCTTGCTCAAGGGCCTCCCAAAGATCGGCTGGCCCCTGATCAAGGCCGCCCGGGGGGTCGAGGAACTCATCAAGAAGACTTTTTTCCCGGGCCTCTTCTTCGAAGAGCTGGGCATCCGGTACATCGGGCCCGTCCAGGGACACAGCCTGGGGTCGCTCATCGAAGTCTTCGAACTGGCCAAGAAATATGATGGGCCGATCATGATCCACTGCGTCACCCAGAAGGGGCGGGGCTACGCGCCTGCCCAGAGCTACCCGGAGCGGTTCCACGGTGCAGGGCCGTTCGACATCGCTACGGGCGAGCCGCTGAACCACGAAGCGGTCGCGTCGTATTCGTTGGTCTTCGGGGAGGCGGTTTTCGAGGCCGGGAAGAAGGACGCAAAAGTCCTGGCCATTACGGCGGCCATGACGGAAGGGACCGGGCTCCACAAGTTCGCCGAGAAATACCCGGAGCGCTTCTTTGATGTCGGCATCGCCGAACAGCACGCGGTCATCTTCGCGGCCGGGCTGGCGGCGAGCGGCTTCAAGCCGGTCGTGGCCATCTACTCGACGTTCCTCCAGAGGGCGTACGACCAGGTCTACCACGACGTCTGTCTCCAGGACCTGCCGGTCGTCTTCGCGCTCGACCGGGCGGGCATCGTGCCCGACGATGGGCCGACGCACCAGGGCGTCAACGACATCGCATATCTGCGGCACATGCCGAACATGATCATCATGGCCCCGAAGGACGAGAACGAGCTCCGGAACATGGTCCACGCCGCGCTGAAGTATGGGCATCCGGCGGCGGTCCGGTTCCCGAAGGGGAGGGGGCTTGGGGTCGCGATGGACGGGGGCGCGCGAGAGGTTCCGATCGGGAAGGGCGAACTCCTGAAGGACGGCAAGGACCTGTTCGTAGCCTTCGGAAGCATGGTCGCGCCGGCTCTCGAGGCGGCGGAAGAGCTCGAGAAAGAGGGGATTTCGCTGGCCGTTGTCAACGCCCGGTTCGCCAAGCCGCTCGACGAAGAGGTGATATTGCGGTTCGCGCGCGGGGCGACCTCGATCATCACGGCGGAAGAGGGCATCGTGGCGGGCGGCTTCGGGAGCGCGGTGCGCGAACTCCTGGACGCGAACGGCTGTTTTGACGTCCGGTTCCTCTCGATCGGCCTGCCCGTCGAGATCTACCCCTGCGGCAATGTGGAACAGATCAAGCGGATGTATGACCTCGACGCGCCCGGCCTCGTCAAGCGGATTCGGGCGTTTTACCGGCTGTAGCCGCAGCCCTTAGGCTACGCTTGGCCTGTCGGCCGGGTTCATGCGGCCATGAGGCCATGGGCATCAGGCCTGTAGCTGCTGGCTTTAGCCTGTGTCTTGGCCCGGGCCAATAGGACGCATGCGCCGCGTGGGGCGCGGAGGCGCAACCGGAAGGCTGCGGCTAATGGAATAAAAGGCAAGCATGAGTTAAGACGACATGAAACAACGCGCCGACCAACTTCTTGTTGCCTGCGGGCTCGCCGCGGGCCTCGAAAAAGCGCGGGCGATGATCATGGCGGGGCTCGTGTCGAGCGGCGGGGAGCGGATCGAAAAGGCTGGAACGATGCTGGACACGGAAGCGGAGCTCGGCGTCAAGGAAACGTTACCTTACGTCAGCCGGGCCGGCGCAAAGCTCGCGCAGGCGTTGGACGCGTTCGGGGTCGACCCGGGCGGCAAGGTCGCGGCCGACATCGGGGCGTCGACGGGCGGTTTTACGGACTGCCTGCTCCGGCGCGGCGCGAGGAAGGTCTACGCCGTCGACGTGGACACGAAACAGCTCGACTGGCGGCTGAGGTGCGACGGCCGCGTCGTCCTCGTCGAGAAGAACGCCAGAAACCTTGTTCCGGGGGACTTTAAAGAGCGGCCGGACATCGTCACGCTGGATGTCTCCTTCATCTCCATCCTCAAGGTCCTGCCGGCGCTGAAGAACGTCCTGGCGGGCGGGGGGGCGCGAGCGGGCGAACGCGTCAGCGAGGGCGTTCTCCTGGCCCTCATCAAGCCGCAGTTCGAGGCGGGCCGGGGGCAAGTGGGGAAGGGCGGGGTCGTGCGCGATCCGGCCGTCCATGCGGAAGTCCTGGAGAGGGTCGTCATCGGGGCGGAGGAAGCCGGGTTCAGGGCGCGAGGGCTCGTGCGATGCGTGACCCGCGGCCGGACGGGGAACAGAGAGTTCTTCGCCCATTTTTCATTGAGCGGGGATAGGAGCGCGGCCGTGAGCGCCCGTATCAAGGAGGTCATCGGCGATGAGTGAGATCGGACGGGTCGGGTTCGTCATCAAGTCGCACGCTCCAGGCGTCGAGGCTGTGCTCCGGGAGCTTGTGGATTATCTCGGGGAGAGGGGTGTCGCGAGTGTCCTCGAGGACGCGGCGGCGCGAAAGCTCGGGCGCACGCGGGGTGTCGCGCGGGAGACGTTGCCGGAGACAGTGGACCTGGTCGTGGTCCTGGGCGGCGACGGGACCCTGCTCAGCGTCGCACATAAGGCGGCCCGGGCGGGCGTTCCGGTCATGGGCGTCAACCTGGGACGGCTCGGCTTCCTGACCGAGATCCCGGTTGGCGAAGCCCGGTTGACCCTGGATTCGATGCTGGCGGGCGAGGCGCAGAGCCTCATCAGTCCGAGGCGGCTCATCGAGGCCCGATGCAGGAGGAGGGTACATTTGTGCCTCAACGACGTCGTCATCAACAAGGGTGCCCTGTCGCGAATGATCCAGATCGCCATCCGCATCGACAACAAGGAGATCGCCGTGCTCAAGGCCGACGGGGTCATCGTCGCGACACCGACGGGGTCGACGGCCTATTCGCTGTCGGCGGGCGGGCCGATCGTCCAGCCGGGAGTGCCGGCCATCGTCCTGTCGCCCATCTGCCCGCACACGCTGACCTTCCGGCCGATGGTCGTCTCGGCGGACTCGACGATCGGGCTGAAGCTCATCACGGACGGCGAGGAGGTCTACCTGACGCTCGACGGCCAGAGGGGGGGGTATCTCAAAAAGAACGACGAGGTCCAGGTCCGGACGTCCCCGCTCGAGCTCAAGCTCGTCGCCTCGCCCAAGCGCAATTATTTCGGCATGGTCAAGGAAAAGCTCGGCTGGGCTGAGTAGGGGTCACCCCCTTACTTTTTTCTGCCGATTTTGCTAACATGGGGGGCACATTCTGGATTTCGCCGCGGAAACTCTCGAACGAGGAGACAAGATGAAAGTCATGATCACAGGCATCACGGGATTCGCCGGAAGCCACCTGGCCGAATACATCCTGGCCAACCATTCGAACGTCAGCGTCTTCGGGATCGTCCGCTGGCGCAGCCGTATGGACAACATCCTCCAGATCCAGGACAAGATCGAGCTCGTGGAGGCCGACCTCAAGGACATGGTCTCCCTGAAGGCCGTTCTGGCCGACGTCAAGCCCGACCGCATCTTCCATCTCGCAGCCCAAAGTTTTGTCCCGACGTCCTGGAAATGCCCGGCGGAGACGTTCGCCATTAACGCCATCGGCGAGATCAACCTCTTCGAGTCCATCCTCGCCCTGAATCAGAAGCCGAAGATCCAGATCGCCGGCTCGAGCGAAGAATACGGCCAGGTCTTCTCGAACGAGATCCCTATGAAGGAGACGAACCCGCTCCGGCCGCTGAGCCCTTACGCCGTCAGCAAGATCGCCCAAGACATGCTGGCCTTCCAATACCAGAAGAGTTACGGAGTGCGGGCCGTCCGGACGCGCGGCTTCAACCACACGGGGCCGAGGCGCGGCGACGTGTTCGTGACGTCGTCGTTCGCCAAGCAGATCGCCGAGATCGAGAAAAAGAAACGGCCGCCCGTGATCCACGTCGGCAACCTCGAGGCGAAGCGCGACTTCACCGACGTGCGCGACATGGTCCGCGCCTACTGGTTGAGCTTGGAGAAGGGCGTCGAGGGCGAGGTCTACAACATCGGGTCGGGCCAGGCTTATTCCATGCAGGAGGTCCTGGACCTGCTGATGTCGCTCAGCCGGTCCAAGATGGAGGTCAAGGTCGACCCGGCAAGGCTGCGGCCGTCGGATGTTCCCGTCCTGCTTTCGGACAGCTCGAAGTTCCGGGCCCTGACGGGCTGGCGTCCCATGATCCCGTTCAAACAGACGATCCTGGACCTGCTGAATTATTGGCGGGAGCGCGTATGAAGACCTTGATCACCGGCGCCACCGGCTTCGTCGGCCGGCACCTCATCCGCGCCTTGGGTGAAGAGGCGCGCGTGGGGGCGGGCGCCGGCGGGTTCGAGGTCTTCGGCACAAGCTATCCGCAACCTCCCTGGCCTTCCGACCGGGACATTATCTTCCTCGACCTCCGCGCAGAAGGCGATTTGTTCAAGCTCGTCCGCGACGTCCGCCCTGACTGGGTCTTCCATCTGGCCGCGGTCTCCAACGTGCGCAGCTCATGGCAGATGCGCCGCGAGACGCTCGAAACGAACATCATCGGGACCCAAAATCTCCTGGAGTCTGTCCGGTTGGCGGCGCCCGGCGCGCGGGTCCTCTTCATCAGCTCGTCGGACGTCTACGGCATCGTCGCCTCCAAGGAAAAGCCGCTCGCCGAGGACGATCCCGTCCAGGTCACCAACCCCTATGCGTATTCAAAGGCGGCGGGAGAGATGATGTGTGGGTTCTACGTCAACGTCGAGGGCCTGGACATCGTCACCGCCCGTCAATTCCCGCACACCGGGCCGGGCCAGACCGCTGATTTCGTTTGCTCGGACTGGGCGCGACAGATCGTCCGGATCGAAAGGGGAGAATCCGAGCCCGTCATCCGGGTCGGGAACCTGGAGGTGAAGCGCGATTTCAGCGACGTCCGGGACGTGGTCAAAGCCTACATCATGCTCATGAGGAAGGGGCGGAAGGGCGAGGTCTACAACGTCTGCTCGGAGAAGGCGCTTGCCCTCCGCGAGATCCTGGAATTTTTGAAAAGCGAGGCGGAGACGGGGCCGTTCCGCCACCCCGGGCCCCCCGGGATAAAAGCCGGTCGTCAGACAACGATCAAAATCCAGGTCGACCCCGGTAAGCTCAGAAAGACCGACGTCCCGCTTCTTCTCGGCAGCCACCGTAAATTGGTCGCCGAAACCGGCTGGTCCCCCCGCATTCCCATCGAGCAAACCCTTCGCGACCTTCTCGCCTGCTGGCGGGAGAAGTCGGACGAAATTATTTCCGGTCCTTGTAATATTGCTCGTAAAACGCCTTGAAATCGCGGCTGCGGTCCTTGATCGCGCGCCACCACTCGCCGTTCGCCTCATACCACCGCACCGTCGCCTCGAGCGCTTCGTCGAATTTCGTCTCCGGCGCCCAGCCCAGCTCCCGCATCTTTCCCCAATCGACGGCGTACCGCCGGTCGTGCCCCAGCCGGTCCGGAACGAGCTTGATGAGGTCGCGCCCCTTTCCCAGCAGGTCGCAGATCCGCCCCGCGACCTCGATATTCGGGAGCTCGTTCCCTGCCCCGACGTTGTACGCCTCGCCCGCCGCCCCCCGCCGCGCCGCCAGCTCGATCGCGCGGCAGTTGTCCTCGACGTAGAGCC
>Ga0315285_10000358_pt1 | contig 46973 bp, 39 predicted proteins | sample YL17G09_36_MG_FD_203698 | JGI IMG/M metagenome (GOLD analysis project Ga0315285, IMG submission 203698) | Sediment microbial communities from Yellowstone Lake, YNP, Wyoming, USA - YL17G09_36 | ecosystem: Environmental > Aquatic > Freshwater > Lake > Sediment | place: USA: Wyoming | collected...
GCTCTCGATGGGCAGCCCGGTGTACGACTCCGTCGTGCTCTTCAGGTCATAAGCGAGGTCGAAGCTGTTAACCGCGTCGAGAACGGTGAGTGCCGCGCCGTTGTTGTATTGCCGGGTCAACGGGCTGCCCGTGACGTTCGACCACGCGTACCGGATCCACTCCGGCGACCCGTCGGCGTTGCGGTCGGCCACCGTGAAGGCGACCGCATGCGCCGCGCGTTCGGTGAAGTACAGGGCCTGTTCCAGCTCGGAGACAATCTGGTCGGCAATCTGGCTCTCTTGGGCAACCTTGTCCGTCGGCCGGCTTTCATCCGGCAGGGCGCGCGAAGCCACCAGCAGGACCGAAGTCAGCCCCGTCACGAGGATGGTCGTCACGAGCACGCTGACGACCAACTCGACCAGCGTGAAGGCGCTAGGTTGACCCATGCGCGTGCCTGCCATGCCGAAGCCTCACCGCATCAGTGTGCGGCCTCCAGTGCGCCCGCCCCGACCTGCTAGCTGGGCGCCAGCACAAACTCGGTGATGGTCACTTGACCCGTGCCGGCCGCCAAGCTGACCGTCTTGCGGCAGTCTGCGCCCCGGAGCACGACCGTGCCGCCGCTGTCCGGCACGCCCCAGCCGTCGAAGATGAGCTGCGCGTCGCCGCCAAAACCCACGCTGACCATCTCCACCTCGTAGGGCGGCTCGCGCAGGCGCACCGTATACGTGGCTGCGGGATGGTCCAGGTCAGCCAGGCCGGTCAGGCTGTAGGTTCCGGTGGCCACGTCGAACGACACGGTTTGGGACGCGCTGACCTGGCGGGCGCGCTGTCGCGCCAGTTTCAGGTCGCCGGCCACGCGCAAGGCCGCCGCGTCTGCGCGGAAGCGCACCCGGCCCTGCGCGAAGCGGGGTACCGCCACCGCCGACATGATGGCCAGAATACACACCACAATGATCAGCTCGATGAGCGAGAAGCCGCGCAAAAATGGCCGAGCCGGGCGGACCGCGCCCCGGCCGGCCCGGCCCCGAGCCTGATCCCGTTGCACGCCGAACATAGTGAATCATCGGCGATTCGGCGGGCCCGCTTCGTTCCCGAGCAGCCCCGCACGGTTCGCGCGTCCGGTAAGCCGGCTGAACCCCCCGATCGGGTGGCTCCGATCTATAGCGGCAGGCCCGTGGAACTTACTTGGCTGGGGCACTACGCGCCGCGAGGTCCGGAGCTTCGTCTGATGATCTACAATCAGTCAACTAGAGCCAGGGCCGGCCCGTGGCTCGTGACGCTCGTCGTGACGGGACTGTGTGCCTATCCAGCGAGCGGCCAGGACAGCGGGCCTGCGACCGATTCGACGTCCGGGGCACCCACAACCGCGCCGGCAGCAAAACCATTCCCGGTTGCGGTCAGGCTCACGGACGCCGGTCTGCTCGACCTGCACGTGCGCGACATGGAGCTCTCCACCCTGCTGGAGATGCTCAGTTATCAGGCCAAGGCGAACATCGTGTCGAGCACCAAGGTGAGCGGGCGGGTCTCGGCCAATCTGTACGCCGTGTCGCTGGAACAGGCCCTCGACGCCGTGCTCGTCCCGAACCACTTTTCTTACCTCGTCCTGGACAAGACGGTCTTTGTCGGGACGGAGGAGGAAATCCGGGCCATGCGGCCCCCGCCGATGACGCGCGTGTTCAAGCTGCGCTACCTGCGCCCGGACGACGCCGCCAAGGCCCTGAAGGCCGTCCTCGGCAGCGAAGCCCTGCTCGTCGCAGGCGGGGCCGAAGGGGCGGGCAGCTCCCAGGGGGGCGGCACCGGCAGCAGCGGCAGCGGCCTCGCGGCCAGCATGGGCTCCACGGCGGCCGACTACCTGATCGTGACCGACTACCCGGATCGGCTGGAGGCCGCGCGGAAGCTCCTGGCCGAGATCGACCAGCGCCCCAAGCAGGTCCTGGTCGAAGCGACCGTGCTGCGGGCCACGTTGAATGAAGGCAACCAGTTCGGCGTGGACTTCACGGTGCTGGGCGGCGTCGACTTCCAAAACGTGAACTCCGTCAGCAACGCCTCGGCCGACCTGCACACCGGCACCCTGCCGCCGAACAAGCTCCAACACGAAACCATCAACGTCAACACGAGCTTCACCGGGAACATCACGGGCGGCGGGTTCACCTTCGGCGTGATCAACAACGGCGTGGCCGCGTTCGTCCGCGCGCTCGAAGAGGTCACCGACGTGGTCGTGGTCGGGAACCCGAAGGTCGTTGCCCTCAACAAGCAGGAAGCCGACGTGATCGTCGGCCGCCGCGACGGGTATCTCACCACCACGGTCACCGAGACCGCGGCCATCCAGACAGTCGAGTTCCTCGAGACCGGCACGCAGATCCGCTTCCGTCCGATCATCAACGACGACAACACCGTGCGCATGGCCGTTCACCCCAAGGACAGCAACGGCGGCCTGACGGCGGCCAACCTGCCCTTCGAGGAAACGACCGAGGCCCACGCCGACGTCCTCGTCGACGACGGGGACACCGTGCTCATCGGGGGCCTGTTCCGCGAGCGAACGGTCAGCGCGCGGAGCCAGATTCCGCTCGTGGGCGATGTGCCGTGGCTGGGGTTGGCCTTCGGCAGCCAGAACGACCAGACCATCCGCGAAGAGGTCATCATTCTCCTGACCGTACACGTCCTCAAGGAAACCGAGGCGGAGCACGCCGCGCAGCGCGAGCTGGTGGATGACGTGGAGCGCATCCGCATTGGTGCCCGCCAGGGACTGCTGGGGACCGGACGCGAACGCCTGGCGCAAGCCTTCTTTCACGCCGCCCTAGCCGACCTCGAGCACGGCCGCACCGGACTCGCTCTGCTCAACGCGCGCCTGGCGCTGCACAACCAGCCCAAACACCTGGCCGCCATCAAGCTTGAGGAACGCCTGCTGCACCAGCGGCTCTGGGACGACGAAGGGTCCCGCATGCGGACCTTCATCTGGGACCTGATCCGGCCCGAGCACCAGGCTCAGGGCACTTCCGAACCCCCGGTCTTCGGCCGACCGCAGATCGATGCCGATCTCACCGGGCCCCCGAGCGAGCCGCATGCTGGAGGACAAGCACCATGACGCGCGCGCTGGTCGTCGCCACGCGGCTGGCGCCGGGCCTGCTGCTCGCCGTGGTCCTGTCCGCATGTCAGGTACCGCAGAAGATCGCGCGCCAGGAAGCCACCCGCCGCTGGAACACGGCCCGCGCCCGCATCAAGGCCCAGTTGGCCGCCGACCGGCTCGCGCAGGGCAACCTGCCGGGTGCCGCGGCGGAACTCAAGGAAGCGGACCGGCTGGATCCGGACAACCCGGGGGTCGCCCCGCTGCGCGCCCGCGTCTGGCTCGCCGAGGGCAAGACGCAGGACGCCCTGGACCTGCTCGAACGCACCCACCTCGCAGGCGCCACCCAGGCCGAGGTCGAGTATCTCAAGGGAGCCGCATGGCAGCAGCAGCAGCGTTGGGACGAGGCGCTCGCAGCCTTTGTCCGCGCCTGCGAGCTGGATGAGCACGAGGTCGCGTACGTCGCCGCCGTTGCCCAGACGTGGCTGCAGCTCGCCCAGCCGCAGCGCGCCGTCGAGTTCCTGACCCAGCACGGCGAGCCGTTCGATTGGACCGACGCCTATCAGGCCACGCTGGCCGAGTGCTACGAGCAGCTCGGCGACTGGCCGGCCGCAGCCTCCGCCTGGCAGCGCGTCGCCTCGGGACCCGACGGCGCACTCGGGGCTCGGCGGCGCGCCGCCGAGGCCCTGTACCGGGCCGGCCGGCACGAAGATGCCATCCCGGTGTTGTTGGAGCTGGTTCAGGAAGACCCCGCCGAGACGCCCGGGTCGTTGCGGCTGGCGCTGGCGGAGTGCTATCTCGCCGTGGGTCGCACCGCCCTGGCGCGGCAGCAGGTTCAGGCCGTCTTGCAGCGCGACGCCGACGACGTCTGGGCCTTGCGGCTCCTGGCGCGCAGCCTCGCCGCCGGTGACGACTTGGAGGGCGCCCTGCGCGTCGCCCAGCGGGCTTTGGCCACCAACGGGCAGGACGCCCGGACCCTCGAGCTGGTCGCCGGCCTGGCCTGGCGAGCCGGCGATGGTGTGCAGGCCACGTCCGCCGCGGCGCGCTTGCTCGCCGTCGAGGCCGGGAACCCCGTGGGGGAGTACGTTCTTCAGCAGGGCCACTGAGCAGTTGACCCAAGAAACGAGCAAAGCCGACCCGCGGGCGGTCGGCTTTGCTCGTTGTCCCTGCCAGTACTAACAGCTATGAGCGGCGCGGGTCACTTCGGAACCTGCTGCACGCTCTCGGCCTCCGTTAGTACTGCTTGTACGCTTTTCCCGTGTCGTCCGTGCTGGCCGTGTTGGCCAGGAACTCGCCGGTATCCGCGTTGTACAACCAGCCGGTCGAGTCGTCAGGGGCCGGCGTCGTGCCCGTGACAACCTTGACCGAGTTCTCGCCGGCTTTCGTTCCCACCGGGGCCGGTGGAATCGCCAGGAGGTACGGGCCGTACTTCCGCTCGCTGGCTCCGGGCGTACCCCCGCTGATGTTCGTCTGGGTCGTGAGCTTGGTGGTAAAGCCGGCGGCGTCCGGACCGGGCCACGCGTTGTTGTGCTCGACCGCATAGAGTGAGAGCGCGTTACGCACCGTGGCCAGGTTCGCGGACAACGCCGATTGGCTGGCGCCCTGCGAGCCCCGGCTCAAGCGTGGGATCGCGATCGCCGCCAGGATCCCGATGATAACGATGACGACCACCAACTCGACCAACGAGAAGGCTGGCCTCTTATTTCGACGCCGTGTCATGTCAGCGACTCCTGTGTTGTCAGTTTCCAACCCGGGCCGGGTCGGCAACAACCATCCCATGCCGCGTGGCTCGGCTCGTCTCTCCCTGTCCGTCACCGGAAGGAATCGTCGTGAACCGGGCTCCTCTTTAGCAAGCCACGCACGGAATCAGAACGCGGGGCGAACGTCCCAGAACGTGGCGGCGGCCGGCGCTAGGGCGTTTTCGAACCCTGCTCCAGCTCCAGCGTGACGCGTTCGCCCGAGGACGCCCGCCGAAACACGACGTAGTCCCGCTGCACCTCGATCAGCGTGTAGCCGTCCAGGTCCGAGTTCAGCGTCAGGACCCGATTGTCGACCACGGCCAGGGGTGGCGTCGGCGTCCCGCCGGCGGAGACGCTGCCCACCACCACCCCCGTGAGCTTGTGGCGCTTCGCGAAACCGGACTCAGCGGCGGTGCCTTCGCCCCCGTCGGCGACCGCCAGCGCCGCCAATCCGCCGCCGCGGACCGGTTCGACCGGAGCAACGGTCTCCTCGATCGCCGCGGTCGGGAGGAACAAGTCGCGCTCCGACCGATCAAGGTCTTCCGCGATGGACACGTAGTCGTCTTTCGTCAGCCGACCGATGAGATCCTCGATCGGCTCCCAGTTAGCAGGCGCCGCCGGCCCGGACGTCACCGCCGCCGGCGAGGCCTGGACCGTCGCCGGGTGGCCGCCGGACAGATGGTCGAAGCCCCAGACGGCCGCGGCGAGCAAGAGCCCGCCACCGAGAATGCCGCGCCGGGTGGGAATCCGCTTCATCCGCCACCCCCTGGCGAAACAGGGGGCGGCCCGCCGGGGCGGGTCTTGTGCGAAGCACCCTCCGGGCCGCCGGGCGGCAAAAGACTCCCGACCCCTTTCTCGGTTGGCAGCAGGTAGAGGCGAATCGTCCAGGTCAGGTCACACGTGGCCTGCGCATTCTGCGAGGGGCGCGTGATCGAGCACGTTTGCAGCGCCTGGTAGGGATTCTCCCGCGCCAGCCGGTCGAGAAACCGGATGAAGTCGCGGCTGCCGCCCCGCCCGCCAAGCTGAACATCGCTCACCAGGTAGGCACCGCTCGCCGCGGCGGGCTGAGGCGACACGTTGAGCAGCTCCAGTTGCGAGTCGGCGGCGGCGGCGGTCATGCCCTGCAGCAGTTGAGAGAACCCATCCAGGCGGGGCACGTGGGCCGTCTCGGACGCGACTACTTCCTCGAGCTGCGCCAGCCCTTGCTCGAAACGCTCCAGTTCCGTGACCTGTTGCCGCAGCCTGTTCCCAGCATCGCTGCGGGCTGCGACCAGCCGGCGATAGTCACTCCACATCTGCCGCCACGGGGCAAAAACGGCCCACCAGGCTGCCAAGCCCAGCACGACCAGTCCGGCTCCGCCCAGCAGGTCGAAGTCGAATAGCGTCCACGGCTTCCGGCACACGATCACGGCCGTTCCTCCTGGGTCCAGCAGCCCATCTCAAACGCCACCAGCAGGCCGCTCTGATACGCCTCTTGCGTGGCACGGATCAGCTCGACGCGCCGCCAGTCCGGCGAATCCTGCAGGGCGTGGAGAAACTGAAGCAGTACGCCGTGGTCGAGGGCGTATCCGACCAGTCGAACCGTGCGCGTCTCGGCGGGTGGGGCCGGCGTCTCGGGCGACAAAGGGGTCGGCCCGCCGGGGCGGGTTTTCTGCGAAGCACCCTCCGGGCCGCTGGGCGGCAAAAGACTCCCGACTCCTTTTTCGCTCGCCGCCGGCGGATCGACGTGCAGGCCGGTCAAGAACACGCCGGCGGGCGCCTCGCGCGCTAGTGCGACCAGCCGCCGCGGCCAGGACTGCGGACGTCGCGCGCGGACCACCGTCTGCAACTGCTCGATGAGCTGCCCACGCTGCCGATCGGCGAGCACGAGGCGACACTGCACCTCGGTCCGCTGCACTTCGAGCGCGCTGACCGTGTCTGTGAGCCGTCCGAGGGCCGTGGCGGCGGTGCGCTCCGCGGCCCACCCGGTGGCGAGCAGCATGCTGATGCCGGTGCATACGCCGAGCCACGCCCGGCCACGCCGCGCGCGGCGCCGTGTATGAAGCCGGATCACCGGAACCAAATTGGGCGAAAAAAGGGGCGGCCCGCCGCGGCGGGTTTTGTGCGAAGCACCCGGGGGCCCGCTGCGCGGCAAAAGGTTCCTGACCCCTTTTTCGCCCTCCAAGTCCAGAATGGCCCCGCCGAGTGCGGCCGCGGCTTGGGGCGGCAGAGCGACCCCGAAAAAGGGGTCGGGCCGCTGCGCGGCCAAAGACTCCCGACCCGTTTTTCCGTCGGTCGCCAGCAGACTCACCGGTATGCCAAGCTCGGCCCCGAGGACCGCGGGCAGACCGGACAGGCCCGCCCCGCCGCCGGCCAGAAACATGTGTTTGACGCTCGTGTCCGGGAAGCCTTGCATCACATACGAGAAACACCGCCCGGTTTCCTGGGCCAGGACACGCAACGACTCACGCAGCACACCGGAGAACGCACCGCTCAGGTCAGCCGCCTGCAACAGGTTCCCGCCTTCGGCCGCCGCCCGCACCCCGCGATCAGTCGCTTGCACCGACTGCTCCCGTTTGAGGTGCTCGGCGGTGGCATACGGGACCTCGAAGGCTTCGGCCAGCTTCTGCGTCCAGTGGTGCGCGCACACGGACAAGCTGCGGATGTAGGTCGGCGACCGGCCAATGACGACCGTCAGCGTGGAATGTCGCAGGCCCAAGTCAAGGACACCCCACAGGTCGCCCTCCGCGGGCGCCCAAACGCAGCACGCCAGACGCACCAGGGCGCACGGGGAAACGTCCACACGCCGCAACGTCAACCGCTGCTGTTCCAGCAGATCGCACCACCGTAGCACCAGCTCGCTGGACGCCACGACCGCCATCACGTTCGCGGACTGCCCAACCCCGGCCGGCAGCGTCCAGTGCCGCACCTCGAGATTCTCGGCGCCATGCCGGCTCTCTTGCGCGACCTCCCACTTGAGGGCCTGCTCGATCCGCTCCGCGGATTGGGCCAGGGCCTGGGCGGGCAGACGAATCGGCAGGAACTGGACGTCCGGCGGAGACAGGACGAGCGCGACGTCCGGGCCCACGAAATGCCCCTGGCCAATCAGCCGGCTGAGCTGGGCCGCATCGACGACCGGCGCCGTGGGCGGTTCCGTCCGCCCCGACGGATCCGTCGGCGTGCGTTCAAACGCCAACGCGTCGCACGGGACCAGGTCCTGACCGCGCTGCCGCAGTTGATAAGCGCGCAGGCCCGCGGCCCCCACATCGAAGGTGATCGCCGACCGTCGCGCGCAAAGCCAGGACCGCATCAGCTCAACACTCCACTAGGCCATTCCCGCCAGGTCGAAGAGCGGGATGAACAGCGCCATCGCGACGAAGCCCACCACCACCCCCATCACCGCCAACATGGCCGGCTCGGCGAGGCGCGTCACATGCTGGACGGTGTTGGCGTTGTCCTCGTCCATCCAGCCCGAAACAAAGTCGGTGGCCTCCGCCAGCCGGCCGTTGTCTTCCCCCGTCCGGATCGCGGACACGATGATGGGGTCCGCCAACCGCGCCGCCGCAAGCGCCTGCCCCATCCGGCCGCCCGACGAGACCGACTCCTCCACCTGCGCGATGAGCCGCAGGAAAGCCGCGTTGGTGATCGCCTCCCGCGACTGCCGGATGGCTTCGAGCAGCGGGACGTGACAGCGCAGCATGGCGGCCCAAATGCGAACGACCCGCGCGAAGATCAGGCGTGACATCAGCCGGCCGATCAGCGGCGTTCGGAGCAGCACCTCGTCGAGCCACTTTCGGGTGCCCGGCAGGCGGAAGCACAACACGCCGGCCCCGACCGCCGCGACCAGCCCGCCCACCAGGTACGGCCAGTTGTGCGTCGCGAACTCAGAGAACTCAAAGAGCACCTTGGTCAGCGCCGGCAAGGGCGAATTCATGCTCGTGAAGAGGATCTTGAACCGCGGGACGACAAAGAAGAGCAGCACGCAAACGACCACGACCAACAGGATCGTGAGAATGGCCGGATACAGCAGCGCCCCCAGCACCAGCTTGCGCGTCTTCTGCTGCCGTTGGGCCAGGTCACAAAGACGGCCGAAGACCTCCGGCAGGGAAGCAGTGGCCTCGCCGGCGGCGATCATGCTGCGGAACACCGGGTCAAAGAGCTGGCCCTCCAGCTCCAGCGCCTGGCACAGGCTGTCTCCTTCCTCGACCCGCTCGCGGAGCCGCCGCAGGAGGGCCCGCATGAACGGCTTGGCGGTCTGCTCTTCGCTGGCCTCCAGGGCCGGCACCAACGGCGCCCCGGCCTCCAGCAACATCTTCATCTGCCGGGTCAGCAGGATCACGTCCCGCACCGTCATCTTGTTGCCCAAGCGCTGGGCGAGCCAGGCGAAGGACGTCCGTGGCGCTTCGGTGGCGTCCTCGAGGCGCAGCACAATCAGGCCGCGCTCCCGGAGGCTGCCCACCGCTTCGGCGCGGTCGCCGGCTTCGACCCGGTCGCACACCGTGCTGCCGTCGGCCGACATTGCTTCGTACACGAACTGCACGCATCACCTCGTCCCGGCGCGCCGGGGCTACCGGATCATTTCACGCCCGTGCTCTGGACCGGCTCGCGCTCGGCCCGCGTGCGGCTCTCCGTCTCCGCATGCGTGACCCGCAGGACCTCTTCCAGCGTGGAGCGGCCTTCCTCCACGAGCCGCAGGCCCTCCTCACGCAGCGTGCGCCAGCCGTGCTGGCGCGCAAACGCCTTGATCTCCTCCTCTTCCTCGGCCCGGTGCAGGCGCACCCGAATCTCCTCCACGACTTCCAGCACCTCGTAGATGCCCACCCGGCCGCGGAAGCCGCTATCGTGGCATTGCTTGCAGCCTTCGCCCTTGAAGAACGTGCGCTTGGTGTCGCCCAGCCAGCCTGCATCCGCCAGGGCACTGTCCGCCGGGTAATACGAGGTCCGGCAATACGGACAGATGGTCCGCGCCAAACGCTGGGCGATGACCCCGTTGAACGCCGACGCCATCAGGTAGCGCTCCACCCCCATGTCCGCCAGGCGGACGAACGCCCCGGGCGCGTTGTTCGTGTGCAGCGTCGAGAGCACGAGATGCCCGGTCAGCGCCGCCTGGATCGCCACGCGGGCGGTGTCGGCGTCGCGAATCTCGCCCACCATGATCACGTCCGGGTCCTGCCGCAGGATGGACCGCAAGGCCCGCGCAAACGTCAGGTGCACCGCATCGCTGACCTGGATCTGGTTGATCCCGTCGAGCTGGTACTCCACCGGGTCCTCAATCGTGACAATGTTCTTCTCCGGCGACGACAACAGTTCCAACACCGAATAGAGCGTCGTCGTCTTGCCGCTGCCGGTCGGGCCCGTCACCAGGACGATGCCGTGCGGCTTGGAGAAAATGCGGCGAAAACGGCCCAGTTGATCCGGCGCCAGACCCAGCTTCTCCAGGGCCACGTTCAGGTTGGACTTGTCCAGAATCCGCAACACGATCTTCTCGCCCAGCAGCGTCGGCATCGAGGAGACGCGCAGGTCGATCTCGCGGCCTTCCGCGACGACGTGCACGCGGCCCTCCTGCGGCAGCCGCCGCTCGGCGATGTCCATCTTGCCGATGACCTTGATGCGGGAGGCGATGGCGGCGTGCATGCTGTTCGGAGCGGCCATCAGCTCGCGCAGGTTGCCGTCGATGCGGTAGCGGATGCGGGTCACGTGCTTGGTCGGCTCGACGTGAATATCGCTCGCCCCGTCGCGGATGGCCGTCATGATCGCCAGGTTGACCAGGTTGATGATCGGGCTGCCGTCGACCATCCGGCTGATCTCGTGGGACGCGTCCTCGTCGACGGTCTCGCGCTCGACGACCTTGACCTCGCTCTCGGTCAGGGTGACCAGGAACGAGTCGATGTCGACCTGCTCGCCCAGGTACTTGTCCTGGAACTCGCTGATGTTGCGCTCCAGGGCCAGGACCGGGTTGATGCGGCCGCCGGTCAGGGCGCTGAGCCGGTCGATGGTCGGCAGCGACTGGGGTTCCGCCATCGCGACGGTCACCGTATCGCCGACCTTGAACAGCGGCAGGGCCTTCAGCCGGCTCGCTTCTTCGCGGTCCAGGAGCCGGGCGACGCCGGGGTCGATCAGCCCGTGCCGCAGTTGAACCGCCTTGACGTTCAGTTGCTTGCCCAGCGCGCTGAGCATGGCCTTGGGGGACAGAATGCCCAGGTCGATCAGGGCCTCCCCCAGGCGCTTGTTGTCCTTGTTCTGGGCGTCCAGCGCGCGGCGCAGGTCCGCCTCGCTGAGGAGACCCTCATCGAGCAGCATTTGGCCGAGTTTGTTCGTCCGTTTCAGGGTCATCGTCGCCGGCGTCACAGGGACCGTCAGGCACGGAGGCCTGACGCTACGGATCATCGTCGGCAGCTTCGCAGCGCGTTCTCGACCGTGTCATACACCTCCAGCCGGGGCAGAACATCGGTCAGCTCCAAGGCCTCCAGGCACGTTTCGCTCAGCGCGGCCAGCTTGGGCCGCTGATGCACCAGGTTCTGCAGGCCGCACAGCTCCACCAGCAACTCGATGCCGCTGCTGTCCAGGTACGGCACGTCCGTCATATCCACCACTACGTGCCGGTTGCCCGCCGCCGCGGCCGACTCCACCGCCCGGCGCAGGTCGATCATCTCCTCCGCGATGAGTGGGCCGTGCGCCACCACCACGCTCAGGGTGCCGTGCGGCTGGGTGTGGACCTTCATGTCTCAGCCCTCAGCTATCCGCTCTCCGCCATCAGCTCGCGGCTTTCGGGTCGTCCCGGCGCGCGCCGGGATCACGGGGCCCGTTCTCCGGCTGACGGCTGAAGGCGGATGGCGGATGACTTTCGAGGTCGCTGGCCAGCGTGATGTTTTCCTTCCGCGCCCGCTCCACGGCATCGAACGCGGCCCCCAGCAGATTCTGCAAGGCCGGCTGGGCGAAGCCACTGCCCGCCAGACCCATGCGCAGTCGCACGCGGCCGTCCCGCGTCTCGAGTTGCGCGACGTCGGCCGCGGCGGATTCTGCCGCCGCCAATATCTTCTCCGCGATCAGCCGCCCGAGCCCGCTGTCCAGCCGCCGCAGCAGAACCACGAAGCGGTCGTCGGCAAAGCGGCCGACCACGTCATCGCTGCGCGTCCGCCGCGCGACCTGTTGTCCCAGGCGCTCGATCAGGGCATCCCGTTCCCGCCAGCAGCGCGTGTCGTCCAGGCGGCGTAGGCCCTCCAGAACCAGCACGGCCACGACCACGGGCTCATTCGCGGCGTACGAGTCGCGCAGCGCATCGTGAGCCACCGCGAAGAAGTCGCTGCGGGTCAGCACGCCCGAGGCCTGATCGGTGCGCTGCACGATGTGCAGCCGCTCCCGCGACGCCACGTGCTGCCAACACAGGGACAACAACGGGCCGACCGTCTGGCGCAGCTCCGGCGTCAGGATGGCCGCGTCGCGCAGTTGTGCGGCGGCGATGATCCCGATGGTCGTCCCGGCGCGCCGGGACTCGCGCACCGGCCAGATCCAATCCCAGCCGTCCTCCGCCTGCGCGGCCAGGTCGTCCAGCAGCGGGCCGTGGGACGGATCATGGACCGCGTATTCCTTGCCCGTCGTGGCGACGTGTCCCAGCAGACCCTCCCGCATGCTGGGCCCGCTGGACGTCGGCAACTTCCCGGTGTGATGGATGGTTTGCAGCACGTCCCGGTCCGGCTGGACATGGAAGCAACGCACGCGCGTCGCTCCGAGGTGCGCACCGAGCGCCTCGCGGATCAGTTGGTCGAACGAGGCCCACACGTCGGGCCCCTCGTGCTCTTCCGCCAGCCACGCGTGAAAGGCGGTACAAATCCGCTGCCCGGCGGCGGCAAAAAAGGGGTCGGGAACCTTTTGTGCGAGGCACCCGGCGGGCCGCTGCGCGGCAAACTGTTCCTGACCCCTTTTTTGCTGTGGCCGGCGAGCAAAGCGCAGCGCCCCAAGTCCCAGCGCCAAAATCAGCGCGAGCCCCAACAGGAGCACGGTATCAGGAGTGAACATGCGAGCACTCCGTTTCAGGCAAGGCGTAGAACCGGGCCGCGAAATCTTCGGGATGATCCCGGCGATACGCATCGAACGCCCGGAAGAAGGCCTCGGCCACATCGGCGTCGACGCGCGTGCCCTTTCCCGCACGGATGATTTCCAAGGCTCGCTCGATGCTGAACGCCTTGCGGTAGGAACGCGTCGAGGTCAAGGCGTCGAAGATGTCCACCACGTGGACAATGCGGGCCACGAGCGGAATCTCGTCCCCCGCCAACCCCTCCGGATAGCCGCTCCCGTCCGGGGACTCGTGGTGGTACAGCACGCCATCCAGAATGACCCCCAGGCTGGCGATCGGCTGCAGGATCTCATAACCCATCCGCGGGTGCTGCTTGACGACCTCCCATTCGTCGGGGGTCAGCTTGCCGGGCTTGCACAGAATCTCCTCCGGTATCCCGATCTTGCCGACGTCGTGCAACAGGCCGGCCCACTCCATGAATTGCTGCTGGGCCGGCGGCACCCCCAGCTCCTTAGCGGTCAGCCGCGTGAGGAACCCGCCGCGCTCCGAGTGCCCGCTCGTGTAGTGGTCCTTCTTGTCGATCGCGGCCACCAGCGCCCGCGTCACCTCCAGCAGCATCCGGTGCATGCGCTCGTGCAGCTCGGTGTTGCTGATGATCTGGCCGCCGAAGGCGAGCACGGACTCGATCAGCATCATGTCGCCGGCGCTGAAGGCGCCGCGCGCGGGACTGCGGTCGGCGACCACGACCTCCACCTTGTCATCCAGGCGCACGAGCGGCGCCGCAATGATCTGCCGCCCCCCGGCCCCCGCCACCCGGACGTGGCGCGTGCGGCGCACGAAATCGACCGCCTGAGCCAGGTCGGCGGGATTGAAGGACGCAGCCGGCCGGCCGCTGCGCTGGTCGGCCGGCTTCGAAGAGTACGTGCGGCACCGGCCATCGGTCCCGACGACCGACACCGTTTCGGATGCCAGCAGGCGGGCCACGCGCTGCATCAGCAGCTTCTCGATCTCGCGGACATCGGTGACGTTCGCGATTTGCTGGGTCAGGTCAAAGATCAGGTTGAGCTGCTCATAGTTCTGCAGGATTTCGTTGGCAAACCCCGCGTTTTCCTCGAGCATCTGGCCGATCCGCTGCACCAGCCGCGCCGCATCGTCCAGGCGCCCGAGCAGGTCCGCCGCCCCCGGCTCGGCCGGAGCCTCGCCCTCCCGCGGCACGCCCGCGCTTAACGGCCCCTCCACGGTCAGCACGGTGGCCGCTTGCCCGCCGATGCTCGTGACCTGCGCCGCCACGCGAAAACCCTTGGTGCAGTTGGCCAGACTGGAGCGTCGCCCGCCAACACCGGGATGCGTTGCATCCGCCTGGTTGCGCGCGGCGCTGATCAGAAACGCACAGCCGCGCGACCCGATGGCCGTGACGTCACCAGCGAGACAGCTTGTCAGGCAGTGCGCGGGCGGCTGTGGCGCATGCGCCACACTGCCGACCACCCCGACGGAGAGCGGTTCGACCGGCGCGCCGCCGGCCGCTCCCCCACGCCCGGCCATCGAGAGCCCACCGACCAGGTCGTGGAGCAGCAGGTCGTCAGTAATCGCGGCACCCTGGGCGCTCATGAGCACGGACCTCTCTCCGATGAAATCGGGCGGACAGCCACGGACCCCGCCTTTCGGCTCGCGGCGAGCGACTCGACCAGCTCCGACAGCCGGCTGGGACTGAAGGGCTTGGGCAGCACCTGCACGCCCCACTCCGCCAGCCGGTCACGAATCTCGGCGTGATCCCAGCGGTTGGTCAGGACGACGACCCCGCGCCGCACACAGCCCTCGCCCATGACGGACTCGATCAGGGCCAGGCCGTCCATGCCGGGCATGTTGATGTCCGACACCAGGATGTCGACCGGCTCAGCCCGGACGAGGTCGCGGGCCGCCAGGCCGTTGCGCGCTTCCAACACCACATGGCCCTGGCGCTGCAGCCACATGCTGATCAGCCGCAGAATGTGCGGGTCGTCTTCCACGACCAGGATTCGACTCATCGCTCGCGTGCCTCCACCGGATCGGTCGCCGAGATCGGCAGCTCCACGGTGAACGTTGATCCTTTACCGCGCTCGCTCTCCAGCAAGATCTCGCCGCCGTGCAGCCGCGCCACCTCGCGGGCCAGCGCCAGCCCCAGTCCCGTGCCGGGCAGCATCTGCACGGCGTCATCCGCAGCCCGGTAGAATTTCTCGAACACGTGCGGCTGGTCCTCGGGGCCGATCCCGATACCCGTGTCGCGGACGGCGATCAGCATGCGCTGCCCGCTGGTCTCCACGCCCACGTGCACTTTGCCGTTCTCGGGCGTGTACTTGACCGCGTTCCCGATCAGGTTGTTCAGCAGCACCGACAGCCGCTGCTTGTCGCCCTTGAGCTTGGGGACTTTCGGCGGGAGCGACAGCGTGAGGTCGATCTTCTTCTCGTCGGCCGTCCCCAGGTTGTCCTGAACCATCTGACGCACGAGCCGCGCCAAATCCACTTCACCGACGTCCAGCCGGGCCGTACCCACCTCGAGCTGCGAGATGCTCAGGATGTCCTCGACCAGGCGCGACAAACGCCGCGTCTCGCTGATCAGCACGTTGTAGCACTCTTTCCGCGTCTGTTCGTCGTCAAAGCCGGGTTGCGTCAGCGTCTCGGCGTACGCGTGAATGTTAGTCAGCGGCGTGCGCAGCTCGTGCGTGACGTGGTACAGGAAGTTGTCCCGCGCCCGCTGAGTCTCGCGCAACTGGCTGATGTCCTCGACCGTGACGACCGCATCGCCACCGGCCGGCGGCGCGGGCATCGGCAGCACGCGGAAACGCAGGGTCGCTTCGTGGTCCCCCTCCCCCGTGGTCTGATCGACCGACAAGCCCGCCCCGGCCCGCGCTTGCACGCCCGCGATCGCCTGCTGCACCGCCGGGTTGTGGATGCTCTCGCCGACCGGCCGGTGGACGATTTCGTTGACGGGCCGCCCCAGCAGCGCCGCCGCGGCTGCGTTGGCATAGCTGACACGCTGGTCCGGGGGCACGCACACCACGCCGAACGGCAACCGGTCCAAAACGCGACGAAAGACCGCGTTCTCGAAGCGCGCCAGCACATTGCCAGAGGCATCGCCCACGCACCCGCTTTGTTGCTGCCGCTGCATTTCCGCCAGTTGCTCGATCAACCGGTTCCACCCACGGGCCACGGCCCCCAGCGAATCGCTCAGGGTCAGCGTCAGCAGCTCCTTCTCGAGCCCCTCGGCATAGCTGGTCAGGCTGCGCTCGATGGCCGCGACCGGGCGGAGATGCCGCCGCAGGCGCTGATAAAACGCGGCGAAGGCCAGCAGGATAAGGCCCGCGGCCCCACCCCAGGCCACCAGGACGAAGGCACGCTGCCCTGCGGGCGGCGCGTCGCGTTCGACCCGCAGTGACCCCGGGGCTTCGCCCCGCGCAGAGCGCACCGGCGCCGTGGCCGCGATCCGCGGCGGCCCCGTCGCGCCCGAGGCCGCGGCCGGTCGCGCGGGCATGCCGGCCACCGGCGAAAGACTGGGCGGCCATTCGAACCGCGTCGTCCCATCCGGAGCCGTCCAACGTAGGGAGCGCATCTGGGGAAAACCGCCCAGGCTTTGGCCCAGTGCATTGATTACTTGTCCGTCCCCGTCGCCTGCACTTCCGAGCTGCGCCGCCCAGGTCTGCGCGAGCGCCTCGGTCTCGCTCTGGCGGGCCGCGATCGTCTCCTGGCGCCACGCGTAGTCGCAGATCAGGTAGGCGGCGGCCACGCCCGCGAAGACAACGCCGACAAAGCCCAGCCCGAATGCTTCCGGGAGGAGACCGTCACACCCGAACCTGCGTCGTCCCAAGCCGGGCTTCGCAGGCGCAAGATCAGCCTGTTCTGCGGACATCGCGACCGCTGCCTCCTTGTCACTGTGCTGTTCTCTCGACGCATCGGTGGTCCGAGAAGGCGACTTGAAGAAGGAACAGCGGGAGCGGGCGCAAGGCCGCGCAGCGGGCCGACCGCGCCGGCCCCCGGGCCGCGCGGCGCCCGATAACCGTGCCCCCCTTGTGGAAACGTAGCGGCCGGCTACTGGCCGCACAAACTTGGGAAAATCCCTGGTGCGAGAATCCCTTCTCGCACCCGGCGTAGTCGCCGTCTACTTGTCACACAGACTTGGGAACCGCGTGCAGAGTTGCGTGCTCACGCGGTCGATTTGCTCCGGCGGGCTGCCCGCCGCCGCGGCGGCTTGCAGGAGTTTCTGGAGCCCCTGTTCCACCGCCTGCGGATTGCCGGCCTCGTCCCCAAGCGTCAGGCCCAGCACGTCGAGCGCCCCGTCAACGTCACCCATCACCAGCAGACAGAAAGCGAGCTGCCGGCGGAACGGGGCCGCCAGGTCCGCGTACTTCTGCACCTGGATCACCGGCAAGGCGTCGAGCGCCTGCTGCAAGAGCCCAACCGCGAGGGCCACATTCCCCGGCGACTCGCGCAGCACGTAATCCGCTTCCTCTGCCAGGGCCGTCGACTCGAGATTCGGGAAACGGGCGTGCAACGGACGGTAAAGCCGAACGGCCCGCGCGGTCTGGTCGGCGGCCACCCGATTCTCGCCGCGCAGCCCATTCCACGCCGCGGCCAGACGATACGTCTCCGGGGCCATCGACGCGATGATGGCATCGAGATCGGTCTCGGGCGCGATCGGCGCCGCCGCGCTCACGAAGCGCGCCACGAGCGGCTCAAAGCCCGGCTCCTGCGCGACGCGCACCAGCACCTCGAGCCAGCGGCGATAGGCCCGCCGCTGTGGTTCTTCCTCGAAGGGCAGCGTATCCAGCAAGCGTAGCGCGTCGCGCAGCAGACCGATCCGGACCTCGGTCGAGCGCGAGTAGCCGATCAAGGCGAGCAGGGTATCGACGTCGTAGGGCGTTCGTCGCTGTTGCCGCCCCCAGGCCTGCAGGGCACGACTCGCCCAGGTCGCCGCCTGCTGCGGGTTCGCGCGACGGTACAGCTCGACGAGCCATTCAGCCGAGCGGGCGGCGGTCTTGTCGGTGCGCATCAGGGCCGGCGCGGCGATGCTGAGCTCGACGGCCTCGGTGTAGGCATCCTCCGCCAAACGGACAGCGCGACCCCGATCCGGCACGCCGGGCGCCGTCGCGGTCTGCTTCAGGTGCGCCCAACACGCCTTCTGGGCCAGTGCGTAGCGGCATTCGAGGGCGGTCTGCCGCGCGGCAAGCACGCGCACCGGGTCGAGCAAACGCCACTCGGCGGCGAGGATATCCGCCAGGCCCACGTCGTAGCGGCCGGACTCGTACGCCGCTTGCGCCTTCTGCTCGAACCTTGCTCCGCCCCAGTTCTGCAGCGCCAACCAGCCGGCACCGATGGCCGCGGCCAAGCTAACCAATCCAAGGACAACAGTGCGGGGCACATTTCTTGCCGCTGGGGGCGATGGCGCGTGCGCTGGGCCCACGCGGGGTGTGTCGCGGCAAGCGGCCCATAAGGCTCCCAGCAGCGTAAAGAAGATGGCCGGCACGCCCGGCAGCCGCAGGTCGACACCCGTCAGTGCATCGGCGAGCAACGCGGCCACGCTGCCCGCCAAGGCCGCCAACAGCCAGCGCTCACGGCCCGCGGGAGTGCGTCGCAGTAACACGGCGGCGGCAAAGAAGGTGGCCACGAAGCCGCCCACGTACGTTACGCCGCCGACGAGTCCGATCTCGGTCAGCACCTCAAAGAGCTCGTTGTGGGCATGCTCGACAAGCTCGGCCCCGGAGAAAGCCTCGGGGTCGAGCGCACGGTCGTGCACCGCCAGCGCACCCGCCAGCCGCGGGTACGCACCCGCCCCCTGCCCGGCAATCTGCGTCCAGGACGACTGGCTCCATAGCTCCGTAGCATAGCGCCACGCGTAGAACCGGATCCGGATCGTCGCGCCACGGCCCATGGCGATATCCAGGTGGGATACCGAAAGCCACCACGCCCCCGCGACGAGGAGCGCGACGGCCAGCGCGGCGACGAGTATCCAGCGCAGCCGCCGCCCAACGCGAGACAGCACCATCGTCGCGAGGCCGACGCCCAGTCCAACCAGCGCGGCCCCGCGGGTCCTCGTCAGCCATAGACACCAAACCAGCGGTACGAGTGCCACCACGGCCGCCGCCGCCGGCCAGGTCATCGACGCACGACGCTGACGCCATCCCTCGGCAACCGTCCCGGCCAGCAGCCCGACCGCGACGAGGACCGCGGGCAGAATGGCCGCCGCGAGCGGCAACGGATTCCCGATGGGGAAGCCAGGCCGGTGGTACGGATTGCGCTCGTAGTAATACCACACACACAGAGCCGCCCCAGCGGCGGAAATGCCCAGCAGCCCATACAGCAGAGCCGCAACGTGCCGACGCTCCAGCGTGGCCGACACGCTGACCGCCCATGCCACGCTGAGCGTGTACAGGAGGGCCTGCCCCCGCGCCATGGCGGCGTCGCCGGCCCATAGACTGCTCGCCAGCGACAGGATGGCCCAGCCCGTAAGCAGCAGTTGCGCCGAACCGACGGCCCCCAACCGCGCACCGCCCCGGAACGTGCGCCCGCGAAACGCGCACACCGCCAGCCAGGCCAGCCCCGCGGTCGTCGCCAGGTAGAATGCGAAGTCCTTGATCTCCACGCCGCGGACGCTGGCCAGCACGCCGTTGAGCGACATCCAGTCGGTCACACGCCGCAGGAGCGAGCCCGCCCGCCACGGGATCGCACCCGGATACGTCTTGCCGGGCGGCGGGCTGATCAGGAAGAACGTGGCGGCCAGCAGGAGCCATGCGAGGAGCAGCGTGCTGCGTGAAGGCCCAGCGGTTCGTTCGGGTAGCGCGAGCAGCGCGGGCTGTGCAGATTCTCCGCCGTTCATCCCGTTTTCCGTGTTGACATCGACCCGTACCTGCTACAATGTGGCCCGCGGTCGTGACCTCTCCGTGGGCCACGGATGGCGACCAATCGCGGACAGTATAACTCGGATGCGACGAGCGACGCACCGTCTATGGACCGAACAGGGATGTGAAGCTTAGGGCGGTGAAATGACCCCGGTAGTTGTCTCGACGGACACTTCTCGCTGCGATGCCCGCGTGCAGCTCAGCGAGCTCGACAAGTTACGGATCCACATGGTCGGCGTCGGCGGTTGCGGCATGTCCGCCCTGGCGGCCCTGCTGCTGCGACGCGGAGCACGCGTCAGCGGTTCTGATTCGCGCCCGTCCGCCGAGCTGGCCCGACTGGTTGAGGGCGGTGCGCGCATCACGACGCAGCAGCGGGCCGAGGCCGTTCCGCCAGAGACCCGGCTCGTCGTCGCCTCGGCCGCCATCCCGCCTGACCACCCGGAATTGCTCGAAACACGCCGCCGCGGAATCCCGGTCCTCAAGTACGCGCAGCTTCTCGGCGCGCTGATGTCCCGCTACGACGGAGTCGCGATCAGCGGCACGCACGGCAAGAGCACGACCACGGCCTGGCTCACCTTTGTCCTGCGCCGCGCCGGACTCGATCCGAGCTTCGTCGTCGGCGCGACGGTAGCGCAACTGGGCGGCGGCAGCGGCGTCGGCGCTGGACCGCATTTCATCGCCGAAGCTTGCGAATATGACCGCTCGTTCCTGAATCTGCGGCCGCGCCGGGCGGCCATCCTGAACATCGAAGAGGACCACCTGGACTGCTACCCGGACCTGGCCGCGATCCGCGACGCCTTTGCCGCTTTTGCCTGCAATGTTCCGCCGGACGGCCTGATCGTGCTCAACGGGCAGGATCCGCAGTGCCGCAGCCTGGCCCCCCACATCGCCGCCCACGTCGAGACCTTCGGGTCTGAGGACGGCGCTACCTGGCGCGCCACCGAGATCGTGCTGGACGACGGGCACTATTCGTTCAACGTCGTCCACGACGGAGCCGTCCTGGGACGCGTGCGCCCCGACCTGCCGGGCCGCCACAACGTCGACAACGCACTCGCGGTCGTCGCCCTGGCGCATGCTTGCGGCGTGAGTTGGCAAGGGCTGCAGGCGCCCCTGGCGGAGTTTCGTGGTGCACGCCGGCGGCTGGAGCTGCGCGGCGAGGTCAACGGCGTGCGGGTGGTCGACGACTACGCGCATCACCCGACGGAGATTCGGGCGACGCTACGGGCCGCCCGGGAGCGCTTCCGGCCGCACCGTCTGTGGTGCGTCTTTCAGCCCCATCAGCATTCACGCACGCGTTTTTTGCTGACGGACTTCGCCCAAAGCTTCGTGCACGCCGACCGGGTGATCGTTCCGGACATCTACTTCGTGCGCGACAGCCAGCGCGAGCGCGACCTGGTCTGCGCCGAAGACCTGGTCCGCGAGATTCGCGGCCGCGGCGGCGATGCGACGTACATCCCGCAGTTCGCCGCCATTGTCGAGCTGCTGGCCCACGAGGCGCAACCCGGCGACGTGGTCCTGACCATGGGTGCGGGGACTATCTGGAAGGTCGCCGATGAGCTGGTTCAACGGCTTGGAGGCCCGCGGCAAGACTGACGTTCCGCTGGCCGAGCACACCTGGTACGGGCTCGGCGGGCCGGCCCGCTGGCTGTTCACCCCAGGCAGCGAAGAGGACCTCGCGGCGCTGCTGCAACGTTGCTCCGCAGCGGCGATTCCCTGGCGGATTCTCGGGCGCGGCGCCAACGTGCTGGTGCGCGACCAGGGCTTCGACGGCGCGGTCATCAAGCTGTCCGCACCGTTCTGGGACCAATTACGGTTCGAAGACGCGCTCGCGTACGCCGCGGCCGGCGTGGACCTCCCCCGGCTCGTTCGCGAGTCGCTCGATCGCGGGCTGGTCGGCCTGGAGAATCTTGCCGGCATCCCGGGCACTGTCGGCGGGGCGATCCGGACGAACGCGGGCGGCCGCTACGGGTACATCGCCGAGTTCGTCCGCGACGTGCGCCTCATGGATTCTGACGGCCGCGCATGCACGCACCCGGCCAGCGAACTGGGGTTCGCCTATCGCACCAGCAACATCAGCGGTCGCGTGATCACCGCGGCGACGTTCCAGTTGCAGCCGGGCGACCGCGACGCCGCGATGGCCCGGTTCCGGCACATCTGGAACGAGAAGTACAGCACCCAGCCACCCGTGTCCGCGAAATCCGCCGGCTGCGTTTTCAAGAACCCGCCCGGTCACGCGGCGGGCAAGCTGATCGATGAGGCCGGTCTGAAGGGGACCCGCCGCGGCGGCGCGGAGATCAGCCCGCGACACGCCAACTTCATCCTCGCGCACCCTGGCGCCACGGCCCAGGACGTGCTAGACTTGATCACGCTCGCGAAGGAGCGCGTGCGGAGCCAAACGGGCATTGAGCTCGAGCTTGAGGTCGAGGTCTGGTGAAGGGAGTCACAACATGCGCCGTGCCGCCAGCCGGCCAGCCAACACCATGCCTGCCAACCGCAAACGGGTCTTACGCGTGACCGTCCTGTGTGGCGGCCCCAGCGCCGAGCGCGAGGTCAGCCTCGCCTCGGGCCGCGCGGTGGCCGAAGCGCTGCGGCGTCGGGGCCACGAAGTCTTCGTCGCCGACGTCGGTCCGGAGAACCTCGCGGCGCTCGACCATCCCGCCGACGTGGTTTTCCCCGCCCTGCACGGCCCGTTCGGCGAGGACGGCACCATCCAGCGAACCATGGCCGACCGCGGCATCCGCTTCGTCGGCGCCGATGCGCGCGCCTCGGCGCTGGCAATGGACAAGGTTGCGTCCAAGAAGCTCGTCGCTGCCGCCGGGATCGACACGCCGCCGTTCGAGGTGTGGGACGAGGCCACTTTGACCGCCCGCGCGCTCCCCGACATCCCGCTGCCGGTGATCATCAAGCCGGTCGACCAGGGCAGCAGCGTGGCGACGACGATCGTCCGCGAGCCGCCGGCGTTCGGTCCCGCCGTGCAACTGACTGTCGGCCAATTCCAGCGGGCTCTCGTGGAGCAGTTCATCGTCGGCAACGAGGTCACGGTGGGGATCGTGGGAAGCGAGCCGCTGCCGCCCATCTGCGTCCGCCCGCGGCGCGAGTTTTACGATTATCGGGCCAAATACCAGGACGACACGACCGAATACCTCTTTGACGCCGGCTGCCCCGCGCAGGTGTTCGAGCGCGCCAAAACGCTCAGCCGCCGCGTGTTCGAGATCCTCGGCTGCCGCCATCTGGCCCGCGTCGACTGGATGCTGGATCGTGAGGAACGTCTGTGGTTCCTCGAAATCAATACGCTGCCCGGCTTTACCAGCCACTCGCTGGTGCCGAAAGCGGCCCAGCGCATGGGCTGTGGCTTCGACGAGCTGGTCGAGCGGCTGGTCTGGATGGCGCTCGAGGGAGCCCCGTGATCGGCGCCAAACTCAGCCGCCAGACCGGACGGGGCGTGAACAGCCCACCGCGGGAGAAAAGCGGCACGCACGATCGGCCGGCCACCTGGTGGCGTATGGCACGCCTGCTGGGCTGGGCCGCGACCGTCCTGGCCGTGGCTTGGGGATTGCAGCAGCTTGACAGGTACGCCCGCACGCCGCAGCCAAGCTTGACCGGCGAGCTGGAATGGGTGGGTCTGCCCGCGTGGCTGACCACTCGCGGCAGTGAACCGATCTTGCGCGACATCGGCGCCGCCACGGGCTTGTCCGGGAGCATCGACGTGCAGGATGCGGACCTCTGCCGGCGTGTCGGCGAGGGGCTGCGGAGCTCCCCGTGGGTGGCCGAGGTCAAGCGCATCACGAAACAGGCCAACGGGCGTGTTCGGATCGAGGCGACCTACCGCGAGCCATTCGCCCTGGTCGAGGTGGGCGGCGTCGCCTACTTGGTCGACCGCGCCGCCGTCCGTCTCCCCGTGCGCTACGCGCTCAGCCAGGTCGAGGAGCGCTACTGGAACGACTGGTTCCGCATCACCGGCGTGTCCGCCCCGACCCCGAACGAGGGCGAAGCGTGGACCGGCGCTGATCTGGCCACCGGCCTGCACCTGATCGAGTTCCTGAAAGAAGCGATCGCCCGCGGCGAGGTGCCGTTTCGATCGTCGTTGCGCGCGATCGACGTGGCGAACTTCAAGCGGCATGAGGATGCCCTGGACGGCGAGCTGCGCATCTGGACGATCTACCCGCACTGCTACATTAACTGGGGCCTGCCGCCCGGGGAGGAATACAGTATGGAACCGCCAGCGGCCACGAAACTGGCCATGCTGCGGACCCTATACGCCGATCGCGGGCAATTGCCGGACAACATCCTGGACGTCCGCTGGTTCACCGGGATCAAGATTGGCAAGCTGAAAAGGGGCTAGGTGCCATGCCGACCAATGACCTGCCGCAGATGTTCCTGAACACGATCAAGGAGCATATTCCGCCGGGCGCCGAGTGGATGCCGCTCGCTGCGACCGCCGTCGTAGCGCTCATCGGGCTGGTTTTCATGGTCAAAGGGGCGCGCCTGGCCCCGGTCCTGGCCGCGCTCGTCTTCGCCCTCGTCGGCGGCCTGGCGGGATCGCTTCTGGCGACCCTGTTCGCCACGCCGCTCTGGCCAACGGTGGCGGGTTGCAGCGCCGTGGGACTATTGCTGGGCGTGGTTCTCTTCCGCGTCTGGTTCGCCCTCCTGGTCGCCGCATGTTTGGCCCTCGTTTCACTTGCGGTCTATGGCGGGCAAGTCTTGCGCGAGCCGCTGGACAGCTATCTGTCCGCCGGGCTGGATCGCGAGAAGCAGCTCGTTACCCTGCCCGAAGCAGGGAGCCCCGTGGCCCCGTCCACCGACTGGCAGAAAGAAGCGGCCGGCCTCTGGGCCTACCTGGGCGAGCAGGTCCCGAACTTCCAGACCAGCGTCTGGGCCATCGTGGTCTCCACCGGGCTGGCCGGCTTGATCTTCGGGCTGCTTCTGCCCAAGATCGCCCGCGCCTTGTGGGCCGCTTCGCTGGGTACCGCGCTGCTCGCGTTGGCCGTGGGCACCGCCGTGCAACTGCGCTGCCCAGACCACATGCCTTGGCTCCAGCGTGAGGGCCTGATCGTGGCGGCCGCCCTGTGGGTGGTTTCGCTGGCCTACAACTGGGCCGATGTCCACGGCGTGCGTCTGAAAAAATCGGCCAAAGGCGGCGCGGCGAAGGCCGCGACCTGATCCACAGCACTCGGACCCGACTTTCAACGATAGTGTTTGCAGCAAGGCATCCACCAGGCACGCAGGAGTGCGCCGCTGGAACACTATCAGCACGCCATTCTCGTTTGGGTGGCCAGCCAGGCCGGCCTCACCGGCGTCGTGATCTTCGCCGCCGGCCTGCTGTCCGCTTTCCACGGGGTTCGCCTGCTGCGGATTGTCCTGCCGGTCGTTTGCGCCGAGCTCGGCTATGCGCTCGCCTTGGCGCTCGCGGCGTGGGCAGAGCTGGCACCGCTGCCGGTTGTTGCGGCGCTCGTGGTCCTCAGCGTGGTCGTAGCGCTGCTACGTCCGCGGGCGACCGCGGTCCTGGCGAGCGGGATCACCTGGGCCCTGCTGGGCGCGTTCCTGGCCGCGCAGCTCGGTTTTAAGGGCCTGGTGGTGTGGGCCGCTCTGGCGCTGCTGGGCGGCACGGGCACGCTCCTCACGGTCGTGTCGCGCCCCACGATGACTATCCTGTTAACGAGCCTGCACGGCGCCGCCGGGATGATCGTGGGATTTGTCGGCATCGCCGCAACTGTCATGCCCGTGGTGAGCGACACGTTTCGAAGCTGGGCCGACGAACAGTCGCTGGTGATCCCGGTGGTATTGGCGATGCTTGTGACGGCCGGGTACTCGTGTCAGGCGAACGGCATGCGCGGCGATCTGCGGGTCGGGCAGGTGGACAGCGAGCACGGTCGGGCCGACCCGCGTTAGGCCCCACGAAGCCCGGATTTCAGTTGACATTCGGGAACCAGCCGATAAAGTGCTAGAATTGAGAGTCCGGGGTGCCCGGCATCCCGGCCAGCCGGATACAAGATGATGGAGCATGGAATTGAAACGTGACGGCTAAGGCGGTCGGTGGGTGTACGGGCCACACCTGCCGTAGCGACGTCATTTTGCCCGTAGGTTTCAAGGGCGGGGCTGGACGCCTTCGTGCGGTACCCGTGGGCGGGCTCACTTTGCGCTTATGAGGATTCCTTTTACATGGTGAAGGTGCATTTACCCGACGGCCAGGTCGTCGAGCACGCGGATGGTATCGCTGCCCGCGACGTGCTCCGCGCGGGTTCTCCACAGGTGGCGCGCCGCGCCGTCGCCGTGAAGATCAACGGCCAGGTCGTCGATCTGAATACGCAACTGACGGGACCCGACGTCGAATTGAAGCCTCTGACGACCCAGGAGCCCGAGGGGCTCGAGGTCGTGCGGCACAGCGCCGCGCACGTTATGGCCGAGGCGCTCTGCACGCTCTGGCCGCAAACCAAGCTTGCCTATGGGCCGCCCGTCGAAAACGGTTTCTACTACGACATCGAGCTGGATCACAACCTCACGCCGGAGGACTTCGCCCGCATCGAGGCCAAGATGGCCGAGATCGTGCGTGAAGACCGCCCCTTCACGCGCTACGACATGCCGCGCGAACCGGCCCTGGCCAAGCTGCGGGCCGAAGGCAATCCGTACAAGATCGACAACGCCGAGCGCGCCGACGGCGACACGCTGAGCTTTTACGTGACCGGCCCGCCCGGAACCAACCGCTTCGAGGACCTGTGCCGTGGCCCGCACGTGCCCAGCACCGGGTGCATCGGTGCCTTCAAGGTCATGCAGGTCGCGGGCGCGTACTGGCATGGCGACGCCACCAAGCAGATGCTCCAGCGCGTGTACGGCACGGCGTTTCCGGACAAGAAGGCGCTCGCCGCGCACCTCGCGCTGCTGGAAGAAGCCAAGCGCCGTGACCACCGCCGGATCGGCCAGGAACTCGGCCTCTTCACTATCAGCCCGCTGGTGGGCAGCGGGCTGGTGCTGTGGAAGCCCCACGGGGCGACGATCCGCCATATTCTTGAAGAAGAGCTGCGGAAAGAGCTCGTGGCACACGGGTACCAGCTCGTGTACACGCCGCACATCGGCCGGCTGGACCTGTACCGCACGAGCGGGCACTTCCCGTATTACCGGGAAAGCCAGTATCCGCCGTTGTTCGAGTCGGACCGGGCGCGCGAGCTGAACCGGCTGTGGGAGCTGGCCCGGACCAGCGGCCGGGAGCAGGCCACGCCCGAGGAGCTCGATCTCTTCAACTGCCTGGCGCAGCAATACGACGATCTGCGCCGCAGCGGCTATCCGCACAGCGCGCCGATCGAGGAGCGGCAACGCCGCATTCGCACGTGGCTCGAGCAGGAGGACGGCTACCTGCTCAAGCCGATGAACTGCCCGCATCACATCCAGATCTATTGCTCGGATGCGCACAGCTACCGCGACCTGCCGGTCAAGCTCGCCGAGTTCGGGCAGGTGTACCGCTACGAGCAGTCGGGCGAGGTGGGCGGCATGGTGCGGGTCCGCGGCTTCTGCCAGGACGATGCACACATTTTCTGCACGCCCGAGCAGTTGCCGGGCGAAATCCTCGAGTGCGTCGACCTGTCGAAGTTCGTGCTGGAGATGATCGGGCTGAATGACTACCGCGTGCGCGTGGCGCTGCGCGACCCCCACAGCGACAAGTACATCGGCTCGGACCAGAACTGGCAGATGGCGGAGGACGCCCTGCGCAGCACCGTGCGCGGCTCCGGACTGAGGTACGCGGAGGAGATCGGCGAGGCCGCGTTCTACGGCCCCAAGATCGATTTCGTGGCCCGCGACTGCCTCGGCCGCGAGTGGCAGCTCGGCACGGTCCAGGTGGATTACAACCTGCCCGAGCGCTTCGCGCTGACCTACATCGGCCCCGACAACGCCGAGCACCGGCCGGTGATGGTGCACCGCACGCTGTTCGGCAGCATGGAGCGGTTCGTCGGCATTCTGATCGAGCACTTTGCCGGTGCGTTCCCCCTGTGGCTCGCACCCATCCAAGTGCGCGTGTGCTCGATCAGCGCCAAGTCCAAGCCGTACGCCCAGAAGGTGTACGAATTCTGCAAAGCGGCCACGTTGCGCGTGGAGCTGGACAACAGCGACGAGCGTATCGGGGCCAAGGTCCGCCTGGCCACGCTGGCCAAGATTCCCTATATCCTGGTGGTGGGCGAGATGGAAGCCGCCCACAACACGGTGAACGTGCGCACGCGCGAGGGCAAGCAGTACGGAGACTTTACGCTGCCCGAGTTTCTGGCCGCGTGCGCGAAAGAGATCACGAGCCGGGGCCGACAGGCCCTCGCCGCAGCCGCCCAGACTGCGACGTCCCCGCGCGGCTAACGAGCCGCCGCGCGTCGAAAGGATGGTGACCGCATCAACCAGAACCTGCGTTGCAACGAGCAAATCCGCGTCTCGCCGCTCCGCGTGATCGGCGCCGACAACGAACAGCTCGGGATTATGCCGAACTACGAAGCCTTGCGGCTGGCCCGTGAGGGCGGGCTGGACCTGGTGGAGGTCGCTCCAAACGTGCGGCCTCCCGTCTGCCGGCTCATGGACTACGGCAAGTGGAAGTACAGTCAGAAGAAAAACATCAAGAAGCATCACGAGCAACAAACCAAAGAGGTGCGCCTGCGGCCCAAGACAGACACGCATGACCGCGAGATCAAGCTCAGGCAGGCCATCAAGTTCTTCAAGCGGGGCGACAAGGTCCAGTTCACCATGGTCTTCCGCGGCCGCGAGCGGCTGCGGCGCGAGGTCGCGCTCGAGGTGTTCCGGTCGCTCCTCGCTGAGCTGGGCCAACGCGTCAAGGTCGAACGCCCGCCCAGCATGGACGGCCGCCACATGGTGATGATCATGTCGGCCGTGAAGGACGCGTTCGCCGACGTGGGCGAACCCGGCGAGACAAAGCCGCGTGTCGCCGTGCCGCCGCAGCCGGCGTCCCCGCTTGCGCCGCCGTCAGCCCCCGCGCCGCCGATGCCGCCCGCGATTGCGGCCGCCCCGGTGAGCGTGCCGCCCGTCGGCGCGATGTAGCGGCCCGGCCGCCGCGGTGGGTGCCACGGTCCCGGCGCGCCGGGACCGTGGCACCCATGCGTACAAGCGCGGCTTGTGCGCGCCACGGATTCCGAGGCCCCACGATGCGGTGCGGCTACTTTGACTGCTTCAGCGGTGCCGCCGGCGACATGATCCTGGCCGCGCTGCTGCACGCCGGCCTCGAACTCGACTTCCTGCGCGGGGTGGTCGCGCGTCTCCGGCTGCCTGGCGTCGAGCTGATCGCCGAGCAGGTCCGCCGCGCGGGGCTGACGGCGACCCACGTGACAGTGCAGGTCAGCCACGAGGCTGGCCACCACCAGCGTCACTTGCCGGACATCCGGAACATCATTGACCAGGCGGACCTCTCTCCGCAGGTCACGGCTTGTGCCCACCGTGTCTTCACGCGGCTGGCCGAGGCCGAGGCCGCCGTGCATGGCATCCCGGTCGACCAAGTGCACTTCCACGAGGTGGGAGCAGTGGACGCGATTGTGGACATCGTCGGGGCGTGCGCCGGCATCGAGGCGCTCGGTCTCGAAAAGGTGGTCTGCTCGCCCATCCCAACCGGCTCGGGGACCGTGCAGTGCGCGCACGGGTTTCTGCCCGTCCCTGCGCCCGCAACGGCGGAGTTGCTGCGCGGCGTGCCGCTCGCCGCCTGCGACGAGCCGGCTGAGTTGACGACGCCCACGGGGGCCGCGATCCTGACCACCGTGGCCGATTCGTTCGGGCCGCTGCCCGCCATGCGCATCACCTCCATCGGCTACGGTGCCGGGTCCCGCGAGACTCCCTCCCGCCCGAACGCCCTCCGCTTGTTCGTGGGCGAGTTGGCCGCGGTCCCTTCCGCCGACGAGGACCACGTTGTCGTCCTCGAGACACAGGTGGATGATGCCACCGGCCAGGTGATCGCTTTCACCATCGAACGGCTCCTGGAGGCGGGTGCGCTCGACGCATACGCCGTGCCGATAGTGATGAAGAAGGGTCGGCCGGGCCAACTGCTGACCGTCCTGGGCCGGCCCGCCGACGCCGCCGCGCTGGAGGACATTCTGTTCGCCGAGACCACGACGCTCGGCGTTCGCCAGTACGAATGCCTTCGCCACAAGCTGGCCCGCGGCCACGAGACGGTGGCCACGTGTTTCGGGCCGATTCGGGTGAAGATCGGGCGGCGTGGAAACCAGGCTTATCAGGCCTGGCCCGAGTACGAGGATTGTGCGGCCGCCGCCCGCGAAAGCGGGGCACCGTTGCGGGCAGTGCAGGATGCGGCCCTACAGGCGTGGACGGAGCAACATGCCGCTGGGCACAGGCGGAGCGATCGATAACGGGGTGTTGGCTTTGCTGGGGGTGCTGTGCCTGGTCATCCTGTCGGTCTCCATGTGGCGACGTGCCCAGCAGCGGCGCGCCACCCCGCGCGAACTGACGCGGGAACAACGCGCCCGGCTACGCGACCAAAAGGAGCTTCGGAAATCCATGGAGGAGCTGCTCGTTCAGCTCGAGGAAGCCGCCACGCGGATCAACGCCCAGATCGACGCCCGCATGGCGAACCTGGAGGCCCTCCTCCGCCTGGCCGACAAGCGCATCACGCGCCCGGCAGCGCCGGTCGCCGCCCCGGCGGAAAAGCCGCCGCGCGCCGTTGACGCGGGCCCGGCGCAGTTCCAGCGCGTCTGCGATCTGGCCGACAAGGGCAGCCCAGCGATCGCGATCGCCGAAGCGCTGCAAATGCCCGTCGGCGAAGTCGAGCTGATGCTGAACTTGCGCAGCTATTCGAGGTAGGTGGGTGCCACGGCCGTGCCGGCCGTGACCACAAATCCCACTCTCACGGCTGATCCCGGCGCGCCGGGACCGTGGCACCGGGCCGCTCCCTTACGGTCGCGGTTCGGTCCTGAGGACCGTCCTGTCTATTCCGGTTGTGCGCCGCCCGATGTCTCTTGCTTCGCACGCACCAGGCCCGCCAGGCGCTCGAAGTACTCCTGCAACACCTTGCGGTATTGCCGCGGCACTTCCTCGCGCTCGATGGCGTCCAGCGCGTCGCGGACTTGAGCCGCCGCCGCCGTCAACGCCTCGGCCGACGCTTCACCCCGCACCTGCGGTCCGTCGACCAGCATCTGGCCGATGACGGTCCCGCCCTGGAAGCGCGTCTTGGCCTTGGTCGGGTCGGTCTGGTAGGCGGCCTTCTCCTTGCCGATGCGTGAGCCAAGCCCGAGGCCGGCGTTTGGACCTTGACGACCGATCCGATTGCCGGGCCTGCCGCCCGGATAATCCCCCTGGCACTTGCCCTGACAGACATCGTCGCGCAGCCTGTCCAGGTCCGAGAGCCGGGCCTCCAGCTCCTTGGCCAGTTGCTCCGACATCTCCAGGTCCGAGAGCTGGCTCGCCGCGTCGGAGAGTGCGTTCGCGGCGTTCGAGGCCCCCGCGCTGGCCCCGCCCGGGCTGTTGCACTGCTGCGCCCCCTGGGCCGCCTTCGCCAGCGACTGGGCCAGCTTCTGGCACGCCTGCTTGGCCTGCTGATTCTGCTGGATCTTCTTGGCGAGCTGCTGGATTTGCTGCTGCGACAGGCCCTGGCCGCCGAGCTGCTTCTGCAATTCCTTCTCGAGCTGCTTCGGGTCCATCTTGGCCAACTCGTCGAGCAGCTTCTTCGCCTGCTCCTCCGACAAGCCCGCCTTATTCTGTAGCTCTTTCTGCAACTGGACCGTATCGCTCAGCTTGCTGACCTGGTCGGCCAGCCGCGTGAGCTGCTCCTGCATTTCAGCCAGCCTGCGCTGCGTCTCGGGATCGGAGGCGCTCTGCGCGGCCTCCTGGACCTGCTCCGCCAGCGATTGCAGGGCCTGCTTGGCCCCCTCGAGATCCCCCGCCGCCAGCGCTTCCGATAGCTTCGCGGTCGACTTGTCGCCCCCCTGCGGCTGGAGCTGGCCCAAGCGGCGCTTCATTTCGCTGAGCGGGTTCTCGCTCGTCGCTCCCAGCTCGCGCTGCAGCTTGTCGCTCACCGCGTCGATGCGCTTGACCGCCTCGCGGCGGACATCCTCGGGGGTCATGCCCGGCGTATCCGGCAGCTCGAGCGGCTGAAGGTCCTCGGTGACCCCTTTGAGATCGGGGTTCTCCCGCGCCAACTCCTTAAGCTGGTTCAGCCGCTCGTCGAACTCCGCCTTGATGGTCCGCTGCTCAGCCTCCACGACAGCGCGCGGCACCCGGCTTTCGCTTTCGGAACCCTTCGCCAGCAGATCGACCGTGGGCATAAACCACAGCAGAATCAGGGCCACCAGCACCACCGCCGTCGACCACGGCCACAGCGCTGGCGGCCGATGCCGGATGTGCGCGGGCACGTGCAGCCGGCTGGCGGCCTTTTCTGCGTCATTGACCGCAGCCCGCGCGAACGGGTCCGCCAACCCCCGCACGAGCAGCGCTGTGCTCAAGCGCTCTTTCAGGCCGGCGGCGGCATCGAGCGTCACGGCCGCGTGGAGCGCGCTCGGCCGCGTGACCCCTGTCCAGATCAGGGCGAACAGCGCCGCCACTACCGCCGCCACCCAGGCCCCGTACACCAAAGGAACGGGGAGCGCGAACAGCCGGACCACAAGGATGGCTAGCGTCCACAGCCCCCCGGCCAGCAGCACGCCGACACTCAGCCACTGCAGAAAGACGTTGTTCGAGAGCCTCCGCCGCGCGCGGCCCACTTGCTGGTCAAGCATGGACATCGGCGTACCCTCGGCGGCCACGTACCACCTTGCACCACCCTTATCATACGTTCGCACGGCAAGTGGCTCAATCGAATCCCGGCACCTGGGGTCGGGGGGCCTTGCGGCGAAGCGAACATCGCGGTTGAAAGTTTGTTGCCGGAGGCTTATTCTCAGTGTGCGATGTTGGACCGAATTCAAGTTAATCCCGGGGTTTGCGGCGGCAAGCCGACGGTGCGCGGGCTGCGCTACACCGTGGACTTCATTCTCAAGCTCCTGGGCGATCACTACACCGCAGATGACATCGTGCGTGAGTACCCCGAGCTAGAGCACGAGGACGTCTACCAGGCGGCCAAGTATGGTGCCTGGCTCGCCAGCGAAAAGACTTCGATCCTTGCATGAGGATTCTGGCTGATTTGCACATCGCGCCGCGTACCGTGCAGTTCCTGCGCGGTTTGCAGCACGACGTCGTGCGCGTGAATGACCTTTTCCCGCCCACTGCTTCCGACGAGGAGATTGTGGCTGCGGCGATGCGGGAAAATCGGGTTATTCTCACCCAGGACCTCGACTTCTCCGATCTGATCGCTCTGTCGGGCCGCACCGCTCCGTCGCTGATCACGTTGAGACTCGCCACGTCGCGCGTTGAGTACGTGAACGCGATCTTGAAGCAAGCCCTGCCCGCCCTCGAGGCGGACGCGACTGCTGGTGCAATCGTGACCATTCAGGAGGGCGGCGTCCGGCGGCGCCTGTTGCCCGTCACGAAGGGGCTGTGAGATCAGAGCCCGGCCCCGCCGGCGACAGCGAGAAACCGTAGCACTCAGGCACCAAGGGTGACGACTGTTGGGCACTGCTGGAAGCTGTCACGCTATGCTTACCCTCACCCGCCCATCGCCGGCCAAGATCAATTTGACGCTGCGTGTCACCGGCGTGCGGCCGGACGGGTTCCATGAGCTTGAATCGCTCGTCACGCAAATCAACCTGTGCGACACGGTGAGCGTCGCCGCCCATGAGGACGGATGTTATGCGCTCGACTGCGATGAGCCCACTCTGCCCTGCGATGGCTCAAACCTCGTGCTTCGGGCGGCCAGGGCGCTGAACCAGGCCGCCGGCACGAACCAGGGCGTGCACATCGGGCTCAAGAAGCGGATCCCGGCCGGCGCTGGCTTGGGCGGCGGCAGCTCCAACGCGGCGACGACACTCGCCCTGCTGAACGAGCTGTGGGGCGTGGGGTTGGGCAAGGCCGACCTCGTCCGCCTCGGAGCCGAGCTGGGCTCCGATGTCCCACTGTTCTGCTGCAGCCCGCTGTGCGTCATCCGCGGCCGCGGGGAGCAGGTCGAGGAGCTGGGCGCGCCCCCCGCGCTGTGGGCAGCTTTGGTATTGCCCGTCATCCACTGCTCGACGACGGCAGTCTATGCGGCCTGGGACCAGTTGCGGCAGCAACCGCCGCGACCGAGCGTGGCCGAAGTGCTGGCCGCGCGCGGCTCCGCCAGCCGCCTGATGGAGCTGCTGTTCAACGATCTCGAAGCGGCGGCGTTCCGCGCGGTGCCCAGCCTGGCCGAGCTTGCGGCACAGATCGCCGACGCCGCCGGTCAGCCGGTGCGCCTCACCGGCTCCGGGTCGGCATTGTTTCGCTTGTTCGACAACCCGCAGGCCGCGGCGCGTTTCGCGCTGACGGTGGGGAGCGAAGTGGGCGTACGCAGCGATGTGGTTGCGCTGCGTGCCTGACGAACGGCGCGCGATCTCCCGATCCCAACCGCACGATCGTTACTGCCGGAAAAACACGCCGTCGACCTGGAGCAACTGGCCGGTACGCTCGTCCGCGAAACCCGGCTCCAAAGACATGAGCGTGAAGCCGTGCCGGGTCATGAAGTCCAATAGCTCGGGAAAGAGGGCTTGGCCGTCGTAGAGGGGGATGAGCGACATCTCCAGTTGCACTCCGGCGATGTCCCGCATGACTCGCGCGGCGCCGGCCAGCACTTCGCGCTCGGCGCCCTGCACGTCCACCTTCACGTAGATGCGGCGCGCGTCCCCGCGATACTCGCCGAAAACCGAATCCAGCCGCCGCACATCCACCTCTTCGGCGTCGACGTACGCCGACTGTGGCGCGGCCTCCACGTGGGCCGGCAGCATGTCGTGCAGTGAGCTGCTATGCGCGTTGCCGGCGATGTGCAAGGCCGCCCGGCCGTCACGCTCGCCCAGAGCGAAGTTGGCCGTCTCCCACAGCGGATCGGTCCCGGCGTTGTAGCGCAGCTCGGCAAATGAGCTCGGCAGGGGCTCAAACGAAACGACCCACCCCTCGTAGCCGTAACGCCGCAGCTTCGCCACGTATTCGCCGGTGTCCGCCCCGATGTCCAGCACCAGATCGACCTGGAAGTGTCGCATGAGCTTCAAGCGGCGACGGAACGAGGTCCCCGGGTACTCGACGACATCGTAGCCGCGCCGCCGCGCGATCCGCCGGACCAGCAGCCTGACTGGTTTCCGCCAACTCACGGCACTGACCTCTCAACGCCCGCGTCGCGCTGGGGCGTCTGGCGCAACCAGGTGAAGATGCGGTCGATGATCGACCCGCGTCGGAACCACTGCTCGGTCGCCAGCCGCGCCTGACGAGCCAGCCGCTCGCGGGCGCCAGCCTCTCGGACCAGGTAGTTCATGCCCCCGGCCAGCGTGCCCGTGCGGCTCCGGTTGTACAGCAGCCCGCCGCCCTCGTTGCTGACCACTTCGGCAAAGCCGGCGTACACCTCCGGCGGCCGGTGCTCGGGCACGATCACTGGTCGGCCGCGGCACATGGCCTCTTGCAGCGCGTTAGGAAACGTGTCGTAATGGCTCGTCGACACGACGCAATCCGCCGCGGCGTACCAGGGCTCCAGGTCGGCTTGCGGCCCGGCGAAGTGCACGCGGGCCGCGACGCCCAGATCCTGTGCGAGCTGCGCCAGCCGTGGCCGCTCCGGGCCATCGCCGACGATCACCAGCCGGGCACGCTCGTCCACCGCCGGCAGCTCGCGGATCGCCCAGTCGAACGCCTTGTTCAGGTCGCACTTGCCCACCGCCAGGAACACCACGGCGTCCTCGCTCACGCCAATCGTACGCCGCTGTCCAAGACGCATCTCCGGCGATATGTCGCGCGGTTCATAGCCCTCAGGACAAATGTGGACGCGACCGCGCACCGGCGGATGAAACGCCAGGACCTCCTGGCGCGCCAGCTCGGTCGGCGCGAAGGTCAAGTCCGCCAACGCAAAGGCCAGGTGCTCGGCCCGCGCGATGCCGGCCAGGTTCACCCGGTTCCACACCGTCGGCGGCCGTCGCCGCGGCCAGGTGAATGGCAGGCAGTTATGCAGCACGCACGGCAGCCTGTAGAAGACAGGCAAGCCGGGCCAGGCCTGCTTGGCCGCGATGACCCAGTACGGGCTCAGGCCGAGAAACGCGGCCCGCGGCGGCGGTAACTGCCGCAGCCAGAGCGCGAGTTGCCGGCTCGCACGCCAGCTCTGGACCCGCCACAGGAAGGGCTCCCGCGTAAGCCGGACGTTGAACCGGGGAGCGTCAGGCGCAGTGGCCAGTGGGTCCTCGCCGCGGGCCGTCGCCCCAAGCAACAGGGTGCTCACGCCACGCCGCCGGCCGGCCGCCGTCACCCCCCGGGCCGAGGCCAGCGCGCCGCCCCAGCCGCGAACATCAGAGAAACAGCCGAGGTAGAGGTCGCGCGGCGAGAGTTGGATGCTGGCTCGCATGGGCCGGTATCGTCCCTGGGTGGTCTGCCGGCCACCGCGCGTTCTATCGGATGGATCGGTGAGTTCCTCACGGTATCCGGGTGCGTGTCCGATAAACGGACCGCCGCTCACGGACCGGCGAGTAGCGAGTCGGGCAGGCCAGTGTCCTGCCCCGCCACCTGTTAGAATGCCGCCTTTGTTCTCCATCTGGGATCCGCATGGCAACGCCACCCACGATTCGGCCGGCCCCACCGCCGCATAACGGGCTTCCGATTCTCGCGTCGGACCCACCCTGCGTGTGCCCCGAGGTACTGCAGGCCAGCCTGCGCAACTCGATTAAGGACGCGGTGGCCTGGTCTGTGATGCAGGGAACGGGCACCTACTACGTTACCCCCTTCATCATCCTCGGCGGCAAAGGGCTGCTGTATGTGGCGGCGTTCGGCGGCTTACCGGTCTTCGTCGGCGCGGTCGTGCAATGGCTGGCGGCGAACGTCACCGACGCCGTCGGGCGACGCAATCGCCTCATCGTTTCCAGCGCGTTCTTCCAGGCCCTGGTGTGGGGCCCAATCTGTGCGGCCATCTTTCTACCGTTCGACCGGATCGGCTATTGGGTCATGCTGGCGGCGTACGTGGCGAACCTGGCGCTGGCCAACTTCGGCGTGCCGGCGTGGCAGAGCCTGATGGGCGATCTCGTGCCGCCCGAGCGACGCGGGCGGTACTTCGGCCTGCGCAACGCCGTCTCGGGCCTCGTGCTCGTGGCCGCGTTTTTCGCCGCCGGCGGCTGGCTGACGCTCTGCGCTCGACACGACGAACTGGCCCTGCTTGGTCTGAGCGGCAGCAATTTCGGCTTCTTCACCCTCTTTGCCATCGCCGGCGTCGCCCGGCTGGCATCCACCGGGTATCTCGCCCGCGTGCACGAACCCGCGTACCAACACCAGCATTCGGACCGCTTTTCGCTGCTCGACTTCATCCGGCGGGCCCCGCGTGCACACTTTGGCCGCTTCGTTTTTTACTGCATGCTCATCAATGTCGGAGTCGGGTCATTCACGCCGTTCCTGCCGTGGTTCTGGCTCGAGCAACTGCGTTTCTCGCCCGTCGCGTTCGCCACGGTCATGACGGCGAACTTGCTGGCCGGCGTGTTGAGCCAGCCGTGGTGGGGACGCCTGGTTGACCGCGTCGGCAGCAAGCGCGTGCTGGGCATCGGTGGGCTGGGCATGGTCTTGTCGCCGCTCCTGTTATTGGTGTGCGACAGCTTCTGGAGCTACCTGGTGATCATGGCGTATGACGGGATCGCCTACGCCGCCTTCACCGCCGCCATGGCCACCTATCTCTACGACGTGGTCACCCCGCCCAAGCGGGCCCGGTGTGCTGCATACAACAATCTATTCATTGGGGTCGGCACTCTGGTCGGGAGCTTCGGCGCTGCGCTGCTCGGACAGCTCACGCCGCTGCCCGCGCACCTGGCCGGCCTGACGATCACCCAGCCCTTCACGCTCATGCTGCTGGCGTCGGCACTGGTGCGGCTGCTGGCCAACCTGCTGCTCCTGGGCTCGTTCGCGGAGTTTCGGCTGCGCCGGCCGGCCTTCGAGTAGGCGCCGCAACTTATCCCTTGCCGGACCGCCCGAAGGGCGGTTATCGTTTGTCGGCAATAATCCCCCGTCGCCTGACGTGGGTCGAACGTGCTAATGCCAGCAGAGGAGACAGCATGAACGCGCTTCGCTTGAGTCTCATGGGAGTAATCGCAAGTGCAATTCTGGCGCTGCCGGCTCTCGCCGCCGATCTGGGCGACGCCGCGCCGGCGCTGAAGGTCGAGAAGTGGATCAAGGGCGGTCCCGTCGACGTGAAGGACGGAAAGAACGTCTACGTCGTCGAGTTCTGGGCCACCTGGTGTGCGCCCTGCCGGGCCAGCATCCCACACCTGACCGAGCTGCAAAAAACGTACAAGGACAAGGGTGTGGTCGTGGTCGGCGTGAGCGTCGATGAGGGCGAGAAGCGGAAGACACGCGACAAGGTCGAGCCGTTCGTCCAGGAGAATGGGGACAAGATGAGTTACGCCGTCGCCCTCGACGAGCCGGACCGGCCGACGAAGGCGGCGTATATGGAGGGCTTTGTATTCGACGGCATCCCGACCGCGTTTGTCATCGACAAGAGCGGGAAGGTCGTCTGGGCGGGCCAGCCTGACGAGACGCCCGGAGGCGGCGTCGCTTGGTCCGGGCTGGACCAGGCCGTCGAACAGGTCGTCGCCGGCAAGTACGACCTGAAGGCGGCCCAGCAGGCGGACAAGGACCGGCGCGTCCTCGTGGAGAAACGCCGCAAGGCGATGGAAGCGGCCAACAACTACCTGGCAGCGGTGAAGGCCAGCGAGAAGCCGGAAGGCGTCGAGAAGCTGGGCCAGGACGCGTTGGCGGCTCTCGGGCAGGACGCGGATCTGCTGAATGGATTTGCCTGGAGCATCCTGACCGACGAGGACGTCAAGCTCCGCGATCTGAAGTTTGCCTTACAGGTGGCCAAGGCGGCCTACGACGCGTGTGCGGGCAAGCAGGCGGCGATCATCGACACGTACGCGCGGGCCCTCTTTGACAACGGTCAGAAGAAAGAGGCCCTCGCGTACCAGAAGAAAGCCGTGCAGCTCGCCGGCGACGACGAAGCCAGCCGCGCGGACCTGGAGGCCACGCTCAAGAGGTACGAGGCGGCCCAAAAGTAACCCTTCCAGGGACTAAGAGTCCCTGGCAACAGACGTGCGCCCTCCGGGCGAAGAGGAGGGCGCAACGGATGTGCGCCCTCCGGGCGAAGAGGAGGGCGGTCTCGCTCGGTGCTGACTCCTCGCCCGGAGGGCGGACGACGGTTGCCAGGGACTTCAAGTCCCTGGCCGGCGATCCTAAGACTGCTCTTCTTCTCCGCCCGGAGGGCGGACGGAGCCGTGTCGTGCCAAGCGCCTGGACACAGAACTTCTATCACACCGTCTTCAGCACCAAGCAACGCGCGACTGTGATCACGCCTGAACTCGAAACGCGCCTGTACCCCTTCATCGGCGGCATCGTGCGTGACTTGCGTTGCACGCTGCTTGCAGCGAACGGCACGCCTGACCACGTTCACCTGCTGATCCGCTACCGCCCGGACCTGTCGCACTCGGAGCTGCTCCAGCAGATCAAGGGCCGATGCTCGAAATGGATCAACGAGACATTTCCGAAGCTGGGGCGTTTTTCGTGGCAGGAGGGCTATGGCGGCTTCACGGTGAGTAAGTCGGCCGTGCCGGACGTCGAGGCCTACATCGCTCGACAGAAAGAGCATCACAAGCGTCAGGATTTCCAGGCGGAGCTCCTGGAGCTGCTTCGCAGGCACGGGATCGAATTTGATGAGCGCGATGTGTTCAAGTAAGCCTCGTCCGCCCTCCGGGCGGAGAAAAACAGAAAAGAAACAGGCGGCTCGGCCTCCAGGGACTTCAAGTCCCTGGCAAAGGACGTGCGCCCTCCGGGCGAAGAGGAGCCCGATCTCGCTGGGCGCCGACTTGCCGCCCGGCGGGCGCACGAGCGTAGCCAGGGACTTCAGTCCCTGGCGAAGAGCCCAGGCTCGCGCGGCGGGCGCGTGTGGCCGCGCAGGCGCGGATACGCCGCGGCCAGCTCCGCCGGGGCTTCGACGGGCTGGCCTGCGAGCATGGCCCGCAGCTCGAGGGCATTGACCGCACCCTGCCCGCGATAGTGGTTGTTGGCGAACACGTAGACATTCTCGGCCTGCTCGCGAATCGCGTTGAGGCGCGTGACCCACTCGCGCAGCTCATCCTCGTTGTACAGGTAGTTGTAGCGCTCGTAGGCCGGCTGACCCTCGGCGAACCAGCTCTTCACATTCCGCCCGTGCAGCCGCACGTACGCGCTGGAGCCGAACACGTGTTGCGTCGGCCCGAGGCAGTCCCGCAGCCGCGGCTGATCGATGTTGCAGTACCCGCCGAACTGGCGCAAATCGTCCAGCGCGTCCGGCTGGGCCCACGAGGCGTGCCGCACCTCGATGAAGCGGTCGAACGACGGGAACACTTCGGCGAGGCGGCGGAGCCAGTCAACCGCATCCGGCGTATAGCGAAAAGACCACGGGAACTGGATCAACAGCGGTCCCAGCAACCCCGCCGCGCGGATGGGCTCAACGCCGTCGACGAAGGCCCGCACCTCGGCCGGCGCCGGGAATTCCATCCGCTCATGCGTGAAGATTTGCGTGAGCTTGAACGCAAAGCGGAAGTCGTGCGGCACGAGCTTGGGCCAGGCGGCCGTCATGTGGGCCGTCGGGATGCGATAGAAGCTCGAATTGACCTCGGTCGCGTTGAAGTAGCGCGCCAGGTACTTCAGCGGCTTAAAGCCCTTCGGCCGGTCCAGCGGGTAGACGATTCCGTACCAGTCCTCGTAGCTCCAGCCAGAGGGCCCGATCCACAGCTTGGCACGTTGCGGCGTGGTCATGTGGGTTATGTAGTCGCGAGAATTCGCGTCCGCAAGCGGGCCCGCTAGACTACGATGGTTGGTTCCCGCCTGCCGGTGATCCGGCACGCCGCAGTCAAAGCGCCTCATGGAGACCTGCCGTGACGACCCCGGCACCACGCAGCGACCGTCCGTTATCGACCATCGGTGTGGCCTGCCTGATCTCGGCCGCCGTTGCAGTTGCAACCGCGCGGGCACAGGAGAAAGTCCCGGTCAAGAGCCTGGATGATCTGCCGCGGCACACGTACAAGATTCCCGGCAGCGTTTCGGAGTTGCTCAGGTCGGACGAGCAATTCGTGGCCCTGGCCAGGTCAGTGCGGGCCGACCTCGAGGCCGATCTGGCCCAATACCAGATCGAGGACACCGCGACGCTCCAGCGTTTCCGCAATGTCCTGGTGAACCTGGACCTGCTCGAAGGCCGTTATGACGGCGTGCTCAAGGGTGTGGCCGTGCTGCGCGAGCTGGAGACCAAGGAGGCCAAGAAGCTGACCACCGGGCTGGTCGCGGAGGCGCTGATCGCGGCCCGCGAGAAAGCCGGCGCCGACGAGGCCAAGCTGCACGCCGCGCTGCGGGACGCTCTGCTCCAGAAGCTCCGCGCGCTGCCCTGGGAGGTCGTCGGCGACGACCTCAAGCAACGCAAGGGGCAGATGGAGATGATGACCGAGCCCTTCCTGATGGGCATGGTGCAAAGCGGCATCGACCCGGTGGTCGCCAGGACCGAGGGCGAGATCAGCGCCGACATCGCGCAGCAGGTCGTCAATTTGCGCTTCATCCTCAAGATCATGCTGCCGCTGCGCGACGATCTGCTCGCGGTGTACAAGTCCGTCGTCGACGAGCACGGCGCCGCGAAGAAGGACATCTGGGCCGAGCGCGCCGTCACGCTCGCGGCGGACCAGCAGCTCACGCCCGTCGTGATCGGGATTTGGGATTCGGGCGTCGATACGAAGGTGTTTGAGAAGCAGCTTTGGACGGACCCGAACCAGAAGGCCGACCCCGTGCACGGCATCGCGTTCGACCTGGACTTCCAGCGCACGCCGGCGCTACTGCACCCGCTGGACGGCATGCAGCACGACGTGGCCGAGGTGGCACGGCACATGAAGGGCTTCATGGACGCGCAGGCAGCCATCGACAGCCCCGAGGCCGCCGCCGTCAAGAAGGTCATGTCCGACCTCCAGGGCGACGATGTGAAATCCTTCATCGAAGACCTCATGCTGTTCGGGAACTATGCGCATGGGACGCACGTGGCCGGCATCGCCATCGCGGGGAACCCATTTGCCCGCATTCTCGTCGCGCGGCTCGCGTTCGATTACCACCTGATCCCCAAGTGCCCAACCATGGCGTACTACCGCGCTGCCGCCGCGGGCTACCAGGCGACCGTGGACTACTTCAAGCAGCACGGCGTGCGGGTGGTCAACATGAGCTGGGGGGAAGACCGGGCCACGGTGGAGCGCGCCCTCGAAAAGAACGGCGTCGGCGCGACGGCGGAGGAGCGGGCCCAGATGGCGCGTGAGATGTACAAGGTCATGCGCGACGGGCTGTACGAGGCATTGAAGAGCGCGCCGGACATTCTCTTCGTGGCCGCCGCCGGCAACTCGGACAACGAGGTCGGGTTTGCCGAGCTGATTCCGTCCGGTTTCGACTTGCCCAACGTGTTGGTGGTCGGGGCCGTCGATCAGGCCGGCGAGCCGACGGGCTTCACGAGCTTCGGCAAGACGGTCCAGGTCTACGCGTGCGGGTTCGAGGTCGACAGCTATATCCCCGGCGGACAGCGGATGAAGCTTTCCGGCACGTCGATGGCCGCGCCGAACGTGGCGAACCTGGCGGCCAAGCTGCTGGCGCTCGACCCATCGCTCAAGCCGGCGCAGATCATCGACTACGTCAAGACGGGCGCCGACAAGGTCGAAGGCCAACGGCCGCTGCTGCTGATCCACCCGCAGCGGACGCTCGCACTGCTGAAGCGCTGACCGGCGTATCGCTGGTGCGAGGATCCTTTCTCGCACCGATCCGATGTGGTCGAGCAACCGCACGTCGCCTGCCAGCCTCTGAACAGGCAAAAAGTGTGGCCCTTCTCGGTGCGCTTGGTTGGGTGGGACGCACCGCCAGGGGCCACGTTAGAGGGAGAGAGTGTTGGGTGTATCTTCGAATCGAGGCCCTCAGCCTCAATAGACAGGGGCGCCGCAGACCGTGTCAGCCGTGCCGTACCCGCAACGCGCCGCGCGGTGCGCTGACGGTTCGGCGGCCCCCGACCGGCGTGCCCTGCGCGGGCCACGCCGGCCGGGACCGTATCCCGACTCCCCAGTCGTCATCGTCGTCTATCCCTGCCGCAACGGCGCGCAACGACCGTTGCAAGCCGTCTACCGACGCGCTGCCCGTTAACAAGCCCTCCACTTGGTCAACCAGCGCCACGAAAGAAAACGGTTTATGCAGCAATGCGCTCCGCCCGTCGGGCAGCGTCTGCTCCATGTCCGCTCCGGTGGCAGCGCCCGACATGAAGAGGATCGGCATTTGCGGCCGCATCCGCCGGACACGCCGGGCCAGCTCCCATCCGTTCAGGACCGGCATGTCCACGTCGGTGACCAGCAAGTCGATCGGCAACTGGCGAAGAATCCCGAGCGCCGCCGCCCCCTGGGCCGCGGTGTACACCGCGTAGCCCCGGCATTCAAGAATGGCGGCCACCAGCTCGCGGATCGTCTCGTCATCGTCCACGACCAGCAGTGTCTCAGCCGCGGCGGTGGCCGCCAGCCCGGCGTCAAGACGTTCGGCCATCCTGGCGCCGGCATACGGGGTGGTCTCGCCCAACCGCAGGACTTTGGCAGGAGGAGGAGGAGGAGGAGGAGGAGGCTTTAGCGGCAGCATACGCGTCTCTCACAGTTGGGAGCCGCAGTCATCCCACGGCGGCGAGACCACAGACCGTTTTAACGTTGCCCACGTATTAAAGGATGCCCCAGGAAGTGGCCGCGCACAATTAGTTATTGGTCGGACGTGGATTGGACCTTGGTCGTACACAGCCCCGCGGCCTGCGCGAGCACGACCAGTTCGGCCAGCGAGCCCGCGTGCATCTTCTCCATCACCCGCGCCCGGTGGACCTTGACCGTCTTCTCGCTGATGCCGAACTCCGCCGCGATTTGCTTGTTCATCCGGCCCTGCGCGACGAGCGCAAACACTTCCCGCTCCCGCGGCGTGAGCAGCGCGACCCGCCGGGCCACATCGGCGTGATGGACGCGCGCCCGGCGGAACTCCGCGTCCCGGGTGATCGCACGCTGGATCGCGTCGAGCAGGTCCTGGTCCTGGAACGGCTTTTGAATGAAATCCACCGCCCCGGCCTTCATCGCACGCACCGACATGGGTACGTCGCCATGACCGGTGATGAAAACGATGGGCAGTTCGATCTGCCGCTGCGCCAGCACCTGCTGCAACTCCAGACCGCTGACGCGCGGCATACGGATATCCAGGACCAAACAGCCCGCCCGGGCCGGATCACACGCGTCCAGGAACTCCTGCGCGCTGGAGTGCGCCTCGACCACGAGTCCCACCGACTGGATCAGCCGGGTCAGTGCCCGCCGGACTGACGGGTCATCGTCCACTACAAAAACGGCCGGCCCCTCATTCACGGCATTCCTCCTTGGACGCCGGCCACGGGACATGGCAACTCCACGGCGACCGTTGTGCCCCGGCCCAGCCGACTCTCGATCTGAATCGTCCCGCCGTGTTCAGTCACGATGCCGTGCGCCGTGCTCAGGCCCAGGCCCATGCCCCCTTCCCGCGCGCGGGTCGTGAAGAACAGGTCGAACGCATGCTCACGCGTCTCCGCGCTCATTCCCTGGCCGCGATCCTGTACAGAAATCCGCACGCGCTGCCCCACCGGCTCGGCGTGCACCACTACGGTCTGCCGTGCGCGGCTGGCGTGCACCGCGTTCGTCAGCAGGTTGAAGAACGCTTGTTCCAGCTCGGCCGCGTTCGCGTTCACGACCGGCAGGTGATCGGGCAGCCGCAACTCGACGCGCACCCCGTGCTGGCGGGCATACTGCTGCGCCCGGTCCCCCAGTCCCCGCAAAACTTCCGCCAGCGGCACCGGCGCCTTGGCCAGCGGCTCCTGGCAGGCAAACTGGAGCACGCCGCCCACGATCCGGGCGCAGCGCTCGGCATCCTCCACAATCTCGTGCAGCACCGTGTCGACCAGCCGCGCATCCTGCGTGGTCTTGAGCCCGTGCCGCGCCGTCATCAGGATCGCCGTCAGCGGGTTGTTAAGCTCGTGGGCCATGCCGGCCGCAAAGGTGCCCAGCGCCGCCAGCCGCTCCGCGTGCCACAGCTTGTCCTCGGCTTTCCGGCGTCGGGTCACGTCCACCAGCGCGTACACCAGGAACTCGATCTCTCCCGCCTCGTCCAGGATCGGGGTCAATGTCCAATCCCAGTATGTCACGCCCCACTCGGGGTGATCGGCAAAGGTGAACGGCCGCGCGATCTGCATGGTCGGCATCTTCGTCCGCACGACCTCGTCGAAAATCGCCTTGGCATCCGAGGGATACAGCTCGAAATGGTTACGCCCAGGAAACTCCGCCATGTCCCGCTGGCAGGCCCGCGCATAGGCCTCGTTGACGCGGACAAAGTTGTAATGCCGGTCAAGAAAGACCAGCGGCGTCAAAGTGTGGTCGAAGAACGCCTCCAACTGCCGCGATCGCTTACGCAACTCTTCTTCCGCCCGCTTACGCCCGCTGATGTCCGCCAGCGTGATCACGGCGCCGATGATCTTCTCGGCCCCCCCATACAACGGGCCGGCGCTGACGAGCAGGGTCCGCTGGTCGCCGCCGGGACCGGCGAGAGCGGCCTCAACGCCCCGCAGGAGCTGGCCGGCCAGCGTGGCGCTGACCAGGTCCGGCGGATCGGGCGCCGCACCGGGCGCGTATTGCAGCGGAAAGACCGCGGCAAACGGCTGGCCCTGGGGGTCACTGCTGCACAACCGCCGGGCAGCCCGGTTGGTGCGCAAGACACTCCCCGTGCGATCGCACACCACGATCGCCTCGGTAGCATTGTCCAGGATCGAGCGGGCGAGCCGTTCGGCCGCGAGAATCTCCTCGTCGGCACGGACGGTTTGGAGGGTCTCTTCGACCTCCACGAGGCGGGTCCGCAGTCGCTCAACCTCGCGCCGCAGCTCCGTGACCGTTGTAGCCTCGCTGCTCATCGCCCTGCTCATTCTCCCCGCGGTGTACCGTCCCAATACTATCAACACTTCTTCAGCCGGGACAGTCGGTCGCGGCGGACCCGCCGGTGCAGTTCACGCCCCGGGGCGACGCTGACAAGCGCCCAGCAAGACCTCAGAACCTACCCGGATATGCAGTGCGGCAACCACGCAGTGCAGTACTGTATCTACGATGTCCGGTTTTAAGCCAGCCCTCCGGCGGGCGCCGCGAAGGCCCCCACCAACGCGGAGCCGGCGCCGCGCAGCAAACCCGCTAATGCGGACAAAAAAGCCCCAACAGCACGAGAATAGCCGCAACGCAGTTGCCCCCAGCGCCATTCGTCGGGCTGGCCGGCACAGCCGACCAGGCAAGCCGTTTACGGCGGGTCGGGATTGCGACGGACGGTCCGTTTTGTCTAGGATGGGGGATTAGGAAGCGGTGAACGCAAAACGGGGGGAAAGGCGGTGCTTCGATGGTGCGGGCATTGCTCTCTCACAGCCGAACGATCGCCCTCTTGCTGATCCTTGTCATGGCATCGAGCGCGTGGGCAACCTGGTCGATCGTGATCGCCGACAGCAACACGAAGGAGGTCGCGGTCGGCACGGTGACGTGCCTGAACAACTACGACCTGCTGGCCATTGTGCCGGTGGTCGTGGTCGGCAAGGGGGCCGGGGCATGCCAGGCCTCCGGCGACTTTGACGGCCTTCGCCGGCCGATCATCTTCCAGCAACTCCAGCTCGGCACCTCGCCCGAAGAGATTCTCCAGATGCTCGCCAACATCGCCGGCCACCAATCGCGGCAATACGGCATCGCCGACACGCAGGCCCGGATGATCACGTTCACCGGCACGCAGTGCCTGCAATGGGCCGGGGGCGTCGTGGGCCAGCAGGGGACGATGGTCTACGCCATCCAGGGGAACATCCTCGCCGGAAGCTGCGTCGTGCCGGCCATCGAGCAGGCCATCCTGAACACCGCCGGCGATATCCCTGCCAAGCTGATGGCCGGGATGCAGGCGGCGCGGCAGAAGGGCGGCGACGGTCGCTGCTCCTGCTCGCCGAGCAACCCGACCCATTGCGGCTGTCCGCCGCTCGGCTTCACGAAATCCGGGCACATCGGCGGGATGGTCGTGGCCCGCGTGGGCGACACGGACGACCCGGTGTGCAACGCATCAGGCTGTGCCGACGGCGACTACTTCATGCGGCTCAACGTCGCCTTTCAGCCGACCGGCAACCCCGACCCAGTCATCCAGCTCCAGGGGCTGTTCGATACCTGGCGAAGCAACCTGATCGGCCGGCCCGACGCGATCC
>Ga0315285_10000359_pt1 | contig 46972 bp, 38 predicted proteins | sample YL17G09_36_MG_FD_203698 | JGI IMG/M metagenome (GOLD analysis project Ga0315285, IMG submission 203698) | Sediment microbial communities from Yellowstone Lake, YNP, Wyoming, USA - YL17G09_36 | ecosystem: Environmental > Aquatic > Freshwater > Lake > Sediment | place: USA: Wyoming | collected...
GGAACATGATGCCGGACGGGAGTGCTGCCTGCCGGTCAGCCGCGGGAACAGCCCACATATGGAATTCCAGCCATGCAAGAGAATGGGCGGCAAGTCGCGGCCTGCCGCCCCTTGGGGACTTGCACTGGCGTCCCCAAGAGGAGTCGAACCTCTAGCCTTTGGCTCCGGAGGGCAAGAAGCCCACTGCAAGTGGTTGTGAACAAAAGGCTTACATCGCGTTTTTCGGCCGAAAACGAGGGTTTCAAGTGGATGACAAGTCGCTGAGCAGTCGATGACAAGCCACCACCACGTGGCGACTGACCCACTCGGTGACCCACTTTCGACCCTTGCCTGACACGGCGCTGTCGTAAGGTCGCGGCCATGATTCATTGCCGCATGTCAACGAAGAACGGGTTGAACTTAAGCGCCTGGGCGCAGTGAGGGCAGGTGGAGAGCAGGCGCGGGTCGGCAAAGGCGGCGTCGGGGAGGTCGAGACAAGGAGATCGCCCGGGCGCGAGGTGCGAGGAAAGGGATTCGATGACGGAGACGGTTTTCCGTGCGGGCTCGAACTCGACGCCGCACCAGGGGCAGCGGGTTGCGTGGCGGATTCGCGTGGCGCCGGGGCGGCGGTCTCCTGCCGCATCATCCAGGGCGATGACCCGCTGGGCTACTCCGCCGCCATGCCGCCGTCGATGCTCTACGGAAAGCCCCACACGGCCCAGGAGTGGCTCGAGGCCACCGCCGACACCGAGTACCCCGACCTCGTGCCGCAGATCATGGCGTACTTCGACGCCACCCGGGCAGGCGACATCCTGGTCTTTGCCGCGCCGGGCTGGGACTTCCACAACCGCAACAAGGCCGGCCACGGAGGCGTGCGGCCGGGGGAGATGGTCACCGTGATGCTCCTGGCCGGGCGTGCCGCACGAGCGCCGCACAAAGGCCGTCCGCTCCGTGGACCTCGTGCCGACGCTGCTGGACCTTCTGGGCCGCCCCGTCCCGGCGGACCTGGACGGCCGCAGCCTGCTCGGCCGCTGAAAAAAGGTTCCAGGAACCTTTTTTTCGGAATAGGGTCGCTCCTTGAAGCGTTGACTTTTCTGCCCCCTGAGGCACAATGGCGTTGGTTGATGGACACGCGGTGCGTCTGCCGATAGAATCAAAGGCAAGCCAAGGCAGGGGTATGAGGATGGTGTCGCTGAGCAACATCCTGGACAAACGGGAGGAAATCCTCCGGATCGCCGCCCGGCACGGAGCACGCAACGTGCGCGTCTTCGGGTCTGTGGTCAGGGGCGATGCCGTCGGGGATAGCGACGTGGATTTTCTGGTCCGCCTGGACGACGACCGGTCGCTGATCGACCACATCGCTCTCATCCGCGAGTTGGAGGACCTCATCGGGTGCCGCGTGGACGTGGTGACCGAAGACGACTTGCACCGAGTCATCCGCGCCCGCGTGCTGGCGGAGGGGGTGCCCCTGTGAAGGACGACCGACTCTACCTGGAGCACATCCGCGATGCCATAGCGAAGGTCCGCACCTATACGGCGGGCGGGCGCGACGCTTTTCTGCGGGAATCGCTGATCCAGGACGGCGTCATTCGCAACTTCGAGATCGTCGGCGAGGCCTCCAAGCAACTCGGCGACGGCGTGAAGGGAAAACACCCCGAGATCCCGTGGAGCGACATCGCACGGTTCAGGGATTTCTTGATCCACCACTACATGGGCGTGAACCTGAAGCGCGTCTGGGGCGTGGTCGAGACCCATCTGCCTGCGCTCCAGAAAGCCGTCGAGGAACGATTGAAGTCCTGTTGACGGGCGGACCGGTTTCCGCCGAGGTGGGCGGGCGGAGTTTGCTGGGGCGGTTAGCTTTCACCGCAATTGGGGTTGCTGGCAGCGAAGTCCTTCGATATGATGCGCCTGCCGTGGAGGAACCCTTCGCCATCCAGGAGACAGCCATGCCCGCCATTCTGGCTTCGGCCGATGCGTACGGAGTTTTCCTCCTTGTGCTTGGCATCGTCGTTGCATTGGCGATGGTAGTGGAACTTTACTTTTTATCCAGGATTACGCTTAAGGGCGTTGTTTTTGGAATTGCTGTCGCCCTCTATGTTGTGGCAAGAATGATTCCGGCCGACAATGTGATGAGAGAGGTGCACGCGATTGCAGGGACGCTCCAACTGGCCGGCGTGTTGGGCGCGATTCTTGGCCTGATCGACCTCTTCAGGGGTGAGAAGCAGGCGAAGTTGGTTCCCCTACCGCCGCGCGTCATCACACCTGTGCAGATCAACCGAGATTCTTTGAGTCGCTTAGAGCGTTTTAAGTTTGGGTATGGACTTTGCCGATAGTAGGGGCATGCCGGCCCCAATCTCCTTGGATGTGCGAGAGCGAGTGGTGAAAGCGTACGAAGCCGGTTACGGCACGCTTCCCAAGGTGGCTCGCCTGTTCGGCATCAGCCGCTCGTGCCTGGCGGCCCTGCTCCACCAGTACCGGCAGACCGGCTCCCTGGCCCCCAAGCCTCATGGCGGGGGGCATCCGGCCGCCTATGCGGGCGAGACGCTGGAGGACCTGCGGCAACGGGTGCATCGTCAGCCCGATGCCACGCTGGAGGAACTCCGGGATCAAACGGGCGTCGCCTGCAGCCTGACCGCGGTCCACAACACCCTGAAACGCCTGCGGCTGCGCTTAAAAAAAAGACACTCCACGCCAGCGAGCAGGAGCGGCCGGACGTAAAGGCCCGGCGGGCCACCCGGCGGGCGTATGGGGCCGAAGAGAAGATCCGCATCGTCCTGGAGGGCCTGCGGGGCGAGATCCCGGTGGCGGAACTCTGCCGCCGCGAAGGCATCGCCCCCACCGTCTATTACCGCGGGTCCAAGGACTTCCTGGAGGCCGGCAAGAACGGCCTCGTACGGGATACCCGGCGGGACGCCACCGCCGACGAAGTCCGTGAGCTGAAGGCCGAGAACGACGCCCTGAAGCGGGCGTTGGCCGAGGCGGTGCTGGACGTGACGCGTCTTAAAAAAGCCTCGGGCTTTGAGGCGGAGGTACGTCCGCATGTCCGCCCAAGAGAAGCTCGAACGGTTGCGGGCCATCGAGGCGTCACCGCTCGGGGTCACCGAGGCTCTGGCCCGACTGGATCTGCCGCCCTCGACGTACTACCGCTGGCGCCGGAAATTCCACGGCCAGGGGTTCGAGGGCCTCAAGGACCTCTCGCCCTGCAAGGGCCGCGTCTGGAACGCCCTGCTGCCCCAGGAGCGGGATAAGGTCCTGGAGGTGGCCCTCCAGTGCCCCGACGGGTCGCCGCGGCAGCTGGCGTGCTGGCTCGCCGATCAGGCCGGATTTACAACTTCGGAATCGACCGTCTACCGCGTCCTGAAGGCGGCCGGGTATGTCAAGCCACGCTGTGAACCAAAATCGACCAGTTCAGGGGCTACCCCTTTACTTCCGAATCTCACCTCCGAGAGGCTCAATCGACTCGCCGATCATCGTTGTCAGATCGTGCCTTACAAGCGACTTGCTGGACAGTCAGTTTCCGGCGGATGCCAGGAGCATCTGTCGGGCTTCGGCGCGTTCCTCAGCGGAGAAGACGCTCTTGCGGGAGTCGATCTGAAGGGCTTCCTCAAGATACCGCTTGGCCTGGTCGGCATCTTTCATCTTGGCGCAGACCCGGCCCAACTGAAGCAGCGCTTTGGCTCGCCGCGGGCTGTCGGGCGGATTGAGACTGGCCATCTTCTCGAAATCCTTCCGGGCGTCCTGCAGCCGGCCCAGTCGCATGAGAACGACCCCACGGGTATCCCGCAGATGGTCGTCATCCGGGGCAAGCGCCACGGCCCTGTCCGCCAGTTCGAGCGCCCTCTTGTAGTCATGCTTCGATTCCGACAGGATCCAGGCCAGATCGTTGAGCGCCGGGGGGTTGTTGGGATGTGCCTCGATCACCTTGACGTAGGCCATCTCGGCGCCGCCGATGTCACCCCCCTGGTACGCGAGCAGGGCGAGGCCGAGTAGGGCCTCGGTCATCAGGGGCGCGCTTCGAAGGGCCTCCTCGTAGCACGCCTTTGCGGCTTTTCGGTGCGCGTCGGCGCCCCCCGAGTGGAGGACTTTCGCGGCTAGCAGGAAGGTCCCGGCATCGCCGGGCTGTTTCCTGGCCAGCGCGGACATCAGGCTGGCGATCTCATCGAACTGCTTGGCGGCAGCGAGATACAGAATCTGCTGCTGCACCACCCCCGGATGATCCGGGGCCAGCCTTGAGGCCTGCTCAATCCGATCCTTGCAGGCGGCCAGATTGCCTGCTGCGCGGTAGAGGTCCGCCAGGGCCAACAGCACATTGACGCTGCTGCGACCTGCCTCGGTTTGCCGATAGGCGTCGAGCCTTGCGATAGCGGCGTCCCTCTGCCCGGCGACATCGAGGGCCCTGGCAACGACCAGTTGCAGCCGCTCATCCGACGGCTTCCGGTTGGCCGCCTGATTCGCCAGGACCTGGGCTTCTTCAAGCGCCTTGGCATCGGGGGGGCTGCCGGCCAGCGAAACGAGAGCGTCCAGGCTCCCGGGATCGTCGGGGTTCTGTTTAAGGAGCGTACGGACCAGTTCCCTTGCCATACCCAAGTTGCCCAACCTCCGCTCGGCTTCGGCCCTGGCCAGGAGCAGGTCCCTGTGACCGGGATTCGCTTCCGTGGCTCGGATGGCCAGGTCACGTGCCCCGGCGATGTCCATGCGGTCCATCGCGAGGCCGAAGAGCGCCAGGTAGGCGTCCACGGCGGAAGGGGCCAGCTGAACGACCCGTTCGAGGAGTTGCTGCGCCTTCTGAGTGGATTCCTGCTTGCCTTCGCGGAGCAACTCCAGTGCCCGAATGCCCAGGACCCCTGGATCGTTGGGGTTTGTTTTTTCCAGCGCCGCCAGGATCTGAGAGGCCCTCGCGTGATCATCCCCTTTGTTCCGGCTCAACAGCGCGCGCATCAGCCGGTCTTGCAGGACACGGTTGGCCGGATAGGCCTTGGCGCCCTCTTCGAGCGTGTTGACGGCCTTGTCCCAGTTGCCGGAATCGGCGTAGAACCTTGCCAGCCTCAAGTGTCCGTCGCCGTCCATGCCGAACGTCGTGAGATGGGCATAGTCCTGTTCGGCAAGAGCCGTGTCTCCGGTGGCGGCCCGGTAGTCGGCGCGCACCAGATAGGCGGCAAAGGAATTGCGCTTGGCCACTTCCGCGTCGAGTTGGCGCCGCGCCTCATCACGGCGGCCCTCTCGTTCCAGGATGGCCACCTTTGTGGCGACGGGCACCAGAGACTCGGGCGCTATGGCGGCAGCCTCATCCAGGTACTTCATCGCGGCATCCACGTCCCGTTTCTGTGCGTACAGCACGCGAGCCAAGTCCACCCGGCACACCGGGTCCTTGGGGTCCTGGGCAATCCGCAGCCTCAACTGTTCGACGGCCTGCGCCACATTGCCTTCGCCGTAGGCCACGCGCCAGCGATGGGCATCCAGGACGCCGGGGCCCTTGCCCACCTTGTCGAGCACCTCTTTGGCGTCCGTGAAGCGGCCTCGCCGTTCAAGCAGTACCATGAGGCGATCCGCCACGTCCGTGGCCTCCGGGTTGGAAGCGAGGGCGCGCTGGTAGACTGCCTCGGCACCGTCGAGGTCGGCGAGCCGTTCGTGCATCGCGCCCAGCAGCAGCACCGGCTCCGACCACCTGGGATCCGCCGCCATGCAGCGGTTGAGTGCGTCGGCAATCTCCTTCTGCTTGTCGCGCCAACGGTTCTGCGACATCCAGAGTTCGACCTGATACAGACGCCCGAGGATGCCGTTCTCGCCCTGGACGTCGCGGATCTTATTCACCAGCGCCTGCGCCAGCGCCTCGTCATTGCGGATTTCCGGGAACTGAAGGAGCCGCAGTGCCGCACGAACGTCATCCGTGTCCTCCTTGACCAGGGCCTTGGCGCGTTCGGTGCGGGACTGCGGACTACCGTTGGCGATCTCCAACAAATCCAACTGGGCCTTGAGGTCCCGTTTGTCTTCCCGTGATTCAACCTCTTTCACGGCGGCCTGCAGCGCCGCGCGTGCCTCGTCATACTGCTTGTTTGAGGCCAGTACCTCGGCCAGGGCTTGCCATGGCGCGGCCTGCTTCTTGTACTTGTCCGACGCCTCGCGGCAGGTCCGGAGGGCGTCATCGGTTCGCTGCTGGCGAACATGGATTTGCGCGAGCATCATCCGGGCACCCAGAGTCTCGGCCTCGGGATATGTCTTGATCGTCTCTTCCAGTTCCTTCTGTGCATCGTCCAGGCGGCCTTGTTTCATGGCAATCGTGGCCTGAAGGACGCGAACCGGGACAACCTCAGTGTGCTCCCTCCGGAGCGCGGCGAGTTCCTTGGCAAGGGCTCCGAGGTCCGCCTTGCCCCTGGCATCGGCCGGCTCGGGGACGGCGGCAATGGCGATCTCGATGCGCAGGAGGGTCGTCGGAAGGTCGTCAGCCGCCAGTCGCGAGGCGGCACTGGCCGCCTGAAGCGCCTCGGACCATCGCCCCTGAGACCGGTACTCGCGCGCCAGCCACCTCATCAGCGACGCATCACGAGGGCTCAACCGGCGGCATTCGCCGAGGGCCCGGGCCGCCAGTTGCGGCTGGCTCGTCTGGCGATAGGCCTGGACCAACAACATCCAAGCCCGATAGTCAAGCAACCCTGCCGCGGTCACGGGCTCCAAAAGGGCGACGACGCGACTCGGTTCCCCTTCCGCCTGCGCGACGAGAGCCTCGAGCCATGCCACCTTTTCGCGCGGCTCAGGGACAGGCTGTACCTCGTTCGCCTTGACGTACTCGTCGAGGCAGGCGCGGGCCTCGGCGACCTTGCCGCCGACCGCGTAAAGTTCTATGGCGCTTGGGAGCACGCTGAGCCTGTGGCGCCCGGACTTGACGGCGGCGAGCGTTTCATCGGCCAGGGCGACGCCCTCGCTGGGCGAACGCCCGGAGGCCACGATTCTCGACCGGAGGTTGAACCTGGCCGCCACCAGGTCCATCGGGTCGACGATGTCGTACGCCAGCGGGTCCTTTCCCTCTCCGGCGCGGTAACCGGTGAGGGTTCCCGCGCTGTCCTTGGCCGGCTCGCCGATGTAGTAGCCGGCGGTGTTGCCCTCGGCGTCCTTGACGGGCACGAGCATGGCGTCGAGGGCGTTTAACTCGACCTCGGCCTTGGCGAGGTCCCCGTGCCGCATCCACGCTGCGGCCAGGCCCAGGCGAACGTCGGGATCGGAGGGCTTGTCAAGCGGTTGGAGCGCGTCGGCCCGTTCCAGGTCCGTTCTGGCGGCAGCAAGAAACGCATCCTGCTCGGCCTTGCCTTCAGGCCTGGGCGGGAGCAGTCGAACGCGGGTGCGGGCCAGGTAGACGTCGGCCGATCCAGGGTCGCGCTCGAGAGCGCGGTCGAGCCACTTCAGGGCGTCCTGCCTTGCCGTCTTGCTATCGCTGCTTGCTGCGATAGCGCTCAGGAGGATGCAGGCTTTGACGTACGACGCCGATGGCCCGGCCTGCTTCGAGGCGGCGTTGACCAACTCCTCGAGTTTGGCCTGGGCCTCCTCGCGTTTCGTGCGATCGGTTTGGGCCGCCAGCGACTGCGCAAGCCATATCGTGGCATCGGGGTCGCCGGGGGCCTGCTTCAGCCGCTGCTCGGCGATGTAGCCGAGTTCTCCAGACTGGCCGGTGTAGGCATAGAGGATGGCCAGGGGCCTGTAGACGGAGGCGTTGTCGGGGCTGAGCCGCAGGATGCGCCGGTACGCGTCGATGGCCGCCAGGATGTTGCCCACCTCCAGCGGCCGGACCAGCAGGTTCGCGCGGGCGTACTGTTCCAGCACCTCGGGGTTGTCCGGGAACCGCTCGAGGTAGTCCCGCAGGTTGGTCGCGGCCTCCTTCCAGTTCCCCTGCTGGAATGCGGCCTGCCCGCTGGCGAGGCCCCTGGAGGCGATGATCTCCTTCCGCACGTATCGCGCGACGACCATGCCGGTGCCGAGCAGCACCAGAGCCGCCACAAGGATAAGCAGCAGTTTCCAGTTGATCTTTGCGGGTTTCCGCTCGCTGATCATGACATGCCCCCAAGTAAGACCATGGTATCCCGACGATTCCGTGAATCGACAGGGCTTGCAGGCGAATACGGCTCAGGAACAGGCTGGGCGACCCCCCACAAACCGTTCGTCATGCCGCCTGCCTGTGCGACGTCAGACTCCGGGGCCGACCGGCAACCGACATCATACAAAGGATACGGCTGCGTTGGCAAGGGCCAGTCCGGACAGCCGGTAATGCCTAAGTGCTGTGGGTTCTCCGGAACGAGGCGGCGATATTCACGCATGGCGGGAAACGAGGGCACGGACCGAAAGCCCCCTGTCGCGGGGAAAGCCCTCTAGGTGATTTCTGGCCGGTGTCCCCCGTCTCGGGGGGTACGAGACGGGGGCACCTGGCCTGCCGATACAAACAACGAACTTCTTAAGCCAAACGCCTCATATACCAGCCCCCTGCGGCGAGGCCGACGAGGCCCAGCAACACTGCGGCCGGGGCGGGAACGACCGACCCTTTGACCTCGCCGCCTGTAAGGGCGTTGCCGTTCTTGTGGTCGGCGGAGAACAGCGCGTCCAGGGAACTTGTACCCACGTTCACCTTGCTGCTACCCGTCAGGGCATCCGTGAACATCAAGGAACCGGTTGCCGACCATTGGTCCGGTCCGGCGCGCGTCAAGGTGAAGTCCAAGTACACGTTGTATGCCTTGCCACCGTGGACCTTCGCGGTGTCGATCGCGGTGCCGAAGCCGCGCAGTCTTAGACCGCTCACACAGGGCTCCGGAGCCGGTTATCGCCTCACGGCACGCCCAGTTCCCTCCCAGCCGACAAGGCTGGGGCCGAACGGGCGACGGTCAGCCCCCTCCGCCGCAAGGGCGGAGGGGGCTGCCTTGTTGGGTTTCCTACGCCAGCCGCCGCATCAGCCATCCGACGAGGCCCAGGCCGATGAGGCCGAGGCCGATGGCCGCCGGGGCGGGAACGGAAACGAGGTACAACTGGTCTTGGTGCTTATAGGCCATATTCCCCACATGGCCTGGCGTCCAGGCGTTCAGGATGCGAACGTCCTCGATGCCCTTGCCGACCCATTCGTCTGTGTTTCCGCCCACAGTGGTGGCGTCATTCGCAAGAGCAACGAACGCGTTGTTCGCGCCCCCTGCCTCTTGTTCGATGAACCAAATCGCCTGCTGTAGCGCCCCGGCAGAATTACTCCGGCCCGCACCGTAGTTGTACCCCGCGAGCGTACCTGTTGCGAACTTCGTGTACAGGTAGGCCGTCCGAGGATCGAGATTGTCCCCGTGTGCTTTGCCACCTAGGATCGCGTGCGAGCCAGGGCCTGTAACTGCACCACTGGCCTCGTTGATGAAGGTCGTGCTCACAATGATGGCTATCGGTTGGGCGACATGCTCACCCGTTTCCACGCAGAACGTCTGGAAGGACTCGGGATGCCCGCCTAGGCCACACGCTTTCGCATCATAGGCCGCATTGCTCAAGAGCAGGCCCGGGCCGCCGTCGGAGTAGAGGGTAAACTCGCCGCCATTGCCCGCATAGTAGCCCCCGACCCGGCCCCAATTGACCTGCCCCCCCGTATAGTCTGCCATCGCGGGAGCTGCAAACAGGGCGAAGGCTGCAAGCGTTAGAAGCGCCTTTCTCATTATTCCCCTCATGCTGGCCTTCCGCCCTGTGCCGCAACGGGCACAGGGCGCACAGGCCAACAGGGTTAGATTAATCGACCGGCCGCTTCAGCCAGCCGACGAGGCGGATGGCCGCCGGGGCGCGAGCCAGGTACAACTGCTTCTGACTGCTGCCTCCGCCTCGGGTGCACAAGGCGGAGGCCCCGACCGTCATCCGTCAACAGAACCGAGCAGCCCTAAGCATACCTTCGCATGTACCAACCGATGAGGCCCAGGCCGATCAGGCCCAGACCGATCGCGGCCGGTGCGGGGACGATGCTTCCTTTGACCTCGCCGGCATCGAGCGTGCGATCCTGCCCGCCAAACAGCGTATCCAGGGAGGTTTGCCCAATGGCGAACTTCAGTACCAACAGCGTACCATTGTCCTGAGCCGCCCTGTCGCCCCGGGTGATCTGGCCATCGACGCTATCAGCATCCGGAGTGTTCGGCGTGAACGCCGCGTCGCCCATGAACTTCCAGGGGTCGCCGCGATTAATGAGAATGGCGTCGTTCCCGCTGGACGTGACCAGGTAACCCGTGATTTCCAGGTGGCCCGCGGCCCCGCCCACGATGGCGATGGAAGAGGACGTGAAGTCCGCCTTGACCGCATTCGAAGTCGTGACCGTGTCGGTGAAGGTCAGAGTCCCCGCGGCGGACCAGTTGTCGACCCCTGGCAGATCAGTCAGATTCATGGCGAGCAGGAAATCGAAGGGGTTGCCCGATGACCCTCCCCAGATCACCGCGCTGTCCAGCACGGTGGTGGTCGACATGTCCTCAAGATTTACGGTGAACATCGAGGCGTTGGTCTCGGTGACGTTGAGAGTCTTGGGGGGGCCTGCCGTATAAACCAGCCGCGCCGAGCTCAGATCGAAGGTGACCGCAAGGTCCGCCCGGGCCACCGCCGGCATCGCCAGAACGGCCGCCGCCAGCGCCACGGCCCCGAGTTTTATTGTTCTTAATGCTGACATTTTCAGTTTCTCCTGGTCACTGCTTTGCTGTTGTCACCAGGGCCGACCCGCTGCCGGCCCCGTTTCCATCGTGTCATCCGCGCGCCGTACGCCCCTGCCACCACCCGACCAGGCCCAGGCCGATGAGGCCGAGGCCGATGGCCGCCGGGGCGGGGATAAGAATTGCGCCGTCACTGCACGGGAACGACTGCAAGGTGGCCAACTTAGTGCCTTTATCAGTTACATAATACTTGTAACTGTGGCTCCAAACCCCAAGGCCGTCCGCAGTTGGGAGGAAGACGTTGAATGTCACCGCCGCACCCACACCAGTCGGAGGTGTATCGCCGGGCTCAAAGTGGGCGGTGAACAGCAGCCAATTGCCCGTGCCACCGATGTAGTCGGCAGTTGTGGCGGCCTTGTAAAGGACCTCCTTCGGCGGCGAACCCGTCACCGTATCCAACGTCCAGGTCACGGGATCACCTGATGTTTGGGGCCTGCTATTGCCCGGAGGCACACTGCCGGCTCTCTGGAAGCCGTCGCAGGGGGTGACTTCCCAGTAGTAGGGCGATGATGTTATATCAATCTCCATCTTACTGAAGGTGGCCCACTGACCAGCCCTGAGACCGAAGAGCTGTGAAAAAGTATCGCCTTCGATCACGCCTCCGATAAGTTGAAGGTCCATCACATCGGCCCAGGCAGTTGAGCAGCCCAGTCCGATGACCGCCATTATTGCCACGAACACAACCGAACGTTGCACGGCTTGGTTCCTCTCTCGCAGGCATCATTCCTGGTTCGGCCGTGCCGCACGCTGCGGCACATGAGCCGCTACTTGCCCAAGACGGACAAGTGACCAACTTGCCTAGGAGAGGAGCGGAGGACCGCGAGGAGACTCCGAGACGAGGATGCACTGAGGCTGGAGAATCGGCGGTGGGTCACACCGCAGACGATGCAAGAGACGATGCTCGCCTGCTGGATGATCGAACGAGCAGATCTCCAGGACGGCGCTGCAATCGGGGTTGGCGATGAACGTGTGCCCGACCTGCATCGGCCCGCCTGCGTGGAACCAGTCCGGAACGTGGCCGAAATGGGCGTTCCTGGCCGCGCGGCCGAGTTGCCACGCGCCCAGGCTTCCCAGGCCGGCGAGGACCAATGACAGGCTGGCCGGTTCCTCGGGCAGGCGGCCCGGCTTACGCATCGGGTCGGCCGCCGCCGCAAGGCCCGCCGGGAGCAGCACGTCCGAAAGTCCCGAATCAAGGCAGGCCAGGGTGCCGACTTGCTCGGACGCGGCTACCGGCGCGGTTGTCGGAGAAGAGGCCGACGTGCAAACAGAAAAGGCGCCGATGTCCGCCCGCGCACCGGTCACGGCGCCCAGAACAAGCGCGACAACGACAGCAGTTTTCGAAAGGCTACTCACGGGTACTCCCCCCAAAGCGCGCTAACGCCTTTGGTAATAATAGTATACACCAAAAAATGCCCGTTGTCAAATGCCGTTGGCAAGAAAATCTCGAAAAAAAATGTCCCGGGCGCCGGTTCGACTGCCCATGCCCTTCCTCCGCACCGCGGACGCCGATGCGGCCAAGATGTAACCTCTTGTCTGACAAGGGCTTGCGTTCTCCAGACGCCCTGCGGCAACCGTTCCACGCAAGTTACGACTCAGGCCTGAGGGACGGCCTTGGACCGCCCATTGGACGAGGCCGGAGCGGATTTTTCGTCGGGAATCACCAACTTCTTCATCAGCCAGAGTTCCCCGGCCAGGATGAACACGGCCAGGGGCATCATTGCCAAGCCCGCGAAGTCATGGAAGAAGGTCTCTGCGGCCTTGCTGTAGCCGGCGCCGAACAGTGCGGCCGTGATAACCAGGCGGGCCAGGTTGCAGGCGATGGCGATGGGAACGCTCGAGGCCAGCAGGACGGCCTTCTGCCACCGGGGCCGGTTCACGAGGTACGCCAGCGTGGCCGCGACGACGACAAAGGCCGTCAGCATCCTCAGGCCGCTACAGGCCTCGGCCACGGCCATTTCGGCGCCGTTGACCGTGAGGACGTTTCCTGCCCGATGCACCGTGGCCCCGAACAGTTCCAGGAGGAAGACCGCCCCCGTCGTGGCCTGCGACTGGAGGGGGCTGCTGATCAGGTTGTGGATGCGCCCCGGCAGCGGAATCATGAGGAAGAGGAACAGCAGCACCCACGCGAGCCGGCGAAACGCCTGCCAACCGGTAACCATCAGGACAAGTCCGGCAATCGTCAGTACCAGGGCATAGCGCATGGCCGACTCAAAAAGGTACACCAGCCCATAGAAGCGGACGGCTTGCGCCACGAGGAGCAGCCCGATGCCCGCCCACCAGGAAGGTCGCAGCCGGCACGCCCCGAGAGCCGCGCGCTCCCGCCACACGAGGTAGACGGCCACAAAGGGGACCAGGAGACCGACCGAGTAGTTTTCGTCGCGCTTCAACTCCATCGCCAGGTCATAGATGATTGACCCATACGCCCAGGCCATCGCCCCCAACGACGCGGCGCCTACTGCAATCCAGAAGACCAGCGGGTCTACCGCGGCCAGGTACGGCCTGGCCTTCGAGTCGCTCGGATATCGATATTTTGCCATGACGCCTTCCTACTTCGGTGCGGCGGCCTGATTCGCAGCGCCCGGCACGGCCCGTGCGGGCCCGGCCACCGGCGCATCCGGCATCACCGCGCGAATGGCCTGGGCGGAGTCCGCCGCGAAAGCCCGCACGGAGCGGGCCGCTGTCTCCAGCGTAACATGGCCATTCGCCGAGGACACGATCTGAACCTGTGCCATGTAGCGGACCCCCGAGGCGCCGCGCGCGGCCTTCGACCTCAGCAGAGACACATCGGGACAGTACTGCCCATCGACGATGTAGTAGTTGAGGACCACCATCTCGCCGGAGCCGAAGCCGCCGCGCGAGAACCGGTACAGGCGGCATTCGAGCGGCTGGCCGCTGCCACGCAGGAGTTCCACCGAGCGCGTATCGTCGAGCGTCCATCCTCCGCCCGGGTAACACACTTCCGGGCGGTGGGGCATGAGATCCCGTGCGCGAACGCCGTATGCGATCCAGAGGCGCACGGGTTCATTTCGTCGGACGTAAGCGCGGCTGACATAATCGTTGCAGTCGGCCGCTTCGATCACCGACTCCTCGACGGGCACCTCCGTGCCTTGCCAGCCGCCGATTTGCAGCGGCAGGCCCCGGGTGAGCGTGCCCGGGGGCAAGGGTACGCTGTCGGACGGACGGTCCAGGTATTGGGCAAGCAGCCTGTATCCCATGCCGCTCGCAAGCAACAGGATGACGGCTGCCGCGGCGGCTGCAACGAGGGGGCGCCTGTCTGCGTGCGTTCTTGCAGTCATAGAGTTCTCCGGGAGCCGCGAGGCCAGTCAGGCTCGGGCGATGACAATCCGTGAAACCAGCGCCGCGGCACCGTCGGCGGCGCACCTGCCGATAAGCGTTGTCCCCGGCGCCTTGCGGTGATACCCGCGGCTGACCCAGCCGCCGATTGGGTCTTCGCTTCCGGTCAACACCCGGACGGAGAGGCGCGGGTCCAGTTCAACCGTCACGGAACCGGGTCCGACCGCAACTTCAAAACGGTTTGCGGATACCTCCCTGGCACGGCAGTCCTCGGCGAGATGGAGATACAGTTCGACGCCATGCCGGCCGCGCGCGAGGATTTCATCGCGGACGGTCAGTTGCCGCCCGGGACCATCCAGTTCGAGCGTCCGGCGATGGACGACGGGGTCCGCCAGGCGGGTGTAGCCATCGTGTTCGCCGCCCACCTTCCCGCCGCGGGACATGGGTTCCCAGGCCGTGCATCGGGCCTTTGCCCGCTCGCCCCACATGAACGGCCCCAGCATCTCGGACTGATCCTGGCCATCGATGACAACCGTGTTGTGCGCACGGGTGCTGCGGAAGTACTGCCGCCACCTGGGGAAACTGAAGTAGTCATACGTCCCAGGGTCAACGAGGACGTCCCGCCCGAAGGCGCGTAGCGTGAAACTCAGGGCGTCCGCGTGACCGTGGGCGGCCAGCGGCCCCATGCCCAGGTCGCCACAGTCAAAGACCACGCTGACGGGGTCGCCCGCACCGGGGCCGCCGCACTGGAGCAGGTAGTAGCCAGTGCCGGGAAAGGCGCGCGAGACGATGCGGGGTCCCGATTCGGGCGACTTGACGGCGTCGAAGCGGGCACGGCCCGACTCGCCGAGCAGCCACCGCGCAGCCTCGCTGTACCCGCCCGACCCTGCCTTGAAGTCGGGACGCTCGAACAGAACAGCCCCGACGGCCAGCCAGGGGCGGACGTCGCCGCGCTCTCCGCCCAGGTCCAGGACGTACCCATCGTCGCAATCGCCGAACATGGGAAGGTTGTTTCCCCCTTCGCTTAGCGCGGCGGTGAACTCGAACATCTTCTCCAGGCGCGACCAATATTCAGCGGGGAAGTCCTCGCCGGTGGTCCGCGCCACAATCCCCGCGATGAGGAAAAACTGCATCACGAACAGGTGGTACCCGAGCGCCTGTTCGCGCGTGCCGCCGTCGGGATGCGTCTGCCTCAGGATTTCCTGGCAGAGAATCTCGCGGCTCCGCTCGCGCCAACGTGCGGCGTTCGTGAGGTTGCTGAAGCAGGAGGTGGCGATGAAGACGCCTGCCGCCTCGCCGATCAGGTGGTTATTCGCGGAGGAGCCGCGGGAGTATTTCCGGGTAATCTCCCAAAGATGCAAGTACACGGAGTTCAGGAGGCGAGTTCGGAAGTCATCGTCAACGACGCCGGACTCGCAGATGAGGTCGAGCGTCCAGACCCAGTTGATGAGCCGGATGCCCAGTTCCAGCGGGCTCCGCCAGTTCATCCCGACGCCGTAGGGGCACTGCCGCAGCCAGGAATCCAATTGCTCCTTCGCAGCGGCGGCGTATCGAGGGTCGCCGCTGGCCCGGTAGGCGCGTCCCAGGACCACCATTTGGTGATGGCGGTTGGGTTCCCAGACGAACTTGCAGTCGCCGGTCACCTCGAAGTCGCGGTAGTCGATCCACGGCGCGAACCGCATCGGCGCCGCCTTGCCGCTCTTGTGGTCGCGGTTCCAGTCGATCGGATTGCCAAGGTGGCAGTCTTCCAGGTCGAAGAAACTCAGCCGATGGGCCGCGACGCGGTCGGATCGGGCCTGAAGTCGGCGGCACCACCCTTGCTCGATGCTTCCCGGGCCTGACGCAGCCCACTCGCCGGCTTCCACATCGACAAGCCGAGGCAGCCGCGCAGCGTTGCCGTCATGCCCATTGAGGATCGCACCGAGAGGCCGTGGCCGCTGTCGCACAGACACGAGACAACGGTCCGCGGCTCCCTGCATGGCGGATCTCATGCGCCAAGCAACCTCTTGCGGCGACATGCCGCGCAGGCGACGAATGTACCAGGTCAGTGGCTGCACAGGACTTGCTCTCGTCAGAGCCTCCGCCAAGTTTACCGAGGCTGCCGTGGCCCTTACCCAGGCGCCGCACTGGTGGCGTCAGGGTCCGCCAAACGTTGGCGTCCCTCGATTCCTGTGGACTCGCGTGACGCCAGCGACTCAGTTATGGCCAGCGTGGCCGCCGTGCAGGCGGCCGCTTCGCCGAACGGCAGAGGTGACTCGGCCCCGGACGCCACCGCTTCGACGAACGCGTTCATCTCGTCGGCGTGCCCCTTCCCCGACCCGCCGGCGCGGACTTTCCGTGTGCGGCCATCGCCCGAAAGGCGGGCCACGTGCCAGTTCTCGATGACGGCGGTCCGCTGTTGGCCGAAAACCTCGATGCGCTCCTTCTCGAACTGCGGATCGCCGTTGGCGAGGTAGAGGAGCACGCCTAGCGACCCGTCCTCCATCTTGAGCGTCACCGCACAGTTGTCGTTTTGCTTCCCCGGGATGTCCCCGCCTACCATTTCGGCAAAGACCTGGACTGGCGGGCATCCGCAAATGAACTGGATGAGGTCCACGAAATGGCATCCCTCGCTGACGATGCGCCAGCCGCCCTCTTCGGGGTCCTGGTACCATGAATCGGCCTTGAGCGTCCCCGCGTTCACCCGGGCCACGACTTCGATCGGGCTTGAACGGCCAGTGAAGAAATCCCGCACCGCGACGCTGAGCGGGCTGAATCGGCGATTGAAACCGGGCATGATGATTCGGCCTGTCTCCGCCTGGGCGGCGGTCACCTCTTCCAGTTGCTCGCGGGTGAGCGCCAGAGGCTTCTCGACGAAGACATGTTTTCCGGCCCGCGCGGCCTCGGCCGCGAACCGAGCGTGAGTGTCGTGGCGCGTTGCGATTACCACCGCGTGGATGTCTGGGTCGGCCAGCAACTCGTGGTAGTCACTGGCACAGGACTCAAAGCCGTGTCGCGCCGCCGCGTTCTTGGCCGTCAGGCCGCCCGCCGAGCACACCCCCCGCAGGCGCACACGCGCAAGCCGCTTGAGGGCCGGGATGAGCGTGCCGGTCGCGAAATGGCCGGCGCCGATCAGGCCAATTCCCACCGGACCAGCGATCGGGTTGCTGCGTGTCTGGGCGGGGAGGACGATCTTCCGGGTGACGGGAGCATCGGCGGGATACTCAAAGAGCATGGCCGCGGTGCTGCCGGCGGACGAATCGAGAACCTGGCCATACACAGTCGCGGCCTCCGCCAGCGGGTGAACCTGAGGGGCCAGGCGGCTCGGCATGACCAGGCCCGCGGCAATCAGCCGCAGGAATTCGACCATGTTGTCGCGCTCGGTCCACCGCACGTAGCCGACCGGATAGGAGATGCCCTTCATCTCGTAGTTCCGGTCATATCTGCCGGGGCCGTACGAGCGTGACATCACGACCGAGAGTTCCTTGGCGTAGTACGTCCGCCAGTCGGCCTCCACAGGGACGATCCCGACGATCGTGACCTTGCCGCGGTCGCGCACCAGTTGGCCAGCCAACTCCATCGGGTCCTTGCTAGAGGTGCTTGCGGCGATGTACGCAACATCCGGGCCCCGGCCCTGGGTCATCTGGAGGACGGCGTCCTCCAGGGCGGTGTCGTCCCGCACGAGCGCCGCTTCGGCGCCACAGAGTCTGGCCTGTTCCACGCGCTTGGGGTCAACGTCCACGCCGATGACGCGGCAGCCGGCGGCCTTCAGAACCTGCACGCCCAGCAGGCCCACGAGGCCGAGCCCGATCACGAGGACCGTCTCGCCGAGGGTCACGCCCGACTGGCGGACGCCCTGAAGGGCGATGGCGCCGACGGTCGTGAAGGCCGCGTCCTTCAGGTCAACCCCCTTGGGCACCGGCACACAGAGGTTGCGCGGCACGAACACAAATTCGGCGTGAGAGGCAATGCCCTCGCCGGCGCAGGCAACGCGGTCTCCGACGGCGAACTCGTCCAGGCCGCTGCCTACTTCCTCCACGACGCCCGCGAGGCTGTAGCCGATGGGGGTGAGGGCGTTCAGGCGCTCACGGACGAGGTTGTACGTCTCCATCAACCCCTTCTGCCTGACGCTCTGGATGACCTGCTTGACCTTGTCGGGCCGCGCCCGCGCCTTCTCCAGAAGGCTCATCTTGGCCTGCGAGACCTTCATCCGCTCGGTTCCCGCGCTGACGAGAGAGAAGGCGGTCCGGACGACCACGCCGCCCGACCTGCAGATGGGCGCGGGGACGTCCTCCAAGCGCACCTCGCCGCTGTTGTAGTTGAGAACGACCTGGCGCATTTCAGGGTTCCTTGTCAGTTGTCATCAGGGTGGGGATCTTCTGGTCCACGTAGATGGCTTTGCCACGAGGCGACAGCGGCAAGGCATCAACCCGCTGGATGACGAAACTGATACGGCCGTCGAGTTTGGGGCGGAGGCTCCGCTTGATCCGCTCAGCGTCCGCGTCGCCGAACCCTGTCGCCGGGACGATGCGCAGCACGGCTTCGCCGGGCGTGTCCTGGTAAAACTGAAACTGCCTGACGTTCGTGAACGTGTCGTCATGCACGTTGATTGCTGTCATGGCGATGAGGGAACCGTCCTTGGCCACCAGGGCGCCCGATGGCAACCGGCCCTCCACGTCCCGCAGTATGGGGTGCTGGCGGCCGCAGGCCTCGCAGTGATCGCCGACATATGTCGCATAGTCGCCCGTCCGGTAGCGGATGAATGGGGCGACCTTGTTGATAAATCCTGTGCCCACGATCTCGCCGCGCTTTCCGGGTTCGGCCACGGGGCGGCCCTCTTCGTCCAGCAGTTCGAAGTAGCCGTACGTCGGCCAAACGTGATAGTCGGCAGAGTGCTCGCACTCTGCCGCGAGAACCAGTTTCTCCGAATGGCCATACCAGGAGTAGTGCCGCACGCCGAGCGCCTCCTCGACATAGCGGCGACGGTTCGCCGCCTCGGTCTCCGAGCCTGCAAGGATCCCCTTGATGTTGCTGGGAACCTCGAGCCCGCTACGCCGAAAGAACCGCGCGAGGGTGAAGGCCGAAGAAGGGTACATATGGAGGTAACATGTACCGATGCAGCGCATGTGTTCCACGTAGCGGGCCATGTTTTCGTCGGTCATATGAAAGTTGCTGTAATAATGATGCTTGAGGAGCGGGTCGTACTCATGGTAGAGCCCGTTCGGGTCCGGCTGCACGACGCGGCCGCGCAGCACGGCCAGGGGCATGCCGAGCCGATAGCCGGCACGGGCCCAGGAAGAAATGAGGTAGGCATACTCGATGGAAGATCGCTCGCGTCCGATGTAGAAGTAGAGCGGCACGCCGCTGGACCCCCCGGTGGAGATGTAATCCACGCTGAGGTCTGTGACCGGCCTGGCGCACATCTCGTCCAGATGTTCCCGAACCGTGTGCTTGTCCATGGTGGGCAATGCCCTGAGGTCGTCAAGGGATTTCAGGTCATTCGGATGGAGACCGACTGCGTCGAACATGCGACGGTAGTAAGGCGTCTGAGCATAGGCAAGGTTGCAGATCTCTCGTACTGCCTTCAACTGGTAGTCGAGGGACCGGTCGGCCGGCCACCACTGCGCCTCCTCGACGAAACGGAAGTGGCGGCGAAACCTGCTTCCGAGGAGCACCGCGGGCGGAAATGCCGACAGCACCCTTCCCAAGACGGCCTTTAGGGCCTGGGGTGTGGCATCCCAGAGGTTCTTCCGCGAGATCGATCGTTTCACGGGCGTTTGACCTCTCTGGCGGGCACGCCCACCCATGACTGGCTCAGTAGCCATTGCCACTGTCTGGCGATTGCCGACACGCTGGCACGCGTCAGGATGGTGCCACGTGCCCTCTGGGCCATGTGGACGAGCCATTCGGGGCTATTGAGGACCCCATCCACCACGGCTGCCGCCTCTTCCGGGGCGTCGCGCCTGATGAGGACGCCGTTCTGGCCATCTTCCACAACGTCTCGGAGTTCACCCATGTCGGTCACAACCACGGGTAGGCCGCTGCTCATCGCCTCAAGCATGGCAACGGACATCCCCTCCGATGGCGACACAAGCATGAACAGCCGGGCCCGCTGAAGGAGTTCGTTTACGTCTGCCCTTTTTCCTGGGAATTTTACGCGGTCGCTGATGCCGGAATTCACAGCCTGCTTCTGGAGTCCCTCCAGGAGGGGCCCGTTTCCGACGATTGCGGCCCGGACGGAAGGTCTTCGCCTGGCGAGGCTGGCCAGGATTGCGAGGAAGTACTCAAGGCCTTTGCATGGATCTAGCAGACGACCACGATGTGTTCAACGCGCCTGGCGGCCACGAGCGGAAGGATGTGGGACCGGAACCAGTTGGCGTTGAAGAATCCCCCAACCATCAAGAGCCGGACCCCGCCGCGCCCGTTCCGCCGTGTCAGGTTGCGTGGCCGCCGCAGACCCCTTGCGACCGCAACGAACAAGATTACGGCGGCAAGAAGCGGGATGCCTGACAGCCGCGCCAGCCACGGCCAGCAGACGCGCGCTAGGGTCGCCCGAACCTTCATCGGCTTTCCGTCTCCCGCGCGGCCTGCGGGGCGCTGTGCCCGTCGTTGTGACCGGAGAGTTCGACATGCCCGCGCCATCCGAAGTGCGGTTTGAAGGCGAACGCGGGGCCGGCGATGTCAGCCACGGTCCCCTGAAATCGCTCTGCGTTGGAGCGCACGACGACCCCCGTCGGCCCGCATGGCGAGAGCGGGAGGCCGCGGCAGCCCAAGGCACGGCTTATCGTGGGGATTCGTTGGTAATCCAAGTCCATGAGACGCGCACAGGCCAGGTCTACTGCGACCGCACTTTCTCCGCCGAGGACCACCCCTGCCGGCTTCGGCGTCGGGTCCAGCGGCCCGTTGCCTTCGCCGCCGATGATTCCGTCCACGATGTTCAGAACACGCCTCACGGGCTGATCGTGCAGGTTCCCTTCGGCGTCAGCGTATAAGAAGAGCCGGTTCAGGTCCACAACCATCCGCCAGGTGGTGTCGTTGCCATACCAGTTGCCCGACCGTATGGTGTCCGTGGCGGTGCTTCCGAAGAGTCGCTGGCCGACCGCCTTGCTCGGCGAGGCAATCCATGCTTTCAGGGGTCCCAACATCGGAAACACCCGCTTGAAGCCCGCTACGACCGCTCGTTCGACGCGGTGGACATAACCATCGTCGGCGAACTGGTCTCCGCCCTGCGAAGGGGTCCCTTCGCGGTGGTGCGGCAGCCAGTTCTTGTTGCCGTTGATGCCCACCAGGTTTTTCATGCATACGGTGATGCCCGTTTTCTTGTGCGTCTTGAGTTTCGGCAGGTTGATGACGCAGTCTGCACCCAAAACCGTCTTCGAGACCAGGTACTCGTGAATGTGGTCATGATGATGACTGCGAACCTCCCTAGTGTCATACTCCGACCCGTACAGCAGGTGGCACAGGCGGTTGACCTCAACAAAGGCCGAATGCGGCCCAAGGTTCACCTTCACGTAACCGGCCGGATCACCGGGGAGCGGCTGATGGTCGACGACGACCCCATTAATCTTCTCTGCACGCTCCGGGCGGAGGTCAAGCACCTCGACGTTAAAGCCGGCGCTCTGACAGTAGAACTCTTGGATCTCGTCAAGCCCCGCCATGCGGCGGATGACTGCGAAGTCAGCGTCATTTTGCACCGCGTCAGCGATGATGAGGCGGCCGCGGCCCCCGAGGGCGATGTAAACGTAGTCTGCGGCGGCACGGATGACCGCCCCGTGTGTGATGAGGCAATCGTCATGCCCTTCCTGCGTCTCACGGAAGTGCCGGATGAAGTTGGGCTTGAGCACCACCGTGTTGCCGGGCTTGATTATGCCCCCCAGAGGATTCCAGTCCTTCTGCCCGAAATGCTCTGCGTCCAGGCCGAGAAGATGCAGGGCGCTGCGCACGCCATCGTAAGCAGGATTGATGCTGTCTGTCAGCGCATGCGGGTAGAACGGGTACTCTGGGAAGGCGGTCGCCGGCGAGTAAGGGGGCGCGCTCGGATAGCCGTTGTGTCCGGCTGAAACAGCGACCCAAGATGTCGTTGGGACAGCGGTCATTTTCCTTCCTACTGCGGCATGGCTCCGGCGGCGGGGTCGATGACTTTCCACAAGTGGCGCCTCCATTGTCCGGCGACCACCTGTACCCCGCAATGCCGGGCAGCGGTGTCGGCGGCATCAACCGAGCAACGTAACCACAACTCTCGGTCGCTCAGCAGCGATACGATTCGTTCCTTATACTGCTCGATGTTGTCCGGTTCGATGAGGAAACCCGTCGAGCCATCCTTCACCAGATCGCCAAGTTCACCGACATCGGCGACAACCGGTACGGCGCCCTGGGCCATGGCTTCGGCCATGGCGATGGATAGCCCTTCAGATTGCGAGGTTAGCACGAAGACCTTGGACGTGGCTAGAATCGTCTCCGGGTCTTTTCTTTTGCCAAGGAATTCGATGCAGTCGGGAATGCCCATCTGGTTTGCCTTTTCGCGCGCGGCGTCCATCAGGGGGCCGTCGCCGACCATCACTGCTCTGACGGAGGGGAACACTCGCCGGACCTCCGCCACAATTTCGACAAACTGGAGCGGCTGCTTGGCCTCCGACATTCTGCCGAGAAACACCAGGTCGAAGGCCCTTTCCATCGCAGGCCCCGGTTGTGCGGAGTTGACGCTTCCAGTAATGATCGTCACCACGCCGTCCAGACCATGATCCGCAAGGAATCTCTTGGCCTTTGTGCCTCTTACGACAACGAGATCGAACTGTCGCGCACAGGCTGCTGCCAGGCGTTCGAGAAAGGTCGAAGGTCCCCGCAGGTGCCTGAAGAACCAGTGGTCGCAAAGGTATCCCCCTCCGACGATCTCAACCGGTCCTGCTGTCATTTGGTAGCAGGCGGGACGGCCGAACAGCCTGGCGGCCACGAGAGCAGAGCATCCGCCGGGAATAATAAAGTAACCCATGTATAAGTCTGGCTTGAAGCGAAAGCCGGCGATGATGACCCACAGCAACTTCGCCAGGGCCCGGCCAAAGGTCTTCAGCGCCCACTTCGGTGGGCCATGGAACCGAACCTTCTCCAGGGGGGCCTCGGGCGCGTCCACCACAAGGACGACCTCTTCCACGCCGCTGCGCGTCAGTGGAACGACGTGCGACAGATACCAATTGGGATTGAAGAAAGTGGCTGTTGCAACGATGCGCCCGTTGGGCTTCCACCGTCGCCGTGGGATCAACTGGCAGATCTTGGCCACCAGCAAAATGGTCCCATAGCAGATGGCCAAGAAGACATACACCATGAGTGACGGCAACTTCCAGCGAAGGATCGACGTGATTCCCATTGCGGAATTGTGACTCCTCATCGAGCGGGAAAAACCAGAAACTTCCACGGAATGGTCACGAAAACGGAATCGCCGGCCTGTGTAAGCCTGAATGGCACTTCTCCAAGTCCGCCAAGTCGGAGTTTCACCGGGAGCTTCCGCGGTACCTCGAAGGTAATACCCTGAACCTCCTCGAGTCGCGGGCTGCGCGTGCCTTCAATAGGCTCCGCCATCGATTCGATGGTGATGACCACGGAATCGCCGACGTGTTCGGCCTGGTAGCGCATGCTCTCGCGCAATGCGAGGTACCTTAGCAGGCGGTGCGTCGTGGTCACAAGCACTTTGCCGTCGCGATGGTATGAGGCCAGGCGCTGCAAGGCTTGCCGTGTCGCGGCGGGAAAAGGCTGTTGCGCATCATTAACTTTGCCGAGGTGCGTGTAGAGAATACACACCCCTTGCCGGGCGACAAGGAGGTCCAGCATTTCGTCTGTTACGACCTCTCCCAGGCCGGAAGCCGTATCGCAGCAACTGATGCCCCCCCAGTGCGGGTTTGACCGAAGAAACTCCCACACGCGCCTGCCGTCCCGCAGCGAGGCGAGCCGCAGGGCCCGGTTCCCGGCGTGCATGGCGTACTTCGCACTGCCGCCGTGGGCAAGAGCGCGCTTGACCAGTTCCTTCGCGGCCGTCTTGCAGGACCTCAAGGGATGACGAGCCGTGAAGATGCCGCCGATTCGTGGCGGCGCATCCTGGCCTATGACGCTCGTGGCGCGGCCCCTGCAAACATATCGGATTCCGTGGTCAACGGTCAGGTCAGCGTGGTACGCGGCGTGTCCGGTTTCGTCGCCATGGCCATGCATGATGTCCGGGCCGAAATTGGTGGGCGATCTTCCGTGGTCCACCCATACGCTCAGCCGACAACCGTGCCTAGCCAACTCGTCCAACGCTCGACGGGCATGGTCGCGCGTGGTTGCAAGGCCGCCATAGGAATGCAGGCAGTCAATGTGGCCGCTTCGCATCAGCGTCCTGAACATATCGCGGCCGGCATCGTCCGTGTTCCAATAGGCACACTCGTTCGGGGGCATGTCAAAGTAGATGCTGTTGCCGACCTCCAGGCCGACCCCGTGGCCCATCGACGTGGACGCCGTGGTGTTAAGGAATTTCACGATCAGCCAGTACGTCTGCCAATCGGGCGTAGAATCCAAGTCGCTGCAAACGGCCACCATGGCACGGTAAGGATACGGAAACCGCAGCAGCGAGACCTGCTCGCCGCCGCCCTCGCGGGAGGCGGGGGCGTAAGGCGACAATCTGACAGCCCGATGCCGTGGCAACAACTCGTCGGTCTCCTTCAGTGCGATTGTTTCCACGAGTGCTTTTGAGGATGCTTGCCCAGCATTATGCCGAGCGGGACACGATCTCACGGTAAACCTCGACGGTCTTGCGGGCGACGCTGTCGGAATGGAACCGGCTCTCAGCGACCCGGCGTGCCGCCCCCGCCATTTTTGCGCGCAACGGCTTGTCGGTCAACATCTGCCGTATCCGAGCGGCAAGGGTCCCGCAGTCCTCGGGGTCCACCAGGAAGCCCGTCTCGCCTTCCTGGACCATGTACGGCATGCCGCAGCGGTTTGACGAAATGACAGGTACGCCGACGGCCATCGCCTCGGCAATGGCCATCGGCGCGTTTTCCTGCCGCGACGGCAACGCAAAGACGCTCGCTTCGCCCAGCTCCTTCCGAATGGCATCGGGGCCTATACGGCCGAGCAGAACGATATGGTCCGTAAGGCCGAGTTCGCCGATTGTTTCTTTGACCTTCTCGGCATATGCAGGTTCGCGTTGCTCCCCTGCGACATGAAGGGAAGCGTCCACGCCGCTGCGGACCACCCGTGCAAATGCCATGACCAGGCCAAGCGTGTTCTTGCGATGCGTGACCCAGCCGGCGGAGAACACCCGGCCGGGAACCTCGCGGTGTTCCACGGCAAAACATGCGGGATCCACGGGGTTGTCGATGTCGTAGATTGTCGCCTGCGTCAGCGGCCTGATGTACTCCTTGACATAGGGCGTGATGGAGATGATGTGCCGCTGACGTGAAAGCCCCCACTCCTGTATCCGTCGCCACAGCGGCGCCCGGAGCCACGCCAGATACCCCTTCTCGGCCCGAACGTTCGCATGGTCAAAGCCGTGGATCGTGAACACACACGGCATCGGCAGTTCGCCGATGCCCAGCCCGTACGTCTCGTGGAAATGGACGACGTCCGGCGCCAATTGACGGAGGTATTGCTTGAGGCGGCGGCGGCCCGGACCGGCGAGGATGTCGAACATCTGCGGCCACCGGGAACCCGGAAGCCGATGGATCGTTGCGCCGTCCTGACGGGCGACCTCAACCTGTCTTCGGCCGCGCTCGAGCGTTACCACGTGCAGGTCAAGATCATCGAGGCGGGAAATCGCCCGGACCAGGGCAAGAGTAACCGCCTCAACCCCTCCCCGGGGGGCGCTGCGGTCCTGCGGAAACCGGCTGAACATCGCAACCTTCACGCCTGGCGCGCCTCCGTAATTCTCAACGTTGATTGCACGGCGCGGCGGTGCTTCCGGGCGCCGCAACCCTACGTCGTGTAGTTGTTGCCGCCAGAGGACTCGCCTCGGGCAAATCCAGCCGCGACCTGCGAAGGAGGCGGGGTTCTCTCCGGCTTGCCACTGAAGGCAATAAAGTGCTTGTTGATCTCAAGGGTCGCTCTCAGAAGGCGGGCTTCATAGCCCCGTTCCACACATGACTTGACGATGGCGATGACGTCCTTAGGGAGGCACTTGCCTGAGAAGCCGCGCGTCGGGGAAGACAAACGTGAGGTCTCTGCTGATGCGGGTATCCCCTTATTTCATTGACGCAGAGATGACCTGTTCAAGCCGCTCGGCACTGGCGTCCACAGAATGGTTCTGCATGCAGTAGTGTCTTGCCGCGGTGGAGGCCGCCCGCCATGTCTCCGGCGAGGTGCAGGCACGCTCCAGATGATCGACGAGCCCGTCAACCGTATCCGTAACCCAGCCCAGACCATGCCTCGCGATCACGCCGTCCGGGTCGACTGTAGACACCACCAGCAGGCCGCGGCTCCACGCTTCCAGAAACGTGTTGGGAAACCCCTCATAAAGGGATGTACAGCAAAGGACGGTGGCCCGCCGGTAGAACTGCGGCGTCTCGTCATGCGGCACGCGGCCGTGCATCACCACGTTAGGAATGCCAGCTGCACGCTGGCTCAGGCTCGTGGCGTAAGCCGATTGGCCGCCAGCGGCGCCCACCACGTCGAAGACCACACGTGGACAGCGCTCGGCCACGTCGAGAAGCCATTCCAGCCGCTTCTGTTCAGCAATCCGGCCTATCCACAGCACGTGCGGCTGCCGGTCGGGCGCATGCGTGAACTCCACCATCTCCTCGGCGGGCGGTGCCGGACAGCAGTTGGGCACCACGGTCGAGGCGAGGCCGAAGTGCTCAAGGAGCAACCGTTGCTGCGTGGCCGTCTGCGCGATGACGGCGTTCGCCCGCCGCAAGCCCCAGCGATACAGGCACCGTTCCCTTGTGGAGTCCAGCAGCGGCAATTGCGCCAGGCAGTCGGTGTCACTGGCGGCGGAGAAGATGAATCGGCGCCGATGCCGACGGCACCAGAGGGCGGCCTGGCCCACCTCGTAATCGGCGCACCGCTTGTAATAGACGTCCGCGTTGGCGCGCCCCATGGCCGCCCACAGGCCCGTCCACCGGGGGTGGAGAAACCGCAGGACCGGAAGGCCTGAGTCTGGGGCATAGGCCTTGTACACGGTGATACCGTCGTGCTGGATGCCGTCAGGCTGCCCGTAGTCAAGCGTGATGAAACTCACCGGGTAGCCGCGTGTGGCCAGCGCACGCCCAAGGATCGCCTGCTGCTCCTCCGCCCCGCCGATGTGGGTGAGGTCGGGGTCGCCGGAGAGAGCGGGGTAGTTGTCCGGTGAGACAAAGCAGACGGAGAGGGTCACGGGGTAATTTCCCCGTCCTCCGATAAGCCAGCACGTGGCCCCGGACGGCGCGCCGCGCTCGGAAACAAGCGGCCAAGAACCTCTCTTGTCATGCTGCCAACCTTGTCTTTGATTGAGGGCGGTACGGCGATCTGCCAATAAGTGAGAACCAGCAGGAAGGAACTAAGGGCCACGCCCAAGAACACAAAGGGCGTCAGGCTCGATCCTGCCAACAGGTACGTCAGAACCAGGCCCGCTGCAAAGGGCAGAACCGCCAACGTCGGGCCGGGTACGGCTCGCCGCAGCAAATGGTACACTGTCATCTTGCACACCCAGCAGGCGTGCGTCGGTATATACAAAGCGTTGACAAGCGTGAATGGAACGCCGATGATAAGCGAGAGGCCGACGAAGCCGACCTGGTACACGGCCAGACCGACGTAGGCCCCGACTACGGACGCGGCGGCCCCCAGGAACATCGCCAGTGCGGCGCGCCCGTGGTTGCCTGTCCCGAGGAGGATGTGGTACGTCGTTCGCTGGGTGAGAAACCCGAAGTTGCCGAGGGCCATCACGGCGATGAGGGCCCCCTGGCGGTAGTTGGGTCCCATCCACAGTTCTAGGAACGCACCGCCGAAAACCACCATTCCGGCTATCAGGGGGAGCGATATAAAGAGCGAATAGCGGACCCCCTTGACGAGCATCTCTTGGAGCGCAGGGTGGTCGTTGCGGGCGTAGGCCTCGCTGGCGGCGGGCTCGAACACGGCTGCCATCTTCGTCAGGATGCGCTGGGCGTGCTGGATCATCGCCATGGGCCGGTTGAAAACGGCCAGGAGCGGGGCGCCCATGAACGTGGTGACGAGCATGTTGATGGCCTGGTACATCAGGAGGCGGCTGGCAGCCTCCAGGAAATCCTTGCCTCCGAACACTACGGCGAACCGGATCGTCGATATCTTGACGTGCCGCGCCGACAGCCGCAGGTACGGCGCGATCCGGCGCGCGGCTAGGTACTTCAGAAAGCCGTCGACCAGTTCGCTCGCGAACATGATAATCGCCAGCCAGATCAGGGGCATACCCATGATCAGCAGCGCGATGAGGGGCACGAGCCGCGCAATGTGCACGCCTCCATCGATGGCATTGACCAGACCGTAGCGCTGGTTGCCGGTGAGGATGCCGTTGAAGACGCCCAAGGGCAGTTGAAGGGCGGCGCTGGTGCCAAGGATGGCCATCGTCCACCGCGCCATGGCCAGTTCATCGCCGAACGCATCGGGGAAGATCCGTTCCAGGAACACCGCCATGGCCGCGAGGGCGGCTAACGTTAAGACGCCGGCCGTCGCAAACAGTACGAGGCAGGAGTTGACGATGTCGTTGAAACTATCGTACTTCCGGTTGGCAACGAACCGCGCGACGTACGTCGATACTGAGGACCGGATGCCCGCCGTCGCGAACGTGCACATGCCGACGACCGTCCAGCCGAAGTCCCAGATGCCAAGCGACAACTGCCCGAGCCGGGCGTCCATCAGACGCGGGACGATGAACCCACTGATGGCGAAGACGAAGTATCCTGCCCAATTGAACAGGATATTTCGCGTCAGGCGCGAGCCGCTGCGCTCACCCTTGGCGGCGGGTGCCGCCGCGGGCGCCTGGGCGGAAGGCTCTGACTTGCCGCCGACGTCAGCCGTTTGCAGCCCTTTCCAGCACTTGACACGAGACCGGTGGACCTGAGACGCTGGCCTGCACCGCGCGGTATTCGCCCTCTGCCACGTACCCTCTGAATCGCGCGTATGCAAACGAGACGAGGAACATGACTGCCGCTAACAGCACGACGAGCGGCGCCCAGATGAGCATCGGCACGGCACCCGCGCATCCTGCTGCCGCAGGGATGGCTTGGATGACGAAGTACTGTGCCACATAGGCGAACAGCGATGTGCGGCCAAATACCGTCAGTACGAAGTCCAGTCGCGAGTATTGCTTTCTCGATAGATATCGCCAGATGATGAAGATGAGAAAAAGCGCGCCGACCGCGCACTGCAATGGCAGCAGCGTCCACACTCTTGATGGGTAGAAGAAAGCAAGAATGTCAGCATGGCGTTGGTGATCGAGCAGTTTATGCAAGCCGAGATACGCCAAGACGCCGATGCCCCCAAGAGCTAACAGCACGCTGGAGGTTCGGTACAGGAACATAATGGCCGACTTGGGTCCTCCTTCCTCAAGTCGCCGCAGCAAGGCGGGAAGCAAGACCGTTCCTAGGAGGAACGTGGCGAGGAAGGGAACCATGGGGTATATGTTCAGAAGGACCGGGGTGCTGTCGTAATCGTTAGAACCGAAGAGCAACTCCTTGACGAACCCCAAGGCCGTTGCCTCGGGGTGCCAGAACGATGCGATTGTACGAGAACCCAACAGCAAGGCCACGGCAAGCAGCAGACGCTTTGTATCGTCGAGTTTCATGATCAACACAGGGGCGAGGAACATACAGAAGGCAATCGCGTCGGTGATGTGCCAACGTCGCCAGAATACCTCAAGCAGGGAATGCTTGTCCCAATAGAGCGGCCATGTTCCCAAGGTGATCATGATGTGGCAGCCTGCCAAGAGAAGCAGCGCACGCTTGGCGTATCGATATGCAGTGCGGCGCGGCTCGCCGGGATGGTGCATCAGCAGGTACCACATCGTCATGCCGCTGATGCACATGAACATCGGAACGCATACGTTGACGGCGAGGTCGCTCGCTCGCACAACCAGTGGAGGAGTGCTGGCACTCATAAGGAAAATCGAATGGCCGGCGAACACAATGAGCATCGCCAGTCCTCGGTAAAGATCGATCCAATGAACTCTGCTTCGGCGCGGTGTCCTCGGAGGCTGTGGCGGCGATTGTTTGTCCACGCTCTTGCTCCTCTCGGAGGTTCGTCTTGTGTCCCAACCGTTCGCGCTATCAGTTGAGGGCCTTGAGGACCTTCCTCAGACCCCGCCCGCAACTGCGGACGTAACTCTCCGTCGAGCGGTACAACTGGTACGACAACGTGACCAACTCACGCCCCAGACGCTCGGTGACCGGCAGCGACACGAGCCGGCTGATCTCCTCGTACGGGCGCGTCGGATCATAAAAGCACCCGCCGAGCGTCCGGCGGTCGAACTCGGTGAACAGGGGCGCCTGGTGAAGCATCTTGTCCGTGCCGGGCATCGTACTGTAGCGGTCGGGGTCGATCGGCACGCCTTCAGCCCTGGCTGCGTTGAGGAACTCTTCGCGGCTGGGACCCCCGCGCGAGCCCTTCTCGTACGCAAAGAGGTACTCGAAGTACGAGGCGCGGTACGCCCCGGGCAGTGCCGAGATGGGCCGGAGCCCCTCGGTCCCGCTGAGTTCCTCGCACAGCCACTGCCACACCTTCTCGCTGCGCTTGTTGCGCTCTGACAGACGACTGAGGGACGCCATCGCCAGGTGTATCGCGCACATGTGGGGCCGGTACTTCAGCCCGAGGCCCATGTCGCCTAGTTTGAAGGTGCGGGCCGCCTGGCCATGCTGGATGCGGCCGAAATGCCCTAACTGGAGCATCCGGTCAAAGAGCACGGGGTTGTCCGTCACTGCCACACCGGCTTCCCCGCCGTCGACAGGCTTGGAAGCGTTAAGACTGAAACACCCGACGTCGCCCCACTTGCCGACCGACTTGCCCTTGTATACCGACCCGTGCGCGTGCGAGCAGTCCTCGACCACGGCGACGTTGTGCCGCCGCGCGATCTCGACAATGCGGTCCATCTCGGCCGGGTTGCCCCAGATGTGCACGGCGCAGACGGCCTTGGTGCGGGACGTGATCCGGCGCTCGAAGTCGTCCGGGTCGATCGTCAGTGACCGCGGGTCAATCTCGCAGAACACCGGGGTGCCTCCGCAAAGCAGAATGGGCGTGGCCGTTGCGTGCCACGTGTAGGACGGCACGATCACTTCCGTTCCCGGCCCTACACCGACGGCAAAGTAGGCGCTGTGCAGCGTGGCGGTCCCGTTGGTCATGGCCAAGGCGAAACTCGACCCCGTCAGCCGCGCAAACGCCTGCTCGAACTTCTCCACGATTCCTGATCCGTCCGTCACCGTTGTCTTCCTCTCGATGGCCATGATCGGGGCCAGGGTGACCACGTCCCAAGCCAACTGCATGGGCCTGCCCAATAGGGCTGGAAGCGGGAAGGCCCGTCCTGTCACGGCCGCCGGACCCCCGTGGATCGCCAGCCGCTCAGCCTCTGCTGGAACGGCGGGGCCCCCCCTGCCAATCGCCAACTCTGAACTTGCCATCCTGCTGCTCCTTTGCTGGGCGCCGGCAGCCGACCTGTCGGCAACCGGAGCGGCCTCGGCTGGAACCTCAGGCGATCGCTTTCGCGGCCGCCTTGCGGTACGTGCCTGCCTCCACGCCGCGGTAGACGGGTGAACGGTCCGTCAGGGGCAGCGTGACCTTGCCTCCCTCGATCGCAGACTGGTAAATGGCGAACGAGACTTCCAGGGACCGCCGCGCGTCTTCCGGCGGTATCGGCATCGGCGCGCCGTCGGCCACCGCTCTCAGGAACTCCTCGATGTGGGGCGTGTGACCCCAGTGTCGCGGGGGGAGCCATCGCTGGCCCCGCAGTTTGCACAGAACCTTCTGGGCCAGGATCCTGTTGGCGCCGGGGCCTTCGGGGGCCGGGGGGCACTCCCGCTCGCCGGTGTCGCGCAGCGCCCGGGCGACCGCCGTGCTGCTGGAGACCAGGCTCCACGTGCAGTGCTGGCGGTCTCCCTCCCTGGCGATCGAGATGGCGGCGTTCTTGCCCAGCACGTCGATCCGAAAGCCCTCGTCATGCGCGCAGACCGTGCAGTGGACCGTCGCGATGGCCCCGCTCTTGAACTTGACCATCGCCAGGGCGGTGTCCTCGGACTCGATCGGCTGAATGAAGGTGGCCGTCCACGCTGTCACTTCCGCCGGGTCGCCCAGGAATGAGACCAGCAGGTCCAGATGGTGGATGGCCTGGTTGACGACGGCGCCGCCGCCGTCGGTTTCCCAGGTTCCGCGGCCCGGTGCGGAGGCGTAGTAGGCCGGGGTTCTCATGAATCGCACGTCGACGGTGGCGGTGAGCAAGTCGCCCAGGAGCCCGCGCTGGATCAGGCGCCGCGTACGCGCGCAGGCCGGGTCGGAACGGTTCTGGTACACGATCGAGATACTGGCGTTCGGGTTCTTCCGGGCGGCGGCGAGGATGCTGTCGGCGGCCGCAAGGGTGTGCGCGATCGGCTTCTCGCACAGCACGTGCTTGCCAGCCTCCAGGGCGTCGATCACCACCGGGGCGTGGAACTTGGCCGGTGTGCAGACGCTGACCACGTCGATATCGTCGCGGGCCAGCAACTGCTTGGGGTCCGTATACGCTTCCTTGCACCCAAACTTCTCCTTGGCGGCACAAGCCCGTTGCGGGTCGATGTCGGCAACGGCGATCAACTGCGCCAGTTCCGGAAGACACTGGTAGGCCGTTGCGTGCCGGTTCGATATATTACCCATTCCAATGATGCCTACACCAAGCGGCTTGCCCTTCATTGGTGACCTCCTCCTGATACCCTATTCTCAGAGGACAAGAACTGACTTCTATCTGTATTTCATCGGATGGTGCTGCACCCGCTCATCATCTAGTGTCCCCTCCGGTGACACGGCGCTGCGTCATCTCCGGCGACCGGTTTCTGCCCCAGATAGCCCGCTGTTCCGGCCGGGAGCGATTGAGCAGGGTGCCGGCGCCCCGGCGCTCCGCCATCACCCATGCGCGGGCTACGATGCCGGAGAAGCACCACATGGCCAGTGTGGGAATGCCCGGAAACAGGCTCCGGGCGGCGCGGGCCCTCGCGTTCCGCCATCCCAAACGTGCATCCTGCCATCATCAGCGCATAAAGGTATAAAATAGTGTCCACTCCTTCGCGCGGCCAAAACGTCTGGCCGCTGATGCTCATTATGAGGATCGCGGCCGCCCCGGCCAGGCCAGCGTGGAGAGCGGTTGTGAGGAGCGGATCCCCCGAGCAACGACGCCTGTACGCCCAGATCGGGAATCCGAGGAAGAGCAGAAGGGTGAGCACCAGACCTATCGCCCCCGAGTCCAGCAGCATCTCCAGGTAGGCATTGTGCGGATGGGTGGGGCAGCCCCCCCCGATCTGCTCGATCTGCCGGCGAACCGAGGTTCGCAGGATAGCAAGCCGCCCGTGGCCGTGCACCGGGGCGCCTCTGATCCCCTCGATCACGAAAGGCCACAGATCGGTCATTCGGCCGCCGCTGATGACGTCCCAGTCATCAGTTATCTCCCCAGAGACGTCCACCGTGCCGAATCCGAGGCCGACCCGGTCGGCGAAGCTTGGAAAGGCCACGAGCGCGAGGCCCGCCGCGACCGGAAGCGCCACGAGCAACCACCGGTGCCTCAGCAGGCCGAACAGGACGCCAACCCCCGCGAATGCCAGGTAGCCACCACGGGAGTTCGTCATCACGACGGCCAGGGCGACGAGGGTCCCGCCGGTGACGGCTGTGGCTTTCCACCACCAGCGCCGGGCCTTCAGGAGCGGGGCCGAGGCCACAATCGCCCAGAAGCCCGCCACCAGCACCATGGCGATGTCGTTCGCGTGAAGCCCGATCTCCTTCTGAAAACGGCGCCGGTACACCGATTCGCCTTGCGAGGCCGTGCCGGGTTCGAGCAGCGCCGTCAGGGGGATGTACCGCCACGTCATGAGCGTGAAGAGCAAGACCTGCGCGGCAATAGCGCCGCAGGCCAACACAAGGTTCCTGCGACTCTCCCTCGCCCCGTCGAAAACAAGGACGGCCAGCACAACATACTTAACGGGATTGAGCAGGTACTCAATGGCAAACCCCGCCGGCGTGACAGCGCGGTGCTGCTCAGTGGAATATGCCAGACTTCCCAGGTCCGCCACGCCGCGCAGGAATGCCGTGACCATGACGGCGACATACAGCCCGAAAACCACCATGACATACCGGGGGCAGGGCCGCGATGCAGGGTTCCTCTGCCGCGTCACTATCCAGGCAACGACGACTACGACGAGGAGGAGATTCCATGGGTTCGCCCCGGGTATCTCGCCTATGGTGCGCGGCATGTCCCCGTGCTTCATCAAGGCCGCCAGGACCACGAGCGCGCAGGCCGAGACGAACCAGTCCCGCCAAGCGTAGGCCGCCAAGGCGGCAAAGACCAGGTATATCAGGTATTCCCGCATGGAGGTGCCTGGGCAAGGTACATCTGTTCCGGTCGCATTCGTGGGTTCCAGTCAAGGGTGAGTCCACGTTGCTTGCGCCGGGCCGCAGACGGTCAAACAGAACCCGAAGGACCTGGCTCAGGCAGCGCGCGGGCTGGCATGGCTACCGGGCAGCGCTTTAGGGCGAGTGCTTTTGAAAAACAAACAGATTATTCAATCCAAGCTGAAACCTGCTTTGCTTTATGAGTGTCAGGCCAGAGCGGCAGAAAATCACAGGTGTGTGGCGGGGTTCGAATCCATAGTGCTGTTCCAGCCTGAGGCCATCAATTACATGCAGATGCTGCAATATGCGTAGTATCCAGTCCACTGTCGGCGATGGAGTTGTTATGATCAGATGCCCGCCGTCCTTGAGGAACCGAAAACAAGCCTCTGCAACCTGACCCTGGTGGTGCGGTGGCACATGTTCCAAAACCGCCAGCATAGTGATCACATCAAAGGGTGGCAGTTCCGGGAGGTCAGCCGGAAACCAGCCCTTGATAAACAATGCCGTGCCAACTTGCCTCGGGGCGGGGAGGTCAGGATCAATCCCAACGTATTCGGCCAAGTGCGGCACCGTGCCGGGAAGCGACTCTGCACCACAGCCAATGTCCAGAAGGCGGCAACCGGCGCGCAGAAAAGGCCGTGCTTTTCGGATGCGCCACCAAGTGAGAAAGCGATCCAATGCGGCCATACCCTTACCTGAGTAGCTCCAGGCGCGAAAACAGGCTATCGCTGCAACCAACGGTGCCGCAAGTGAGATCGGGGCGGACAGAGGCCAACACACCAGCTGTTGAGTACATGGACCTGCCAGCGTAGGCGGCGACGTCATGAACACGGCCCAAGCATCTCATGTGCGCGGCACTCCCAGAATGCTCAGGAAAAAGCTGGAGAGTATGACTTGGAAGCCCAAGGCAAGCAGCAGCCCTGCCGGGATAAGGATCCGAAACTCCTGCGATGGCGCCAAAGAGCCGAAGTCGCTGGCACTCCAGATGGCAAAGCCATATACGAGGCCTGCCAATCCGCCTAGCACAAGGACGAATCCCGTGACCAGACCGACCTCAAGCGTGAAGAGGCCGTACAGCCTGTCCAGGAGGCGACTTCGTGGGAGCAGCCCTGCCGTCACAGCGTAGGTGCGGCTGAAGACGGCAAAAGTGACCGCTTCGAAGCCAAGCATCACTGTTATGGCCGCGACGAACATCGTGTGCACATCGATCGTAACTGCGCCGAGCGTTCTGGGCCCGGGGAGAAGCCAGACCATTGCGGAAAGGCCCAGCAGCATCAGAAAGGTACCGGGGTAGAGGAAAAGCCAACGCGGGCTGTACAGAAGCATGAAACGCAGATGCCGCCAGCCGTCGCGCCACGGCCTGAGGTGTGTGGGCCTGGACCGGCCGTCGGGCACAAGCGTGGTCGGCACTTCTATGATTTTCATATGAAGTAGCGTAGCCTTAATCACCATCTCCGAAGCAAACTCCATGCCGGTTGTGCGGAGGCCCAGTCGGCTGAAGGCCTCGGAGGAATACCCTCGCAGGCCACAATGGAAATCGCCAACAGGACACCCGAAGAACAGCTTCCCGATTCCTGACAGGATGGGATTTCCGATGTGCCGGTTCTTCCACGGCATGGCGCCCGGTCTGATGCCTCCCTGGAAGCGGTTGCCCATGACCAGGTCGTATCCCTCGCGCAGCTTCATCACGAACGGCATCAGATTGGAGAAGTCGTAGCTGTCGTCCGAGTCGGCCATGATGATGTATCGCCCACGGGCCTGTCGGGTGGCGCAAGACAGTGCGGCGCCGTAGCCGCGCACGGGAACATCGACCACGCGGGCGCCGCAGCGGCGAGCGATCTCCCGTGAGCCATCTGTTGACCCGTTGTCGCCGACGACAATCTCCCCTGTGATACCGTTCCGGCTCAGGAAATGCCGCGCCTTGCGAATGCAGGTTTCGAGCGTTTCCGCCTCGTTGAGGCAGGGCATGATGACCGACAACTCTATGTTATCATAATCTGTCGTGATAGCATTGCGGTTCATCGCCAAGTCTCCCTCCCCGACGAGAGGCGAGCCAAAGCCGCCAAGTCCGCCCATTCTCTGCCTTGCACCCGTTCGCGGCAGCAATTGTTCACTGCCCGCTATTGTCGTGTCCGCCCCGGGAATGCCGGGAGAAGAGTCATCGCTCCGCTGGCCGCGCTACAGACGTTTCCTGCCTCACTAAGAAGTTATCGCCAAGCATCAAGACTCTTATTGTGCGGTGCACCCGCCATGGTTTTCCGGGTTCGCGGGCGGCATGGAGGGTCCGTCTGTGCCATTCGCATCGGTCCGTGGCGTGGACGGGCGCACGGGAAGAAGCCGAACAGCACCGCGCGCGGCAAGCAAGAGCAAGGCAGGTGTCGCGGGAAGGGTGTACCGAATCCAGCTTATGGACACCGCGCAGACGATATTGAGACAGGCAATAACCAACAGCAAGAGCCATGCCATTGTCTGGCCGGACCTGGCCGCAGCCACTAATCCGATGACTCCCAGCAAGAGCAGTGGGAGGAAAAGGGCTATGGCCACCCAACTCATGGTCTCCGATATTCCACGAAACCAGAACCCGAGGACGTTCCCGAGCACGGTGCGCAGGAAGTCGGCAGGATGCTCTTGAATCTCGGCCATAGCCGTATCACGTAAGACGTTTCTGGCCCGTAGTTCGTCGTCGAGATTCAGAAAGGTCCACCAATATGTAGATTCAAAATCACCGTTGCTATTCTCGTGAATTCCATGTGAGGCCATCACCTTGTAGGCCGCCGGGTAAAGGACCTCGCTAAAGTGGTCGCGAAGGTCGCCCTTGTAGTCGGGGTGTTTGCTGAGTTCGGAGGTCATGTAGAGCACCAAGCCGTCCGCGGTTGTCGGCACGACCAGAGACCCCGTCATCCAGTATCCTCTTGCCAGCCACGGGGACATCACCAGCACCATCACCAGCAAGGCGGTGGCCATCATCAAGAAGCACTTGACGCGTCTTCCTGCTGCTATGGGAAGAAGAGGGACGCCCGCCGCCAGCGCAAAGGCCAAGTAGACGCCGACCTCACGGGCCAGGCTGGCAACTCCCAGGACAAGCCCGAACACCACAGCCCACCGCAGGCACAGGCGCTTCGCAAGCGCCAGGACGACAACAAGCGACAAGGAAAGCAAGAAAATGTACAGGGTCTCCTGACTGTAGCGTGCGCTGGTGACCCAGTCCACCGGCCACAGGGCGAAGGCCATGCCTGCCAGCAAGCCGACGGTCGGGCTGAAGTACCGCTTGCCCACTTGGAAGGTCAAGATGCTGGTGCCTGCTGAGAGCAGAGCCTGGACAATCTGGACGACCCAAAGCCTGGGGCCGAACAGCCACCATAGCGCACACAGGAACAGAGGATACCCGGGCAGACGGAACAACGTCTCGCCGAAGTCGGGGTGGAAGCGATAGCCTCGGCCCGCCAGCAAACATTCTGTGATATGATAGTACCCATCTGCTCCCGGAGTAGGCCCGTAGTTGAGATAGGCGGCTGCCCATGGCAGGAGGATCCATGCGTAGAGCAGCCGCACGCCGACCGCAACCCCGAACACCGTCAGCGGTGCCCGGTGCCCCCATAACCCAAGCCGGACTCTGTTCCCAACAGTTGTCATTTCACAGATGCCTCGGCGGCCAAGCGTGCAGGATCCAGCCCATTTCGTACGGCCGGCTCTCGTAATCCACGAAGGTAGGCGGAAACACGAGGTCAAGTCCTTGCACCCGCAACGACGGATGCAGGCGGCTGGCCAGGGCCTGAACGGTGCGAGAGGCCTTGAGCGGCTCTTGGCGGGCCACTTTGCGCCAGATGATGCTCGCCTCGTCGTCAATCAGGGAACCCGCGATCTCGGGCGGGTTGGTTAGCCATTGCAGGCCTTTCGCAATGGCTTCGGAATGGTCCAGGCCGCAAGTCTTCTGCAGCGCGAAAAGGGCCATCGGCGCCATGGCCTCCTGGTGCACCGCGTAGACCGGGTAGCCCTCGATCACCCGTCCGGTCCGGACGTCGAAGTGCCACCACCACTGGCCCGCCGGCCCCTGGAGTTCGCACATGCGGGCCGCGCACAGCCGCGCGGCGTTCAGCGCTTCGAGGCTGCGAGTCGCCATGTAGAAGTAAGACAACGCTTGGATGGGATACACCAGGTCGGCAAAGCAGGCGACGTGCGACCGCAGCGACGCCGCCTTGGCACCAACGGGCCAGTGAGGAAACATCGCCGAGTGGTTGTGAAAGGACGCGAGCAGCCGGCGGGCGATAGCCTCGGCCAGCGCAGCGCCGGTGACATCGCTGCCGGGTACAGTCAATGCTGAAAGACACCAGGAGAGTTCGACTGTCGGACAGGACGCCTGCGGAGGATCCAGCGATTGCAGCCGACGCAGTGCCTCATCGGCCCTCGTGTGGTTAAGGGCACGGGCGGCCCAGAGTGTCAGCGCCGCTTCTCCCACATCCGCAGCCCGGCCCCCCGCGCCGATCAATCTATCGCATACTTCGTGTGCACTGTGGCCCGCGAGGATATCACGCGCCATACGATCCGGCTCCGTCGTCAGCCCGAGGAGGACGATAGCCGTGTAGCGGTGGCTGACGCCCTCCAACCGGTCTCCGCTCCCGCTCCGGCGGATGCGAAAGGCGAAGACACGCTGCTCCGGAAGGTACATGCGTCTGAGCGCCTGCACGGCAATGTCGCGCAACCGGCGTGCGATTGCCGGCATGTCCAACGGTGCGTTTTTCTCAAGCGTGACTATTGGCTTGGTCATCGTGGTACGCGTGGTACGCGTTGTAGTAAGAGTAGCCGTAGCGGCCATGTTGGGTGGAGCCGATGAAGATGATCCCGAGGAGGGAGCCGCCCGACATGGTGAGTCGGTCGAGTGCGGCAAGAACCTCATCGCGATGGCTGGCGCGCTCCCGGACAACCATGACGGTGCCGCTTGCCCTCTGTGCCACGATTCCTGCGTCCGCCACAGACAACAAGGGCGAGCCATCCAACAACACAAGGTCGTATTGCCGGCGCCACCGTTCCAGGCATACGGCGAAGGCGCCGTTCGCCACCAGTTCGTGGTCGTCGCCGCTGCGGGATTTACCGGCCGGGAGCACGCTGAGACGAGGTGTGTCCGTTTCGACAATGGCTTCCGAGTCCGTTACCTGCCCGCTCAGGGTTCCGATGAATCCCGGCTCCAACGGAACCTTGAATCGGTCTGACAGGGCGGGGTTTCGCAGATCGGCGTCCACCAGGAGGACCCGCTTGCCGCTTTGCGCCAGACTTTTGGCCAGCATGATGGCAACGGTGGACTTTCCCGCGCCGGGTTCAGCGCTGGTGATCTGCACGCTGTTGCCTTGCTCGAGGTCGATTCGGCAGAGGAGGGCCGTGCGAACCATCCGGAAACTCTCCGCGAGGCCGGGGTGATCCTCCAAGACCCCCCGGCCTTTTCCGGGCACGAGGGGGAGGTGCCACAGAAAAGGAATCGGGGTTGCATGAGCGAGGTCCTCCGGCTCATGGATGCTCTGATTCATGTTCGCCTGCCGGAAGGCAAGACCGAAGCCTGCGGTGAGCGCGCCCACCAGTGCCAGGGCGCTCAGGAGGATGCGCCGGTCGCTCGTAGGCTCGGAGGGTGCCATCGCACGCGTCTGCACATCGATGGCGCCGGGGACGTTGCGCTCCATCTCTTTCTGCGCCAGACGCGTCCGTACGGCGGCGTACAGGTCGCGTTTGTGGTGGATGGCCTCGGTTTCCTTGGCGAGGGTCTGGGCCTTTTCGAACATGGGGTTGAAGTCTGCCTTCTCCTTGGCAACCGTCTCAAGCAGAACGCCTTCTTGGTACTTGAGCAGTCTGACGCGCTGGCGGGTGTTCCGGAGGCGTGTCACAACGTCCAACTCGCGCTCCATATTCCGATCCGGACCGGCAATGGCTGTCGTAGTTGGGCCCAGGAAAGGCGCGACCGACCCCCGTTTCCTCTGAGCCTGCCACTGATCGTCCAGTTGTTTCTCACGCTGACTCAGAACCTCTTGGGCGAACTGAACCCGTTTCTTGATCTCGGCCATCTGCGGATGCTTTTCCGTGAGGCGCTTGATGGCCTGTTCGTGCAGTGCGGCTTGCAGTTCGAGGTTCAGCCGCCGCCATTCCGCGTCCTCGGAATAACCGGGTTGGTCCAGGGACAACACAGGCAACGGTGAGACCGCTGATGTTGATGTCGCGCCAGTTTTCTCGCTCTCTGGCTTGACTAGGGCGGCCAGTTCCTCGTGCCGCGCTTCGATGACAGCAAATTCCTGCTGCAACTCCTTCAGCCGCCCTTCAGATGAAGCCATCTCTTCCTGCGGCCGCTTTTCGTCGGCCTGGGCCTTGGGCTGCTCGGCTTGAGGTCCCGTGGTTGCCGCTTGTCCGGCCAGTTCAGCGTGCCTGACTTGGGGGGCTTGCATCTCGCCGGGCTGGGTTTTGGACTGCTCGGCTTCAGCTCCCGTGTTTGGAGCCTGTCCGGCCGGTTGGGCCCGCTTGGCCTCGAGGGCTTGGATCTCGCCGGCCAACAACCGAAGCGAGTTCCCGCTCTTTTGATAAAGGTCTGCCGCTGCAACGGGGCTCTCCCGGACCCAGCGCCACAGTTCCTGCTCTTCCCACTCGGCTGTGGCCCTGTCCTGTCGCACCGACGCGACGCGGGCCTCAGCCGCATCGAGGCGAACCCTCATCTGCGTGATGAGCTCCTCGGGCGTGCCGGTTCCCAATTCCTTGCGGAGTCCAGCCACGAGGTTCTCGCGGCCTTCGATCTCACCGCGAAGCGACTTCTCCTCTTCGACCAGTTTGTTGTAGTAGATGCCATCCCTCTCGTCGTCCGAGTTGCGCGTATTGGCAAGGTACTGATCGAGGACGGCGTTCACGATAACGGCGGCGTCTTCGCCGCTGTACGCGGTCGTCATGGACACATCAATGATCTCTGTTGCTGGTCGCGGGCTGACCGAGAGGTCCTCGCGGAGTTTCTCGATCGGCTTACTCGAGTCCTTGAGCAGCGAGGCCACCAGACTCCGATACCAGGGCTGGCTTTCCGCGTCTGTCCGATTGCTCATCTGCTCCCTGTACCAGCGGGTGGCTTTCACGTCCTTCTGGTCCAGCACCTTCTGCAGCACTTCAGGCCGGTAGATGATTGAAACCTGTGTGTTGAGATATGACTGATAGAATGGAATGAGCCCATTGTCGTCAGTCTTAAACACCAGCGGCCGGACCAGGGGCCGCACGCGGATTTCCCCCCTGGCCATGTACTTCGGAACGAGGAAAAACCAGATGGCGGCAACGGCGGGAACCGCGAGCAGGAGGAACGTCAAAACAATCGTTCCCTTGAAACGTAGGATTCGGCTCCAAGAGAACGGCTTGGCGTGACCGGCTGCGGGGGATGCGCCGTGGGGGCCGAACGGGTCGTAAGGCGCCAGCACGCGGTCGTACGACACCGCCGGGCCTTGGCCTGCGGGAACGAGCCCGCGCGACGGTTCGCCGACAGGATTCGGATGTTCGTTCGTGTCCAAGGGACTACCCTCCTCACCTGACTCTTGCGCCAGGGCCGTTGCCCGACGCAACCGGATGATACCGGCCATTCTTATGCACGGCACCGGGGAGACGGTGTCGCTGAGGAGCAGCCTTTCTTGCGGCTAGAGACTGCTTCTCTCGCCACCGCGAGCATGAACGAAAGCCGGGCCATAGTCCTTTGCCACCTTACGCCCGGACTCCACCCGGGCCGACAGACCAACTGGAACAGGTACTCGGTGCCCGTCTTCTGGAAGAACTTCGGCGCCCGGCGTGCCTGCCCGCTCGCCACATCGAGACTCCCTCCGACCCCCATGCAGAAAGGCGCGTTGATTGCCTGGCGGTGTTCGGAAATCCAGAACTCCTGCTTGGGCGAGCCCATCCCGACGAAGAGAAGATCTGCTCCGCTGGCGTTGATCTGGGCAATGACCTCTTCGGCATCGGTGAAGTAGCCGTCGCGCCAGCCAACGATCTGGAGGCCGGGGTTCTGCTCACGAAGCCTTCCGGCGGCCCGCTCGTTCGATTCGGGTGATGCCCCCAGAAGGAACACCTTCCACCCCTTTGCCGCAGCCTTGACAATCAGATGAAAGAACAGGTCGCAACCGGTGCATCTCCTTATCATGCGGCCGTGAAGCAACCGGGCGGCTATGGCCACTCCGATTCCGTCGCAGATGCCGACATCGACCTGCTCGAGCACTTCCCGCAGCCGCGGGTCCTTCAAGGCGGAGTGGATCTTCTCGGGGTTGACGGCCACCCAGAAAGTTTTCCGCCCTGAAGCAATTGCCTCTTCCGCGCAGTTCACAGCCTCCGAGCAGGACTCAAAGGGCACAATGCCGACACCCAAAATCGGCAACGGTTGGGGCATTGGAGGGGCCAGGGGCCCTGCGACTGTCATAAGACATCTCCTGGCGCCAAAGGCGTTCAAGCAGACTCTGGCAACCTGTACGTTCGACCTTGTTGCTGCCTGCCCGACGCGGCCACGAACGCCGGTCTTTCCCGCGGACGGGCGCGACTCAGCCGGCTTCCCCCCCGGCGCTTGGTCTGGGCCGCAAATCAGCGCGCTGGTCTGGGACCTCGGAGCGCGGCGGAGATCCCCTGGCAAACCCGGGGCCTTCGGGGGCGGTCCCGAACTGTGCTGCAGCCGGGTCGCCAGCCATGTCAAACAGGTTGGCTTCCATCCACTCATCCACCAGACGGCCGAACAACATGACACGGCGCCCCGCGGTTTCCAGCGAATCATCGGCGCGCAGACCCGCTTCAATCCAAACCGACGCTTCAGGGGACCCGTTGCGGAGAGGTACTGAGATGGTGATGATCTCACGCGGAGTCGCGCCCTGCGAGGACCGCCGCCAAACCAAGGTGCGATTCGTGGTGGCATCCATGCTCTGCGACAGGGCCAATCGTTCGAAACCCATCTTGTCAGCGATGGAGCAGGCGGCATTCCAAAGACCATTGAACGACTTCGCTTCGTGCAAATGCAGTTGGGCGTCTTCGAACCACTGCCGCTCCTCTTTCGCCAGCCGGGCGATGACTGAGTTTCTCTTGATGGCCGTGAACGTCTCCTTGAGACGGGCGGCCCCAACGAGCTGGAACAGACAGAACAGCAAGGCCAGCACGATGACCAGCAGCACGACCGTCCCGAGGTCCCGAATCACCAGCATAGCCGCACCCAGGCCGGCGGCCAATAGCGTTGCGCCGTAAAGAACGGCGACCGCCCGGCGCTGGTTCAGCCCCATGTCCAGCAGGCGGTGATGGATGTGGCCCCGTTCAGCGGCAAAAATCGAGCGCCGGTCGAGGATACCCCGCCGGATGACTGTGAACGCGGTGTCCAAGAGCGGCACCCCCAATGCCAGTGCGGGCACGGCGATGCCGACAAGGGTGCTGGCCTTCGCCACACAAACCACACTGCCAGCACTGATAACGAAGCCGAGGAAGAAGCTTCCACCGTCGCCCATGAACACCTTCGCGGGGTTGAAATTGAAGAACAGGAAACCCGTAAGACTCCCCAGCATGCCAAGCATCAGCACCGCCATCACAATCTGGCCGGTGTAGAACGCCATGAGGGTAATGACACCGCACACAATCAGTGAGATGCCCGCAGCCAGCCCGTCGAGCCCATCAATGAAGTTCAGCCCAACTGTGACGGTCACAATCCACAGGATGGTAGCCGGCCAAGACAGCCAGCCCAGTTCAAGGGATAGCAGCGACCCCATGGTGACCGAGTCGATTCGCGCCCCTGAAAGGCAGACGGCAAGCGCGGCTCCGACGAGGACGGCCAACTTGACCAGCGCCCGCACGCCGTGAAGGTCGTCAATCAGGCCTACGAGAAAGACGAATACACTGGCTACCAGGAGGACGGCCATCTGCGTCTGGTTCTTGCGGAAGGCTTCGCCAATCGTGTTGTCGAGGGCAAAAACGGGAATCGTCAGGGCCAGCATGGCCACCACCAGAATCACCCCTCCGACGCGCGGCACGGGCGCCGAGTGGATCTTGCGGACTCCCGGCGGGTCAACGAGCCCGAAACGCTTCGCCAGGCGGGTGACGATGGGCATCCCGAACGTTGCGACAAGCGCCGACCCAAAATACACTGCGCAGTACGTTTTCATGGACGTGCGAGGTTATCTCCCAAGGCGTCCCCCCTGGAACAGGGCCTTACTTGATCGGCTCCAACAGGTCGGCGTCGATCTCGAGTGATGCGCCCTGACCGAGAATGGCGACCTCCAACACCAGCCGCGCGAGCTGTTTTCGATGCACCACGGTGCCTTCCAGGCCCTGGAAAGGGCCGCCGATGATGCGGCACCTTTGGCCGGCCACTGCAAAGTGATACAGGTCCAGTTCGGCTTTGCCGGAGAGCGCCTTCTCGATGGCCGACAGTTCCGAGATCAAGCCGTTCTGGTTGTTGACGTCAAGTGTCTGACAGATGCGGTTGGTTGTCATCGCCAGGTAGCGCGCCGCATCGTCGCCGCAGAAGAACACGTAAGAAGGGAACAGCGGCATGAGCGCGCGGCGTTTCTTCCCCCCGGACACGCTGAGGCGCTCCACCAGGGGAAGGAAGTACCCGATGCCCCGGTGCAGGAGGTCCCAGGCGAAGGCCTTCTCGTTGCGAGCCCGCGTGTGGGCAACCCACCACCGCCCCGACAGGTCGCACAGCGTCCTGGCGTTGGGGCTCAGGATCGGCGGGTTGTCTGATTCTTTCAGCATATCGGTATTCCTGAATGTCGTGTCTCGCTTGGCCCGCGCGCACTCCGTCCCTGTCGGTGCACCGGCGGCTGTAAGACACCGCCGGGCGAGCGGGCCAAACGCAACGCGCCGCGTGCCGCAAGCCGTCAAGACAACCGCCTTCACTCCCGGCCGCGAACGTTCCGTTACACCCGTCCGCGGGAGCCAGCGCGACCGGGTGGGCACAGGCCACCTGGGCAGCCGATAAGACGTCCTGAGCACACGTGCGCGGCGAGGCGAAAAATCGCGGCTCTCGCTCCGCGGTTTGCAGCCAAATCCCCTGTAACGGGCGATGGAGGACAACCGTTTTCGAGTTTGCGGCGGTCCTTGCCGATGCTGGTGCCTCAGGCCCCTAAGGCCCTCTAATGGCCCCGCCCGGCAACAACCGACGGAAGAAAGCCGAAGAAAGGGTTTCTGCGGCGTCGTCCCGCCAGCGGCTTGGATTCCGCAACGTCTCAGATCGGTCGCCCGCTCCTTCTCAGAATAAGCCCTTGGGGCCTTGACACCCGAATGATGATGGGCTATGGTATATTAATGGTGCTTTGGAAGCGCAGACGCGGCTTCCAGTGTCACCAGTGGACCAGCGCCTACCGGTCAAGTGGGGCCGCTGGTTCACTTTTTCAACCGACAAAAAAACCCTCACCGGCGCCCTTTCAGAGCGTGAGGGCTATCTCGACAAAACCATCTCCCATCTAATCCTGCTAACCACTCCGCGACCCCCTACCCTTACTGCCATCCTCAACGTACTTGCGGCAATTAACCAACGTTGCCACTGGCGGTCGGCAAACCGCCACTGACTATATACAACAGGAATCCCATTTGTCAAGTCCTTATTTAGGATTTTCCTAGATGCGTAGCAGGGAGCGACGTTCTGGGGACATCAGGAGCGGCTCCAAGTGTACCACGTGTTACCACGACTGGGCAACAAGGGGTTGTACAAATGTCTTGACGATACCCACTGAATTGTGTGCTGCGAACACCGAATCTGACGAACGGGTGGCTAACCTGCGCTTTCAGTTCGCTTGCGTCCTGGTCAATGCTCGGCCGCCACATCCGCGTCCGGAATTGCTGCCAGCAGGAAGACGCCGCCACCCGCTGGCGCGAATGACCAGCCTCCGCCGTACGTCGGGTCAGGGGGGCCATCCGGGCCCTACGTGCCTTGAACGCCTTAGGCAGGTCTCGACCCACCTCGGCGACCGTTCCTGTTCCTGCCGTTGGCGCTCGAGATTCGCTGGCGTGATGCCCGACCTTGCTGTATGATACCTCCGAGCGAGTTGTCGAGGGCCAACCCCGAAAGGTAAGTTTGTGCCCCGATCTGTTCCGGTCCGATTGCTGAGCGGTCTTACCTTGGCATTACCCCTCATCTCCTTGTGGGGTGCGGCCAACTGTGTGTGCGGCGCGGCGTCTTCTACCCCTGCGGCGAGACCTGCCGCTGCCGCCGACAAGGCTGGGACCGACGCAAGGGTCTTGGAGCAGCAGCTTGAGCACCTGGAGAAGGAACTGGACACCGCTCTTACAGTGCGGCACATGACCGAGAAGCATCCCGTCGTGGTGGCGTTGCGGAAGCGGATCGAGGACACGAAGAAGAGTATCAAGCAGGCCTCGGCGAAGTCAACCCGCCAGGCGCCGCCCCGGCAGGACGCGACCACGCAAGGGAAGACGTATTACGTGGACCGCAACCGCGCGGGGGCATCGGATTCGAACCCCGGAACGGAGGCACAGCCGTTCCTGACCGTTCAGCGGGGCGTGGACCTGGCCCAGGCGGGCGATACGGTTCT
>Ga0315285_10000363_pt1 | contig 46910 bp, 43 predicted proteins | sample YL17G09_36_MG_FD_203698 | JGI IMG/M metagenome (GOLD analysis project Ga0315285, IMG submission 203698) | Sediment microbial communities from Yellowstone Lake, YNP, Wyoming, USA - YL17G09_36 | ecosystem: Environmental > Aquatic > Freshwater > Lake > Sediment | place: USA: Wyoming | collected...
AGAATTCAAGGGTGCAGTCAATATCCTCTCCACCCCCCAGATCCTCACCTCGGACAACAAAGAGGCGGAGATCGTGGTGGGCGAGAATGTCCCATTCATTACCCGGCGCGAGTCTGACCCCACCCGCACGATGTCCGTGTTCAGCAGCATCGAGCGAAAGGATGTGGGGATCACCCTGAAGATCACCCCCCAGATCACCGAGGGGGACTATGTCAAGCTGGACATCTATCAGGAGATATCGGCGGTCAAGCAGGGGTCGGAGATAACCGCCATCTCGGTGGGCCCCACGACCACCAAACGCTCCACCAAGACCTCGGTAGTGGTGAAGGACCGACAAACGGTGGTGATCGGGGGCCTCATGCAGGAGAGGACCGAGGAGTCCGTGACGAAGGTCCCGCTCCTGGGGGATATCCCGGTTTTGGGATACCTTTTCAAATTCAAGAGCGTCAACAAGAAGAAGACCAACCTCCTGGTGTTCATCACCCCCCACGTGATCCGAGAGGCGGAAGGCCTCGCCCAGATCGCCGAGGACCGGATAGAGAGCTTTCCCGAGATCAAGCAACTCCATTATGTGGAGGGAGAGCTTTTTGTCAAGTTCAAGGAAGAGATACCAGAGGAAAAGGCGCAGACCCTCATCTCGCAGCAGGGGGCCTCGATGAAGAGGTTCTTGAAGTATATCAAGGTCTATCAGATCAAGCTCCGGGAGGGGCAATCGGTGGAGGAGGCAATCAAAGATTACTCGGCGATGCGCGAGGTGCAGTATGCGGAGCCGAACTTCCAGATCAAGCTGCAGGACAGGAGAGAGAAATGAGGGGAGCGGAAGGGGGGCCTGCCGGAGGAAAGGCGACGGCAGCGCCGCCTGACAGATTGCCGAATCGAACCTCGAAAGAGATGGAAGCGATAGAGGCCATCAAAGATGAAGAGGTAGAACTCTCCCTGGTGGAGGAGGTCCCTCTCTCCTTTGCCAAGGGCAATATGATCATGCCCTTGAGAAGGGAAGATGGATATCTCTTGGCTGCGGTGGCCGATGAGAAGGGGATTTTGGCCTTGCGGGATCTCTCTCAGCACTTCGGCCTCCGGCCGCTGCCCTTCAGTGCCACCCCGGGGGTGGTGCTGGATGCCATTAACCGCTTCTACGGGAAGATGGGGTCGGCCGAAGAGGTGATGGGAAATATCGCCGGCGAAGACCTCTCCTCCGTCGCCTCGGAATTCGAAAAGCCGAGAGATATCCTGGAGCTGGCAGAGGAGGCGCCGATCATCCGGCTCTTGAATGCCATCCTCCAGCAGGCGGTGAAGGAGCGGGCCTCCGACATCCATATCGAGCCTTATGAAAAGGAGATCCAGGTGAGGTTGCGGGTGGATGGGATATTGCACTCGGTCCTCCACCCTCCCCGGATCATACAGGATGCCTTGATCAGCCGGGTGAAGATCATGGCCAACCTCGATATCGGAGAAAAGAGGCTTCCCCAGGATGGCCGCATCAGACTTCTCATTGGTGGGAGGGACATCGATATCCGGGTCTCCATCCTTTCGACCTCCTTCGGGGAGAGGGCGGTTCTGCGGTTGCTGGACCGCAAACAGGGAGTGATTGGCCTCTGGGAAGTTGGCCTCAGCAAGGAAGACGGCCAGCGCGTGGAAGAACTGCTGCACAGAACCCACGGCATCCTGCTGGTCACCGGCCCTACGGGCAGCGGAAAGACGACCACCTTGTATGCCGCATTAAACCGAATTCATGTCGATGAGATCAATATCCTGACCGTGGAAGACCCCGTTGAATACCAATTAAGGGGGGTGGGGCAGATCCAGGTGAGCCCCAAGATCGGCTTGACCTTCGCGGCCGGCCTCCGTTCCATCCTGCGGCAAGATCCGGATGTGATCATGGTGGGCGAGATCAGGGATATTGAGACGGCAGAGATCGCAATCCAGGCCTCCCTTACTGGCCATCTGGTCCTCTCCACCCTCCATACCAATGATGCCGCCTCCGCGGTCACCAGGCTCATCGATATGGGGGTTGAACCCTTCCTGGTCGCCTCCTCCCTGATGGGCGTCCTCGCCCAGAGGCTGGTGAGGGTCACATGCCCTCACTGCAAGAAGCCGTATCCACCCACCGAAGAGGAGGCAAAGTACATCTCCGCCTCCATCCTCTACCGGGGCGGAGGATGCGATCGGTGTAATGGCAAGGGCTATCTGGGGAGGACCGGGATCTTCGAGCTCCTTCTGATCAATGGCGATATCCGACAGATGATTACCCAGAGGACCGACTCCCAGACGATCAAGAATCTGGCGGCGGCAAAGGGAATGAGGACCCTGAGGGCCGATGGGTTCGAGAAGGCCAGAGAGGGCATTACCACCATTGAAGAGGTCCTGAGGGTGACGCAGAAGGACGTCATTGAGGCGTAAGCGGCAATTCATCCCTGTCGAGGAGCGCGATGCCCATATTTCAGTATAAGGGATATAAGGCCAATGGCTCTCCCGCCACCGGCACCCTCGAAGCCGATGGGCCGCAAGACGCTATCCTGAGGGTCAAAGAGCTCGGAATCTACCCCAAAGGGGTGAGCGAGTACCTCCGGGGAGAGAAGCGATGGCTCTTCCGCCGGTCGGACAGCGCCCTCCTCCCTCATATTACCAGACAGCTTTCGACCCTCCTCGCCTCGGGCGTGCCTTTGATGGAGGCACTCAAGTCACTCTCCGATGAAAACAGAGGATCCTGGAGAGGGCTCCTGGTGGCGCTGAGAGAGCGGGTGGCCGGGGGGGCGAACCTGTCACGGGCGATGGAGGGCCATAAAGAGGTCTTTCCCGAGTTTTACATCAACATGATCGCGGCGGGCGAACAGAGTGGAACCCTGGATAAGGTCCTGGTGAGGCTCGCGGATTATCTGGAAAGGCAATCTGCCATCAGGGCCAAGATCCGGATGTCCATGATCTACCCCACCTTTATGATCGCCACCGGCTTTGTGGTGATGTCCTTCCTTTTTACCTTCGTTATCCCTAAAATCGTCAAGATCTTCGAGGACACCAAGGCCGCCCTCCCCTTGGTTACCGTCGTCCTCATCTGGACAAGCCACCTATTCCTCAACTACTGGTGGGCGATCATTGGCCTCTTGGTGGCCCTTTCTTTGGGGGTCAGGAGGCTGCAGAAGAGGCACCGGCAATTCCTCGACGGGATGAAACTCAAGATCCCGGGCCATGTCATGCAGAACCTTTACATCGCCCGCTTTTCCCGGACCCTGAGCTTTCTCTTGGGGGGTGGATTGCCGATGCTGAAGGCACTTGAACTCTCGGCCAAATCCCTGGGCAACCTCTTCCTCGAAAAAAGGATCATCGAGGTCACCAAGAGGGTTGCGGAGGGGGCAAGGCTGTCTGCATCTCTGGAGGGGTTTCCTCCAGTCCTCCTGCAATTGATTGCCACGGGTGAGAAGAGCGGGAAGCTGGAGGAGGTCTTGGACAAGGCAGCAGACTCCTACGAGGAGGAGTTCGGCCGCAGGATTCAGAGGGCCTTGTCCTTGCTGGAGCCCTTGATGATCATCTTGATGGCGGCGGTGGTCGGTTTCATCGTTCTCGCCGTCTTGCTGCCTATGTTCCAGTTGAATCAGCTGATCAAATAAGGGATTGGGCCATTGGCATCGGGCCCCGACGGGGATTCCACCCCAAAGGGGAGGGGAGTGATCTGGAGGAGGAATGATGAAGATATATAAGGCTTGCAATCCTCGCCGCCTTGCTGCGGGGGGCTTCTACGATTTTAATCCTGTGGAGGAGGGAGGAAGGATCATCGGACCGCGCCTTGGCGCTGGCCATGGGGGCTTCACCCTCTTGGAGATCATCGTGGTGGTCTTCATACTGGCCCTGCTGGCAGCGATTGTCACCCCGAAGATCATTGGCCGGACCGATGATGCCCGGATCACCGAGGCCAAGGTGCAAATAAGGAATTTCGAGACGGCACTGAAATTATTTAGGCTGGATAATGGCTTTTACCCGGCCACCGAACAGGGACTGGAAGCGCTGATAGAAAAGCCGACCATCGGCCGGATGCCCAATAACTATCGTGACGGTGGTTACCTGGAACAGAAGAGGATCCCGGCTGACCCCTGGGGGAATCCCTATGTTTATCTCTCGCCGGGGCTCCACGGGGACCTGGACATCCTTTGCTACGGGGCAGATGGCAAGGAGGGCGGCGAAGGAAAGGATGCAGACATCACCAACTGGAATATCCAATAGCCGGGCGATCCGAAGAGGGGGGGAGGAGGCATTTTCCGGCCCCAGGGTCCCTGACGGTTTCCTCGCTCCTCGCCCCTCTCTGGAGGGCGGCTTTACCCTCCTGGAGCTTATCGCCACCCTATTTATCGTCTCTTTGCTGGTGGCCATCATCCTGCCCTCTTTCTTGGGGCACGAAGAGAAGGAATTAAAATCTGAGGCCCGCAGGATCGCCTCGGTGCTGAGGTACTTGAACGACAGTTCCATCTCCTCCAAGAAGACCTATCATTTGAAGGTTAATCTGCAACAGGACACGATTTCCTGGAAGGGTCCTGAGGGGGAGCGGACAGAGGAATTCAGGAGCCTTGCGAGCATCGAGCTTGAGTCGAAAGGCGAGGTTAGAGAGGGAGAGGTGATCGTCTTTTTTGGCCCCTTGGGGATTCAGGAGAACCTTGCGATCCACCTGCGGGAAAAGGGGAAGGGGATGATCGTAGGGTTGAATTCGATGAGCGGAAGGGTAAAGATCATTCCAGAGACAACCTGAGGGCAGTCACCGCTGCCTCCCCTGGTCCCGCACGTATCGGGCCCTCTTTAGTCACGGGATTTCCACACACCATGCCTCGTGGGCCTCAAAAGGAGAATCAGGACCTGCCTCAGCACGCCTCTCGCTTCGAGACCTTCCCGATCCACCCAGTCCCTCCCCCCTTGAAGTATTCAAGAGAAAGGCTTGCTTACGAGCCGGACATGAAATCTCACCCTCGCACCGCTGGCTTTACCCTCCTGGAGGTCATGATCGCCCTGGCCATCGTAGGGGGGCTGCTGGTCACCCTCATTTATACCTTGAATTATCACCTGGGCATTGCCGAAAGGCAGACAACCCTTACGATTGGCTCGATGCTGGCCAAGGAGAAGATGGCTGATATGGAGAGGAATCCGGGCAATACCAAGGGTGAGTTTCCTGAGCCCTACTCTGATTTTCGATACGCCACCGGCATAGAAAGGTCCAATTTTCCAGGGATGTCGGAAATGCATGTCACGGTGAGCAGTGGCAAAGAAAAGGTCGAGCTGGTGGAGTTGATCCGGAATGAATAGGGAAGATCTCAAACCGCGGTTTCAGGCTGTCCATTCCCCATGCAGGGCGGGAGGGGAGGGGCCACCAACTCTTGGCCCAGGAGGATTCACCCTCTTGGAGGTGCTCCTTGCCTTCGCCTTGCTCTCTGTCGTCCTGGGGGCAATCTATAGCACCTTTTTCCTATCTCATAAGGCAATGGAAGGAATGGACGAATCGCTGGTGAGACTTCAGGAGTGCCGGATGGTGATGGAGCGCATGGGCAGGGAGGTGGAGTCCCTCTCTTACCCCGAGAAGAATATCGGCCCGGTCTTTAAGGTGGAGGACAGGGATTCTTTGGGCAAGCAGGCATCAAGATTCAGCTTTCAGGGATTTTCTCCCCTGCGGCCGGGCCTCTTGGCCATCTCCTATTATGTCGAAGAGAGAGAGGGGAAACTGATCCTCTGCAAGAGGATGAATTCCAGCTATAGAACGAGCCCCGAGGAACAAGGGGTGGAGTTGGTGGAGGGGCTGGAAGGCTTCTTGGTCGAGGTTCGAGATGGGGACCGATGGCTCAAGACCTGGGACCTCTCCGACACCAAGAAGACCCCCGAGGAGGTTAAGATCACCCTCACGGTCCGATTGAAAGAGAGGCAGATCTCCCTTTTGGCAACAGCCAGGCCCCAGATCGGAAGGAAGGTCTGAGGTGCAGATGCAAAAACCCTCGCTCAGATTCAAGGAAGGGGTGAAGGTCCCTCGCAGGTCACCTGGCTTCCCGGGCCTTGCCCGGCACCGGGAGGCGATCGGCAATGCCCGGGGAATGGTGCTGGTGTTGACCCTCTCTGTGATGGCCATTATTACGGCGATGGTGGTCGAGTTTTCCTACGGCGTTTACATCAGCAACCAGGCCCTTTACAACTTCCAGAGCGCCCAGCGGCTTTCCCTGATGGCCAAATCGGGGGTGAGATTGGCAGCACGGACCCTCTCCGAGAACGCCCAGCAATACCCCTACACCTATCCTGGGGCCTCCGAGGTGTCCCACCAGGGCTTTTTTAAAGACTCCCCGGGGGTGGTGACCCTTCGCATCGAGGATGAGAATTCCAAATTTAATGTCAACTCCCTCCTCTATCCCAACGGGATTTTGAATGAGGAGGCCTTCCACCAGTTCGTCGGGCTCCTCGGGGCATTGGGCCTCAACCCCTCCATTGCTGGCCGGGTCGTGGACTGGATCGATCCTGACCAGGAGCCGAGGCTGCCCGATTCGGAGAAGGCATCGAAGGACCTGAGCCTGGACAGCCTGGATGAGATGCTCCTGATCCCCGGCCTCGACCGGGCAGTCTACGAAAAGCTGCTCCCCTATATCACCATCTACGGTAACGGGATGATCAATATCAATGGGGCGGAGGTCCCGGTGCTCATTTCCCTCTCTGATGCCATCAACAAAGAGATGGCAGAGCGGATCCTCAATTTCCGTAAGGTGGCCCCTTTTGAGAAGGCTGAAGAGATCGTCAAGGTGGCCGGTTTTGAGGTGATTGGCCAATCCCTGATGGGCCGCATTACCGTGAAGGGCGACGCCTTTCGGGTCATCGCCACTGCGGGCGAGGACGATTGGAAGAGGATCATCGAGACCGTCCTCACCCTCTCTGAGGGCCAGGCGACCATCAGATACTGGAAGGAGTTTTGAGGGACCGGCCTCCCCCGCCTTCAGCATCTTACACCTGGGGCGAGGCCTTGATCCCCCTGGGGACATGAAGAGATTCCTCATTATTGGCATGATGGGCGGCGTCCTTGTGTTTGGCCTATGGTTTGTGGCCATCCCGGAGGGGACCCTCGTTCGCCTCATTGAAGGCTCATTAGGGGGTCGAGACCTCTCGGTGGAGGTGGTTGGCCTGAAGAAGGGCCTATTTTACAATTTCACCTCCCAGGAGGTGGTCTTGAAGCGAGCGGATACCAAGCTCTTGTCCGTGGAACATGTGGCGGCCAGGATTCATCCCCTCTCGCTCTTTCTTATGCGGCCGAGCCTCTCCTTTCGCGGGGAGATGGGTGGGGGGCTCATAGAGGGCAGGATAGACCGGAGGAAGGGCGGAAATCAGGCCTGGGTCCGCTTTGCTGAATCAAAGATAGGGGAGGCACCTCTCTTGGCCACCTTGGGTTTCAGCGGCCAAGGGATGCTCTCCGGGGAATTGGCCCTGGTCAATGGGTCCGGAGATCTCAGGTTTTCCATCGAGGGGGTGCAGCTTCAGGGCAGATCCCTTTATGGGGCTATGATCCCTTGGGATTTGTTTGAGCGGGCCCAGGGCGTCCTGACCATCGAAGGAGACAGGATCTATATCCGCTCTTTTTCCCTGGAGGGGAGAGGCCTCTACGCCAGGGTGAGGGGAGAGATCAGGCGCCAGGCCCTGGATTTGAAGGTGGAGGTCATGCCGGATCCTTCTCTGGCGGCAGACAAATCCCCCCGCCTTTCCCTCATAGCGCCCTTCAAGGTCTCTCCCGGCTACTATGTGATCCCGATCAAAAGCGATCTCCCCCTCGACCCTTGAGGCTCGATTGGCCTGGAAGGGCGAGGGGCCAAAGAAGGGTCGTCGTGGGCAAGGACCGCCTCCTCATTTCCTGGTGAAGAGGGCAACGGTCAGGGAGACATCGAGCAGGTCGGGGTTTTCGAAGGTTTTTTTGATGGTGATCTTCTTCGCTGCCAGCATCACCTGGGCCTGCCGCATCCGATAAAGGAGATTGACCAACTCATTCAGATTGGCCTTTTCGATCTGCACCTCGACCTTCTCCTCCCTCAAGCCCTCTGCAACCTCCCTCTGCCCAATGACCTTGACGGACCGGATCTTTCCTCCTAATCCCAAAGAGGAGAATATCTCGTTCAGGGCGTTGGTGACGCCATCCATCCTCCTTAGGGAGATCCTCTGCTCGAGGGAATCGCTGCGCTCTTTGAGCGAGCGATACTCGCTCCTCAATTGGGAGAACTCGGCAAAGCGCCTTTGGGAGGCAAGAAGCTCCCTCTGGGAGGACTTCTCCAGGAGAAAGGCGGGGAGGATGAGGATATAGAGCAGCAGGGCAGCCAGGACGGTGACCGTCTTGGCACGGGAGCCCTTGGCACGTAGATGGTCTGAAATCCAGGAGGGGAGGCGATCCCATTTCATCAGCTCATCCCCTTGGCCAGGGCCGTAAAGAAGAACTTGCCCTCGTTGGTCGGCTTGATCTCAGAGATGGAGAGGTCCTTCAACATCTCCTTCAGTTTCCCCTTTGCGCGGTCGATATCCTCCATAGAGCTCGCCTCCCCCTTGAGGGTGATGAGGCCCTGGTCCAGGCTCACCTCGAAGAAGACCACGCCCGGGGTCGGCCTTTGCGAAAAATCCAGCAAGAACTGCAAGGGGTCCACATCCATCAGGGCATCAGCCTTCGCCTGGATCTCCTTCAAATGGGATTTTAGCAGCAAGAGCTCATCGGTGATTCGTTTCTCCCCGGGGAAAAGGGCCACATACTGGCTTCTCTGCTCCTTCCGCAGGGAGGAGGTTTCCCTGCGGGCAGCCACGGTGCGGAGGGTCAGGTCGAGGTGGATGATGAGGGCAAAGAGCAGGGAGAGGGCCACGGTAACCTTCAGGGCCTTGCCCATCTTCTCGGCATGCTTGGTGTAGGCGAAGGGCCCGGTGCGGAGATTGATGGAGGGGGCCAGGAGCTCCGCTTTGGCGAAAGCTACCCTCTCTTCAGACTCGAGGGCGACGGGGTGCATGAGGGCCAGGGCGGCCTCTTCTGCCCCAACCTGGGCCAGGGCCCGCAGGTCCAGGCAGGTGACGACTTGAGGATCGATCCCCTGAGAGGCGAGCCTCGCCAGGATTCCCTTCAGGATCTCCCTCCGGATGTAGGGGACCAGGACCTCGAAGGCTCCATCAGAGCCTCCCAGGACCATGGCGTCGAAGACCACGCCCTCCAGCCCCTCCATGATCAGGCCCTCCAGCTCGAAGGGGATGACCCCCTGCAGCCTCTCCCGGTCGGAGAAAGGGAGGCGCATGAGCCTGAAGCTCAATAGCCCCAAGGGGAGGCCCAGATAGAACTCTTTGATGCCCGCAAGTTGCGCGGGCGAGGGGCGACCTTCCCCCTCCGGGGCTTCCAGGACCCTCTCCAATTCGTAGCCGCGGGAGACCTTCTTGAAGAGATAGATGGAGAGGGGCTCCGTTGCCTCCTCTTGAGCACCTGCGGCCGCCGACGGGGAAGGTCCGTGGGTCTCTGTGTCTCTCAGATCGATGAAGGCGACTCGCTTCATCCGCCTTGCCTTTCTCCGGTCCTCATGTGCATCCTGGTCCGATCCCCTTTCCCTTTGCCCCTCACAGATATTACAAAAAGGGGCGGGAGGCAACGAAAATCTCGCCCCATTGTAAGTCAGAGAAGAGAGGGAGGCAATGGGGAAGCGAGGGCTGGTTCAGGCCCCTGCAAAAGAAAAGGGGCCAGGGGATTTCCCCCCTGGCCCCTTCGAGGTGATCATCCGCCACGCTTAAGGAATGTCAGCTTGACAGAGGTTCTTGCTGGTCCAGGTGTAGGTGGTGCCGCTCTTGACTATGTCCCCCACATACCAGTAGCGCTGGGTGGTGCAGGCGGTGGCGCCCGGTCTGTAGAAGTGTCCGCTGAGGGCGGATGCCCCCTTGTAGACCTGGACCGAAGCGGCCGACCCGGAGTAGGTCGGGTACCAATAGCTGGAAGGATACCGGTCCACGTAGACCTTGTAGGTCCCATCGGCCGCACTGCCCCCGACCACGATGGTCTCCATGGGGATCAGATAACCGGCATCGTCTGTGCCGGCGGAGTCACGAGGGTAGTAGCAGTACGGGCTTTCGAGCAGGTCCCCGCGATTGTCATAGTTGATCACGCTGCCGGAGGGCTGCTTGACCATCAGGTCGAATTCCCAGCCCAGGCAGGAGCCGGTGCAGCCGGTGGCCGGGATCACCGGCTGGATCTTGTTCCAGTCCAAGAGGATGGTCACATCCGAGCTCGACCGGGACTTGGGCAGGGCATCCATATACGGGCCACGGAGGGTCCCGGCGGTGATGGTGATGGGATAGCGCATATAGGTGGAGATGTACCCGGACTTCGTCGCATAGAGATTGTGTGAGGAGCCCGCGGTCAGCCCGCTGGTGATCTCATAGGAGCCGCCCCGGTTGGTCGCATCCGAGCCTTCCGAGGTGGTGCCATATCGCAGATGAACCGTCGCCCCGGTCGTGCTGGGGCTGGGCGCCTTTCCGGTCCAGGGGTCGAGGGCGTAACCCACGACGCCGGTCTCCTCGGTGCCGCCGAGGATCGCCCTCCTCACATCCACCCGGTGGGTGGTGGCGGGAAAGCCGCAGGAGATGTGCCTGCCGTAGGCGAGCAGCCGGCTGACCAGGGTGTCCCGCGTGAGGGTGGTGATCTGTCCCCAGACCAGGGCCGCGGCCCCGGCCACGATCGGCGTGGCCATGGAGGTCCCGGACATGGGAGCAAACCCGGCCTCGGGCAGGGTGGAATAGATCTGCCATCCGGGCGCGGCGATGTTATATTGAGTTGAGGCGGCGGCGGGGCTGAAGTTGGAGAACCAGGCCCGGCAGTCCACATAATCGGTGGCCATGACCCGGAGCGCCGTGTCTGGATCCGCCCCGGGATAGGCAGAGGCGGTGCTGGTGGTATTGTCATTGCCCGCGGCGGCCACCAGGACCATCCCCACGCTCTTGATAGCGTCCACCTGAGTGGCGATCAGGGCGCTGGAGGGCCCGCCCAGGCTCATGCTCACCACCTTGACGTTCGGGGTGAAGCTGGTGCGGTAGTTCCGGGCATACTCCATCCCGGCCGCCACATCGAAATAGCTGCCGGATCCGGACCCATCCAGGACCTTGATTGCCAGGATCTTGCAGTTGGGGCATACCCCCTCGCCGTAGTCGCCATTCGCAGATTTGGCGCCGATGATCCCGGCGCAGTGGGTGCCGTGGCCGTTGTCGTCCATGGGGTCGTAGTTGTTGGCCACGCAGTTTTTGCCCAGATAGACCTTGCCGGAAAGGTCCGGGTGGGTGTAGTCCACGCCGGTGTCGATCACCGCCACGGTGGGCGGGGTAGCAGAGAGGGCCGGCAGGGCCGCGGTCTTACGGATCACCGTGTGGTGCCACTGATAGCCGGTCCCCACATCCGAGGAGACGGACTGGATGGCCAGGTCACCCTTGGCCTTCGCTGCGCGATCGCAGCCGCCGCACTTGCTTTCCGGAAGCTTGGGCGGGGGGGAGAGGCGCACGATCGCGTTCCTCTCCACAAAGGCCACATCGGATCGCTTCAGGAGCCCTGCCACGCCGTTCACGGCATCCTGTTCCGAGGAGAACTCCAAGAGGACCGCCCCCTGGATCTCCTTGGCCACGCGGACCCCGGCCTTGGAGACGGCCAGCTTGATCTCGTTGATGTTCATGCCCGGCTTCAGGCCCACGATCAGCTGGCCCGCCACGAAGTCTTTGCCAGGAACCAGGCCAGGCTCGAAGCCATAGCCGAGCCTCTGGTCTGCCCCCATGGCCAGGGATGTGGCCAGCAGGAGCAGCGCCATTGCCATTACGCCAATCAGAAATTTCTTTCTCATTTTGGAAATACCCTCCTTTTTTCATCATGAGTGGATTCATGCCTGGTATCCACGTCGCTCATCCGTTGGTTGATTTATGGGAGCTCCTCCACCTCCTTTCGAATGACCTCCCCGCGGAGGTCCCTGGCCTTACCAGGCAACATCCCGCCAGTTTCACAAAGGGAGGGTTGGCGGGTTCCAGAAACAATGTCTCTCGGCCCTATGACCGAGAAATCTGTCGTGAGTCCACTTCCCTGATGTGGTCTCGATGGTCTTCGCCGAGGCGATTCGGTCTATCATTCCGATTCTGGATCATTTTCTTCGGCCGGCGGCTCCGGGGCGATGCCCCCGTCCGTGGCTTGGATCTCCTCAGGCGATGGTCCCGGGCCGGGGACCTCCCCCGCTCCAGACAGAATCTTCTCGATGGAGGGGCCCGCCCCCTGTTCGAGGATCAATAGCCGGGTTGGCCTGATCTTTCCCTGACCGTTCGATTCTTCGAGGATTGCGTAATTGATGCGTGCCAGGATCTTCTTGAGTCCCTGGGGGAGGGGAAGGCCGGAGAAGCTCAGGTTTACCGGGACATTGAGGCCCTCCAGACCGCGGATGACCAAGCCTGTCTGACGAGATACCTTCAAGAGGACCTGGGAGAGAGGGATGCCCTCTGCCTGAACGCTGAGGAGCTCGTGCCTCCACTCCACTCTGAATGGTCTTTCCTGGGGCTGAGGTTGGGCCAGAGCAGTTGAGATTTTGCCGAGGCTGATGCAGGACAAGAGGCCGATCGCAGCCCAGCAGATCTTGCTCCACCTGGATATTCCCACCTGCCGCCCCTCACCTCTCTACCGGGGGCCCTGCCTCGGGTATTCGATATTACCCCTGACCTCCAGCCAGGATCAGTCTCTCGCAAAAGAAGGCTTTTGTCAATAAAAAAATTGAAGAGGCGACCTCCCCTTCTTAATCTATCCATCCCAAGGCCGAAGAGCAGGTAAGGAAAGGAAGGTCGGCGCAGGCTCAGGAGAGAATCCGCAGGAACTCTTGCAGTTGGGAGAAATCGCGGAGGAGATAGGTTGGCCGGTGCCTCCGCAGCTCCTCCAAGGACTTGGTGCCCGTAGCCACGGCAATGGTCAAGGCCCCGGCCCTCTTGCCCGCCTTAATGTCCAGGGGGGTGTCCCCGATGACGAAGGAAAGGTGCTGATTGGGGCCTCCTCCCACCAGGCCCTTTCCCCTTTCGATGGCCAGGGCCACGATGCGCGGGCGGTCTTCCGAATCGCTCCCATAAGCTCCAAAGCGGAAACAGGTGGAGAGGCCCGCCCGCCGGAGCTTGATACGGGCGCCCGGCTCCAGGTTTCCGGTGGCGATTCCCAGCAACACCTCCCTCCGCCCCGACAAATGCCGCAGGAGCTCGACCACGCCGGGGAGGACCCGGAAATTGGGGGAGGTCTGCACCTCCTCCTTTAGGAATCCAAGGTAGGCTCGAGCCATCTCCTTTAACTCCTCCTTGGTGCAATCCCGCCGGTGAAAATGAAGGAAGAGATTCCTAAGGATGGCAGGATCCGTCATGCCGGAGAAATCCCGCCCCTCCGTCGCCCCAGGAACGGCGTAAAGGAAGGAGAAGGTGCGGTCCATCGCCCGATTCCCCGCCCCTCCCGAGAGGAGAAGGGTGCCATCGATGTCGAAGAGGAGGAGATTCATGTCCACCTCACGGAGGCCTTCCTCGCCAGGCTGGTGGGACTCATGCGGCCATTACCGCCTCTATGGCGTTCAGGGCCTCATGGATATCCGGGAATGAGACATCCAAATGGGTAACACACCGGACAAGGCTCCTGGCGGTGGGATGCACCAGCACTCCGCGGTGCCTCAAGAGGGCGGCGATCTCCTGGGCGGTCTGTCCAGTGCGGGAGACATCGAAGTAGAGGATGTTAGTTTCCACCTCCGCCGGATTGATGATCACCCTGGGGATCCGGGATAGTCCCTGGGCCAGTTGCTTGGCCTTATTATGGTCCTCCTCCAGCCTTTGAAGGTGGTGGTCAAGGGCGTAGATGCCCGCCGCGGCCAAAACCCCTGCCTGTCGGGTTCCCCCGCCGACCATCTTGCGAAAGCGATGGGCCCGCTTGATGAATTCCTGCGAGCCCACGACCAAAGACCCGATCGGGCAGCCCAGTCCTTTGGAGAGGCAGACGGAGACCGAATCGAAGGGGGTGGCGTATTCGGCAGGACTCGTCTTGGAGGCGACGCAGGCATTCCACAGACGCGCCCCGTCCATGTGCATCCGCAGACCTTTGTCCGAGGCCAGATCGGCCACCTCGCGGATCTTTGTCAAGGGGAAGACCGTGCCGCCCCCCCGGTTATGGGTGTTTTCGATGACCACCAGGCGGCTTACCGGAAAATGGACATCCTCCACCCGGATGGCTGCCTCGACCTGAGCGGCATCGAAGACGCCCCGGTTCCCGGGGATGGCGAAGAACTGTACCCCGGAGATCATGGCGCCGGCGCCCCCCTCGAAGTTCATGGCGTGGGAGCTGGCCTCGATGATCACCTCGTCTCCGGGCTGGGTGTGGGCCTTGATGGCTAACTGGTTTCCCATGGTTCCCGACACCAGAAAGAGGGCGGCTTGTTTACCCAGGAGCCTGGCAGTTTTCTCCTGCAGGGCATTGACGGTGGGGTCCTCCCCAAAGACATCATCCCCCACCTCCGCCTCCAGCATAGCTTGGCGCATCTCTTGTGTGGGTTTGGTTACGGTATCGCTGCGCAGGTCAATGATCCTTCCCATGGCGTCTCACCCTTTCCAATCCGAGTCGATCCCAAGGCACCCTTTTGTATATCTCCCTCCCGATCTCCCCTCCTGATTACTCCATCCCCCTTCGTTTGTCAAGACTGGTACAGGTGGCGGGGGAGGAGGGCGGCCCCTGCTGCGAAATACCCTTGCAGGAGGTGGCGGTTTCGGGTATGATCAAGAAGGATTAGGAACACCGCATGTCCAGCTGACCGATACCGTGGGCCCCCACTTCCGGCGATTATGAGCAGATCAGGCTCGGAAAGTCAATTTCCTGCTCGAAGATGGATAAGGGAAAAGGGGCCTGGTGGGGGGTGCCTTTCCTGGAGGAGAAAGAATGCTGATCCAGCTGGAGAAAATCCTCTTTCCTACCGACTTTTCCGAGGCCTCGGAGAACGCAAAGAGGTACGCCATCTCCTTTGCCAAGGCGTTCGGAGCGCGGCTTTATCTGCTTTCAGTGGACCAGCGCATTGATATGGCCTTCCTCGATCCCCTCATCATCTATGACCTGAATGCGAATCGGGAATCTGTGCAGCAAGAGAACCTGGAGCGTCTGAGGGCGGAGATTGCCCAGCAGGGCATCGAGGTGGTGACCGAGACCCGTCGTGGCTCACCCTTCTTGGAGATCATCTCTTATGCCCAGGAGAAGGAGATCGATCTCATCATCATGGGGACCCACGGCTGGTCCGGTTTGGACCATGTGCTTATGGGGAGCACGGCGGAGGTGGTGGTGCGAAAGGCCCCCTGTCCAGTGCTTACCGTGCGTCCCGCCGTCCACGACTTCATCCGGGCCTGAGGAGGCTATCCGTGAGGATCACCCAGGTTAAGGCCCAGGTGCTCTGCGCTCCCTTGTGGGAGAATGTCTGACTCGCCTTGCCCCTTCTGCCTTGGTCAGCATCATTGAAGAGATCCTGGTGCAGCCAATGGTGTTGACCTGCGATGGCCGAGTGGAAATCCCCCAAGGGCCCGGTCTGGGCATCGAGTTGGACCCAAAGGCGCTCGACAAGTACTCTGTTCGCTGACCACCCTCCTTCATGATTTGACCAAAACCGAATCTGGAATCTGGTTCGCCTTTTCCCTTGACAGGCAGCGTTGCCGCTGGGTAGTATTTTCAAGGGAGTTAGCTCCACCAGAAAGGAAGGAGAAGACCTATGGGTAAACCTCTTTGGGTTTCCGTCTTCCTGCTGCTCCTCCTGTCCCAGGGAGGGGTCTGGGCTTCCGACCTCTCAGAGTACCATTATGCCGCCGCGACGATCAAGTGGCAAGCAGGGGATCTCCAGGGTTGCCTTGTCGACCTGTGGGTCGCCGCCTCGGAGGACCCGAACAACCCAGACATTCAACTCCTCCTGGGCAGGGTCCTTCTCCAGACGAAAGAGGTGAACCGGGCGCTGGCTGCCCTGCAGAAGTCAGTAGATCTGGACCCGCAAGGGGCCGAGGCCCCTTTCTACCTGGCCCTGGCCTGTTCGGACTCCGGAGATCTGCAACGGGCCCTCCTCTATTTTGAGAAGGCCCGCACCCTGGACCCCTCCCTGGGACAGGTCTGCCTTTATCGGGAAGGGATTGCCCTCCTCCAGCTCAATTCCCGTTCCGTGGCCAGAGAGAAGTTCGAAGAAGCGAGAAGGATTGATCCGGAGAGCGTTTATGGTCGTTCGGCCCAGGATTATCTGCGCCTGCTGCAGGTAAAATGCCTCAATCTTTCTGCCACCGCCGGGATCGAGTGGGACAGCAATGTGATCCTCAAGCCGGAGGAAGGAACCTACCACTATCATCTGCCGAAAAAGTCAGACTGGTCCGTCCCGATCCTATTGGCCGCGGAATATCGACCCTGGACCGGAAGCAAAGGAGTCGTGGGCCTTCGTTAGAACTTTTATCAGAACCTACACTTTCGCCTTCACGACTACGATGTGACTAACAATGCCGGCGAGGTCTTTGCAGCATATAATTGGGGCCCCCTGAGTATCAGGCCCCATTATCGTTACGAATACACCCATTTGCACTGGAACCCCTTCTCCCAAGTGCACGAGGGAGGTCTCGATCTCTACATCCCTGAGACCGCATCCCTCTCCCTCCAGCCCTTTTACCGTTATCAATACCGGGATTTCCTTTATCCCATCAATCCCGAGAATGACAGAGATGGAAGCTTCCATCAGGCAGGAGCGTTCCAATACCTCTATTTCTCGGAGGGTAAGAGCTACTTTCGCCTCGGTGGTCTCTACGAAAGAGACTTCCCCGAGGGGAAAAACTATGACGAGGTGGGAGGGAAAGCCATGGCAGGCTTCCGCCTCCATCTCCCCTTATCCATGACCTTCAATGCAGAAGGGGAGTATGGGCGCCTCTTCTTTCGCCAATTGAACACCCTGTTCCACCGGCACCGGACCGATACCCTTTACTCCTATTATCTGCAGCTGAGAAAGGATTTCCTGTGGGGGCTGAGTGCATCCGTCCGTTTCACCCATTTGATCAATGATTCGACGATCAAGGATTTCGAATACCATCGCACCATATCCTCTCTGTTTCTTTCCTGGAATTTTTGAGCCGAGATCTCGGAGGAGGAACTTCCATGAAAGCTGATAAGGATCTCTCCCGCAAGCTCTTCCAAGCCACCTTCTCCGTAGGGGTTGCCCTGATCCTCCTCCTTTCTCTCGTCCTTGGCGCGAGTGCGGGCCAGGTGGGGAAGGTGATCGCCCTGCAGGGAAAGGTGGAGCTTAAGAGAGAGAAGGAGGCGGACTTCCATCAGGCCCGGCTCTCAGAAGATGTCTATGAGAGGGACCTGGTCAAGACCGGGCCGGGCTCCAGGGTGAAGATCTTTTTGGGAGACGACAGCCTTCTTTTTCTGGCCGAGAATTCTCAGATACAAGTCAAGGAGTTCGCCTATAAGCCCGCTCAGAGATTTCGCCGGGCCCTGGTGAAGGCCTTTGGCGGAAAGATGCGATTTCTGGTTTCCAAATTGATGAGTCCGCAGAACTCGCGGTTCGAGGTGGAGACGACGACTGCGGTGATGGGGATTAGAGGAACCGATGGAATTGCCGTGATGAAGAGTCCCACCCAGGCCATCTGCCTCACCGGAGAGATCTATGTGCACGGCCTGGGATTGACCAAGGAGGTCCTCCTGACGCCTAACCTGATGACCATGGTAGAGGCGGGTAAGGACCCGATTCCTCCCTACCGCGTGGCAACGGAGTATTTGCAGCAGCTGCTGGGGGAATTCCGGATTCGACCCTCCCTCAGTGGCGGAGCAGAAGGGGGTCCTCCCTCGGGGGGACCTTCGGTTTCTGGCGGAGGGCCGGGAGGGGGAGGAGGGGGCGGAGTGATGACCGGAACCGTCGAAGCCTGGAGCATTACCGTTTCCCCAGGTGGCCGCTTTCCCCGGGGGTCAGGTGGTATGACGGAGACCCCCCAAGCATGGCCTATTGGTATTGGGGGGCCAGGATTCATGACCGATACGCCCGGAGCCTGGGGCCCTCCATTGCTTTTAGAGCCCCCGGCAGGGATGGAGCCGCCTCCAGCCCAGCATCACCCCCACACTCACCCGGGTGGCCCTATCAATCCGTCCGAGGGGCCGTCTTACGAATGACGCTTGCCGTGAGCGTTTCCGAGAGGTCGTGGCGTTATCGGTATATGTGGGATCCCTGGTTCCAGGGATCGTTTGCCCTAATTCTTGAAAACCCCCGTGCCCTTTCCTTCGAGGGGTGAGGAGTTGCTGAAGTCGCCATTCGGCGCCTTGTTCATCATTCCCTGCTCCAGGTCTGGCCAATTCACCAAAGGATGGCGTTGGTTCCCGACATGGAGCCAAACCTGCCGCCTTCCCTCGCGAGATTCGAGGGAGACGATGGCACCTGGATAGAGATCGAAGGGGTTCATGGTGGGTTTACCTCGATTTCTGTAAAAGTCAGGCCGCTCTCACTGCTGCTTGAGCAAAAAACATACCAGGAGACCCACCAAGAATCTCCTCCCTTCCAAGCGGCTATTGAGGCTGCTAAGCGAGATGCTTGGCCTTCATGGGGGTGCCCCAGCCGGGGCAAAACCTGCCAATCTGTCCGGCCTGGCGGCATTTTCCTCCCTCCCATCCTCAGATTGAGCAATCCGGGAGGGGAGAGATGATCCGGCATCAGGCGCTGAGGACGGAGGAGAGTCCTCCCTACCGCGGCCCCAGGATTGTGCTCTCGTTTAGGCCCCGATAGGGATAGATCGGCTCACTGGGGGCCATTCTGAGCCCGGATGAGCAAGCCGAGGCCAGCAGATAGAGCAGGGCCAAGCCTGTCCAAAGAGATCTCTTCCAAAAATGTCCAGATGTCATGGTCCCTCCTTTCCTTTTACTGATGCCGCCTGATCGAGATCGACTCCGCCCTAGTCCTGTCGTTGACGAAATCGGCGATTCGCCGCTGGGAGGCGGAGAGGGGATATCGCTCGAGCTCTTCCGTCCGGACCCATTGGAGGTCTGCCCGGGATGCCCTTCCCGGTTTGCGACAGCGACCGTGAAAGACCTGGATCCCCTCCCGGAAATGGGTATAGGCGTGGAGGAAGGAAAGGATCTCCTCCTCCAGCTCGACCGATAGGCCACATTCTTCGGCGAGCCTCTGGGAGAGCAGGGGGCGGGCCGGAGCGGTCCCCTCGAGATGCCAGCCGGGGAACTCCCAAAGCCCGCCTAAAAGGCCTGGAGAAGGTCGGCGGCAGAGAAGGACCCTTCCCTTCCACCAGATGACAGCTACCGCCTTCTCCCGGTGCGGGAGGGGTAAAGCCCTCCGGGGCTGGGGAATCCGGTCTTGGGCGTTGAGGTGGAAGGCCTGGCAAAACGAGGGCAGGGGGCACCCGGGGCAAGAGGGGGCCTTTGGGGTGCAGACCAGGGCCCCAATGTCCATGAGGCCCTGATTGAGAGGGCCGGCTTGCCTTTCCGGAAGGATGCCTTCGGACAGCTGCCAGAGCAGGCGGCTAACTCGAGCCTGCCGGGGATCCTCCTGCACCGCATAGATGCGGCAGAGCAGCCTTTGCACATTGCCATCCAAGATGGGGGCCTGCTGATTGAAGGCTATGCTGAGGATTGCCCCGGCCGTGCTCCTGCCGATCCCGGGAAGGGAGAGGAGATCCCCCATCTGATCCGGGACCAAGCCCTTGTGCCTCTCCATGATCAATCGGGCTGACTGGTGCAAATTGCGAGCCCGTGCGTAATAGCCCATACCCTCCCATTGCTTAAGGACTTCTTGCAGGTCTGCCTCGGCCAGATGCGTCACAGAGGGAAAGGCCTGGAGAAACCGTTCGTAATAGCGGATCGCTGAGGCGACCTGAGTCTGTTGCAGCATCACCTCCGAAACCCAGATTCGGTAAGGGTCTCGCACGTTACGCCAAGGCAGTCTTCGGCCATTTGTTCGATACCAGGAAAGCACCTTGCGGGCAAATAATCGCTTGGACTCAGTAGAATCAAGACCAGGCGTCAAGGTGGGCCCCCTTTCCCCTATGAAGTCATGGCAGGTAAAATGGATCAGTCGAGCAGGGCCTGGCCATCCCTTATCGCTTAGGAGTAACACAGCCTTCTGTCCGCGACAAGGGGTTTTTGAGATTTTTCCCGAGGCCTCGCTCCCCAAAATTGTCTTGACAGGGGCGAAGTCGAATGATAGTTAGCCGGCCGTGCCTCCCGGTTGCTTGGGGAGGCGGGATGCGAGGTGAGGTAAGGTTTCTGAGGCGCAGGGGGGAGGAAGGGCATGGCCGTTTCCGTCCTTATCGCCCCTTCCTTCCATAAGCTGACCGGCGGTCGGGGAAGGGTAGAAGTAGAGGGAAAGGACATGGCGGAGTTGATTGAAGCCCTGGAGTCTCGGTTTCCGGGGATGAGGGCTTCCCTCCTCAACGAACGGGGACAGGTCTTCCGCCACCTCAACATCTACCTGAACGAGACGGATATCGAGGCCCTGGATGGACTCGCCACCTCTCTTCGCCCGGGGGATCAGGTGGCAATCGTCCCCGCCATCGCAGGGGGCAGCTGAGGATAAAGCCGATGGAGAATAATGGGAAAAAGGAAAGGGAAGCCGAGGAGGAGGGGGTGAGCCAAGCGCAGCCGGTGCGCTTGACCTCCTTCTCCCATGGGGCGGGGTGAGCTTGTAAGGTCAATCCCTCCGACCTGGCGCAGGTCTTGCGCCTCATCCCCTCCGCTTGCGATGCAAGGCTCCTGGTGGGCCCGAACACCCTGGACGACGCTGCAGTCTACCTGTTGCGCGAAGGTCTGGCCTTGGTCCAGACCGTCGATTTCTTTACCCCGGTGGTGGACGATCCCTATTCATTTGGGACCATCGCCGTCGCCAATGCGTTGAGCGATGTCTATGCGATGGGGGGAACGCCCCTGACGGCGCTCAATATCGTGGCTTTCCCTTCCCGCCAGCTCTCCTTGGAGATCCTGGTGGAGATCCTGAAAGGCGGGGCGGCCAAGGCAGAGGAGGCCGGGGTTTGCATCGTAGGGGGACACACCATCGACGATCCTGAGCCCAAGTATGGCCTGGCGGTGACCGGCTTGGTCGATCCTCAGCGAGTGGTGACCAACAGTGGGGCAAAGGCGGGATGCCTTTTAGTCCTGACCAAGCCGCTGGGCATAGGGATTATCACCACCGCAATCAAGAGGAGACTGGCCTCCGCGCAACTGATCGCTGAGGTGACCAGGGTGATGGCCGCCTTGAATAGGGGGGCTGCAGAGGCCATGTTGGAGGTAGGGGTGGATGCCTGCACCGATGTCACCGGCTTCGGGCTTTTGGGGCACCTCTGGGAGTTGACGCGCGCCAGCGGCGTCGGAGCCAGGGTGTATTTGAATAAGGTTCCGGTGATGGGAGAGGCTTGGGGGTTGGTCCGGGAGGGGGTTGTCCCCGGCGGCACCCGGGCGAACCATCAATTCCTGCAGGAAGGAGTGATTTGGGAGGATATCTCCCCGGAGGAGCAGCTTCTTCTCTGCGATGCCCAGACCTCGGGGGGCCTCCTCATTGCCGTTCCTCCTGAAAAATCTGGACAACTGCTGCAGGGGTTGCGCAGGGAGGAGGCGTTAGCAGTAGCCGTGATCGGGGAGATCACCTCCGATGATCCTCCCCATATCAGGGTGAAGAGGTGAAGATGCTATTGCTCCCCGGTAAGTTCCATCAGGCGATGATTGCGCATGCCCGAACTACCTTCCCAAATGAGGCCTGCGGCATCCTGGCGGGGACCGAGGAGAAGTTGGAGGAGATCTACCGGGCTTCCAATCAGGAGGCAAGCCCGGTCCATTATCTGCTGGATCCGACCGAGCAATTCCGCATCTTCCAGGAGATCGAGGAGAGGGGCTGGAGGATGCGGGGGATCTACCATTCCCATGTAAAGGCGGCCGCCTTTCCCTCCCGGGAAGATATCGAGATGGCCTTTTATCCCGATGTGCTCTACCTCATCCTCTCCCTGTGCGATTGGCAGCACCCAGAGTTGAGAGGGTTCTGGATCCAGGGGGGAGAGGTACAGGAGGAGGGGGTGGAGGTCTTACAGGATGATACCTAAGGGGAGGCCTCAAGATCGCTCGGAGGTGGGTCGGAAGGGAACTTTCCGCCGGAGGGGATTCAATGGAATGGCTTGCATGGCCGCTCTCTCAAAAACTGGAGCCCGGCGATGCCCTTTCCCTTAGTGACTCGGGGAACGCTCTGTAGTCCGATGCTCGCCCAGCTTCAAGTTGAGGACTGAACCTTATGTAAAGCGCTAAAAAAAAAGTGTTTTTGGCTTGACAAGGAAAAGGGGCTATGCTTAAATCATCACTTGCCCCTATTTTCTTTAGTTGGGAGGTTAATTTTCGCTTGAAACTCATGGTTTGCATTAAGTCCGTTCCTGATACCGCCTCTTCCATCCGCATCAAGCCGGACTCCGCCTCCGTCGATGGAGAGGGCCTCACCTTTGTGATGAATCCTTACGACGAATATGCGGTGGAAGAGGCCCTGCGTATCAAGGAGAAACAGGCCTCCGCCGAGATCACGGCGATCTCCCTGGGAGGGATTGCCGCAAAGGAGGCGCTGCGGACTGCCCTTTCCATGGGGGTCGATCAGGCAATCCACCTGACTGACCCCAGTTTCGATGAATTGGATAGCCAAGGAATCGCGAGGATTCTGGCAAAGGCCGTTTCCAGCCTGGGATTCGATCTCATCCTGTGTGGGAAGCAGGCCGTGGACCTGGACTCTGCCCAGGTAGGTCCTGCCCTGGCCGAGATCCTGGATCTCCCTCAGATTGGGGTAGTCACCAAATTGGAATTCGATGGTCAAGGTCGTCACCTCCGTGGCCACCGCCAGATTGAGGGGGGGACCGAGATCGTTGAATGTCCCATCCCCTGCGTGATCACCGCGCAGAAGGGGTTGAATGAGCCAAGATACCCCTCCCTGAAGGGGATCCTAATGGCGAAGAAAAGAGAGATACCGGAATGGAACAGCTCCCAACTGAAGCTGGGAGAGGAAGAGGCAGCAGGGGGGCCCGGTAAGGTAAACATTATCTCTTTGAAGAACCCCCCCCTCAGGTCGCCTGGTCGGATCCTGCAAGGGGATAGTGAGCAAAAGGTTAAGGAGCTGGTGCAGCTTCTGCGGGAAGAGGCGAAGGTTTTTTGAGGCGAAGGCCCCAGCATTAGTTGACAGGATAAAGGGCATGGGTTCAGATATCTGGATCGTAGGGGAGCAGCGAGAAGGACATCTGCGGCGAATTACCCTGGAGCTTTTGAGCGAGGGGCGCCGTTTGGCAGATTTGACCCAGGGGAAGTTGTGGGCAGTGATGCTGGGGGAGGGCCTTTCCTGCCACACAGAGACCCTGACTCACTTCGGGGCGGATCGAGTCATCTTGTTGTCAGATCCCCGTTTCTCCTCTTATGAGGGAGGGGCTTATGCGCGAGCCCTGTCTATGCTCCTTTCCTCAAATCCCCCCGCGATCCTCTTGATGGGGGCTACCTCGTTGGGGAAGGACCTCGCGCCACGTTTGGCGGCCCGCATGGGTCTGGGTTTGGCATCGGACTGCATCTCTTTCGCCCTGGGAAAAGGTGCCGAGTTGACCGCTATTCGCCCCATCTATGCCGGCAAGGCCCTGGCGACCGTGAAATGGGAGGGGAGGAAGCCCTGGGTGGCCACATTGAGGCCCAATGTCACCTCCCTTCCCGAACCCGATCTTTCCCGATCTGCGGAGGTAGAGGAGCCCAAGCTGGAGTTGGGGCCAGAAGCCTGGAAGAGTAGGGTGCTTGAGGTGGTGCGGGACGCGACCGCCACCCTCGACTTGACTGAGGCGGAGATTATCGTCTCCGGGGGGCGGGGCATGAAGGGACCTGAGAATTTTACGCTCCTGGAGGATCTGGCCAGGGTGTTAAATGGTGCAGTGGGGGCCTCGCGGGCCGCAGTGGATGCCGGCTGGAGAGGGCATCAGAGTCAAGTCGGACAGACCGGAAAGGTGGTTTCCCCCAAGCTCTATATTGCCTGTGGCATCTCCGGCTCGGTACAACACCTGGCCGGGATCTCTTCGGCGAAGTTCGTCGTGGCGATCAATAAGGATTCAGAAGCCCCGATCTTCAAGGTTGCCGATTACGGAATCGTGGATGATCTCTTTACGACCATACCGCTGCTAACTCAGGAGTTTAAAAGGCTGCTCGACACTCATTGATCGGAATTTGATCGGGAATTTTTCCGTGATAAGAGAATGGGCCTCTTACAAGCGAGGGAGTCATCGAGGTCTCCAGTGCGGGCCTCCGCCTGGAGAGGACGATTGCAGCCCGGTAAGCAATTCCCCCCGATCAGACTACCCATCCAGGTTCTGTCCTGCAAGAAGATTTGCGGCTCTTTTCCCCTTCGATCTTTCCTTCCCCAGTTTATCTCTCCCATACATTTCCGGTATTTCTCGAAAGAAACTTCATCCTTTGTACGGTGCTCCTCTTGTTTTTCCGCAGCACCGATCTGCGCTTACCACGCTCTGGTTTCGCGCTGGGGGCTAAGGGGAATCCGAGGGGCAGGTGGGGTATTACCCCAAGAGGAGGGGGTTTTATTGCCAAGAAGGAGAAGAGTGGTCATTACCGGTCTGGGGGTGATTGCCCCGAATGGCATCGGCAAAGAGGCCTTTTGGAAGGCGATCACCGAAGGGAAGTCAGGAATCGGGCGGATTACGCGGTTCGATGCCAGCGAGTTTCCAAGCCAGATTGCAGGAGAGGTCCGCGATTTCGATCCTTCGCAGTTTCTGGAGGCCAAAGAAGCCAGGAGGCTCGACCGCTTCTCCCAACTGGGGATTGTTGCCTCCTTCATGGCGGTAAATGACGCGGGCCTCAGCCTGGAGAAGGAAGACCGGCACCGAATAGGGGTATTCCTCGGGGCGGCCGCTGCGGGGTTGGGATACGCCCAAGCCCAATATGATACCTTTCGAGAGAAGGGGTTTCGCCGCATCAATCCTCACATCATTTACGCGGCTTTCAGCGACGCCTGTGCTGGGAGTATCTCCCTCAACCTGGGGCTTAAGGGGCCAAGCACCACAGTTGCCGCTGCCTGTGCATCGGGCGCGGCCTCTATCGGGTTGGGCTTTCACGCGATCCGTAATGGAGAAGCGGACGCGGTTCTCGCGGGAGGGGCCGATGCCCCGATTACCTCCATGATCCTGGCGAGCTATTGTGCAGCCAATGCCCTTTCCACCCGCAACGGAGAGCCTCAAAAGGCCTCTCGCCCCTTTTGCATCGATCGGGATGGCTTTGTGCTGGCTGAAGGGGCAGGTATTCTGGTTTTGGAAGACCTGGATCGAGCCCATAAAAGGGGGGCGCACATCTACGCCGAGGTCTGCGGCTTTGGAATGACCTGCGATTCCTACCATATGACCCAATCTGCCCCAGAGGGGGAAGAGGCGGCAAGGGCCTTGCGACTCGCCCTGAGGGAGGCCCAGATAGATCCACGGGCGATTGATTATGTGAGTGCCCACGGCACCTCCACCCCCATCAATGACCGGGTGGAGACCATGGTCATTAAGAAGGTCTTTGGCGATCATGCCTACAACCTGTCGGTGAGTTCCATCAAATCCATGATCGGCCACAGCCATGGGGGGTGTGGTGCGATTGAGACAATTGCCTGTGCCCTGGCGATCGAGAACCAGACGATCCCGCCTACCATCAATTACGACGCACCAGACCCAGAATGCGATCTGGATTATGTGCCCAATCGTTGCCGTCCGGGCAGGGTCAATGTAGTCATGAAGAGCTCCTTCGGTTTCGGGGGCAAGAATGTGGCTCTGGTGGTGAAGAGGTTCAATGGCTCTTCATAGGTGGGGTGCGAGGGATGGATCAGGAGTGCTATCGACGCCACCGGCTGCAGGGTGATTCCACTAAGAGGTGGTAGGGGCGGGCTACCAGTGCGGGCGGTGGTTGCAGGGGCTACAGGTTTTCTGGGCGGGTATCTACTGGAGGCCTTGATTGCCTCCGGCGTGGAGCCCGTGGCCCTGGTCCGTGAAGGGAGCGATCATCGTCTGGTGAATCGCCTCGGGGTGGAGAAAAGATCCGGCGATGGGTGAGAGGCGGGAATAGGGAAATGGCAGGGCTCTTAAGGGCCTTACGGGTTTTGGGACCCTCTCACCTCTGGAAATTGAACAAGGCCCAGATATTGAGAACTTCCGTCGGACCAGTCTTCCCGCCCAATTCGTCCAGGCTTTTTTCAGTGTGGTTTTTCTAAGGTGGTTTTCGCTAATGGCAACAACACCGTCTCCATCTTTGTTTGCCAGCACGACTTGGGCCCCCGACTCTTGAGGCTTATCGATGACCACCTGCGTGCTTGGAGGTTTCCAGAAAAAGATCGAGATCGTCGCACTTTGGGGAGTAGCAAGGAGAAGAGCTGTTCAAGACGGTAAGGAGGGTTTGTATTGTCCAAACTCAGGTAGGCTTCTTGCATGACTTGCAGGCCTCTTTCAAGAGGTGAGGAGTGAGCTTGTTTACCGCACTTTTTCTCGTATACTTTACGATTGTGGTCGTCGTTAAGGTACACGTCTTCCGTATGCAGGGGGATAAGGGCGGAACCCTTAAGGATAATTGGACCTTTCCCATCATCTATGCTTCTTACTTTTTGGCAGTGTGGGGTTCCCTTGCCGAATTCTTTTTCCTAAATCCGAGTATCATTTCCTGGGTTTCCCTGATGGGCTATTTGTTAGGGACAGCAGGAGTGGTGATAACTCGGCGCTGCGTTTTGGCCCTTGGACGCTGGTGGAGCATAAGGATCGAGATGAAGGAGGACCATCAGGTGATAACGGAGGGGCCTTACCGGTTTTCGAGGCATCCCTACTATCTGGGCGCCTTGTTGGAATTAGTGGGCCTCTGTCTAATTCTGAATTCCTTTCGGACTCTGCTGTATGTTGTTTTGGTTCACCTCCCCATTTTGATAGCCCGCATTTCCTCGGAGGAAAGGGTTTTGATCGCTTTCCTGGGGAGTCGATACTTGGATTACAAGAAGAAGGTTGGAATCGTCCCGTTTTCTTTGGGGGTGTGATTTGAAATTACTGAAGATTAGGAGAAGATAGGAGAAGATAGGAATAGTCTATGAATGTCTATAGTCTTGGAGCACTTATAACCTCGATTACCAGCTTAGCTCTGGGAGTCTTTGCTTATGCCAAGAAACCAGAAAGCCGGGTCAATCAGTCTTTTTTGCAGGCGATGGTTGCCATATCCGTATGGAGTTTTGGTTACTTCGGTATGACGACCGCTTCCCAGGAGCAGGTGGCAGTATGGTGGATTCGTTATATGCTCAACGTGGGGGCCATATTCACTCCTGTCCTTTTCCTCAACCATGTCTTCTCCCTCCTGGACTGGGGAAATGAGAGATGGAGGACTCTAATCCCTGCTTGGGTTGCCAGCTTGCTGTTCTTAGTCTTGAATTTTACTCCCTGGTTTTTTTCCGGGCCCTTTCCTTCTTTGGGTTTCCGGTTTTTTGTTCACGCCGGTCCGGCTTATCCAGCGTTTGAAATCTTTTTTCTCCTAGCGGCCGTCCATGGTCTCTATTTATTGCTAAAGGGATATCGCCAAGCCTCACGCTTGAAGAGAAATCAGCTAAGGTACTTCTTTTGGACTTGGTCGATAGGTTTTCTGGGGGGAGGATCCACGTTTCTACCGACCATGGATATTGATATCCAGCCCTGGAGTATCTATTTGATCCCGATTTGCCTGGTAGTTGAAACATATGCGATTGTGAAATATCGAAGCATGGATATCAACATCGTGCTTCGCCGGGGCATGGTCTATTCTATCCTGGTCTGCTCGCTCACTGCTTTATTTCTCATCTCTCTGCTCAGCTTCGAGAAGCTCTTCCGGAGCTATGTCGGCTATTCCTCCATGGTGGGCACTGCGATTGCCGCCTTGATTCTGGCCATCGTATTTCAGCCCCTCAAAAACAAGGTCCAGTCCTGGGTCGATCGATTCTTTTTCAAGGGCGCCTACGATTATTACAACACCTTGAAAAAGACGAGTGAGGCGATGACCTCCATCCTGGATCTGGAGAAGCTGATCGATCATCTCCTATCTCCCATCACTGTGGATATGAAGGTCGAAGGCAGCTCGCTCCTCTTGAGGAATAGGGAGCGGACCGGCCCTTATTTGTCGACCCATCGCTTTTTCGGTCGACAGGAGGAGGGCGAGCGAGGTTCCCTTTTGCCCGAGGATTCGGCCATCGTCAGCAGGCTGAAACGGAGCCCCGGCGCGCTGATGCGCGAGGGGATCAAGGACCATCTCCCTCCCCAGGAGGCAGAGGAGATATCTCAGGAGATGTCCCAGTTGGAGGCTGACCTGGCGATTCCGGTGATCTTGCAGAGCGAATTGCTGGCCATCCTGCTCCTGGGACCCAAGCTCTCCGGGGACCCATTTTCCGAGGAGGACCTGCAATTGCTCTCTACCCTGGCGAACCAGGCAGCCGTGGCCATCAAGAATGCCCAGCTCTACGATGAGGTGGCAAGCATTAAAGAGTATTTGGAGAATATCCTTCGCAACCTGGAGAGTGGAGTCATCACCGTGGATCAGGAGGGAAGGATTACCACCTTCAATCGAGCCGCCGAGAAGATGATCCAGTGGAAGGCCTCGGAGACCATGAGCCGAGATTGCCAGATTCTGGAGCCCAAATTGGCAAAGCTCTTGCTTTCCACTCTGTCGAATCAAAAGGGCAGGTCGGGGGTGGAGATGACCCTTCACACCAAGGAGGGAAAGCCCCTCCCGGTGGGGGTCAGCACCTCCCTCCTGCAGAGCCAGCAGGGGAACCTGCTGGGCGCCATTGCCCTCTTCAGCGATCTGACGGAGGTGAAAGAGCTGGAGCGGGAGAAGTGGAAGGCAGAGAAGCTGGCCTATATCGGCACCCTTGCGGCGAGCATCGCCCACGAGATCAAAAACCCCTTGGTCTCGATCAAGACCTTGGCCCAACTGTTGCCCGAGCGGCACGGGGATGCGGAATTCCGTGATCACTTCTCTCACATCGCCCTGAAGGAGGTCGATCGCATTGACCTTTTGGTCTCCCAGATGTTAGATCTGAAGGGGGATTCCAGCCCCTCCCATTTCGAAAGCCTGCGCCTGGAAGAGATTATCGAGGAGATCCTCCTCCTCCTGTCCAACCAAATCAAGAAGCAGCAGATCAGGTTAGAGAGGGAGTATTGTTCCTCCACCTCGTGCGTTTGGGGTGATCGTTTCCAACTGAAGCAGGCCTTCTGGAATGTCATCCTCAACAGCGTGCAGGCGATGGAGCGGGGAGGAGTCCTCACCGTTTCCACCAGGCTTTCGGAGAACGGAACGGGATCTGAAGAGAAGATCGTTTTGAAGATCTCCGATACCGGAAATGGCATCCCCGAGGATCATCTGGGGAAGATCTTTGATCTTTTCTTCACCACCAAGCAGGGAGGCACGGGATTGGGCCTTTCCATATGCTATAAGATCGTCGCGGCCCATCGAGGCAACATTCGCGCCGAGAGTCAATTGCAGCAAGGGACCTCCTTCTTCATTTCCTTGCCGGCTATCAGATCTTGAAGATGCATCGTGAGCGAATTTGATGTTTAAGAATCTCTATGGCGAAAAGGAGCAGACAAGATGAACATCGCCCTATTGCTGAGCAATCGGATGGAGATCATCCGAGAATGCAAAGAAATCCTTTCCCCGGATAGCTTGGTGATTAGCGCCACCTCGATCGAGGATTGCGTGGAGCATCTGGGAAATTATGGGGCAGATGTGGTCCTCCTGGATTTTGGATCCTTCGCGGCCGACCTGCCCAAGTTGACCCAGGCAATTCGGAAGATGAAGCCCGACCTGGGATTGGTGGGCATCTTTCCGGAGGAGACGACGGTCGATGAGATCGAGGACCTGGCCGGCGAGGTCTACGATTATCTGCAAGAGCCCCTCTCTCCTATGAAATTGAGGGGCGTCGTCAGCCGATCTTTGGAGCGGCAGAGCCTGTTGGAGACGAAGCAGTTGTGCGAGCGGCCCGGACTATTGCTCTCCCCCTCCCGCAAGGGCATCCGCGAGGTGGAGAAGGACTTTTATCATGCGGTTCCCTCTTTCTCGGAGAAGGCCCTGCGGGAACTCTCCAAGGCCCTAACCGCCAGTTTCGACCTGGATCGACTGCTGAACCTCTTTGTAGACAGCGTGGTGGAGGTGCTGCGCATCAGCAAGATCTCGATCCTGCTCCTGGAGGAGGGATGGGCATTTCGGGTCAAGGCCTCCCGGGGGATCAAGCCGGAGTTGGTAGCTGATTTGCAGTTTAAGGCCGACGATGAGCTCCCTGTCTGGTTGGGGAGGGAGGGGCGGATTCTGAGGAAGCCCGAGGTTCTGGAAATGGGCCCGGATCCCGAGTTCCGCGGGTTAGCGCGACAAATGGATCTTTTGCAGTGCGCCATCAGCGTCCCTCTCCTCAGCAAGGGAAGGCTCATCGGCTTCCTCAGCCTCAATCAGAAGGTGACGGGGATTCCCTTCAGCAATGATGAATTGGAGGTCCTCTTCACTTTGGCCAGCCATCTGGCAGTGGCGATCCAGGATATTTTCCTTTATCAGCAAATGCACTACCAGAAGACCTACTCCCAGAAGATCCTGGCCCACATGTCCAATGGCGTGGTGACCATCGATAGAAAGGAGAAGATCATCATCTTCAATTATCGGGCGGAAGAGATCCTGGGGCGACGGGCCTCCGAGATGTTGGGCAAGGACCTGCGGTATCTGCCCTCTCCGTTGGGCGACCTCTTGTACGAGGCGATGAAGACCGGAGCGACCCATCAGAAACGGGAGATCTCCCTCTTTCAGGGCAAGCTTCCCTTAGAGATCAGCACCTATCCACTCGTGGATGAACAACAGAATCCAATGGGATCGGTGATCCTCTTCGAAGATATCTCATCCCGCAAGAGGCTGGAGGAGGAGAGGAAGAGGGCGGATCGTTTAAACATCCTCAACGAGCTATTGGCTCGCATGGCCCACGAGATCAAGAATCCCTTGGTGGCCATTCGCACTTTTACCCAGCTACTGCAAGAACGCTATGAGGATCCAGATTTCAAGAATTTCTTCTACACCACGGTAAGCCAAGAGGTGGAAAAGATCAACGACCTGGTGGAAAGGCTGGTTGCCTTCGTCCATCCCTTGGATTTCCGTTATGAGTTGGAGGACCTGAGGAATATCCTCGACAATAGCCTTTTTCTGGCCTGGGAGCAGGGCATCTCCAAAGAGGTCGAGATCGTCAAAGACTTCGGCAGCCGCCCCCTTACCATCAACGCAGACAAGGAGCAGATGAGCAAGGCCTTCTCCTATATCATCCTTCATGCCGTGGGGGCCATGCCCAAGGGGGGTAAATTGATCCTCGAGGCCGAGGAAGTGGGAAAGGGTCAATTCGCCCACTCCGCAGGTTTGACCCTCGCTGAACCCTTGGTCCGGATCTCGGTACGCGATACTGGCCAGGGGATTACGGCTCACGACCTGGATAAGCTCTTCGATCCCTTCCGCACTACGGAGGGATTTGGGGTGGGTTTGGGCCTGCCCCTCAGCCAGAAGATCATCGAGGAGCATGGGGGCAAGATTGAGGTGATGAGTGAGGTGGGCAAGGGGACCTCCTTCCACATCTATCTCCCCTGTGTCGCAGAAGAGGTCCACAGCAACTCCCTCAGGTGAGGAGGCTGAATAGAAGCCATGAATGGAAGAAACCGGGTCCTGGTGGTGGACGATGAACTCGGCCCCCGAGAGGCCCTGCGCATGATCCTCAAGGACCATTATAAGGTGAGCCTTGCCGAGGATGGGAACTCCGCCCTCGGTTTGATTGCCAGGGAGAGATACGATGTCGTGATCCTCGATATCAAAATGCCGGATCGGGACGGCATTGAGGTTCTGAAGATCGCGAAGGAGATGAATCCGGATGTCGAGGTGGTCATGATCACGGCCTATGCGACGGTGAATACGGCCCGGGAGGCTATTCGCCATGGGGCGTTGGACTATCTCATCAAGCCCTTCGACAAGAAGGATGTGGAGAAGGCAGTGGAGAAGGGGATTGCCAAGCGCATGGAGAGACAATTAAGCCGGGAGCGTATGGAGGAACTGCAATTGGCGACCCGGAGCCTCTCCCGGCAAGTCGACAAGGCGAAGACGGATATCCAGCGGCACTACGACGGGACCGTCAAGGCGCTCATTGCCGCTATTGATGCCGTCGACCACTACACCCGAGGTCATTCGGAAAGGGTCTCCAATTTCTCCGCCCTGTTGGCCCAGGAGGTGGGTTTTCCCAGTCATCAGATTGTCCTTTTGCAGCAGGCTGCCATCGTGCACGATATCGGAAAGATCGGGGTGGAAAGCCGCATATTGCGCAAGCAGGGGAGTTTGACCCGCGAGGAACTGGATGAGATGAAAAGGCATCCTCAAATTGGGGTGGAGATCGTGGGCCCGGTCCCCTTCATGGCGGAGGTGCTCCCGGTCATACTCCACCACCATGAGCGGTATGACGGGAAGGGTTTCCCCCACGGGCTGCGAGGGGAGGAGATCGTGCTGGGAGCCCGCATCGTCGCCGTTGCCGATGCCGTGGACGCTATGCTTTCTGATCGGCCTTATCGCAAGGCCCTCACCCTGCAGGAGGTGCGGCTGGAGCTGGAGAGGGAAGCGGGCACCCAGTTTGATCCTCAGATCAGCTCTGCCCTGATCTCTTCTGAGTTCTTCCGCCGTATTGCAGAACAGATGGCCTAAACCGGGCAGTCCTGTCCCGAGACAAACCGGCCCCTCTGCTTTCTCTCGAAGGTGAAGGGGCCGCCCTTTTCTGTTGACAAGAGGGGCCGGGTCATTTAAATTAGTGGGGAATATACTCGTATTCCAAAAGGTGGCCTTTGAGGGAGAGGAGGCCTGGCAACCATGGAGAAGAAGAACCGGGAAAAGACGCTGGATTTGGCGATCAGTCAGATCGAAAAACTCTACGGAAAAGGCTCGATCATGAAATTGGGAGCGGGTGGACCCTTGTTGCCCATTGCGGTGATCTCCACCGGATCCTTAGAGCTTGACTATGCGTTGGGTGTAGGGGGGATCCCCCGGGGGAGGGTGACCGAGATCTTCGGGCCCGAGGCCTCGGGAAAGACCACCCTGGCCTTGCATGTCATCGCGGAGGCCCAAAAGAGAGAGGGGACGGCAGCCTTTATCGATGTCGAGCATGCCCTGGACGCCAAATATGCCAATAAATTGGGAGTCAACACCGATGAGCTCCTCATCTCGCAGCCGGATACGGGGGAGCAGGCACTGGAGATCACCGATGTCCTGGTCAGATCCGGAGCGGTGGATGTGGTGGTCATCGACTCCGTGGCGGCCCTGGTCCCTCGGGCGGAGATCGAGGGAGAGATGGGGGACCCCCAAATGGGACTGCAGGCTCGTCTGATGTCACAGGCTCTGCGAAAACTGACCGGGGGGATCAGCAAGTCCAATACCTGTGTGATCTTTACCAACCAGATCCGGGAGAAGATCGGGGTCATGTTTGGCAATCCGGAGACCACCACCGGAGGGCGGGCGCTGAAGTTTTACGCCTCGGTTCGATTGGATATCCGCCGGATCTCCTCGATCAAGGAGGGGGAGGAGATCGTGGGCTCCCGGGTCAGGGTGAAGGTGGTAAAGAACAAGGTGGCCCCTCCTTTTAAGGAGGGAGAGTTCGACATCCTGTATGGGGAGGGTATCTCTCGCCTGGGTGGGATTATCGATTTGGGGGTGGCCCAGGAGGTCTTGACCAAGAGTGGCACCTGGTACTCTTATCAGGGGGAGCGGCTTGGCCAGGGACGGGAGAATACTCGGAGGTTTTTGCAGGAGAATTCCCCTCTGGCTAAGGAGATAGAATCGCGCCTGCGAGAGAAGCTGATGCTTCCTTCTCCGGACTCGAAGATGACGGCAGAGAGTCCGGCGTGAGGCGAGGTGGAAATACATAGCCGCAGCAGACAGGTAGGGTAATGCAGATTCAAGATCTCTTGAAGATTGCAGTCGAGAGAAGGGCCTCAGACCTCCATCTGAAGGTGGGCGGCCCGCCAGTGCTACGGATCGATGAGAGACTGATCCCTCTGCAGGAGCAGCCCCGGCTCTCCGCTGATGATACCATCGCCATGGCCTTCAGCATCATGAATAGCAAGCAGAAGGAGAAATTCCGGGAGCACAACGAGTTGGATCTGGCTTATAGCGTGGCGGGGTTGGGCCGGTTTCGGGCCAATGTCTTTCAACAACGGAGCACGGTGGCGATCGTGCTCCGGGTCATTCCGGTCAAGATCCTGGGCATCGCCGAGCTGAATCTGCCTCCCATTCTGGAGAGGTTGGCCATGGAACCCAGGGGGCTGATTCTGGTGACCGGCACCACCGGGAGCGGAAAATCCTCCACCCTGGCGGCGATGATCGAATACATCAATTCCAACCGTACCGGCCACATCATCACCATCGAGGATCCGGTGGAGTTCCTGCACAAGGACAAGAAGTGCCTGGTTAACCAGCGAGAGGTGGGAATCGATACCGAGGGCTTTTCCATGGCCCTGCGATCTGCGCTGCGACAGGATCCCGATATTATCCTGGTGGGGGAGATGCGGGATTACGACACCATCTCCACGGCCCTGGTTGCCGCAGAGACCGGCCACCTGGTCATGAGCACCCTGCACACCATTGATGCCACCGAGACCATCCATCGCATTATCTCCGTATTCCCTCCCTACCAGCAAAAGCAAGTGCGACTCCAGTTGGCCTCGGTGATCAAGGGAATCATCTCTCAGAGATTGGTCCCCCGGGCAGATGGAAGGGGGAGGGTTCCGGCGGTGGAAGTGATGATCGCCACCCAGACAATCCGCGAGGCCATCGTCGATTCGGACAAGACGCGCAAGATCCCGGAGGTCATTGCTGCCAGCGTCAGCCAGTATCAGATGCAGACCTTCGATCAGTCGCTGATGAAGCTGTATCGGAACGGCTTGATTACCTATGAGGAAGCCCTGATGCGGAGTAGCAATCCAGACGACTTTGCCTTGAGGGTGGGGGGCATCGAATCCTTGACCGATCAAACTTGGGGACCCTCCGCGGAGTCGAAGGCCCCAGAGGTGGAGAGGCTCTCTGGATAGGCGGAGGGGAGAAAAAGAGGCCTCGGGGCTGGTCAAGGTTCACCAAGCGGCCCTGAGGCTTCTTGCTTTCAGGCGTCGCACAGCCCAGGAGATTCGGAAAGGACTGGAGAAGAGGGGCTTTTCGCCCGCCGAGACCCAGGAGGAGATTGAGCACTTAAAGGGGCAAAACCTGTTAGATGATGCCAGGTTTGCCCAGGATTGGGCGTATTCAAGGGTCCCCGCCAAATTGTGGGGCCGGGAGAGGGTCTGGCATGAATTGCAGGGCAGGGGCGTGGAGATTGAAGATATCGCCGAGGCGGTCCGGCAGGTTTATGCCGAATACCCTGAGGAGGAGCTGGCCCTGCAGGCCGCCCGCAAGCGGTGGAAATCATCGATCGGCAAGGATTCGCTGAAGGCGAGGCAGAAGGTAGGAAGTTATCTACAGCGACAGGGTTTCCCCTTCGAGGTCATCATTAAGGCATTGGATCGCCTCAAGGATTGATAGATGAAGCTAACTGGCTTTGAGATCCGCAACCGGTTCTTGGATTTTTTCCGCCGCCACGACCATACCATCATCGAGTCCTCCTCTTTGATTCCCCGCAACGATCCCACCCTCCTCTTCACCAACGCCGGGATGGTCCAGTTCAAGGAGGTCTTCATCGGGGCCCGTCAGCTTCCCTATCAGAGGGCGGCGAGCTGCCAGAAATGTGTCCGGGCTGGAGGCAAGCACAACGATTTGGAGAATGTAGGCCGGACCGCGCGCCATCACACCTTTTTCGAGATGTTAGGCAACTTCTCCTTCGGGGATTATTTCAAAGAAAAGGCGATCGAATACAGCTGGGATTTCCTGGTGAACGAGATGGTCCTTCCCACGGATCGCCTGTGGGTTACGGTTTATCGGGAAGATGAAGAGGCCTTTGGCCTCTGGCAGAAGTTGGCCGGCCTCCCCGCCGAGAGGATGGTCAGGCTGGGGGAGAGGGATAATTTCTGGGCCATGGGGGATACCGGCCCGTGCGGCCCTTGTTCTGAGATCGTCATCGATCAGGGAGAAGCGGTAGGTTGCGGGAAGGCGGATTGCCGAGTGGGTTGCGAGTGCGATCGCTATCTGGAGCTCTGGAACTTAGTTTTCATGCAGTATGAACGATTTGCAGATGGGACGATCAGGCCGCTACCCCGGCCCAGCATTGACACCGGAGTGGGCCTGGAGAGGTTGTCGGCGGTCCTGCAGGGGGGGAAAAGCAACTTTGAATGCGACCTCCTTTTTCCGATCATTGCCCGGATGGAGGAGGTGACCGAGAGACGCTACGGAGAGGATGGAAGCTCTGATATCTCGTTCCGGGTGGTGGCCGATCATGCGCGGGCGGTCACCTTTCTCCTGGCAGATGGGGTGATCCCCGCCAATGAGTCCCGGGGATATGTGTTGCGGCGAATTCTTCGCCGGGGCCTCCGCCATGGAATGAAGCTGGGCCTGGAGAGGCCCTTTCTGTTTGAGATTACCGGGACTGTGGTGGACCTGATGGCCGACGCCTATCCGGAATTGGAGGAGAGACGGGAACAGATCAGTCGTCTTTCGCTGCAGGAGGAGGAGCGCTTCATTCACACCCTTCGCTCGGGATTGCCCTTGGTGGAGGAAGAGCTGATGGCCGTCCAGGAGCGCGAAGAGCAGATGCTCTCGGGTGAGAAGGTCTTCAGACTTTACGATACCCATGGAGTTCCCTTCGACCTCTTGACCGAGATGGCCGCAGAGAAGGGCATCTCGGTCGATGAAGAGGGCTTCCAAAGAGAGATGGAAGGGCAGCGGACCCGGGCCCGAGGCTCCGGTATTTTGACTTTTCCGGCATTTAGGATTAAGGGCTCCGGATACTCCCTGCCCCCAGCCACTGAATTCATCGGTTATGAGAACTTGCAGGGTGAGGCGACGGTTGGAGCGTTATTGCATGAAGGAAAGCTTATCGAGGAAGCGGAAGTTCCCTCAGAGGTGGAAATCATTCTGGATCGAACCCCCTTTTACGCCGAGGCGGGCGGACAGGTGGGCGATCGCGGTTGGATCTCCTGGGAAGAGGGGAAGGCGGAGGTCTTGGACACTTGCGTGCGGGTCAAGGGTCTTACCTTCCATCGCTCTCAGATCAAGAGGGGAAAAGTCCGTGTGGGAGAAAAGGTCTCTTGCCAGGTGGATGAAGAGAGAAGGCAATCGACCGCCAACCACCATACTGCCACCCATCTCCTCCAAGCCGTCCTGCGTCAGGTCTTGGGGGATCATGTCAAGCAATCCGGCTCCCTGGTGGCACCCGATCGTTTACGCTTCGATTTCTCCCATTTCTCACCTCTCAAAGATCGGGAGTTACAAAGGATCGAGGGTCTGGCCAATGCTCATATTCGGTCCAATACTCCCCTGGAGATCGAGGAGAAGCCGCTGGAGGAGGCCTTGAAACTGGGGGCCATCGCCATCTTTGACGAGAAGTATGGCGAGATGGTGCGGGTGGTCTCGATTCCCGGGGTCAGTATGGAGCTTTGTGGAGGTACCCATGTGCGTGCCACCGGGGAATTAGGGCTGTTGCAGGTCATTAGCGAAGGGGGAGTTGCCGCCGGGATCCGCCGCATCGAGGCGGTGGCGGGAGGGCCCGCGTGGGATTTGGTGGAGGAACGAGAGGAATTGCTTAAGGAGGCGGCCCGGAGGCTCAAGGTGAAGTCAAATGATTTACTTCCCCGGATTGACGGCCTAATGCAGGCCCTCCGCGACCAAGAGGCGGAGTTGAGCCGGATCCAGGGCTATCTTGCTCTGCAAAAACGGGACGAGCTCTTGGAGCAGAAACAGATCATCGAGGGCATCGAGGTGATCTCGGGCAGGGTGGATTTCATGGGACCCAGGGAATTGAGGCATCTGTCAGACCTCATCAGGGACAAGATCGGAACCGGGGCAGTAGTGCTGGCCGCCCCGGTAGATGATCGAGTGCATTGGGTGGTCGGGACATCTGCGCCCAAAGGCCTGGGGCTCCATGCCGGGATCCTGGTCAATGAGGTGGCTCAAATCACCGGAGGCAAAGGGGGGGGGAGGCCTGATTTGGCGGAGGGATCAGGGAAAGACCGGGGAAAAGTGGATCAGGCCTTGGAGTCGGTTCCTTCCATCATCAGGAGGTTAGTTTCCCAAGGGAAATGAGGGATTCCTGGGGGCTATTTCTAGGCCAAGGGGGTCCAGATGTTTGAGCTGTTGCGGAAGGTCATCCTGGCAGGATTAGGGATGATAACCCTTAAAGAGGAGAAGGTGAAAGAGATCGTCAATGATCTCATCGAACAGGGGCAGTTGAGCAAGGAGGAAGGGAATCAGTTCGTCAAGGACCTGGGAGAGAGGCTGGAGAGAAATAGGGCCGAGCTCGAGAGGAAGGTGGGAGAGATCTTGAACCGGACCCTGGAGAAGATGAATCTGGCCACCAAAGAGGAGTTGAGCCGTCTGGCAAAGGAACAACAGGAGTTGCTCACTCGGATCGAGAGGCTGGAGAGAGGAGAACAAGTTGGGGAAAAAAGTCCTGGTAGTGGATGATGATCATTTCTTCGTACAACTCCTCTCCGATACCCTCAGCTCCCATGGCTACGAGGTTTTGGTGGCCTATGACGGCATGGAGGCCCTGGATAAGGTGCGGGAGGAGTTGCCCGCCTACATCTTTCTGGACCTGATCTTGCCCAAGATTGATGGCGTCCGGGTCTGCCGCTACCTGAAGGAAGACCCGCGCTACTCCTCGATCCCGGTGATCGTGCTCACGGGCATCGCGGCCGAGGAGCCCTCGCGCCTCAAGGCGATCGGGGCCGATGCCTACATCGCCAAGGGCAAGGTGGAAGAGATCGTGGGCCATGTCCTCTCCACCCTGAAGGCGCTGGAGGAGAAGGGCCAGATTCAGTCCACCGGGATCCTGGGCCTGGAGAAGATCTATCCCCGCAAGCTGGTCCAGGCGCTGCTCTTGACCCGCGGCCATCAGGAATCGCTGTTGCGGAACATGGCGGAGGGGGTGATCGAGGCCGACGCTGCGGGGAAAATCATCTATGTCAACCCTGCGGCCCTCCAGATCCTGGGACGGGAGGAGTTCGATCTGATCGGCGCCTCCATCGGCTCCCTCTGGGAGGCCTCTCATCAAGAGGCCATCGCCTCCCTCCTCGCCCGCCTGACCTCCCCCTCTTCCCGACAGGGGTCCTTGACCCTGACCCACGGGGAGAAGACCCTGAACCTGCTCTTCGCCAATCTCTTGGAGGATGGGTCCTACGCCGGCCTCCTGCTCCTGCTCCAGGATGTCTCCTCCCTCACCAAGAAGATCGAGGAGCTCTCCACCCTCAACGAGGTGGGCAAGGTGCTCAACTCCACCCTGGAGCTGCAGACCATCCTCAATCTGGTCATGGAGCGGGTCAAGGAGATGATGAAGGTCGAGGCCGGCTCCCTGCTCCTCTGGGACGAGAGCTCCAAGGAGCTGGTCTTCGAGGTGGCCCTGGGCCCCTCCTCCGCCCAGCTGAAGGGGGTTCACCTCCCGCCGGATCAGGGCATCGCCGGCTGGGTCTTCCAGCAAGCAGAGTCGGTGCTCATCGCCGATGTAGCCTCTGATCCCCGCTTCTACCGCAAGGTGGATGAGTCCACCGGCTTTGTCACCAAGTCCATGATCTGCGTCCCCCTCAAGGTGAAGGATAAGACCATGGGGGTGATCCAGGTGATCAATAAGCTGAACGGTTTTCCCTTCAACGAGAACGATGTCAATCTCCTGGCAGCGATTGCCATGCATGCCTCGATCTCCATTGAGAACGGGCGACTCTTCAAAGACCTGCAGATCGCCTATGAGGACATCAAGGCGAAGCAGGGGCAACTCGTTCGATCGGAGAATGAGAAATTGAAGGCCCTAGGGGAGATGGCCGCCGGGGTGGCCCATGATTTCAATAACATCCTGCAAGCCATATTGGCCCGGGTTCAGCTCCTGCAGGATCAGACCCAGGATAAGGGAATTACGCGATGGCTGAAGGTGATCGAGCAGGCTGCCATGGATGGGGCAGAGACGGTGCGGCGCATCCAGGAATTCGCCCGGGTGCGCACGGATAAGGCCTTCACCAGCGTGAACCTGGTGGAGATCACCAAGGATGCAGTCATGGTCACCCAGGCCCGATGGAAGGATGAGGCACAGCATAGGGGGATCTACATCGATCTGGAGAAGGAGCTCAGCTCCACGCCGCCGGTCCTGGGAAATCCCTCCGAGCTGCGCGAGGTGCTCACCAACATGATCCTCAACGCGATTGATGCCCTGCCGGAAGGCGGCAGAATCCGCCTCTCCAACTGGACCGAGGGGGGCCATGTGGTGATCTCGGTTGAAGACAATGGAATGGGCATGTCGGAGGAAGTGAAGAAGAGGGTATTTGACCCGTTCTTTACCACCAAGGGGGTCAAGGGGACAGGCCTGGGTTTGAGCGTCTGCTTTGGCATCATCTCTCGCCATGGGGGGCATATTGACATTTGGAGCGAGGAGGGCAAGGGCACAATCTTTACAATCTGGCTGCCCATGGGAGCGGAGGCCAGGGAAAAGCTTGCTCCGGAAAAGGCCAAGCAGGACAGGAAAGCCAATATCCTGCTCGTTGACGATGTAAAGGCCCTGAGGGATGCCTTCTCTCGCATGCTGGCGCGGGCTGGCCATCAAGTGCGGGTGGCGGCAAGCGGGCGAGAGGCGCTGGAGATCTTCAAACAGGAGACCTTTGACCTCGTGCTCACCGATTTAGGGATGCCGGAGATGTCGGGATGGGAGGTGGCGAAGTATGTCAAGGAGAAGAACCCCCGGGTTCCGGTGATACTCATTACGGGTTGGGGGGCGCAACTGGACGATCAAAAGGCGAAGGAGAGCGGGGTGGATCGGATCCTGGCGAAGCCCTTCACCATCCAGGATATCATTCAGGTTGTCTCGGAGGCTTTGGCCATTTATGAGCAGGAGTGATCCTGTGAGAGCGACGAGGGAAAGAGATGGGGGCTGAAAAGGGCAAATTAGGGCTGGGTACCCTGGTATTCTTGTCGCTGGTGGCATTGGGGATCTACTTGGGGTTTAAGCTAGCCCCTCCCTATTGGGAATACTATTCCCTCAAGGAAGCGGCCCGGCAAGGTTTGGTCTCTGCGTCTGCCCCTCCCTATCGAGAGGCGGATGCCAAGGAGTTTGTGCTCGAAAAGGCAAAGAGGGTGGGCCTTCCCCTAAAAGAGGGGGATTTGATCCTCCTCCGCGATGGCAAGGCCGTACGCATCGAATTCTCTTGGGAAAGGGAGGTCGTTCTCCCCTATTACACGCGGCATTTCGCCTTCACCGTCAAGGACTCTGAGCCCATTCACTAAGGTCCGCTCTCCCCTACCCTTGAAACCGAAGACTGCTCGGCCCATCATTGTCCTCGTAGGACCCACCGCTGTAGGTAAGACCGCAATCTCAGTCGATTTGGCAGAGCGGTGCCGAGGGGAGATCATCGTTGCCGATTCCCTTCAGGTCTATAAGTGTATGGATATTGGAGCGGCGAAGCCCTCTGCGGAAGAGAGGATGAGGGTCCCGCACCATCTCTTGGACCTAGTGGAACCGGACCAGCCCTTCAACGCCGGGGACTTTCGGCTCCTGGCTGGGGGCAGGCTGAAGGCGATCCAGGAGAGGGAAGGCTGGCCGATGGTGGTGGGAGGTTGTGGGCTCTACATCAGGGCATTGGTGGATGGCCTCTTCTCAGGGCCCTCCCCGGTGCCAGAGGTTAGGCAACGACTGCAGAAGGAGGCCCAGGAGGAGGGCGCGGAGGCCCTCTATCAGAGGCTTTCCTCCCTCGACCCCACCTCCGCCCGAAAGATCCACCCCCACGACACCTACCGCATCATACGAGCGATGGAGATCTTTGAGCTTTGTGGTAAGAAGCCTTCAGAGGTTCGAGGGGCTCAATGGACCAGGAATCAGGATGGCCCATTCCTCTTCATCGGCCTTTGGCGTTGTAGGCCTTCCCTGTATCGCCTCATTGAACAAAGAATCGAGGGCATGATTCGGGCGGGATTTCTCGCCGAAGTAGAATCCCTCCTGGCTCGCTTTTCTCCAGATTGCAGGCCTTTTCAGGGGCTGGGCTATAGGCACATGATCGACTATCTTCAGCAAAGGTGCTCATTCGAGGAGACGGTTTCGTTGTGGAAACGGGACACCCGGCGCTATGCGAAGCGGCAATTGACTTGGTTTTCGAGGGATGAGCGCATTACCTGGATCTCTCTGGAGGAGGGAGAAGAGGTGGCGTGCCGGAGGATCGAGGGCTTGGTCCAGGAGGCGGTTGCCTAAAGGATCATCGGAGGCAGAATGGCAAGGATTAGGGAAAGGGAGAGGGCCCTGTTGGTGGCCGTGAGATTCCCGGGGGAGAGTCTGGTGGAGGTGGAGGACTCCCTCTCCGAGCTGGGAAGGCTTGCCGATTCCGCGGGTGCTGAGGTCATCGATCAGGTGATTCAGGAGCGGAAGGGGAGGGATGCCCGCCTCTTCATTGGGGAAGGAAAGGCCTCGGAGTTGAAGGTCTCCTACCAGGGACAGATCGACTTGGTGGTCTTCGATGGCGACCTCTCAGGCTCCCAGCAGAGGAATTTGGAGGAGATGCTGGAATGGAAGGTCCTGGACCGGTCTGCCCTGATTCTCGATATCTTCGCCCAGCGGGCCCACACTCGCGAGGGCATGATGCAGGTGGAGCTCGCCCAATTGGAGTATCTCCTTTCCCGTCTGGTAGGTAGCCGCCCTGCCCTTTCACGCCTGGGCGGGGGGATTGGCACCAGGGGACCCGGAGAGACGAAACTGGAGGCTGATCGTCGGCGCATCCGCAAGAGAATGGCTCATATGCAGAAGAGGCTGGAAAAGGTGCGGCAAACCCGGGAGATTATGCGGCGGAGCCGCCAGAGGCGGGGTCTGCTGGTTGTTTCCTTGGTGGGATATACCAATGCGGGGAAGTCGACCCTTTTCAATGAGCTCACCCGGGCCAATGCGGTGGTGGAGGATCGCCTGTTTGCGACCTTGGATCCCATGGTGAGGCGCATGCGCCTCCCGGGTGGCCAGATCGTGCTGCTCTTCGACACGGTTGGTTTCCTCCGCAGATTGCCCCACCAGTTGATTCACGCCTTTCGGGCCACGCTAGAGGAGCTCTTGAGCACAGACCTGCTCCTCCATGTGGTGGATGCGTCGCACCCCAAAAGAGAGGAGCAGATCAGGGCAGTGGATGAGGTACTGGGGGAGATTGGTGCGGCCCACCGGGCAGCGCTGTTGGTATATAACAAGGTCGACCGCCTGGATGGGAAGGAGAACCTCCGTTCTCCCCGCGCCCCGACTGAGCGAATCGAGGTGTCCGCCCTCACCGGGGAGGGAATAGAAGATCTCCGTCGTCGCGTTCAATCCTTTCTCTTTTCGGACGATCCCGCCCGCCCAGGCTAAGATAACCTTGACAATCCCGCGCCTGATGTGTTAACAAGTCCTAACTCCCCGAGGTAGAGGGAGGTTTGGTGCACGGTGAGTTGTTCGAGGTGGCTGGTCGGGAGCGAGAGGCCAGGATACTTGGGGTTGATGGCACACGAAAGGAGGGTCTGTCCTATGAAGGCAAAGATCATGAAGTGGTGGTGTTTTTCCCTGGTGTTGGTGGGTTTCTTGGTCTGGGCCGGGGTTCCCTCATCTGCTCAGTTGATCGGTTCGGTCTCCGATGTGGTGGAAAATATCGGTGATAGCGGAAAGGTCGACTGGACCAATGGGGTGGTGATGGCAGTGGGCATCGGAGCACCTCCTGGCGATCCAGTGAACGCCGCCCAGGCCCGAGCGATGGCCAAGAGGGCGGCGGTGGTGGTGGCCCAGCGGAATCTCCTCGAAACCCTGAAAGGGGTCAGGGTCGATTCGGAGACGGTGGTGGAGAATTTCATTGTGAGCAGTGACCGTATACGGACCGCGGTTCAGGGCATCATTCGCGGGGCGTCGGAGATGAAGACCCAATACATGTCCGATGGCTCTGTGGAGGTGACGATTGGGGTGAAATTGGCCGGCCAACTGGCGGAAGAACTCCTGCCTAAACCTGCAGGGCCCGCTCAACCGGTAGTGCCGCCAGCGGCTCCCGCGGCTCCTGCTGCCGGATCAGCCCCGGCTGCCCCCGCGGCGCCGGGCTCGGCAATTGCCCCTGCGGCCCCTGCCTCCCCCATGCTGACGGGATTGGTCGTGGATTCCCGAGGACTCAATGTCAGGCCCGCCATGGTGCCCAGGATCCTGAATGAAGAAGGGAGAGAGGTTTACGGTTCGGCCTTCGTAAAGCGGGATTATGCAATCCAGCAGGGGATGGCTGGCTATTCCAAGGAGTTGGCTGCCGCCCAAGCCAATCCTCGCGTGACCAACAATCCCCTTACGGTGAAAGGAGTGAGGACCTCCGGGACGAGCAAGACTGATGTCGTCATCAGCAATGCGGACGCAGCAACTATCCATTCGGCAGGGGCCAACTTAAGCTTTTTGGAGAAATGCCGGGTGATGATCGTAGTGGATTGATGGGCATGGGCCCCTGCCTGAGGGCCCTCACAACGGGGGTATCGCGACTATGAACAGAACGAGAAACGGAATTTTCCTCTTGCTAATTCTCTTGGCCTTGACGGCCTTCAGCTTTGTGGGGTGTGCAGGCAAGGAACCCGCCAAGCCGGTTTCGGTAATGGACAACCCCGACCACCACTTCAACAACGGGATGAAGTTTCTGGATAAGGGCGAATACGACAATGCCCTGGTGGAGTTTGAGCGGGCCAAGGCCCTGGATCCCAAGTATGGTAAGGCCTACATGGGCGTTGGGCTGGTACAGGGCTTTAAGGGAGACTTTGACAAGGCCTTCGAGTCGATGAAAAAGGCGAAGGGCCTGGACGGGGTATATGCCCATGTGGGAATGATCCGGCTCTACTCGATGCAGCGGGCTGGGGATTGGTTGAAGGAGGCAGAGGACGAATTCGAGGCGGGCAAGAAAAAGGACGCCGCCAGCCCGGAGCTGTATTTCCATATGGGAAAGGCCTACAAGGTTGCCTTTGAGTTCGATAAGGCGGCCGCTGCTTTCAAGAAGGTGCTCGATCTGAACAAGGACTTCGTGGGGGAGGCAAGTCAGGAATGGGCCTTGGTGCAGAAGATCCAGCGAGCGGCGCCGGGCACCAAGATCGGCAAACAGATTGCCCTCATCGACAAGATCACCCGAGCGGATGTCGCGGCCCTCTTCATCGAGGAGCTCAACCTGGAAAAACTGTATAAGGCGGGAAAGACTAAGGAGTACGACGCCTCCTTCAAGCCGCCAGAGGGGACTGCCTTGGCCGCCGATACCATCACCAAGACCCCGCCGGCGATGGATATTGTCAACCATCCCCTGAAGGCGGACATCGACGCTGCCATCAACTTAGGGATCAGAGGCCTGGAACCCTTCCCCGATCATACCTTTGCCCCAGGGATGGTGATCTCCAAGGCCAATTACGCTATGATGGTGGAGGACATCCTCATCAAGGTGAGCGGGGATGAGAAGCTGGCCACCAAATTCATCGGGGCGGTTTCGCCCTTCCCCGATGTACGGTCAGATCATTATGCCTTCAATTCGATCATGGTCTGCACCACGCGGGGCCTGATGGAGGCCAAGCTGGATGGCTACTTCGGCCTGGAGGAATCGCTGTCCGGAGCAGATGCGCTTTTGGTGATCAGGCGCATGAAGGATGAATTGAAATAAGTGACGACCAGAACGGAGGGCAGGAGGGGGGAAGCAAGGTTTCATTCTACCTCTCTCCTGCCCTGAACTTCCTCCCTTATGCCTTGCTGCATTCCTATGGGAGAGGCCATGACCCTGTCCAAGCCGAACCATGCAGTCCTTTTTTCTGCTGCTTGTCCTCCTCTTCCTCTGGTCCCCCTCTCCCGCGGAGGAGCTGAAGTCGATTCAGGCGGAGGGGGTGGCCGTGATCCTGGAGAATAACCTGGCGGTGGCGAGGGATGCGGCCATCGAGGATGCCCTCCGCAAAAGCGTGGAGGAGGCGGTAGGGACCCTGGTCGATTCCCAAACCCTAGTCGAGAACTTCCAATTGGTGAGCGACCGCATCTACTCCCAGGCCCACGGCTACATCAAGGGTTATCGAATCGTCAAAGAGCAACGGAACGACCAACTGATGCGGGTGCGGGTAGAGGCCTCGGTTGCCACCGGCCCCCTGCAGGACGACTTGAGCGCCCTGAGGATCTTACTCACTCGAGTGCACAAGCCGCGGCTGATGGTCTTGATCGAGGAGAAGAACTTGGGCGCCGACGACCAGCTCCAGCACTGGTCAGAACTCTCCCAGGTGGAGAGCGTCCTCACTCAGAAATTCTTGGAGAAGGGCTTCACTTTCGTGGACCAGGCGACGGTGAAGAGGACTGTCAGCCGGGATCAGGCCCTCCTCTTGATCGAGGGGAATGAAAAAGGGGCTAAGGCCCTGGCCTCAGAGTTTGGGGCGGAGGTGATCCTCTTAGGCAAGGCGGCGGCGAGGCCCACGCCAGTGAAGGATTTGAAGGCTCTCGATCTTTCGGGGATGAAGTCGGCTCAGGCCCAGGTGACGGTGAAGGCTATTCGCGCCGATACGGGAGAGACCTTGGCCAGCCTAAGCGATTCCGCGGCCGCGGTCCATATCGATGAGCTGACCGCAGGGAGCGAGGCCTTGAAAAGGGCGGGAGAAAAGGTCGCTTCGCTGCTGATCGAACAGATCACGCAGCAATGGGGAAAAGAGGTGGGGGGGACGACCCTGGTGCAATTGGTGATCTCGGGTTTGAGTTTCCGGGAACTTGCGAAATTCAAACAGATACTCAAAGAGCAAGTCATAGGGGTGAAGGGCATCC
>Ga0315285_10000364_pt1 | contig 46891 bp, 49 predicted proteins | sample YL17G09_36_MG_FD_203698 | JGI IMG/M metagenome (GOLD analysis project Ga0315285, IMG submission 203698) | Sediment microbial communities from Yellowstone Lake, YNP, Wyoming, USA - YL17G09_36 | ecosystem: Environmental > Aquatic > Freshwater > Lake > Sediment | place: USA: Wyoming | collected...
GGCGTATTCGCTGAGGTATATCCCGGCGAGCACGCCAATAGGCAACGCAAAGATGAGGGTCCCCAGCATAAGGTAGAAGGTACCCAGGATTGCCGGCAATATACCACCCGCTTTGCCGGCCTGTGATGGCGGCTGCGTTAGGAATTCCCAGTTTATGGCTCCGGCACCGCTGACTATCATATAGACGATGATGCACAGGATAGGTATTACCACTATGGCGGTGGCTGCTATAAGTGCCCCGTAGGCATATCTTTGAGAAGTTTGTCTTGCAGCAATATTGCTCATTTTACATTCCGGCGAACTTGCGTTTCTGCCGCTCGAGCACTCTGTCTGCGAACAGGTTGACGATGAGCGTTATAATAAATAGGACCAGGCCGATGGCAAAGAGAGCCTGGTACTGCAATCCACCGCGGACGGCATTGCCGATGCCCGAAGCGATAGCCGCCGTCATGGGCATCATCGGGTCTGCAGGAGAATGTGGTACACCCAGCGCACCACCAGCAACCATCAGGACAGTCATGGTCTCGCCTATGGCGCGTCCCACACCGAGCATAATGGCAGCAGCAATCCCTGAAAGCGCCGCCGGTATTGAGACGTGCCTGATCGTCTCCCACCTGGTGGCGCCCAAAGCGAGCGAGGCTTGTCTGAACTCGTCGGGAACAGCCCTCAGCGCATCCTCCGAGACACTTACTATTACGGGCAGGCTCATGAGTGCCAGCATGATGCCGGCCGTGAGGCCGCATAGACCCGTATTCAAATTGAATATGCTCTGAATTGCAGGGGAAAGGATTAAGAGCCCGATCAGCCCCATAACTACCGAAGGAAACCCGGCAAGTACTTCAATAATTGGTTTCAGTGTTTCCCGAACTTTTACCGGCGCTATCTCAGCAAGGTATGCTGCACAGGCCACACCTATAGGTACAGCGATGGCCGTGGCCAGAACTGTGACCATGAGCGTGGCCACAAAGAATGGCAAAGTGCCGAAGCTTGGCGGATCGGAGACGGGATACCATTTGGCGCCGAAGAAGAATTCCCACGGCGAAGTATTAACGAAGATAGGCAGGCCTTCTTTGAGCAACAGAATAAATACGCCCAGCAGGACAACGATAGCCAGCACGCCGGCTATTACTATTCCACCCTCGATGAATTTCTCACCAGGCCGCAACCGCCCCTGCAGGCTTTTTACAGGAGCTTTTTCGGTGGTAACATCAGGAAATATATGCTGCGACACGAATATAAACTTAATTCTACAAGGGGCTTTCTTCTGCGAAAGCCCCTTGTCATCATACTCCCTATAATTTTACTACTTTTGCAGCGGCACGTAACCCATTTCGGTTACTCGTTTCTGACCTTCGGGCGACAGGCAATAATCTATAAAAGCTTTGATGGTGCCGGTGGGTGTTCCATTGGTGTAGAACAGCAGCGGCCGGGAGATAGGATAAGTTCCGTCCAGGGCAGTTTTCACGCTGGGTAGAACGGCGGGGTCGCCGGCTGTTTTCTTGATACCCAGAGGCTTCACTTTATCATTGACGTAGCCCAGTCCCGGGTAGAAGATTGCATTGGGATTCTTGGCTGTCTCCGATACTCCCTCTTCAGTCGAGGGCAACATCAGCACCCTGGGGCCGTACTCGAGTTTTTTATCCGCAGTAGGTAACCCCAGCATCTGCACCACATGTTCCTTAAAAAACACATGGGTTCCCGAGTTCATATCTCGTGAAATGACCACGATGGAAGCATCTTTACCACCGACCTCACTCCAGTTGACTATCTTACCTGTAAATATGGCTGAAAGCTGACCAATGGTTAACTCAAATACCGTATTCGATGGATTAACTATTACGGACAGCGCATCGGTCGCTACCTTGATTTCATAAGGATTAACGCCCTTCGCTTTAGCCTGCTCCACCTCTTTTGGTGTTATCGTCCGCGAAGACTGGCAAATGTCAGTAGTGCCGTCGATCAAAGACGCTATGCCCACTCCGGAACCCGGGCCGCTCACGGCTATGCTGACCTGTGGATGGATTTTCATGAAGTCCTCCGCCCATACCGTAGACAGGGGAGTAACCGTATTGGAGCCGATGATCTTGATTGAGCCTGATAACTGGTCTTTGTCTCCAGTCTCTGCCTTGTTCGAGCAGCCGATTAGAGTGAATGCGGCGACGAGCGTTATCATGGCTATTGGGAGTAACCGCTTCAATTTGTCAGTCATTTTCTGCCTCCCTGGAAAAGTATAGCAGGAGGAGTTTAATTTGAGGTTAAGACCTTGTTAAGGTTTGGTTAAGTTTGTGGTTTTGCTGTCTGAAGAGGCAGGCTGAAAGTGAAGCTAGTGCCTTGTCCCTCCCGGCTGTTTGCCCGGATGCTTCCACCATGTGCCTGGACTGTGTGCTTGGCAATGGCCAACCCCAACCCGGTGCCACCTCCGGAACGCGCCTTATCTACCTTATAGAAGCGTTCGAATACATGGGGCAAATCCTCCTTTGAGATACCTACACCGGTGTCGGTTACACAAACGATCAGAGAACCTTTCCGGAGTTCGGTCGAAATTGTTGCTTTACCACCTGCGGGAGTAAACTTGATGGCATTGTGCACAAGGTTAACTATCACCTGCTGAATTCGCTCTCTATCAACCTGTGTCATGGGTGGCTCGGGCAAAAGCTTTGTAAGCAGCACTATGCCCCGTCTTTCTGCCTGCGGCATTAGCCGGGTTACCACCTCTTCAACAAGCTGGTTAATATCGGTGGGTTGCAGCTTTAGCTTAGCCTGTCCGGTCTCGATGCGTGATAGCTCGGCCAGTTCCTCTACCATCTGCGTCATTTTATCTACCTCAGAATCGATGCGGGCCAGAAAATCGCTGGCAAGCTTTTTATCGTTAACGGCACTGTCTTGCAACGTTTCCACCATTGCCTTTATGGCAGAAAGGGGCGTCCTTAGCTCATGGGAAACGTTACCCACCAAATCCCGCCGCATCGTCTGCAGGCTACGCACCTCAGTCAGGTCCTGGAATAGCAATAGGGCTCCGGACACCTTGTTATTTACCAATGGCACGGCGATAACCCTGAGGAACCTCTTGTCTGATCCGAACTCTACCTGCGCTGTTTGCTCCCGAGTTGACTTCAAGCAAGATTGTGCTAACTGATAGATTTCGTAGTCGTGGACGACGTGTATCAGGCGCTGTCCTATTATCTGGCTCTCAGGGATACCAAACAAGTTTTGGGCTGCTTCGTTTGCTAACACTACCACCCGTTCCGTATCAGTCATGATGACGCCGTCGGTTATGCTGGAAAGCACTGCTGCCAGCTTGTTCCTCTCATCTGACATCTCTTTGATTCTCTCTTTCAGCTTCAGGGACATCTCGTTGAAGGCTTGTGCTAATTGGCCTGTTTCATCGCTTACCCGTATGATTATCTGTTGGTCGAGCTGACCGGAGGCTATCCTCTGAGCCGCTTTGGTGAGCTGCCGTATGGGTTGTGTGGTCGCCCTGGCGATCAATAGTGCCGCCAGTATAGCGAGGAGGCCGGTTATCACAATGGTGATGATAATGGTTCCGGTCACAACGTTTACTGAGCGTTCCACTTGATCAAATGAGAGGGCAACGCGGGCTATTCCCAACATCTGACCCTGAAGGACCACAGGCACGGCAACATACAACATGCGTTGGCCTGTGGTGAGGCTGTAGTGTGTGCTTTCTCCGATACCCGCTTTTATGGCATCCGCAACCTCAGGGCGAGTAGCGTGATTCTCCATAGCCTGCGGTTCTTGTTCAGAGTCACCCAGCACTGCGCCGGATGGAGCTATAACAGTTACCCGGGTATCGATTTTCCTGCCCAGCTCTTTAGCTAAGACATCTACTTCGCCTATCTTTCCCGGGTCCTGTAAGCTTGGCAGGACTGCTTCGGCGACAAGCCTGGCGTCTTTCTCCAGTTGCAGCCGCAGACTGGCGATTTGGGAATCTTCCACAAAGTTGACCAGGTAGATCCCCAGGATGCCTATGCTGCCAAGGATGAGCAGAATGAAGGGGACTGCTATGCGCCACTGAATTTTGCTGAACATATTAGCCTTCCAGTTTATATCCACCGCCCCTGACGGTGATGAGCCGCTTTGGTTTTCCGGGTTCTGCCTCTATTTTCTGCCTGAGCCACCGTATATGGACATCCACTGTGCGCGTATTCCCCACATAATCGTAACCCCATACCTTTTCCAGGAGCTGAGAACGGCTTAAGACGAGCCCCTTGTTTTCTGCGAGGATGACCAGCAGATCAAATTCCTTGGGTGCCAGGTCTAGAGGTCTACCGCAGAGAATAGCCTGGCGACGGCCAATGTGGATTTCAAGGTCGTTGATTCTATGGATTGTCTCTTTACCTGGAGACGTTTGACCTGCCGTCTCAGCCCGGCGGAGCATAGCCCTGATGCGGGCGAGCAGTTCCCTCATACTGAAGGGTTTGGTCACGTAGTCGTCGGCTCCAATCTCAAGGCCGACTATCTTATCCACCTCGTCAGTCTTGGCGGTGAGCATAAGGATAGGCACGGTCGTTTCCTTGCGCAGGATGCGACATACATCAAAGCCGCTCAGCTTGGGTAGCATGACATCGAGGATTATTAGATCGGGTTTGTTTGTTCGTGCTACATCAAGGGCTTGTATACCGTCCGTGGCCATGATCACATTGTAGCCCTCTTGCCTTAAATTATAGATGAGGACGTTAACTAAATTTTCGTCATCCTCGACGACGAGGATTTTGTTGACGGTCATCTTCCAGCCAGCACAAGTATAAAGCTAAATCTTTTGGCCAGCAACATAGCGGCAATCACGCCCATCCTCAATCCAGATCGTTTTAAGACCATACATTTCTGGGTTTGAATCGAGGCAAATGCTCTCACGCCCCTCTTAACAGTATGAGCATACTTTCAACATCGGAGACTTTAGATTAAGTACGCTTATAGTGAAAGACCCGCAGCATTATTATTCATGCTGCGGGTCTTTATTCTGATTTTGATTACTGGTTTAATTACGCCAGATATTCTATTAGTCTGCGGCTGCGGCTGGGATGCCTTAGTTTGGCCAACGCTTCCTTTTCGATTTGCCTGATGCGTTCCCGGGTCAGGCCGAATTCATGGCCGACTTCTTTTAAAGTGAGCCCATGTTCATTATCCAGTCCGTACCGCAATTCGATGATACGCCTCTCCCTGTCGGTCAAGGAAGCCAGGATGTCCCTGAACTGCTGCCTGAGCATGCTGTTCGCTGCCTCATCCTCAGGCGCCGGTGTAATCTCATCCTCGATAAAATCGCTTAACTGGCTCTCGTCTTCCCCTATAGGGATGTCCAGCGATACAGGCTCAGCATACAGCACACCGAACAGCCAGTCTATCTTACCGGTCTCCACGCCCATTTCGTCTGCAATCTCGTAGCTGGTCGGTTTTCTCCCCAACTTCTGCAGCAGTTCCTGGCGGGCGTTATTCATCTTGGTGATCGTCTCGACGGTGTGTACAGGTAGCCTTATAGTCCTGGATTGATCGGAGATTACCCTGTTTATGGCCTGCCTTACCCACCAGGTTGCATAGGTACTGAACTTGAAGCCCCGCCGGTAATCGAACTTTTCCACAGCCCGCATCAGGCCGATGTTGCCTTCCTGAATAAGATCAGAAAGCGGCATACCGCGTGCCCTGTACTTTTTCGCCATGCTCAAGACAAGGCGCAGGTTTGCTTTTATCATGTGCTCCGCCGCTTCTCTTCCCGATTTCTTGATCTTATCGAAGTGCTCTACGAGAGCGGATCTTTTGGATCCAAGATAATTGACAAACTTATCGCTACCCTTAACCTTTTTAAGTTCATTGGTGTTTTGTATAGTGCCAAAGCCGTCGATAATTTGCCAGGGCATCATCCTTGACAATATCGATATCTCGGTGATTTTATGAATCGCATCCCCGCTGTCTACATGCTCGGCCTTAGCGACATAATTTGCCAGGCCTTCATCAATGACCACATCAATCTGCGTCCTGAATTTATCATCCAGAAGCTTAGCCGACAATTTTTGCGATCCGATAACAGGGAACCTTTTAAGCATCCTCTCCATCAGCTGTCCGTAAGTTGCCAGCCTTGTGATAAGCCAATGGATGATTTCAACTTCGTTCGACCTTCCGGTATTTTTAGCCCGTAATTGTTTCTCAATTTGCGAAAGATAACGGGCAAGTTCCATCTTACTGCTTAGAGCCCGCTCCTCGCTGGCAGTAAGCAAAGAAGTCCTGCTGCACTCAGCTATATAAAGGCTGACAGAGTCCTCAGCAATATCCCTATTTCTTTTATCATCGGAATATGCGTGATCCTCTAACTCAGCCTTCAGTAAAGCTTCGTCAATTCCTTTTAGCCCGCCATCAGCTTGAGCCAGAGTGTCTACTCTTGCTACACCGTCTATTTCGCTAACACTTCCTTTTATTTTCGCCATTTTGATCATCCCCTTTCCAGGCTACCCTGAGCGTGGAAATACAGGTAGAAATTAAAAATATAATCAAACTCGAGTATAAAATATTACCCCTGTGAGCTTTAAATGTAAGCGACTTTTGTCGCAAATAGAAGAACGCAGAAGGACCGAAAAAGTTGCGTATAACCTGGGAATTCTAATTAAGGCTAAGTCAGTTAGATTGACGGCGTGTATATTAGATCTATGCTACGCTCTCTATGGAGACTATTTCAAAGGGACACTGCAAGGCACCTGTTGCACATACCAGTTCGCAATCGGTGCACCAGCCGCAGGTATCCACCTCAATTACGGTGACAGTATTCCCCGTCATAGCCAGGGCGCCGCACCTGCAAACCGTGACGCACAGGCCGCATCCATCACACTTGTCCGCATCTAAAATCGGCATGATCGACAATTTAATAGCCTCTAAATCAATTAATTACCACGAATTCTAATTTCTGGCAAGTATTAAATCTGTAACTTAAATCACCTCAGTCAAAACCGGCAAGCTGCTTCAGGTATTCCTTATCAGCGATAACAATCCGGTGCCTTTCGAGTTTTATTGCACCGACCTCTTCGAGGGCTTTAAGGGAGCGCCCCACCACCTCGCGTGCCGTCCCGGCCATAGCCGCCATTTCGTACTGGGTCAGTCGTGGAAAGCCATCAGGACGCGGCGATGAATTCTCCAGCAATATTTTTGCCACCCGGCCGGTGACGTTTTTAAATGAAAGATCTGCGATCAACGTAAGCAATATGCGCGATTGCTCGGCCAGGGCTGTAATGACATTCAAAGCTATCAGCCAGTTGTTCTTCATCACCGGCAGCAAATCTTTCTTGTTAATCAAGCACGTTATGGTGCTTCCAAGTGCCTGAGCGCTCCAGGGGCACGGACCCGAGCTGAAAACCGCAATATCGTTGAAAGATGCTCCCGGACGGACAAGCTTGATAATTTGCTCCTTTCCCTCAGTTGAGGTTTTAAAGACCTTTACCACGCCTGAGATAACGAAATGCAGATTATCGTCATAGTCCCCCTCTGAGACTATAGTCTGCCCTTTGAGAAAAGTCCGTTCGCTAAAAAGCTGCGGCAAACCTGTGAGTTGCACAGGTTCCAGGCCGGCGAAATAGCGAAGCTTCCCCAGGTTATCCGTCGTAATTGTCATATCAAATTGAAGCGATAAAAAACTTATCCAGATTATACCAACACTTTGTCCATTATGAAATGCCAGTCTGTTAACGCCATACTCCCAATAGTTATACCATATATTGAGTTTCTATCTATTCTAATTGACTCAATTTCATTAAAAATTTATAATTTTGTGACTTGGAGCAGGCGGTCCTGGCAAGGCCAGGGCGCAGTCGGGCCAAAAGCAGCGGACATCAACTCCGTGGGACCTGGAGTCCTGCGGGGTTTTTTAATTGTAAAATGGATATTCAAAAGCAAAAGGTTTCAGTAGCGTTACTTTCAATAATTTCGAATAGCGTACTGGTAACCCTCAAACTGATAACCGGTATCCTTAGCGGTTCAATATCAATCCTGTCAGAAGCCGCTCATTCGTCCATGGATCTTATTGCTTCCATTATTGCATTCGTTGCTGTCAGGATCTCCGGTAAGAGACCGGATACAGACCATCAGTTCGGGCATGGCAAGGTTGAAGACATATCTGCCCTTGCCGAAGCGCTTCTGATATTTGTTGCTGCTATCTGGATTATCGTCGAAGCCGTGCATAAGATTATCAACCCGCAGCCATTGGAGACCATTGATTGGGGTATCCTGGTGATGCTTTTTTCAGTCCTGGCAAATATAACGGTGTCGCAATTGCTCTTCAAAGTTGGTAAAAAGACCGATTCGCCTGCGTTGATAGCGGATGCGTGGCATTTAAGAACGGATATATATACTTCTGCCGGCGTACTGGCTGGTCTCGTGTTTATCTGGACCGGGAATAAGCTGTGGCCGGGTATCAATTTATACTGGCTGGATCCGGTTGCGGCTGTTGCTGTAGCTATACTGATTTTACGCGCTGCGTTTCACCTGACCATTGACGCTGTTAAGGATTTAATCGATACCAGCCCACCGCCACACGAACTTGTATGGCTGTCCACTTACCTTAAGAGCTGGTATCCTACGGTCAGGTCCATCCACAGGGTAAGAACCAGGAAATCCGGTGCAGCGCGTTTTATAGATTTGCACGTAGTGGTAGATCCCGTCATGACAGTCAGTGATTCCCACGACATTACGGTGAAAATGACCGAGGAAATAAGGCAAAATTTAAGTGGCGCCGACGTGACCGTACACATCGAACCGTGCGATGCCAAATGTACTAAAGTGTGCATCAGCGGTTGTCTGCTTTCAGATGAGGAGAAAAAATCAGCCCGTCAGTCTATCGGTAAACGTGACACGAAGCGGACTCAGGCAGGGGATAAGACGTCGTGAAGATTGTGCGATTCAAGTATAAAAATAAAATTTCCTATGGGGTTCTGGATGGCCATATTGTGCATGGTTACAGAGGTTCTCCGTTTCATTGGACCGGCACAAAGGCTAAAAATTTTATTCCAGACGGCAATACCTACAATCTGGATGAAATAAGACTCCTGCCTCCATGCCCATCAACCAAGCTGGTCTGCCTGGGCCTCAATTACCATTTCCATGCTGAAGAACTCGAAGCGCCGATTCCTGAATTACCGTTGCTGTTCCTCAAACCGCCGTCTGCCATTATTGGCCCGGAAGATAATATAGTTCTGCCACACCTTGCCGAGAGGATCGACTACGAATGCGAGCTGGCAATCGTGATCGGCAAAACGGCTAAAAATGTACCTGAAGAAAGCTTCGCGGAATACGTCCTGGGTTATACCTGTTTCAACGACGTGACCGACCGGGTGGCTCAGGCAAAAGATGGCCAGTGGACGAGGGCCAAGGGCTTCGATACTTTTGCCCCTTTAGGCCCCTGGATTGATACAGAGGTATCACCTTTTAATTTGAAAATTGAAACATACGTCAATGGTGAGATGAAACAGTCGGGGAGCACCGGTGACCTTATTTTCGGCGTCCCAAAACTGGTAGGTTTCATCTCGGGCATAATGACGCTGCTGCCAGGGGATATCATTGCCACGGGCACGCCCTCCGGTGTGGGACCGCTCACCGCCGGCGATACGGTGGAGGTAAAAATAGAAAATATTGGCACTCTCAGAAATCACGTTGTCGCTGAATAAAACGGAGGTATAAATGATGGGCATTTCCAGGTTCTACCTACCAGTAAGGTTTATTATCGGCGCCGGCAGCCTTTCCCAGCTTGGCACTGAGACAGCAAGGCTGGGCAAAGTGGCACTGCTTGTCACAGGAAGCAAAAGCATGCGCACCACGGGTGTCCTCGATAAGGTGTTGAAAGACCTTGAAGGCCAGGGAGTTAAAACGATTGTCTTTGACAGGGTTGAGCCTAACCCGCGGGCATCTACAATAGACCATGGTGCTGCAATTGCACGGGAGCATAACGCGCAGGTGATAATTGGCCTTGGCGGCGGCAGCACCATGGACGCGGCCAAGTGTATAGCTCAGGCATGCAGCGGTATAGACCCCATCTGGGCGCACTACGATGGCAAGGCGACTGCTAAGGGCAAAGTACCCTCGATCATACTCGTTCCCACTGTTGCAGCCAGCGGTTCTGAAGCAAACAACGGCGCGGTGTTTACCAACTGGGAGACCCATGAAAAAGTAGTCTTCGGCAAAAACTCGATGTATCCAACCGTTTCCATAGTCGATCCGGCTCTTACTGTCACACTGCCTAAAAAAACCACGGCGCAGGGAGGCGTGGATATATTCTGCCACCTGGCGGAAGCCTATATTACTGCCGGCGAATCGACTTTAATCAACGATTCTCTCCGCGAAGCTTCCATGCGGACAGTCGTGGAATCGCTGCCTGTGGTATTAAACAAGCTCGATGATATCGAGCACCGCTCCAGGCTCTCCTGGGCCAGCACCATCGCCTGCTCCCAGTTTGCCGGACTGGGCGGTGGGACCGGCATGACGACGTTGCATGGTATGGAGCATCCCTTAAGCGGTGAGTACGACATCGCGCACGGCGACGGCCTGGCCGCCCTGCTTCTCGAATGGATGAAATACACGTTACCTGTAAGGACCGAGCGCTTTAAGTTGCTCGGCGAAAAGGTTTTCGGTGAAGCTGATGGCATTGCTGCAACAGGAAAATGGCTGCAAAAAATCGGCATGAACCTTAAATTACGTGATCTCGGCGTGAAGGAGGCAGACTTCGACAAACTCGCCGGTAATGCCGTAAAGACGGCGCCATGGGTAAAATTCCATCCCACGCCGCTGGATAAGTCAGCAATAATGGCTATTTATCAAAACTCGTTCTGATCAAACAATTGCGTACGAAATATAATCGATACTCTACGACTGTCAATCTCTCATTTAGCGGTCACCAATTCCCTGGCGCCGCCTTTCCATTTTTCAGCATTTTTCACCAGGGCTTCGGCGCCTTTAAGCATGGCATTGCCGCTCCGTTCAGAGCCCAGCATAGCTGCAAGCTCTTTCAGCCTGCTGGTACCATCGATCATCTCAATCCTGGTTGAAGCCCTGCCGGATTCTATCTCTTTTACCAGCTTGAAGTGCGCATCGCCGAAACAGGCTATCTGGGGCAGGTGGGTTATGGATAGCACCTGGTGATAACCGGCCAGTGTAGCCAGCTTTCTGCCCACGGAATCCGCACTTCTCCCTCCCACACCCAGGTCGATCTCATCAAATACCAGTGTGGGTATGGGATCAGCCATTTTCAACGCGCTCTTGATAGCCAGTACAATCCTGCTGGTCTCACCTCCGGAAGCTATGGCAGCCATTGACCTCATCGGCTCACCCGGATTGGTTGCTACCTGGAACTCTACCCGGTCTATTCCATCCGCTGTAAAAGCAAAACACCTGGCCCCCGCGATCGCCAGCCCATCGGGATCTTCCCTGCGCATAAGCACCACATCAAACTTCGCCCACTCAAGACCGAGGTCCGCAAGCTCTTCATTGACCAGTTTTACCAGACTTACTGCGGCGTTCCTCCTTGCCAGCGATAACTCCTCGGCAATCTTGCCTGCCTCTGACTTCAAGTTTTGCCTGTCCGCTTCAAGCTTCTCTTTCCTCTCGTGCGAATTCTGCAAAGATTCAAGCTCCGTTTTAGCCTTATCGCGGAAGGATAATATGGCTTCGATATTGCTACCGTATTTGCGCTTCAACGACGAAATTGCATCAAAACACCGTTCTATATCATCAAGCCGCCCTTCACTGTTTTCAATCTTTTCCGAGTACGACCTGACTTCCCTGGCAATTTCCTCGATATTCACCAGTATGCTTTCCAGACGTTCTTTATACTGTTCCAGGTTCTTATCTGTTGAACTCAACATCCTCAATGACATCAACGTTTTATGAATCAGCACGGATGCCGACTTCTCATCTCCGTAAAGGCCGGTATACGCTTCCAGGCAACAGCCGCAAATAGCTTCGGCACGGCGCAATACGTCTCTCTCACCCATCAACTGTTCCTCGTCAAGGTTATCAAGTTGGGCACGGTCGATCTCTTCAACCTGGTATTGAAGCAGTTCCTGATATCCCTCCTTATCGATATTCTGAATGGCGGCTATTTCCTTTTCTTTATCCCTCAATTCCTCCACAACGTGCCGCATGTTTTGTCTCAAATCAAGCAAGCCGCCATAAACGTCGATCAAGTTCAACTGGTTACCGGAATCTAGCAGGGAAAGATATTCCATCTGGCCATGTATATCCACCAGGTACTTACCTATTTGCTTCAGCAATGACAATGGAACAGCCCGGTTGTTTACCCGGGCAACGCTCTTGCCGCCGTCCTGGAAATCCCTGGATATCAACAGCATACCGTTCGATTCCGGCTCGATCCCGTTCTCCTCGATTATCGGAGCAACTTTCATACCCGTTTGCTCCGATGGCCAGAAAATAGCTTCAATCCGCGCCGATTTAGAGCCGCTGCGTATCAGGCCGCCCGGTGCCCGTGCACCCATTAGCAGGCTTAGGGCGTCCACCAGCAGCGATTTGCCCGTGCCTTCATCACCGCTGATGACGTTTAATCCGGGCGTAAAATTAACCGATAGATCCTTTATCACCGCAAAATTCTTAATATGCAGTTCACCTAACATCGGGCTCCTCCTGTATAAGCATTACTCATTAATACACTTGTACTACGATTATATAGAACACTCGTGCTATTTGTCAAGGGGGCGTGCCCTTTCAATTACACACCCAGTGATGAGCAGTCATGCCGCCTCAATTGTCCCCCCTAACACCTCTCCTAATACCCTCCTACTCACCAGCGGCACTGGGGACTGAGGCCTGAGCTCCAGTTTAATCGCGCCGGAGGGGCAGGTGCTAAGGCACAGGCCACAGCTGATGTAGCGTTCCTTATCCAGGACGGCCGAGTCGTCGGTCACCGTTATAGCCTCGACCTGGCATCTTGCCACGCAATCGCCACAGGCTATACATTCCTCGCTATTTATGCTGGCAATAAAGCCCGAACTGGTGACCATCTTGGAAGCGCCAAGCCTGTTCATCTTCCGCAAGCCAAAGCAGTGTCAGCTGGAGCAGTTGAGTTGTGAGGCCAAGTTCAAGATGACCCTCCTCGCGTAAGCGCCGTTATTATGATCCCGGCCTCTTCAACCGAGGCCCGGCTGCCCACGGGCGTTCCCTCAAAGGCCGTCCCAGCCAGTTGCTGGTTGTACTTTATCACACCGAGCACTTTCAGGCCAGTTTTCTCCAGCTCCTGCAACGTGCGGGACGCCATAGCCTCGGAAGCCACCTTATTAAGCACGGCGCCCACCCGACCGATGCCCATGCCCTGCGCCATCTGGGCGATCCGCCCGGCTACGACGATGGACTCGAAGGACGGCTCAACCACAATTAGTATCGTATCGGCATGCCGTTCAACGCCGCGGCCAAAGCTCTCAACACCCGCCTCCATATCCAATAACAGTACTTCGCCCTCTTTCAAGTCGAGCTTTTCAACTACCTGCCGCGCCGACTCCGCCAGCGAGCAAGCGCAGCCCTGGAAAGGGTCGAGTATTTTGCCGACCGCCATAAACCGTACGCCATCCACAGCCGATACGAATCCCGGCGGGATATCGTCCATCGAGAACCGCTCCCGTTCTGAGAACAGCCCGTCGTCGCTGAATAGATCGCTGAGTGGCTTCGCCTCGCCTTTTATGCCCAGCATCCTGCCCAGGCCGGGATTGGACTCGTCGGCGTCGATGACTATCACCCTGCGCCCGGCCTCTTTGAATGCCAGAGTAAGCAGTGCGACTGCGGTCGTCTTTCCCGACCCTCCCTTGCCGCAAACGGCGACCTTGCTCACGACGGATGTGCGGGGGGCGTGCGCTTTCAGGTATTCCCTAATCTTCCTGGAGGCTTCCACCCTCTCTTCGTGCGTTTTGGCGTAACAGAGCCCGCAGTCGATGCAGGCATCGTCGTCATAATACGGCGCCCCCAGGGGGCAATGGAAAAGTCCCATCTCAAATGTCCCTATCCGACAGGCAGTCCCGGGCCGATAAAAGTTAGTAGATGCTCAGCGCCTCCGGCACATGCTCAAGCGGACGCACCAGCTTCATGGTCCTGGCGCCCGACTTGCAGGTGATGACGCAGCTCCCGCAGCCACGGCATATCTCGGGGTCGGAGAAGGCTTTCTCGCCCTCGATCCCGTCATATTTCTTCATGGAAGTGGCCTGGAACTGGCACCTTTCCACGCATACCTTGCAGCCCTTGCACTTCTTGGTGTCAACCTCGCAGACGAAGCGGCTCTTCTGGGCGAACTTAATGGCAAGGCAGCAGCAGTAGTGGCAGTTGCAAAGAAGCTGGGTAACCTCACGCTGGTTGACGGTGAGGTGCACCGTGGGAAACCTGTCGTATTTCTCGATGATCGATATGGCTTCATCGGCGGATATCTTCCTGCCGGTCTTCCTGTCCAGGTTGTACTGCGCCGTGCGGTCCAGCGTTATGCAGGACTCGTCCGGGATGCCGCACCAGCGGTCGGTGTGCGAGGCCTTGCAGCCGCAGCGCATGAGGGCTATCAGGTCACGCGACTTCAATATGGCCCGGGCGTCCTCAAAGGCCTGGACTCCCGGCACATCCTTTACGGAGGGCCAGCGGGGAACCACCCTGACCTCGCTGGTGTGGTCGGAGCGCAGGTCTTTGGGCGCAGGCTTGTTCATGGGGCCTTCGATAAAACCCCACAGGTCATAATAAATCCGGCCCAGGCTTTCATTATAGGCGGGATTGCCCAGGGCGGCGTCGTGCAACTGAAGGAACGTGCGCGCCATGTTCGGACCTTTCCTGGTGGGAAAAACCAGGCCCTTCTTAAAAAGCTCCCGGATATGCTTCGTCACCACGGCCTTGTCCATGCCCAATTTGGCGGCAAAGGCGTCCGAGACCTCCAGCGTCTTGCCGGACCCTGCAGGCAGGTCTGGATCGGGCAGCGCCGCCACGATCTTTGCCTGCTCGGCGTTGGCAAGGCGGGCCATGATGCGGGGCATGATCTCCTTGTCTCCAGGGAAAATCTTATTGGCCAGCTCGAAATAGATGTGTTCGATAGGGAACTTGTTCTCTTCAATACGCGCCTTTAGCTTCGCATATACTTCAAAAGGGTCTGCCTGTTTTGTCATCTGCGGTCTCCTTTGTTCTGAGGCATTATTTGACACGGGCCATGTATATTGTACAGCAAAAATCCTTGCTGCTGTCTGCGCCGGTACGGGTGTCCTCACCGACCGAAAATCCAGGTAAAAATGGGGGCATCAAACCCTGTTTTACCTGTTTTACCTGTTGACAATATGGGACCGGTGATGTTAAATACCATAAAAAGCTCTAACATGACCACGAGGAGGTTGTATGGAAAAGAAAGTTCACGATTTCGATTTTCTTATCAAGGGTGGCCCTTATTCCCACATGCTAGAAGCCAACGGCTTCCTTTTTGTGTCGGGCATGACGCCGATTGACATCGAGAAGGGGATCATGATCACGGACGATGTCAAGAAAGGAACAGAGCTTGCCCTGAACAACATCAAAAGGGCACTTGCACATGTTGGCAGCGGCATGGATAAGATTGTCAAAGCCACAGTCTATCTCCGTGACATGGCCGACTTCAACGCCATGAATGAAGTTTACAAAACTTTCTTCCCGGTAAATCCACCGGCGCGCACATGCGTTGCCGTAAAGGAGATCCCGGGCAGTGCTCCCGTGGAGATCGAGGTAATCGCAATAAAATAGCGCATTTTTTAAGGGAGGTAGCCATGGTTGAGCTGGCAGACATCAAAGCGGCGAGGGGAACCATCGCTGATTTTGTCCACAGGACGCCTCTTCTCTCTTCGCAATCCATAAATACAGCCACAGGCAAGAAGCTCTGGTTTAAGGCCGAGTGCTTCCAAAAAACCGGTTCATTCAAAGCGCGCGGCGCCAGCAATAAAATCAAGGCATTGGCTGCGCAAAATGTAAAAGGTGTTATCACCATCTCCTCCGGAAACCACGGGCAAGCCACTGCCTACGCGGCCGGCAGGCTGGGCATAAAAGCTGTGATCATGGTCCCCGACGGCACACCGCAGCCCAAGATAGATGCTGCAAGATCGTATGGTGCGGAGGTAATCGTGGGCGGCGACCTTAATAACGTTGAACCCCTGATTGAAAAGGCTTTTGCCCTGGCCGCTGAGAGAAACCTGGAACCGATACATCCATTTGAGGACCCCCTTATAATCGCCGGGCAGGGTACCATAGGCCTTGAGATACTCGAAGATCTCCCCGATGTTGATATCGTAACAATACCCGTCGGCGGCGGTGGCCTGCTCGCTGGAATCGCCGTCGCACTCAAGCAATCCCGCCCATCCATTAAGGTCTATGGGATCGGACCGGTCAAGGCCTCCAGCATGGACATCAGCTTTCACGGCAAAAAGATGGAGACATTGCACGATATGCCGGAGACCATAGCCGACGGTATCCGCACACCGCTTGTGAGCCAGATGACGCTGGAGCATGCATTAAAATACGTCGATGATATCATCACCGTGACCGACGATGAGATCGCAGCAGCCATGAAACTGGTCTGGAGCAGGCTCAAAATTGTGGTGGAACCTTCCGGCGTTGCCTCGTTCGCAGCAATTAATGCCGGCAAAGTCCCCGTGCCAGGCAATTTAAAAGCCGCCTGCGTACTCAGCGGTGGCAACGTGGACTTCAAAAAGGTGGCTAAGTTATTTGCATCCTGACAACGGATATAAATCAAAACCACAAATAATATTTTGAGGAGGTGAAGATTGTCCAAAGCTGAAAATTCCAGTGGCACTCAGCCCGGCGAGGTAAAGCTTGGCCGGTCAATGGGTTTGACCGGAGGCATAGCGCTGGTCGTCGGCGGCATCATCGGCATGGGCATATATGCCCTGATAGCCGGCATAGGTGCACGATCTGGCTCCGCACTATGGCTGGCATTCACACTCGGGATTATTATCTCGGTAATCGGTGTCATTCCTCTCATCCAGATAGCCAGCACCATTCCCCGCGCCGGAGCTGGATACCTGTTTACCAGCCGGCTAACCAATCCGTTCTGGGGAAGCCTGGCTTCTTACTGGGCAGTTGTAGGCGGCGCCTGCTCAATCTGCTTTGTCAGCATCGGCCTGTCCGGGTACGTTGCAGCTTATCTACCTCCATGGGGTATCGATAAACAGCTGGAAATTGGAATTCTATCGCTAATAATACCTGCCATATTTTTTCTTCTGTACCTTTTCCGCCTGAGACTGGCGAACTGGCTGCAGATAATAATGGTGGTACAGTTGATCCTTGCGCTTGGTTTATATGCTATAGCCGGTTCATTCCAGCCTCAGCATCCGCTGCAATTCTCCGTCAACTTGCCCCAGGGTACCGGCGGGCTTATTATGGCCATGATCCTGTGTTACAGTACCTGCATGGGATTTCAGGTTATCGCCGAGATGGGGGAGGAAATAAAGAGTCCCAGGAAAAACATCCCTCTTTCACTTGTTATCGGTGGCCTGATCGTCCTCGGTATCTACATCCTGGTCGGCACGGTTTTTATCAGTTCGGTACCATATAATTTCGATGCCATTAAAGCGATGAAGGCGCCCCTTATGGACACAGCAGCGCAATTCCTGTCTCCCGGGTTAGTAGCCTTTGTCAGCCTGGGTGCGCTTACAGCCGCGTTAACTTCTCTCAACGCCGGCGCTATCGCACTGCCGCGTGAACTCCTGGCCCAGGCCCGCGACGAATTGATCCCCGCCGGCATCGGAAAGGTCAGCAGACGCACACTGACGCCTATCCGTGCAGTCGGCATTTTCTTCCTGCTGGTACTGGTTCTATTGCTTCTCCAGTTTGTAGGCTTCGATATCGATTTCTACGCTGTCATGGCTGCCGTGGGCATACTTCTTATGACCGTTGTTGTGGCGATTGCAGCAGTCAGGCTACCCAATAAATACCCTGAACAGTACAAGGTCGCCTATTTCAAGATATCGAAACCCTGGCTTATAGTTATTGCTGTAGTTGCAGTGGTAACCAGCCTGGCCTTTGTAGCCCTGGCGCTTCTGGATTATAAGAACACAGGTATGGTTGTAGGTATTTTCGGCGGTCTCACCCTTCTCATCATAATCTATTATTTCGTGCGGGTTAGCTGGCTGAAAAAAAAGGGCGTCAACTGGAAGGAAAGGACCAGCAAGATCACGGGTTTCGGTGAATAGGCACTAAGAAGCCAGAGCCTTGTACTGGAAACTGGTAAAGGATTAGTTGCGAATTATGCAGGGCATCAGGCCATTATCAGCCGGCCTGGTGCCCTGCCAGTTCCATACCTTTTTTCAACGCTTTCGTGTTAACTACAACGTCTTTAGGGAACATCTGCTTGATCACTTTCTCAATCGAACTTTCCTCTATAGGCAATAAGGCTGACTGCACAAGCGCCCCGATAAGGATCATGTTGGCAAGTATCGGGTTCCCCATATTCTGCGCTTCCTCAGTGGCAGCGACCACATAGGTCTTTGCCGAGAGGTCCTTGATCCAGGAAAGCAATTGTTCCATGTCGGGATATCCACCGCCTCCACCCGTGATATCAATGGCATGAATTGGCCTGGGATTCACTATGGTTATGACCCGTGAGTTGCCGAATTGCTTGAGCATGCGCAGTGTCTCTACCGGTTCCATGCCGAGTATTATGTCAGCCTGCCCCTCGGGTATCAACGGGCTGTACTGCTTCCTGGCAGAGATCTTCACATGGCTCATCACTGATCCGCCCCTCTGGGAAGCGCCGTAGGTTTCCCCCACGGTAATAAAATATCCTTCGCTGACCAGCGCATTGCCCACCACCAGTGAAACCATTACATTACCCTGGCCGCCGACGCCGGAAACAATAAGGTTAATCGGATCTTTAGATAGCTGCTTCATACCAGTACTGCCTCCTTTATGATGGCTTCCTCAGGGCAAATGTCGGCGCACACGCCGCACTCATTGCAGATGACCTCGTCAATTCTTGTCTTGCCAATACCTGGATCCCAGACCAGTGCAGGACAGCGGAATATCCTGGTGCAAAGCCTGTTACAGCCGCAATCCTCTCCCAGGCATTTATCCTGCAATATCTTCATCTTATAAGGATGCTTTTCTTTTTTACCGCGCACGAGTTCGCACGGCCGCCGCATTATGGCAACCCTCGTGCCGCTCTTCTGTTCCAGAAGATCCAACAAGGTATCTGTAGTCTTCTTCAAATCGAATGGGTCGCAGACCTCCACCCTCGCGCCGATGGCCTTGCATATATTTTCCATGCTTATCGGCGCTGCCGGCTCGCCCATGGCGGTCAGCTCCGTTCCCGGGTGAGGCTGAAAGCCGGTCATGGCCGTGGCGCTGTTGTCGAATATCACCAGCACAAAATTGGCCTTATTATGTACGCCGTTGATCAGCGCCGGCACGATCGAGTGGTAAAAGGTCGAGTCCCCCGCCACCGCGATTACGGGTTGATCAAAACCGAAGCGCCACAGCTGCCCGAACCCGTTTGCCAGGCCGGTGCCCGCTCCCATGCACTGATGCGTCCTGTTCTGGAAGAAGCCGGCGGGGCCCAGCGCCATGGAATAACAGCCGATGTCACCGGTAACAAAGCCGTCCCTGCCGTCCATGCGCAGGGCATCCTTGATCGCCCAGTAGGATGCGCGGTGCGGGCAACCGGCGCAGAAGGTGAGCATCCTCTCCATGGTGTAACCCTGCGGCACCGCTTCCAGTTTCTTAGCATAGTCCGCTTCCCGGGTCTCGTACTTGATATTAAGAATTGTGGTAATCGCTTTGATTACGGCATCCGGCGTCAACTCACCGAAGGCGTTTAAATGCCGGGTATGTTTGCCGTAATAAATGTTGCGGCGGCTCTCGGGAGACATGCTGGCGCTGTACTCCATGATAGCGCCTTCCAGGAAAGGATCGGTTTCCTCGATGAATAAAACCTTATCCGTCCTGCTCAGGCAGCTCTTCACCAGCTTTTCAGGCAGCGGCCACAACGTCCCCAGCTTGAGGATGCCCACCCCGTTTTCGATCTTCAGCGCATTTACGGCATCCTGGGAATAGAGCCATCCGCTGCCGCAGGTAACGATAAGCAGGTCAGGTCTCTCAGGTCCCACGTATTTATTAAAAGAGGATGATTCAAATTTCTCCCTGGCCTTGTCCAGCTTCATATGCTGGAAGGCATGGCGCAGAGAGCTGGGTATCGTCATGATGGAGGTCGGCAGGGTGTTTTTGGGGTCAAGTATGTTTTCAAATCTTGCCTTGTGGTCGACCTTGGGAATTTCACCCAGTTTCACATTGCCCCGTGCATGAGCGACCCTGGTAACGCTGCGCAGGATGCAGATCGAACCGATCTCCTCGCTCAGGTCGTAGAGCCATTTCATCATATCCTTGGCTTCCTGGAAATCGCCGGGCTCCAGCAACGGTATGTCGAACCATTTGGCTATGGCGCGCGAATCTTCCTCGTTCGAGCTGGAATGTGCAGCAGGGTCGTCGCCGACCATGAGCACCAGGCCTTTCTTGCCGATGCCGCTCAGAATCACCGTCGCCAGGAAGTCCGAGGCCACGTTGAGGCCGTTCATCTTCATGGCCGCCAGCGCGCGTATCCCCGCGTATGAAGCAGCAGTGGCCGCCTCGAGAGCAACCTTCTCATTGACCGACCATTCCACGTAAATGTTCTTTTGTTTTGCGATCTCCGCCAGGCTCCCGATAATTTCGGACGATGGTGTCCCCGGGTATGCGGAAGCAAAGCCGACCCCGGCTTCCAGCGCGCCGCGCGCGATCGCCTCATTCCCTATGAACAGCTGGCTCGTGCCCGGTGCATCAATATCAATAGTAGCCATGGTTCTGACCTCCCTGATCGGACTTCTTATTACGCCAGGAGCTTATCTCGAACATCCTGTGCCATCCCCAGGTATAGCAGGTTATTTTTATCACCCGTCCTTTTTATGATCTCTTTCAGCGCGCGTGTTTTCTTCAGCATGGAAGCCTCTTTGAGGTGGGTCAGGTTTTGCGCCGGCAGGGCGTCCACCTCCAGCCTGCCTTTCTTCTTCGCTGCATCGATTATATCGGCGCCGCGCTGCGTGCGCACGATCACCGTATTCCAGCCCTCGACGCCTTCAACGGAACCCACGGAGATGTCGCTGAATTCCGCGGTCATGTCGAGGCAGTAGGCGCAGGTGGGCATCCTGTACTGCCTGACTTCATCCAATGAATAGGATTTTTTTTCTTTACCGATAAATACGTCGAACCGGTTCGCCGGTGGAGGTGGAATGTCGAATTTCTTCACCCTGGGCAGATCCAGGTTATCTTTAAGAAACTCATAGAAACTGTCGTAAGCCAGCGCCCAGGTACAGAATAGCCCGACGACCACTTGTATATTGGCCATATTTACCCTTTGAGTCGGCGGTAGAGAGCGCATTTTAGCCAGGGACAGCGACTGGCAGGGTGTTAATACAATGCCCAGCTTGTCCTTACTCTCCCTGGGGATCCGGTTCAAGGCCTCCAGCGCAGGGTAAGCCATATAGTTTGAGCCGGCACATTCCAAAACTTCCTTCGGTGAAGTGGCTACATATCCGGCAGGCAGCTTATCCCTGGTCGTTTTGGCCAGGATGGCCTTACTAATAATACCTTCATCGAGCGCCAGTGATAACAGAGCACTCACGCTACCCCCGTACTGGGCCTTCGACCTTACCCTGGCATCCTTAGCTCTTGCCATGAAAATATCCTTGACAGTCCCTATTTCACTGCCCGTATAGGGAACGCCATAAATCTTGTTGCTCAGCATGCCCATATCCGTGAAGGTCCGCGGGCAATACTCGTAGCAGTGGCCCTCAGACCTGGTGCAGAAGTCCAGCATCCTGATCTTACCCTTATAAAACACTAAATAAGGACAATCGCCGACACATGCCCCGCATACTGCGCATAACCCGGCATCAATGACCTCCTCAAGCAGCTCTTTTACACCCCTGGTTTTGGTAAGCATGAGATCCTCCTTGTCAGACTATGTAAATTACGCGGAGCGAGACTGAATACTGCCGATAATTCTAAAACTACCAGCGATAATTTTCAATACGACTGAATTTATAGTATTATGAAATTATCACATATTTCCTCAAGCTCCCTCTGTGTTCTTATCCACCCCACAAAAATTGGGGAAGCGCTGAAGAAAAGCGCTTAGCTTTTAAGGGATACCGGAGAAATGGTCAAAGTGGGAGGTTGCTTATCTTGAAGATAGTTACTTTAGAGGACTGCGGCTGCTTTTGCTCGCGGAATAATCCGTACCAACCATTACCGAGCAGAGCCGAATATTCATATTTTACCAGACTAATAATCTCCGAATCCCCTGATTGTTATTGATTGGCAAGGTGCCAGGTTATTCAGCGGTGAATATGCTGCAGATAGCGGCTTATTCTACCGGAGTAACATATACTCGCTGTTCGGTATGCCCTCTATCTTATCAGTTTCGCCCCCGACGGTAACCTCAGCAGTGTAGTCGGCCACCAGGCGCCAGTAGTACTGCGGCCAGGGCGCGCCATACAACATTTCGCTGCGTGTAGAAAGGCCCTTGCCATAGATGTTGCATTTAAATTGAACACCATCCTCACTCGCAGCCATTTCAATATCGCGCGGCATGGATTTATGGTAGACCTCATCGTGTAATTCACCGGTCCTCTTCAAGCTGAAATTTCCTGGGGTCAGCACCGGTTTATCTCCCTTCGCCAGGTAAAAGCGTGACTCATCAGGCTCACCCTGCCGGGCAGGGTATAGATAATAATAAATCATGGTGTAGTAAGGATGGTGGAATCGCCCCCAGAACCAGCTATGCAGGCTATCGTGCATGTCCACATTGCCCCAGTTGTGATCGTGGTAGCCCAGGCCTTTAACCGCGATAGGCTCCCCTTGAATATAGATTGTTCCTTCAACCTCGGCGCGCGGCAATGGCACCAGCCAGCCGTGTTTTTCAGCACCGTTATCGTACAGATAACCCTTCCCCAGCGGCTTCCAGCCGGGCAGTTTTCTCTTGAACACCAGGTCGGCTCCGGCCCGCTTGCTCATGGCGCTGATATGATAAGTATCGCCTTCCTGAACAGCGAAATGGTTGCCCAGCCGGACATCACATTTCTCCGAACTGGCTGTGCATTTAGCGGCATCTATACCCTTAAGAACCGATATATCCTCGCCTTCCGGCGTGAAGATGCAGATATACAGGGCAGGCACGCGAGGCTTAGCGTGACCCAGCGGGAAGTGATACCCTACGGCACAGGTATAGCCATTGTCAAAATGACCGTCAAAGTACCACCACTCGTAGTAATCAGGCGTATCGTAGAAATGGCGCCCGTCATCCCTATCGGTGTAACCAAGTGTGCCTGCCATGTTATACCTCCCTTAGCCAGGTTTGCTGAGCCGGCTATTTAAATAACATATACTCGTGGATAGTCTGTCCGGAGACCCGTTCATTCAGGCCGTCCGACTTGAACTTCGCGTTATAGTCCGCCAGGAAGCGCCAGTAGTAGATAGGCCTCCCGCCGGCCGCTGCCATATCGATCCTTTCTACAACGCTCTTGGTATCAAGCTGGCAATCCAGCCCAACCCCATCGCTGCCGCCGAGGATTTTCAAACTACGAGCGTATTGGCGCTGCAGGTCAGCGTCAGTTTCAAGGTTTTTCTGGCTGAGTGTGAACTGGTTTGTACCCAGCAGCGGTTGGTCCTGCCTGGCCAGGTAAAGGTTCGCGGCGATCTCATCATCTTTATCCTGGGGAAAGCACCAGCCGTAAATCAATGTGTATTTCTCATCATAGAGACGGCCCCAGTACCAGCCGTAGAATGCTTCATCAATGTTGGTGTTACCCCAGTTGTGATCGTGGTAGCCGCGGTTTCCCTTCACTTTTACCGGAGTTTCCCCGATATAAATCGTGCCCTCCACCTCAGCCCGCGGGGCTGGCACCACCCAACCCTGAAAGTTATTTCCTTTATCATAAAGTACTCCTGTGTCGCGGCATTTCCAGCCGGGTAATATGTTCTTAAAAGTTAGCTCGGCGCCGGCGCGCCTGGTGCGGAACGATACCCTGTACCCGCCGTCCTCCTGCCGGACAAAGCTTTCGCCCATCTTTACATCGCAGCGTTCATCCGAGGCGCTGCAGTTGGCAGGATCAAAGACCTTGAAGCTCATGTGCTTTTGCCCGTCAGGTGTATAGATGTGCAACTGCACCACGGGTATGTGCGGCGCCATGAACAGCAGCCGGTAGTGAAAGGTGATAACACAGGAATAGCCATTATCGAACTGGGCATCCAGGTACCACCACTCATAGTACTTCTCTCCCGGGTAATAGTGCAGGGCATCGTCCCTGGCGGTATATTCCGATCCAACGATTTTATTCATTATCTGCCCTTCCTTTCCAACTTGTGGACACTAATCTCTGTACCCTGTATGCTGAGGGGTAGAAGACCCGTCCGTATAAGCGGGCGTACCTGAAGAGCCCCTACGGTGTTTGCTCAGTTGAATTCGCAGCCCCGCATAAGGGCTGCTTTGTTCAATTCCAGCTGGCGCTTATCTTTAGGCAGCATCCGGTTTATTACTGTCATAATATTTGAAGTTGTAACAACAGGCACATTTGCAATCAGCGAGCCCAGGGCAATCAAATTGCCGATTGAATCGTCACCCAGTTCCGCGGCGGCTTCCATTAGCGGTATATAGACAACCTGGATATCACCACGGTGAGATTTTATTTTGATAAGCGATTTATTAACGATCAGCAGGCCATCCGTCTTTACAGCAGGTTCGAGTTTCTCCATGGCGGCCGGGCTCATGGCGATGGCCGCAGAGGGCTGGGTTATGAATATCGATCCGATTTTTTCATCGGATATATTCACATAGCAGGAGCACATGCCGCCACGTTTCTCAGCTCCATAGTAGGGCAGCCAGGTGACTTCTTTTCCGCCCAGCAGCGCCGCTTCAGCCAGTAGCCTTCCGATGAACAGTACGCCCTGGCCACCGAACCCGGATATTGTGATCTCGGAATTCAACCGCGTTGCCCCTTCTTTAATTCAGCCACCTCAGGAAGAACCTTAAACTCACCCAGCGGGTACTGGGGCAACATGTTATCCACCATCCACTTCAGCGACTCCACCGGGCCAAGCTTCCAGTTGACCGGGCAGGGGGATAGCACCTCAACAAAGGAAAGACCCAGGCCGGCAACCTGTGCCCGGAAAGCCATCTCTATGGCCTTCTTCGACTTTCTCACGTTTGCGGGATTATGCAAAGATACACGGGTGATATAAGAAGGGCCGTCGAGTGTGGCCAGCATCTCGCTGACGCGGATGGGAAAGCCGGCCTGCTGACTGTTTCTCCCTTCTGTGGTGGAAGTGGAGTACATACCAAGGAGCGTAGTAGGCGCCATCTGGCCCCCTGTCATGCCATATGTAGCGTTGTTGACGAATATAACCGTGATTTTCTCACCCCGCGCACAGGCATGTACTATCTCTGCTGTACCTATGGATGCCAGGTCGCCGTCGCCCTGCAGCGTAAAAGGTATCAAATCGGGGCGGCAGCGTTTAATCGCGGTGGCAACTGCCGGCGCACGCCCATGTGCTGATTCCAATCCATCAACTTTGAAATAATGATAGGCAGTAACCGTGCACCCAATGGAAGCGACGCAGACCGCCTTCTCACGAATCTCCAGCTCATCTATCGCCTCTGCTATGAGCCGCTGGACGATGCCGTGACCGCACCCCGCGCAGAAGTGCGAGGGACGCTCCTCCAGCGATTCAGGTCTTGAATACAGGGCTTTTTCAAACTCGCTCAAACCACGGTCTTCCATCAATATTTCTCTCTACATCAGGGTGTCAACGGCATCGAATATGGCATCGGCCGCTAACGGCACGCCGCCGTAGCTGTTCACCAGCTTTATCCTATTTACGTTTCCTGCGGCTATTCTTACATCTTCGAGCAACTGCCCTCCGCTCATCTCCGCAACTACAAACTTACAGCCTCTCTCGGCAAGGTCGGACAATGGCTGATACGGGAACGGGAACAGCGTAACGGGCCTCATCAGCCCCACGCGCATTTTATGTTCCCTTGCCCTGGTCATGGCTGTCATAGCTGAACGGGCTGCGCTGCCGTAGGCTACAACTACTATCTCAGCGTCATCCAGGTTCAACCCCTCGTAACGCACCTCGTTGACCGCCATCCGTTCAAATTTTTGCAGCAACCGCTTGATCCGTCCCGGGTGGTCAGCCGGATTCATTTCGAAGGAGTTAATAACGTTCTTGGGCCTACCTTTGGCACCGGTTATAGCCCACTTTTTTTCCGGAAACTTAGTAACGCTCGGCCGCATGATCACCGGCTCCATGGCCTGCCCCAAGAACCCGTCTGCTATAACGAAGACAGGGTTGCGGTACTTATCTGCCAGATCAAAGGCCAGCATGGTAAGATCCATCATCTCCTGTACCGTAGCCGGGGCAAGGTTGATTACCCTGTAATCTCCATGCCCCCCGCCGCGTGTCGACTGGAGGTAATCACCCTGGGCGCCTCCTATATTGCCCAGGCCGGGGCCGGCCCTCATTATATTCACTACTACGGCCGGTATTTCGGCTCCCGCCATGTAGGAAATGCCCTCCTGCTGCAGGCTAAAACCCGGGCTGGAGGTAGAAGTCATAGCCCGGAATCCGGTCGCCGCAGCACCATAAACCATGTTAATGGCGGCCAGCTCGCTCTCAGTCTGCAGGAAAACCCTGCCCTCTTCGGGCATGCGTCGGGACATATGCTCAAGGAGGTCATTCTGAGGGGTGATGGGATAACCGAAATAGGCATGGCAGCCGGCGAGGATCGCTCCCTCGGCTACGGCAATATTACCCCCCATGAGGATTCTTTCAGACATTAAGTGGCTCCCCAAAAGAAGATGGCTCAGGATATTGTATCGGCTTCAAATACGCGGCTTCGGTAAATTGAAATTGCTACATCCGGGCACATTATGGCGCAGGACTTGCAGCCGGTGCACTCATGTGCTTTTTCCGATATTACTTCCGCAAAGGGATAACCCTGCTGGTTGATACCATCTGATATGCCTATGATCTCTTTGGGACAAACTGAAACGCAGAAATGACAGGCTTTGCATTTCTCCTTATCGATGACAACATAGGTTGCTTTACGGCTCTCAGATATCAGCAATACTCCACCTTCAAATGCCCAATACCCTAAAAAAGGGGAAAATCCCAAAATAGTTTACATAGCTTTAAATTGTATGTCAAGGATATGTACTGGTTCTGTAGAAACCCGAAGGGGCTGACATATATGTCCGCCCAAATTATAGCGGGCGGGTTTAAAGAGCCGCCCCTACTTGTGATAGAATTATACGGTTTTTAAGGGAGTTTTAGCTTGAACATTCTGGTAACTAATGACGATGGTATAAACGCTGACGGGCTCTGGGCCCTGGTCAACGGGTTAAAAGATATGGGCAGGGTGACCGTAGTTGCTCCCGACCGGGAGCAGAGCGGAGTTGGCACTTCAATCAGCCTGCATCACCCGGTGCGCCTGACAAGGATACACGAGAAGGTACAGGGCATTGCAACCTATTCAGTGGAAGGGACTCCTGCCGACTGTGTCATTATGGCGATTAAAGTAATTATGCTTGATGGCATTGACCTGGTTGTTTCCGGGATCAATCAGGGCCCGAATTGTGGATACGACGTTTTCCTCTCGGGCACAGTGGGAGCAGCTTTGCAGGGGTTCTTTTATGGCTTTCCCTCCATGGCTATTTCCATGTCGTCTTTCACGGACCCAAAGTTTGAGACCGGTGCTAAAGTAGCACGTGAACTGGTGGAGTACATACAAAATCGGAACCTGAGCGGCAGGATGCTGCTCAATGTTAATGTGCCAAATCTTAATCTCGCGGAAATAAAGGGTGTCGAGGTCACCAGGCTGGGAGAAAAAATATATTCAGCCGGTATCGAGACCGGGCACGACGGCAGACGTGATTACTACTGGATTTTGCATCGCGGCGCCGATGCCGAGGTCGGCAGCGGTACGGATAGCTGGACTCTAAAACACAACAAGATTTCTGTCACAGCGCTGCGTTTCAGCCGCAGCGAATATAGCACTGAATTCGTGCGCGAGATGGTCCCTGTAATAGCCAGGAGCCTGCTGGGTAAAAAAATTAAGTAACAGTAAGGAGGATTAAATGTCCGAAGTTGTTATGGTCAGCGGCGTAAGAACGGCGATCGGAGGCTTTGGCGGCGGTATCAAGGATATGCCGGCCACAAATCTGGGTGCAGCCGTTATCAAGGACGTATTGAAGAGAGTTGGTCTCCAGCCTAAGTCCGCTAAAAAACAGATGGAATACGGCCCAAAAGCACTGGCTGACACGGGGTTGAGCGATCTGGAGAAGAACTATTATGACTGGCCGGATGGGCTCAAAGAGGTGCAGGTCGACGAGGTAATAATGGGGAACGTCCTGCAGGCTGCACAGGGACAGAATCCGGGAAGGCAGGCCATGATCTATGCCGGGCTTCCCAAAGAGACTCCCGGCTTTACTGTTAACAAAGTATGCGGTTCCGGGCTTAAAGCCATAATTACAGGCGCCCAGTCGATCATGTTGGGCGATGCCGAGGTCGTGGTTGCCGGGGGCATGGAGAACATGAGCCTGGCACCCTATGCCATGCCGCGGGCCCGCTGGGGATACCGCATGGATATATCAGGCAAGGGAGAGGTCCTGGACCTGATGGTCTATGATGGCCTCTGGGAGCTTTACTATGGCTACCACATGGGGATGACTGCGGAGAACATAGCAGCTAAATACGGCATTACGCGCGAAGAGCAGGACAAGTTAGGACTGATGAGCCACCAGCGCGCCATGGCGGCCATAAAAGACGGCACGTTCAAGCAGGAAATCGTACCTGTGATCATGCCTCAGAAAAAGGGCGATCCCGTAGTCTTCGATACGGATGAGCGTCCCATGGACACGACGCTGGAGAAGATGGGCAAGCTGGCGCCGGCCTTCAAGAAGGATGGCACTGTCACCGCGGGCAACGCGTCGGGCATAAATGACGGCGCCGCAGCGGTGCTGCTGATGTCGGCCAGGAAGGCGCAGGAGATGGGACTTGAGCCGATGGTAAAGGTTAAATCATATGCTTCTGGCGGCGTGGATCCTGCCTATATGGGACTGGGCGTGATCCCCGCTGTAAAGAAAGCGCTGGACAGGGCGAAGCTAGCGGTCAAAGACCTGGATGTGATTGAGCTCAATGAGGCTTTTGCCTCGCAGGCGCTTGGGTGCGTAAAAGAGATGGGGTTCGACCTGGATAAGACTAACGTGCATGGCAGCGGTGTCTCATTGGGACACCCCGTCGGTGCCACTGGCGCCCGTGTGCTGGTGACGCTGGCGTACGAGATGAGGCGCAGGAACGCTAAATATGGCCTTGCTACCATGTGCATCGGCGGCGGCATGGGAATAGCCATGGTCGTGGAACGATAGCCTGCTGACTGGTGTGGCTTTACGGATTTGGGGAAAATACTGATCGTAAATACCGGCCCTGAGGTATTTGCAGGGACTGGTGCCCGGCTGTCGCATAGAAAGTCGCAGCCCGGTGCCCCTATAACCGAATGGGCGCAAGCAGCAGCGGAGAGGCTGGCCGAATACCGGTTGAACGCTGTCTATGCATGCCCTGTTCCCGGTGCTGATGAGACTGCGGGTATAGTCGCCAGCAGGTTCAACCTCGAGGTCAAGCGCCTGCCCGGTTTAGAAAACATAAATATTGAGCTGCCCCTTGAAGGTAGCCTTGAGTCGTTGAGAGAAAAAGTAGCAGCAGCACTCGACCAGCTATCTCTGCAACATAAAAAAGAAACGGTTGCCATAATATCTCAGAAGACGCTAAGTGTCATCATGATATTGCACCTTTTACACATGCATAACAGGCATTTCCCTCAGATAGCGCAGGAGGCGGGAGCCATTAACCTTTTTGAAGTCAGGTTCGGTGTCCCGTCAGCCCTGTTCATAAATGACACCTGCCACCTGCATGGTTTAATATAAATATGGCAAGGATGGGCGAAATCGATAATGAAAAAAATTAAAGCCGGGATCATCAATGTAACGGGTTATGCCGGAGTGGAGCTTGCCCGCATACTATATCAGCATCCATCTGTCGAGTTAGTTTCCGTTACCGGCAGGAGCGCCGCCGGGAAAAAGCTGGGCCAGGTTTTTCCGCATCTTGCCTGCACGGGATTGACCATAACCGCGGAGCTTGAAAGCAACATTGACGTTGCTTTTTCGGCCATGGGTCACAGGGTAAGCGCAGAGGCCATCATACCACTGGTGAAGAAGGGGGTCAGGGTGGTTGACATGAGCGCTGATTTCCGGCTTAAAGACGTTGCGAAATACCAGGAATGGTATGATTTTGAGCATCCAGCGCCTGAATTGCTCAAAACCGCCGTTTACGGGTTGCCCGAGCTTCACCGGGGCAGCATAGCATCAGCCAGTATCGTGGCCAACCCCGGCTGCTATCCTACCTCGGCGATCCTGGCCCTTGCTCCGATAGTGAAAGCAGGTTTAGTGGAACCCGAAATAATAGTTGATAGCAAATCGGGGACTTCCGGTGCAGGAAGAACGCTTACACTGCCGACGCACTTCTCAGAAGCCAGCGACAACGTTCGTGCCTATAGCCTGGGAGGGCACCGTCACTTGCCGGAGATAATGCAGGAACTTGGAGCCCTGGATCCCGAGGGACATATTTCCATAACCTTCGTGCCGCACGTGGTACCCATGACGCGGGGCATATTGAGCACGTGCTACGCAAAAGTGAAGCAAGGAAAATTAGGTAAGGGAAAGGGAGAGCTTTTTGAGCGATACAGCGATTTCTATAAGAAAGAGCCTTTTACCAAAGTTGTATCCGAGCCGCCGGAAACAAAGCATACGTTGGGCAGCAACCTCTGTCTGCTGTATCCTGTTTATAACCAGAAGACCGGCAGGCTTGTGATCGTAAGCTGCATAGACAACCTGGTCAAGGGCGCTGCTGGACAAGCTATTCAGGATATGAATATAATGTTTGGCTTCCCTGAGACAGCCGGGTTGGAAGCTTTACCCCTCTATCCATAAGCACCGTGCCCCCATCGTCTAGAGGCCTAGGACACCAGCCTTTCAAGCTGGACACAGGGATTCGAATTCCCTTGGGGGCACCAATACTTTTGAATTCAAACTGAACGTAAGAGTTTTTAGAGTTTTTAGCATTATTTCCATTTTGCTTAACTTTTTGAATTTTCATTTAGCTATACCTCAATCGTAATATTTGCTTAACAAATTGCTTAACTTTTGCTTAACTCAAAGCTATTTCTTTTAACCGCTTTTTTATATCCCTTGGGTCTACGTTTTCTCTTATACTCCAGACTTATTACAACCTTTTTATCAGCCTCTTAACCCCCTAAGGGTTTACCTGTTATCAGAAAGTAAATCGAGGTAACAATCAAGGACAATAATGGTAGACACATTACTACAGCTAGGATTGCTAAAACTACTAACTTCCATCCATGCAGTTTATATCTGCGGATTATCCCAATGATGCAAATTGCCAAACCCGTGGTAAAGATAATTAACCCAATTATGTCTGTATCTATTCCCCAGAGTCCATATAGGAGGGGTGTAAGAAGGAAAGTAATGACACCGATCCCCATCACGAAAAAGGATGCTGTTATCAGTTTGCCAAATCTTTCGATCATCCTCTTTATCATAGTCTCATCCTGTGACTTTAAAGCACGATAGCCAGCATAAATCGCTCTGAGAGGCTAAAATCAGGGCTTATATTATAGGGTATGATTCCCCACATGTCTTTACTTTTCCAGCTTAATTATTGGTCTCCCTGTAATGTTTTAAACAACCATCAAAGCTAATACCTGTCTTCCTCTTATGCGTCTATAACCGACAACATAATAGCCCGATTCGTCAAATATAAGTCTTATCTTATGTTCTGGATTTTCCTGTGCTGCAAATGCTATTAACAACGGTAATCGTCTTGAATTTCTTACAGTCTTACAGATGGGTCGATGGACAATGAAACCGTCAAGCTCTATTTCCACATATTTATAACGATGTTTGGGATATGGCAAGTCTTTCCCCTCTAAAATAGCTCTATATTTGCATATTGTTGAGATTGTTTTTCTTGGCATCTTCCCAATCTTCCTTTCTCTTTCCCACCAAATTTAAGTCTAAATTTAGATATCTACAACTTATTATAATCAATCCAGACTCAAATTTGAATATATATATCTAAAGAAAATGGGCGGAAAAAAAGACGGAGAAATTATTATTTTATATTATTTATTTTGATAGTCAGACAATAAGGGTAGTCAATAGCAGTTTTTCCTTACAAACCTAGTTACTTCTTGTCCCAGTATTTAAAAAACGTCTTTGCTTGGTTTTAAAAAGACCTGATGAAAGTCAAGCTACTTCGGGACGTAAGGTACTGAATCAATAGCTTGTTTAATTATCCCAGTTGTAAACAGGCTGAATGCCCCGATGAGGCAACCCACGACCAGTGTCAGAACAAAGATTGCTGTGATAAGTGACACCTTGTCCTTGTTTTTGATTGCAGGTTGAAAGAACCAGATACTTAGCGGTATCAGCAGAACGCCAATAATGACACAGATTACACCGAGGATGTTACTGATTGTTTTTATAATATCCATTCAATTCTTATGCTCTCTTTTGCCCCAGTATTTAAAAAACGTCTTATATATAATCCATATATAAGTTAATATAAATACTGCCCATACTATGCTTATGCACTGAATAAAAAACTGTGCAAAATATGTGCCAACGAGTATACCAAAAGAGATAAGTGTTAGCTTCAGCCATCCATAATCCCAAAGACTATAACTTTTAGCGGCATTCAGTGCTTTATCAATAAATTCTTTCATATATGTTTGCCTCCATCTATAAGTTTATCACTTTTTACCCCGAATTTTGGGGCAAAGAAAAAAGGAAATATTAATCAGTTTATTGTCAATCATTTTGGAAATAATATTGCTTCACCTGAGAGAGATACCAACAGCTCAAGTATAAAGAGATTGAATTATTAATAAGTTCTCAGCCCAATGTCATTATAGATTTTGATATAAGACTGTTGTATTGGTTAAGCAAATGCGATAGAATGCGGTACTTGTTATTGCCACGATGCGATATCGAAGATGAACAAGCTTATTAACCGTTTATTTGGAAAATTTAAAGAGAAGGGTGAGCAATATGGCACAGTCTTTTTCCTGTTGGGATTATATTTGCTTGCGGCGTTAATAATACTTAACATAGCGTCCGCTATTATTTATTGTATATGGAACTCCAATATAATTAGCAGTAACACAAACTCTTTCCTTGTGTCGTTAGCCTTGGCTCTACTGTCTCTTGGATTGGGTAGTATAGCAATTGGTATGGCAACAAAATTTAATAAAGTATACACTGATGTTTTAGAGAGATTAGACAGTAACGTGAAAAAGGTGCCACATATTAGTGCTGATAAAGTGACTCCGCCAACTCAACAACTCGTCTTATTGGATGAAACCAAAGCCTATAACAAAGAAGCGGCACAAAAAAGGTTAGACGACGATACTAAACAAGTAGGTTATGTACGTGGTGAATTGTATGAGGTAGAGAAGGGTAAATGGGCAATTCATTGGGGTGGTAAGTATCCTTTATAATAACAAATTATTACTCAGCGGAGACTTATAAAACTTCATGCTGTCCTGAAAGCTGAATGACCTGGTATATCTCTGAACCATTTCCAAGCTTTCCCAGCGGCCTAGATGTTGAATTGTTAGGCTGTCAATTCCTTCTTTGCGAAGCAATCCTGCGAAAGTTCGTCTGAAAGTATGCGGATTACATTGTAACCCTGTGCGTTCACCCAAATCTTGAAGCATGGATTTAATGCCCCAAAATCCAACATCCCAGATAGTATCTGTTTCTTTTGGCTGGTATTCGTCTAGCCATTCTCTTAAGTAACGCTCGGCCAGTTCGCCAAAAGGTGCCAGGCCTTCTTTGTTGCCCTTCCCTAGAACTTTAATTGTGTGGGTTTCCCAGCAAATATTACCTTTCTTGATATGTAGCAATTCACTTAAGCGAAGTCCGCTTTCTGTAAACAGCGAAATTATGGCCTTGTCACGCACGCTCATGGCCTTTTCAAGTAAAAAGAGCACCTGCTTCTTGCTCAAACACGGCAATAGCAGTTTGGCTCGTTTAGGTGGTTCGACCAAATCGATGGGGTTGTTTTGTTTATAGAATTCTAATCCTGACTTCTGACTGTATAGCCAGTGAAAAAATACCGATATTGCCCTGTAGTAAGCGTGCTTGCCGCCAACGGTGCAATTCAAAGAAGATAGATAGGAACTTATTTTGTTAGGGCTTGGCTGTAGCCCTATAATAGGAATAGATTTGGATAAATATTTGCGGTAGTAATCGATGGTGCCAGCGGATGTGCCGTCCCGCCTGGATTTCAGGAATAATTCAATAGCTGTGACAGCGTCTGTGATGTCTTTGCCTTGTTTGCTGGGTTTACAATCATGCAGAATGGCTTGAATCAGTTTCTCGGACGGATTTCTTTTGCCATTCTTGACCTGAGAAATGTAAGATTTCGACAGTTTGCTTAACGCTGCGAGTTCGGAAACAGACAATTTGTTAAGCAATTTAGATACATTTACAGGGATTCGAATTCCCTTGGGGGCACCAATACTTTATACTGATCCCACTGCTATAATAGTTAATATAAAAACATGAAATTATTATCGTTGATTACCCTGCACCACAGAAATAGCTCAGCCGGATTATCGGTAATTATAATTCTAGCCGTAGTAACTCTTATCGCGTGCTCGGCTCCTGCCAGCCCGCCTCCCGTTCAACAGCCCGTTGATACGTCTCCCAAAATAGGAATAAGCTCTCAAGCTTTGTCACTCGAGTTCAAAGAAGGCCAGTCCCCAACCTCCAGCAAGATTATAACACTTATGAACGAGGGTGGGGGCGTGATGATATGGGCAGCACGTAAGTCACAGGCATGGTTGTGGATGAATGAAGCTGACGGTGCTCTGGAGAAAGGCTATTCAAAGAACCTTGAAATCTTTATTTCGCCATCCGGCCTACAGCCTGGCACCTACAAGGACAGTATCACCGTCGAAGCGATGGGCGCACGTAATTCGCCACAGACGATACAGGTAACGATGGTGATAAGTCCTAACCCCAGTTCTCCAGGTGGTTCAGCTACAGGACCACAAAAGAAGGCTGTGCCTCCGCCTCCGTGGGCATATGACGAATATAAAAACGATAATTACAATTTCGTGCTCAAGTACCCGAAGGATTGTGTGACGAAGCAATTAACCACAAGAGGAGCGGCCTTCGGGGCTGTAAATACTTCAGTAACACAGCAGGCGGATAATATCATGGTTATCGTAACCGGGGCATTTGGAGTAGATACTAAATCGGTTGTAGAAGAGTGGGCAAAGGATGCAATACGGACGATGGGGGGGAAGCCAAATCCCAAGCTTATTGCTCAAGATAATACCACCACTTTGGCAGATGGGATAACTCCGGCCTATGAATTTTTATACGAATCGAAGTCTTCAGCTTCCCTGGCATATCAATGTTACGCTTTCGGGGCCCAAAAAAAGAACCGGTATATTTTTTTCGGAGCCGTTTGTCCTTTATCTTATGCCCCGGATAAAATCGATCTCTGGAAACAAATAGCACGGACACTGGAATTTAATGACTAGTTAGGGGCAGAAAAGGCATACATGCAACGCTTTAAAAATTCGGATAAGGTGATATAATAGTCGCATAAATGCCGCTCCCGGCGGCATCCAAAAATTTCAAAGAAAGGAGAGGTCAATGGAAGGTAAAGTAATCATTACAGCAGCACTGGCGGGGTCAGCCACATTCAAGGCCAACAATCCAGCGGTTCCCTATTCGCCCAAGGAGTTTGCGGATGAGGCGGAGAAATGCCTCAAAGCGGGTGCGGCCATGGTACACATCCATGCTCGCGACGAAGTCCTCGGGGGCTTTCATACCTCTGAGGTGGAGAAAGTCAAAGCCGTATATGATGCCATAAAGCAGCGCGTGCCGGACCTGATCGTACAGGTCACTTCCTCGGTCGGGACACCCTGCCCGGTTGGCCCATTCGAAGCTACTGATTGCGTGAATTTGATCAATAACCTGATCAAGCTCAATATGGAAGCCAGACTAAGGTCCATCAGGGCGATTAAGCCTGAGAGCGCGTCTCTCAATACCAACACGATGAACTTCAGCGTCCTGGACAGGAAGACAGGCGCCATTCTCATTGATAACGTCTTCGTAAATTCCTTCGGGATGCTCCATGAATTCGGAAAGGAGATGGAGGAGATGGGATGCAGGCCGGAGGCGGAGATCTACGATATGGGCGGCCTTGATAACTGGTTTTTAATATCCAAGCAGGGTATTTTCAGGAAGCCGTATAACTTTAACTTTGTGTGGGGAGTCGCCGGCGGCCATAAATTCAGGCCTGATACTTTTGCGTCTCTGGTGCACGCGCTACCTGAGGACTCGAATTTTACAACCTGCGCCGTAGGCACTGAGCAGTATCCGGCAATAATGCAATCCTGCCTCATGGGCGGGCACATAAGGATTGGTCTCGAGGACAATACGAGGCTGCCCAACGGCGAGATGGCCAAGGGCAGCTACGAGCAGGTGGAAGTTGCCGTCAAAGTTGCTGCCTGCCTTGGTCGGGAACCAGCCACTCCCGCTGAAGCCAGGAAGATACTCGGAATCCAGAAGAGAAAATAGGTAGACAATCAACAATTTCGGGCCTCCCGCACACTAATTACGGGAGGCCTTTTTGGTCTCAATTATTTAAAACACGTAAATAAACGGACCAGGAGGACTAATGGAGTACAAACAATTAAAATATGAGGTTTCAGACGGGATCCTTATGATGACTCTCAACAGGCCTGAGCAAATGAACTCCATCGGGGCTTCGATATGTATTGAGCTTCTGGACGCTTTCGACCGGGCCGACAACGATGATGAAGTCAGGGTAGTGATCGTAACCGGGGCCGGTAAGGCCTTCAGCGCCGGAGCCGACCTCAGCGAGGATGCCAGCAAAGGGTCATACTTCATGGAAAGGTTCTCGGGCAGGGAAGATGACCAGCCTCACAGGGATGAAGGGGGTGTAGTCGTATTGCGTATATATGATTTGAAGAAACCTGTGATCGCTGCCATCAACGGTGCAGCGGTAGGCTTCGGGATAACCATGACATTTCCCATGGACATACGCATCGCTTCTAAAAATGCCAGGATGGGTCTGGTGTTTGCCAGGCGGGGAATACTTTTCGACGGATGTGCCAGCTGGTTCCTGCCGCGCATCGTCGGCATGGGCGTGGCTTCCGAGTGGGTTTACAGCGGGAGGGTGTTCGGCGCACAGGAGGCCTATGAACGCGGGCTGGTGAGTGAGTTGCTGGAACCCGATGCGCTCATCCCCCGTGCCCGCGAGATCGCTACCCAGATCGCTCAGAATACATCATCCATATCTGTGGCTCTGTGCAGGCAGTTGATGTGGAAAATGCTGGGTGAGGATCACCCCATGAAAGCACATATACTGGAATCCAGAGCGCTTAACTGGATCTTCGGCAAGCCGGACGCCAAAGAAGGCATTATGTCGTTCCTGGAAAAACGGCCTCCCAGCTTCCCCATGAAACTGGGCAAGGACATGCCAAAGTTCTACCCGTGGTGGGAGAATAGACCATTCGATTATTAGCTATTTTAGCTCGCGTATTTTCTGCTTGTGCTCATCCAGTGCCCGCTCGTATTGAGCGTCAAGCTCGCTGCTTATCTGCCGCCACTCTTCCTGGAGCTGAAGCTGGAGCTTCTGTTCCAGCGGCATCTGGTTACCACCGGGCGGCTGGCGCATGCTGCGGCCTGCCTGCTGTATGGTCATCTCAGCTTTTTTCTTGAACTCGGAATAGGTCTGCTGCAGCGCCACCTGGTACTGGTTGAGCAGGTTATTTACCAGCCCCAAAATAGATTCGAGCTGCTTTTTATTCTCCTTGATTATCCTCAGGCCGTCCAGCGACCTCTTTGTCCTCCGCTGGTCCTCATCGTTGTGGGGCAGCGTAATGGTCCTGATGAGAATCTCCTCGATGCCCCTGCTGATGAACCTGGCGGCCTCGCTGCCCGAGTACTTCGCCACCTCTGCGGCCAGGGCGTATTTATCATCCTGCAAGTAGATAGACGCTATTTTATTGCCTTCCGGCTCGTACTTGATGCTATTGAGTTCATCCGGACTGGCCTTTCCCAGCTTGTCAGCTTTTTCCATGGCTATCTGCCAGGCGCTTTTCATTTCTCCCATGGTAGCTCCTCCATTCTTTCATTATAGTTGAATGTAGCAATGGCTCCAGCGTGTCCGGTGTTCTGCTTTAAGTTGCTGAAACCTTGACTGGAATGAGGATGAAGTCAACTCATCCGCACTCATTATCAGGGCGTCCTCGGCATTGTCCGAGTAATATTTTTTACGTATGCCAGCCTTTACAAAGCCGTATTTTTCATAGAGGGCTTGTGCAACCGTATTGGATAAACGCACCTCCAGGGTAATCATCTTAGCTTTAAGCTGCAGGGCAAGCTCGATTATACAGGTGAGCAGCCATTCGCCCAACCCTTGCAGCTTGTGAGATCTCCTTACGGCGATGGTCGTGACATGTGCTTCATCCACCATCATCCATATTCCTGCTATGCCCACAAGGTACTCCTTCGGTGCAGGCGTCTTTTCCGGTCCGAAAAAGCGGTCGTGGCCGAAAAAATGCCTGATATAGGAGATTATCTCTTTGACACCTATGGTGCGCGATCCCTCATGGTCAGTTCCGGTATCGTTCTGACGGTAAATTACCAGGTAGTGAGCCAGTTTATTGCGCAGTTCGTGATGGAAGGAATTGGCTGTGGGGTGTGGCCACTGTGTGGGAAAGGCATCCAGGTCTATCTCCAGCGCCTGGTCAATGTCGCCGTCCCTCATACGCCTGACATGATAATGACTGTTCTGCTCCATAGTCGAAATTGCCACCGATATATTAGAAATTTTAACACATTTAAAATCAGCTTGTATTTGATAGCACAGCTGCTGTTTTTTCGTGACGGGCTTGTATATACTATATACAGAAAATTCAGCGGTAAGAAGTATGAAAGGTAGAAAAGTCGTAGCAGAGATAGCGGTGATCCCCATCGGCACCGGCAGCGCCAGCGTGAGCGAATATGTGGCGGCATGCATCGACGTGCTGTCGCGTAGAAAGCATATCTCTTACCGCCTGAATCCCATGGGCACGATAATCGAAGGTCCCATAGAGGAGATTCTTGAGGTGATGAGGGAAATGCACGAGGTGCCGTTCAAGAAGGGGGCAGTGCGCGTGGTGACCACGCTCAAGATAGATGATAGGATCGACAAGCCGCTGACCATGGATGGCAAGCTTGACTCAGTCAGGAAAATAAAGCCCGAAGTCAAAACATGAGTAAGGTGCCTGATTTAAGTGTCCGCATAGCTCATGGGCTGAAGCTGATAAACCCCGTCATGACTGCTTCTGGCACCTTCGGCTACGGTGATGAATACTGTGACCTCATTGACATCCAGAAACTCGGAGCCGTAGTCTGCAAGGGCACAACATTGCGTCCCAGAGATGGTAACCCGCAGCCCCGCATAGTAGAGGTGAGTTCAGGCATCCTGAACTCGGTAGGGCTACAGAATATTGGCGTGGAAGCTTTGGTTAAAGATAAAGCGCCGCTCTGGGCGACATGGCAGGTGCCTGTAATCGTAAACATTGCAGGCGATACCGTAGACGAATATGCGCAGGTAGCATCAAAGCTCGAGGGCGTAGCCGGCATAAGCAGCATCGAGATAAATATAAGCTGCCCCAATGTAAAGGCTGGTGGTATGCAGTTCGGCACGGATCCCCGGGTTGCGGCTGAGGTGACGAGGGCGGTTAAATCAGCCACTTCGCTGCCTGTAATCGTTAAACTGAGCCCCAACGTTAGCGATATTGTGTTGATTGCGAAAGCGGTAGAAAAAGCCGGTGCCGATGCTATATCGCTGATAAACACCATCTGGGGTATGGCTATTGATACTAAAAAAAGAAAACCTGTGCTGGGCAATATCATGGGCGGGCTATCGGGACCTGCGGTGAAGCCTGTTGCCCTGTACATGGTTTATAAGGTGGCTGGTGCGGTAGGCATTCCAGTCATAGGCTGCGGCGGGATCGCGAATGCCGGGGACGCGCTGGAATTTATTATGGCAGGAGCAACGGCTGTTCAGGTGGGAACGGCCACGCTGACGAATCCACGTGCTGCTCTCGAGGTCATAGACGGGATGTATAACTTTTTTACCGCCGAAGACATCGGGAGCATATCACAAATACGCGGCATTGCCCGGCAATAGCCGTCCCCCTGAATTAATTATCTTTACTGCTTCGTGATTGCGCGTGCAATGGTCATGCGCTGCATCTCTGAAGTGCCCTCGTAGATCTCGGTGATCTTGGCGTCGCGGAGGTAGCGCTCCATGGGATAGTCCCTGCAGTAGCCGTAGCCGCCGTGTATCTGCATGGCTTTGTTGGTTACGAAGCTGGAAATCTCGGCGGCATAGAGCTTGGCCATAGCAGATTCTTTCATGTAGGGCAGGCCCTGATCCTTGAGCCAGGCGGCGCGGTAGACCAGCATACGGGCGGCATCGATCTGGGTGGCCATATCTGCCAGCATCCACTGGATGGCCTGATGCTGGGCCAGCGGCTTGCCAAACTGGACGCGGGTTTGTGCGTAGCTGATTGCGTCATCGAAGGCAGCCTGTGATATGCCCAATGCCTGTGCGCCAACTGTGACGCGGCTGGAGTCAATGGATTCAAGAGCGTATCTAAGTCCCCTGCCGCTTTCGCCCAGCTGGTTGGCCTTGGGTATCCTGCAGTTCTCAAAGATCAGCTCGGTAGTTGAAGACCCGTGAATGCCCATCTTATGTTCCAGCTTGCCTACCGAGTAGCCGGGCGTGTTGCTTTCGACTATGAAAGCTGAGATTCCCTTATTTCCCTTTGACTTGTCCTCGGTGGCGAAAACCACGGCGATCGAAGCTTCAGCGCCGTTGGTAATGAAGATCTTGTTGCCGTTGAGTACGAAATTATCACCATCCCGTGTGGCTGTGGTCTGCATGGCAGCCGCATCGCTGCCAGCACCGGGTTCGGTTAGCGCAAAGCAGCATATCTTTTCCCCCTTCGCTATCGGGGTGACGTACTTCTTCTTCTGCTCTTCCGTGCCGAATTTATAGATGGGGTAGCAGGCGAGCGAGAGGTTGGCTAAAAATATTGTAGCCACACCTGCCGAAGCCCTTGCCAGCTCCTCTGAGCAGAGCGTCATGGACAGGTAATCGCCGCCGCTGCCTCCGTATTTCTCGTCAATTGTGATGCCAAAGATGCCGAGCTCGGCCGCCTTTTTAATTATCCCGGCGGGGTATTTGCCTTCCTCATCGATCCTGGCCGCTTCCGGCTTTACTACATTGTTGGCAAAATCGCGCACCATGGACTGGAACATCTTCTGTTCCTCGGTTAGCTGGAAATCCATATGTACCTCCTTATAATTTAAATGTTTTAATCAACCAGTTTTTGCCCCAGTGCAAACGCGTCTTTGAGTGCTGTCGGGTGATTTGTTACGGCACCGTAGCTGTCGATGCCCGCTAAAAGCAAATCTCCGGCATATTTGATATCGAGGGTGATACACCAGCTTTTAACCGTGGCCACAGAGCCCTGGAACAGGTTATTATACTTTGTCCCGCCCACCGAAATAAATATGCCCCTGCGCTCCTGATTATTTGTGCCCACGGGCAGTTTCAGCAGGTACTTGACCACCCATAAGGCCTGGCAGCGGTCTATCATGGCCTTTGCCTGAGCGGGAACTCCCATGAAGAATACCGGTGCGGCGAGAATAAAGCGGTCGAACTCACGTAAATCCTGGTGTATCCACTGCATATCATCTTCGATTACACATATGCCGCCTGTCTGTACGCAGCCATCGCAGTGCTGGCAGGGCGCTATCTCGAGGTCGCCAAGAATAATCTGCTTGACCTGTGCGCCCTTGCTGGCGGCTCCGGCGACAGCCTGGTCGAGCAGCCTGTCGGTATTGCCACCTAGACGCGGGCTGGCGGCGATACCGAGGACTTTTAATTTGTTGGGACTTTCAGCGGTGGTCACAGCAGATTGAACCCAAAATCAAAACAAGTAATGATATAATTTTACGCTGGCATTTTGCAATAAGGCTTTATATTGGCTAAAATGTAGCAAATTTTCCCGTATGAGCTTTTGCGAATTATTCCAGAATTAACGAGGAGATGAGAAATGATTAAAGCTGAAATTTTGGATAAAGCCAGGAAAGAGAAGCGTACGCTGCTTACTGAAATTGAATCTAAGGAGCTGCTGAAATCGGCAAAGATCCCCGTGGTGGAAGCGAAGCTGGCAGCATCCAAAACAGGGGCGATGGAACTGGCCAGGAAGACGGGCTTCCCTGTCGCTATGAAGATAGTTTCGCCGGACGTTGTGCATAAAAGCGATTCCGGTGGTGTGAAGCTGGGAGTTGCCAATGTCACACAGGCGGGGAAGGCTTACAGCGAGATACTGTCCAACGTTAAAAAGCATTATCCCAAAGCAAAGATACTCGGAGTATCGGTTCAGAAGATGGCAAGGTCCGGAGTGGAGGTTATTATTGGCATGACCAAGGATGCCCAGTTCGGTCCCGTCATCATGTTCGGCCTCGGGGGCATCCTCGTGGAAGTATTGAAGGACGTTTCCTTCCGCATCGTCCCCATGACCAGGAGGGACGCGGCTGAGATGATATCTGAGATAAAAGGTTATCCTATATTGAAAGGATACAGGGGACAGGAACCGGCCAATATACCATACCTGGAAGACCTCATCGTCAAGGTATCTGACTTCGTGGATAAAAACCCGGAGATCAAGGAGCTCGATCTAAATCCTATTTTCGCCTACAAAGACGGCGCGGTGGCAGTGGATGCCAGGGTCATCTTAGAGCCCGCCTCTTAGCTTCGAATATTGCCACAGTCGTGCGAATGCCCTCGCTGCCCTTTCGGGTGTCGGGAATGCCAGCGTTTTGCCGTCCTGCTGCAGCCCGATGATGGTTTCGGAGTTATATGTACCCGGTAGCGCTGACATGAAAGGCTTTTCCGGATGCCTGTCCACAAGGTTATTCAAGAACATTCGCATCCCCTCACCGACTTTGGGCTGGAAGATTACCTGCATATAAATCGCTCCGCCGAGCTCTTCATCCGAGAGGAGGATATCCATTATGTCCCTCATCACCAGCATCTGGTTGGGATGGCCCATCATAATGGGCCAGTAATCAACCGGGTTGGAGACGTTCAACCAGCCTGGTGCCAGGCTTTCCAGCTTCTCGCCTGTTGCCTTGGATAACTTTGAAATCTCGATTCCCGAATTCTGCAATACATCCATGGCCATGATTCCGGCTCCACCGCTGAAGGTACTTATGGCGACCCTTTTGTTCTTCATAAGCGGTGCGATAGTAAACATTCTGATTGTATCCAGAAATTCCTCTTGTTCGTTCACCCTTATTATACCTGCATTTCTCAGAGCTATATCCCAGAGAGCATCTTTTCCCGCGAGCGAACCAGTATGGGACTGCAATGCTCTGGCACCCTGCTCGCTCCTGCCGGTTTTAAGGGCGACTATGGGCTTCTTCATGGCCACGCGGCGGGCAACCTGCAGGAAACGCGCCGGGTCTTTCATGCCTTCAATATGCAAACCGATGACCTTCACCTCGGGATCGTTTTCGTAATACTCCAGTCCATCGGCGAAGTCGATGTCGCAGTTATTGCCCAGATCGATGCACTTGCCTGTGAACCTGAACTCGGGAAAGCCGTGAAAGAACAGGCCGGTCTGGCAAATTATACCCACGGGATTCTTATCGAGGGCGATACGGGCGAATGAGGAGCTGAAATTGATGAATGCATTGGCCGAACCGAATGTGTTCGGGCCCAGAACCCTTATGCCTGTAGCCTTGATGACATCGAGGATATCGTTATATAGTCTTCGGCCCTCTTCGTCTCTGGCATCATTGAATCCCTGGGCGATAATGCTTGCGCAGACGATTTCCTTTTCGGCGCACTGTCTCAATATGTCGGGAACAGTATTACGAGGAGTCATGATTACAGCAAGGTCCACGGGTTCTTCGATATCCTTCACGCTCGGATAGGCCTTGACACCGGCTATCTCGCTGGCATTCGGGTTCACCGGGTATATCTTGCCCTTATAGCCATAGGAAAGAAGGTGCTCCACCAGGTTTAAGGAGAATTCGCCGCTCTGCCGCGTGGCGCCGATGATGGCAACGGACTGTGGCTCAACGAATTTCTTCATGATTTCGATGGTCTGCATACAGGTTTTCTCCCTTGAAATATAATACGAGGTGAGTAAATAAGTTTAGGCGGGGAAACCTGGCTTGTCAAAGCCACGTTTTTATATGCGGTTCTGCTTGACACTCGATAAAGCGCTTTGTTAGTATAAGACTTCCGCGGGGATATAGCTCAATTGGGAGAGCGCTGCGTTCGCATCGCAGAGGTCGGGGGTTCGAATCCCCCTATCTCCACCAAGAATACCTCATAGTAATAGCTATTTATCCTCTTATATTTTGGCTCCCGGTTTTCCTGTCGTAATATTAATGCTACGCAACTTTGCTGCGCTTGTTTATCAATGCCCTGGTCAGTTGGAAGTCAGTCTCCAGGTTCAACCAGAACCGTGCCGGGATTTCAGGCATGACCTCCTCGAGCTGTAAGGCTGTCTCGGCTGTGATGGCCTTCTTCCCGTTAATGATCTCATTGATCGTGTTTTGTGGCCGCCCCATGCGCTTGGCCAGTTCCTTTTGAGAGACGCCCCGCGCCGCAATCTCCTCGGCGAGGTACTCGCCAGGAGGCACAGCAACATCAGGGTAAGCATCCGTCTTAGTCACCATGGTAATCCTCCACATCTATAATTCGTACTTTGTCCTCTTGTATTTTTTCAATAATAAGTCGATAGTTTCCAGTAAGAGTCATCGAGTATTGTCCTTCTCGGCTCCCTTTCAAGGGGTGTAACCGCAGCGCCCGTAGCCCATAAAGCTGAATGAATTTGTCCGTAGCTCTCAGAACTGCCAGCCGCTGGATATACTTCCGGCCGATTGGAACACCGAAAAGTCGGCTAGCCTCCGAGAGACTCACACTTGCGTCGACCAGGTGCTTCGATGAAAACTCTATGTTCACCCTTACACCCTATGGGTGTATAATACTTCAGTATATTCAATGTTGTCAAGCCCTCTTTTCGTTGACATTCTACTCACCAGGCTGTATTCTGTAGTAAGATAGTTGGAAAGTAAGACAGTAGGAGATAGTTATGGCAGAGCTAGTTCAGTTACGTAAGAAGGCACAACTGACGCTTCCACAGTCGGTAAGGGAGAAGCTTGGTATAGAAGAGGGTGACTTCATGGATATTCAAGTGAGAAATGGTGAGATTGTACTTAAGGTAAAAAAACTGGTTGACAAGGAACAGTCCTGGTTTTGGACCGAACGCTGGCAGCGGGGCGAAAAGGAAGCCGAAGAGGATATCCGCGTCGGCCGTGTTCATAACTTCCCTGATGCCAAGTCATCTATAACTTTTCTTCATAACCAGGCTGAGCGTAAACATAGCAGGACTGGTAAGAACAGCAGCTAATGGCTATTGAACTTACCGAGCGGTTTGTGCAGCAGTATTCCCAACTCCCCAATACAATAAAGCGGGAAGTAGATAAAGCCCTGATATTTCTTGATGCTGATTTCCGGCGACCTGGACTACGCAGTCACCCCATAGAGGGCGCTGCTGGCATGTTTGAAGCCTATGTTGACCGGAAATATCGAATGACGTTTGAGCGCCGCGGTGATACCTTTGTGATGCGCAACGTTGATAATCACGATGAATGTTTGAGAAATCCGTAAGACTTTGGGCCAGCCTATATCAATTGTTGCAAAACCGGAATCAGTTGCTTCTTCGTCGGCTAGTCCCCGGATAATCAGGTCTGCCACTGCCTGGTTCATGGTTTCATAATTGTTAATTTATATTTGACTTGTCATATAATTATCTAAAGTCTGGCTTTGTCCCAAGGAAGAAATAAATTGAAGCAGTTAAAACACAGCGTATTTGAGGCTATTGGCAATACACCGCTGGTGGAGTTGCGGCACCTGGATGGTATTAATACTAAAGTGAAGATCTATGCCAAGCTGGAGGGCTGTAACCCGGGCGGCTCCATCAAGGACCGGCCGGCTTATTACATGATCATAAAAGCCGAGGAATCGGGGCAGCTAACTAAAGACAAAATAATTGTCGAGCCGACATCTGGCAACACGGGAATCTCGCTGGCAATGATAGGCTCTGCCAAGGGATACAAGGTCAAGCTCTTCATGCCGGAATGCGTGAGCACCGAGAGGCAGATCTGCCTGCAGGCCTTTGGCGCGGAAGTCGTCCTTACACCGGCAAAAGAAAGTACGGACGGTGCCATCCGCAGGGCCAGGGAATTCATCGATAGAGAACCCGGCAAATATTACATGCCCAACCAGTTCGATAACCCGTACAATTTGCTTTCGCACTACGAGACGACTGGCCCCGAGATTTTTCAGCAGACCGACGGGGAAGTTGATGTTTTTATAGCCGGCCTGGGCACGTCGGGAACACTGATCGGCACCGGCAAATACCTGAGAGAGAAGAAGCCGAAAGTCAAGGTGGTCGCAGTCGAACCGACGGAGGGCCACACCATCCAGGGCTTGAAGAACATGAAGGAGTCAATTATCCCCAAGATATATGATCCCGGGGGTTTCGATGAGAAGATTATAATAGAGGACGGGGAAGCGTTTGAGATTACCAGGCTGCTGGCTA